>Ga0257161_1000237_pt1 | contig 15021 bp, 12 predicted proteins | sample NR01A_FD_185954 | JGI IMG/M metagenome (GOLD analysis project Ga0257161, IMG submission 185954) | Soil microbial communities from H.J. Andrews Experimental Forest, Oregon, United States - NR-01-A | ecosystem: Environmental > Terrestrial > Soil > Temperate forest > Bulk soil | place: USA: Oregon... | reverse complement strand
CTGCACCATGGTGCTCATCGAGCACGATATGCGGGTCGTGTTCCATCTCGCTGACCGCATCACGGTGCTGGATCAGGGCATGCTGCTCGCCGAGGGCAATCCGCAGGAGATCGCCGCCAACAATGCCGTGCAGGCCGCGTATTTGGGTAAGACCGCATGACCGCAGCCCTGCAAGCCGAAGGTCTCCACACCTATTACGGCAAGAGCCACATCCTTCATGGCGTCGGCCTTGAGGTCGCCGAAGGCAAGATCACTGCCCTGCTCGGCCGCAACGGCGCCGGCAAGACCACCACCCTGCGCAGCCTCGTCGGCCTGACGCCGCCGCGACAGGGCAGCGTCACAATTTTCGGAACCGAGACCACCCACTGGCCGGCCTACCGCATTGCCAGTGGCGGCGTCGGCTACGTGCCCGAAGGCCGCCGCATCTTCGCCAATCTGAGCGTCGAGGAAAATCTGAAGGTGCCGCGCGAGCGGCCTGGACCTTGGACCATCGCGCGCATCTACGCACTGTTTCCCCGCCTCGCCGAGCGCAAGCACAACCGCGGCCGCCAGCTTTCCGGCGGCGAGCAGGAAATGCTGTCGATAGGTCGCGCGTTGCTGCTCAATCCCAAGCTGCTGATCCTCGATGAGCCGTCCCAAGGACTTGCCCCGCTGATCGTGCGCGAGGTGTTCCGCATCGTGGCGCAAATGCGCGACGAAGGCATCTCGGTCCTCCTGGTCGAACAGAATGCCCGCATGAGCCTCGAAGTGGCCGACCACGCCTATGTGCTGGATGACGGCATCATCGTCCATTCCGGACCGGCCCAGGAGCTGGCCGCCGACGAGGCGCGCGTTCAGGCGCTCGCCGGCGCGAGTGCCCAAGAATGGACGCACGATTAATGGACGCACGACCCTCTACATCTTCACGCCGGCCGCCTCCAGCAGCGAGCGGGCGCGGGCGCGCTGGTCATCTGAGATCACGAGACGTTCCGCGTAATCACGACCCGCGGGCCGCGTGGCGTCGATCCCCATCTTCGTCACGGTGAAATTCTCCGGGTCCGAGGTCGGATCGAGGATTGCCCCCTTGACGCCGGGGATGAGGAAAATGTCCTTGTCCGGCCGCACGCGTGTCGCCACTGCCCACATCACGTCGTTGGTGTCGAAAATATCCACATCGTCGTCTACGACGATCACATGCTTGGTATAGAACTCGGTGCCGAACGTCGCCATGATGGCGGTCTGCGGCTCACCATCCGCGATCTTCTTCATCGAGATATAGGCAGTGAATGCCCCGCAGGATGTGTGCGGCACATGAACGGCGCGCACGTTCGGCAAATTGCGCCGCAGTGCGTTGAGGATTTCGCCTTCGCGCGTAACGCACGACACCAGAATGTGATCTTTGGACATGCCAGACGTCACGCTCTGGAACATCGCGTCGCGCCGCATGCGCACCCGGTGTGCGACAAACACGTGCTGGGTGCTGCGGTAGGATGCATAACCCGTGAACTCGCCAAAGGGTCCTTCAGGCTCCCGGGTTTCCGCCAGAATCTCTCCCTCGATGACGATTTCCGCGCCCGCTGGGACCTCGATCTCGCCGACGCCACAGCGCGCGACCCTATAGGGCTCGCCGAACAAGCCTCCGATGATCTCGTATTTCCGCACGTGTGGCGGATAGGCGTAGACCATCGAGCCCATATAGTGCAGCGGATGCGTCCCGATCGTAATCGCGGCCGGAAGTGATCGCCCCTTCTCTTCAGCTCGGCGCTGAAATTCATACATCCGGCGGCGCGAATGCAGCGAAAGACCAAGACGATTCTTGCCCTTCAGCATCAGCCGGTGAAAGCCGGTCGTATCAACACCGGTAATGGGGTCGCGCGCCGAAATCTGTCCGGCGGTGATGTAAGGACCGCCGTCGGCTGAAAACTGCAACGGGATTGGCAGCGCCGAAAGGTCGAGGCCGTCGCCTTCGATCACTACGTCCTGCCAGGACGCATCCTTCACGACTTCACACGGGATGTATTTCTGACACCGCTCACGGAATGCGGCCGGCAGCTCCTTCGAGTCCACGCCGAGGCACGCCGCCAGCAATTTGCGATTTCCGGCAACGTTAGTGACAACCGGCATGCTGTTCGCAATCGGATTCTGGAATATGATGACGGGGCTTTTCCCTGCGCGTTCGAGCTCGAACACGATCGCGGTCATGTCGAATCGCGTGTTTACGGGCTGGCGGATGCGCAGCAACTCCTCCGGGTGCTCCGCTTCCACCATCTGCAGGAAGCCGCGCAGACTTTGATTGTCGAAATTCATGGTGCCAAGCATGGTCACGATGGCATATCAGCGGCCGCTATGCCCGCCTCCCTATTTCTTCCCTGCCAGTTCCTTGATGAACGGCTTCCATTGTTCGATTTCCTGCTGAATCTGCGCACGAAACTGATCAGGCGTCGACTTGACAGTGCTTGCACCTCCCTTGCGCATGCCTTCGATTACCTCCAGATCGTCGGCCATCTTGAGGAAAATCTGTGACATCGCCCGGATGATCCGCTCCGATGTCTTTGGCGGAGCCATTATTCCGTTCCAAGTCTCGACGATGAAGTTGGTCAGGACGGCCTCATGCACCGAGGGCAGATCCGGCAAGTAAGGGCTGCGTTTGAGCGAGGTCACGGCCAGCCCGCGGACCGTGCCGGCTTCGATCTGCGGCAAGGCGTCGGTCATGTTGGCAAATGAGAAATCGATCTCGCCGGCTACCAGCGCGGCGGTCGCCAGCGCGCCGCCTCTGAACGGGATGTGCACCGCCTTAAGACCGGTGCGAATTTCGAATAGCTCAACGGAATAGTGAGTCAACCCGCCGGCGCCGCTGGAGCCATAGTTGAGCTTGCCAGGATTAGCCTTGGCGTAGGACACGAACTCGGTGATCGTTCTGGCCGGCAGGTCTTTCTTGACGATGACGGCCTGAGCGATCGAACTGATAACGCCGACCGGCGCCAAGTCCTGCACGGGGTCGTATCCAACTTTCTGGTTTTGGTCGAATGGCGCGATCGAAATCGCACCGATGCTGCACACGCAGAATGTGTAGCCGTCGGGCGCCGCGCTAGCGACCGCCTGTGTTCCGACGATACCGCCGGCTCCCGCACGATTATCGATCACGACCGACTTGCCAAGCGCCTTTTCGACATAGCGCGCGGTCAACCTGCCGACGAGGTCCGTGTATCCGCCAGCGGCGTAGGGCACGACAAACGTAATGGTCCGGCTCGGCCATGCATCTTGCGCATCCGACACGTTCGGCAGCATCAGGTTCCCCAGTGCCAGGGCTACTAGCTTTGCGCCATACTTCATCGGGCTCACCGCTTTTTGAACTCTGCTGGTTCGGACATGTCGGTCGCGCCGTCCGTTACGCCGCGACCGCACGCGGCAGGATCGGCGCCGTAGCCTCGAACCGCTGGCCGCCGCGGAGACAAAACGCGGGCTCCAGCAAGCGCTCGGCGATGATCTGCGTCTTCTCATTGTCCTGGAGCCTGAAGCGGCCTCGCATATCGTTGAGTACCGAGACATCGGCGGTGAAGCCGGGTTTCAACGCGCCGATCTCGTCGGAAAGCCCCACCATCCGCGCGGCATTGCTAGTCACCATCGGGACAACTTGCTGCAGGGTGAGGCCGAGGGCCAACATGGAACTCATCGCCTGAGCGAGACTGAAGCGGGCCTGCCCGGCGAATGGATGGTTTTCCTCATCGGGATGCGCGCCGGGGGTCCCGGGCGGCGGCGGAATGAAGGTGTTGTAGCCGTGCATGTCCGCGCCCAGTGTATGCGGCACGATCCCTGCGTCCAATGCCTTTCGCGCCAGCCGATAGGAGAAGTGGCTGCCGTGCCCGACATCGATCTTGAGGCCCATATCGATTGCGGCTTGGATGATCGGGTGCACCTTACCGTTCTTGTCGACGAAGCCGCCGGGATGTCGCGTGAACGGGTGGGCGAGAATGTCACCGGGGCGCAGCAGGCGGACTGTGCGCTCGACGATGGTGTCGGCATCCACCCCGTTTGCTCCCTCGGACGGTAATGCCCACAGCTGACCGAAATGAACATAGACCGGCAGGTCGGCTTCGCGGCCAATTTCGCTCGCCATCTCCATGACCGACGTACCCCACCGGGCAAAGCCACCGATCTCGGCATGCGCCTTCACACCCTTGATGAGATCGTGGTTGGCCTTGGCAGCAGCGACGGTCGCCGCTACGTCGATGCCACTCGGCGAATACAGCGCCGGATAGTAATGGCCTTCGAGGCCGCCGACGAGATAGGCCGAAATGAAAGCGTAGCATCGGCTCACTGCCTTTTCCGCCACAAAGTGGCGGAACCCCGGAAATGTCATGCATGAGGCGCCGCCCTGGTCGATCAGAGTGGTCACACCGCTTGCAACGCCCACCATGTCGGCATCGAGGCCGAAGCGCCCGGTGACATAGCGATAGATATGCGCGTGAGTATCGATCATCCCAGGAAGCACCAGTTTGCCGCGAACATCGATGACCTGCTTTGCCGACGACGGGAGAATGTCTGCGCTCACGCGCGCGATCTTCCCGCCGGCGACCGCAACGTCCATGACGCCGTCGATACCGAAGGCCGGACAGATGACGTGCCCGCCCTGGAGGATGAGGTCGTAGACGGGCGCTGCATTCATGGTTCGCCTCCTTTGGGTGAATGGGCTGCTAATTTCCAATGCCGAGATAAGCGCTCTTCACATGCGGGTCGCTGAGCAGTTCGGCTCCGGTCCCCGTCTTGGTGATGCAGCCTTGCTCCAGGACGTAGGCGCGATCGCACAGATCGAGAGCCGCGAAGGCATTCTGCTCGACCATGATGACCGTCACGCCCTCCCCGCGGATCTGGCGGATAACATCGAATGTCTCGGCGACGAGGGCCGGCGCCAAACCCAGCGACGGCTCGTCGAGCAACAGGAGTTTGGGGCGGGACATCAATGCTCGGCCGATGGCCAGCATCTGTTGCTCGCCACCCGACAAGGTGCCGGCCGCCTGATTGAAGCGCTCCCGCAGGATCGGAAAACGATCGAACATTCGCGCCATGTCTTGTTCGATGCCGGTCTCATCCGAGCGAAGATAACAGCCCATTCGCAGATTTTCACCTACGGTCAGATAGGGGAACACGCGCCGACCCTCGGGACAATGGGCGATGCCGAGCGAAAGCATGCGGTGACATGATGCTCCGGTCACATCCTTCCCCTCGAAAGTGATGCTCCCGGCTGCGGGAGCCATCAACCCCGAGATTGCTTTCAAGGTCGTGGTCTTGCCGGCTCCGTTGGCGCCAATCAGGACAACAAGCTCGGCTCGGCGCACCACGATCGAAATCCCCCGGACTGCTGCGATCCCACCGTATCGGCATTGCAGTCCTTCAACTTCCAGCACGTACAGCCCTTTCTCCAAGATAGGCGCGAATGACCTCGGGATGCGACTGGATCTCGCCCGGCGCGCCGTCGGCGATGATGCGCCCGTGGTTAAGGCAGATGATCCGATCGGAAGCACCCATGACGGTGCGCATGTCGTGCTCGACCAGGAGGATTGTGGCGCCCGCGCCGCGAATTTTGTCCAACGTCCTCATGAAGCGAACCTTTTCGGCCGGGTTCATTCCGGATACCGGCTCGTCCAGGAGGAGGAGCCTTGGACGGGCAGCGAGCGCAATCGCGACCTCGAGCAGACGCTGCTCGCCGTAGGACAGGGCGGAGCCGAGTTCATGGGCGCGGGATTCCAGGCCGATGAACCGCAGGATGTCCCACGCCGAATCCTTGAGCTTGCGTTCATCTTCCTTCACGGAGGGAAGGCCGAGAATGATGCCGAGCGTTCGCTGCCTCGCGCTGAGATGCAGGCCCATGAGCACGTTGTTGAATGTGGTCTGACCGTCGAACAGGCTGGTCTTCTGGAAGGTACGCACCACGCCCCGGGCGGCGATCGCATGGGGCAGCAGACCCGACAGGCGGCTGCCCTTGTACAAAATGGTGCCAGCCTGCGGACGCAAATAACCGGTAACGGCATTGAAAACCGAAGTCTTGCCGGCGCCATTGGGGCCGATCAGAGAGAGCAACTCGCCATCTCGCACCTCAAACGTGATGTTGTCGATCGCCATCAGACCGCCGAACCTAACGGAGAGCTCGATGATCTCGAGCATTATCGGCACGGAAGACATCATGGCGGCGCTCCCGGTGCAGCCTGCACGGGTGGCCCGGTATTTGGCGAGTGCCTCTTGCGGCTGTTCCGCCAATCCTCAAGCGCCGGCACGATTCCCTGGGGCAGCAGAAACACCACAAAGATCATGATCACCCCGAACACGATCCATTGCATTTCCGGCTTGATTGCGAGCGCGCGCAGCAGCTCGGGCAACAGGCCGAAAATGATGCCGCCAACGATCGGACCGGCGAGCGTTCTCTTGCCGCCGGTCACCACCATGATGACCATCGTCACGGTATAGATGAAGAGAAAGATATCCGGATCAACGATGCGCACGTAGTGTGCATAAAGCGCGCCGGCGACGCCGGCCATGGCGGCGGAGACGACCGTCGCCAGCACGAGATAGCGGGTAACGTCGATGCCGATCGACATCGCCAGTGGTTCGTTCTCGCGCAGTGCGATCATGGCGCGGCCCGCATGCGAGGATACCAGACGGCGAATGATCACGTAGCAGACAATGGCTGTTGAAAGGACTAGATAGAAGTACGCAGGCTTGCGTAGAAACGATAGCTCCAACAGTTGCGGCGTACCTAGCTTCAGGGGTGGGATGTTGTTGAGCGCCATCGGCCCTTGCGTGAGCTCCACCCAATTGACCGCGACAAGGTGCACGACCTCGGCAAAGCTGATCGACACGATCACAAAGTAGGCGCCGCGCACCTTGAAAGCGATCTTGCCGAGCGCAAAACCGGAGAGCCCGGCGGCGAACGTGCCGAACAGCATCGAGAGCCAAACCGGCTTCGGCGCGACGCCGAGCACGAAATCATTGGTGACGTGAACCTCGAAGCCGAGCGAAAGGAGCGCGCTCGCATAGGCGCCGATCCCGAAAAAGGCGACATGGCCGAGGGAGAGCTGGCCCGTGAACCCGAGCAAAAGGTTCAGGCTCATCGCGGCAATTATAAATATTCCGGTCGTGATGAGGATGTGGAGGAAATAGAAGCTCGTAACCCACAGCGGAATGGAGGCCAGAAACCCGATGATCAGGACGGATTTCCAGCGGGTCAACTGATGCGCTCCTTCCGGGCGAACAATCCGGTCGGACGAAACAGCAATATGAGGATGATGAGCAGAAAACCCATCGCATCCCGATATCCGGACGAGATGTAGCCGACGCCGATCTCCTCGGCGAACGCAAGAATAAAGCCGCCGAGCGTCGCTCCGAGGAGGTTGCCCATGCCGCCGAGGATCACGACGGCGAAGGCCTTGGCCGCAGCGAGATCGCCCATCGTCGGCGTGACAACGAATACGGGTCCCAACAGCGCGCCCGCCGCGGCCGCAAGGCCGGAGCCCAGAGCGAAGGTTACGGTATGGATGCGCTCGATCCGCACGCCCATGAGGGCTGCCGTTTCGCGGTCCTGAAACGTTGCCCGCATGGCCATGCCAAGCCTGGTGCGGTTGACAAGAAAATATGTCGCCGTGATGAGCATGATGGCGACCACGAAAACGAACACGCGATTCCAGGACACTGACAGCCGGCCGAGTACGATGGGATCGGCGGGAAACGGATTTGCAATCGATTGGGCAACACCCGTCCAGGCGAGCTGCTCGGCGTTTTGCAGCGCAATCCACGCGCCAATCATGACCAGCATGGTGACGTCGATGTCCGAACTCCGCAATTGCCGCAGCAACACGAATTCGATCGCGGCACCAAGAGCGACACCGAGGACCGTAGCGAGCGCGAGGGCCACGAAGAAATCGACGCCCAACCGCGTGACCAGCGCGTACATCATATATGCGCCGAAGGCGTAGAGCTCGCCGTGGGTGAAATTCACGACGCGCATGATGCCGAAAATCAGGGTGAGCCCGATACCAAGGAGCGCATAGATGCCTCCCAGCATGAGTGCATTGAGGCAATGCTGCAGGAACTGGTCCAAGCGCGGATCCCGGGCAACAGTCAGCGGGTAGAGCGACGGGCAACGAGCATATACCGTCTCGCTGCAACCCGCGACGGCACCCCGCGAATCAGGCAGTGCTTGGATCGCCGGCAGCCTACATCCTTGTGACTTTGCCGTTCTCGATCTTGATCAGATAGACGCTCGGCACGTTCTGGGCGCTCTCCTGGCCGGCCGGGCCCTGCTTGATGAAGGCAATGTCGCCGCCGACACCGGCGACCTTGACGTTCCACAGCGCCTTCTGAATCGCCGCCGGCTCGGCTTTCCCCGCGGATTTGATGGCGGCGGCAATGGTCAATATCCCATCATAGCCACGGAAACCCTCGGTCAGGCCGCCGACATTGTAGCCGCGGGCCTTCCAATCTGCCACGAATTTCGATGCGAGATCGCCGTTCTTCGCCGCCTCGGGAAACCACGGCGTGAAGAAGACGAGATGCAGCGACCCATTGGCGGCTTCGCCGGCCTGTTCGATCAGCTGATCGGGCGCATTGGAGCCACCGGTCGTGATGATGCGGGTCTTGAGTTGCTGTTCCCTCGCCTGCTTGAGAATGAGCGTGATCTGTTCGACGGCGGTGGTGACGAACAGCGTATCGCCACCGGCGGCCTTGATCTTCGCGAGCTGCGCGGAGAAATCGACCGCCTTCGGGTCCATCGTTTCCCGGGCGCCGATCTCGACACCAGCCTCCTTCAGCATCGCCGAGAATTCCTGTGCGGCGCCAAGCCCGAAGTCGTTGTTGGTGCTGAGGAGGTCGGCCTTCTTTATGCCGAGAGACTTGACGAGCGGCGCGAAAGCCTTGGCCTCCATTTCCGAGGTCGGGCTGATCCGGAAAATCCACGGGTTGCCGGAGGTCGTGATTTTACCCGATGAGGAGGTCTCCACCAGCATCGGGACCTCGTATTCCATAAGCTTCGGCATCACGGCGAGGGTCAGGGTCGAACTCCACGCACCCATCATCACCGGGACCTTATCCTTCTGGATGAGCTTTTCGGCAGTGGCCACCGCTTCGGTTGGATTGGACTTGTTGTCCTCGATGATCAGCTCGATTTTCTTGCCCAGCACGCCACCGGCCTTATTGATGTCGTCCTCGGCGATCTTGGCGCCTTGCGCGACATAATTGCCGGATGCAGCGAATGCGCCGGTAAGCGGCTGCGTGACGCCGATCTTGATCGTGCCCTGGGCGAGCGCAGAGCCCGCGGACAACATCCAGCCCAGCGCGCAAGCGATGGTGAACATCCGTCCCATATTTCTGCTCCATTCACCTGAATCCGGCATGGACACTCGCCACTGGTTCGTCACGTTCGGGCCGAATGCTGGCGACGCCCCGAGACCGCATGACCTGACCATGCAAGGGTTCTTGCGAATAATAGGTTAGACAATGGGCGGTCGAAACGCCTGCCTAAAAAAACGGCGATTAAATGATCTGTGGGGTTCGCGTACCGGACCATTGGGTTTGCTTGGCCGGAAGCAGCGCGCCAGATACCATTTGTGGGAATGAGATCGTAGGAAACACCTTAAACGGGCACGGAAAATCGTCGCGGAAGGTCATCGAGCGTGAGCGGTCAAGGCATTGGGGCGCGGCTGCCGCGCAAGGAAGACGACCGTTACCTCCGCGGAGAAGGACAGTTCGTCGGGGATTTTCGCCTGCCTCGCATGCACGATGTGGCGTTCCTGCGCAGCCCGGTCGCCCATGCCCGGATCAAATCGATCCGTATTCCGCCAGCGCATCGCCACCACGTCTTCATTGCGCCTGATCTCGTCGGCGTGCGGGCGATCCGTGCCGATACCGCGCTCGCTGGCTTCAAATCGTCGCTGCAGCCGGTGCTTGCGACCGAAAAGGTGCGTCATGTCGGCGAGCCGATCGCCATGTGCGTCGCCCCGACCACCGCCGAAGCCGAGGACATGGCGGCGATGATCGAGGTCGATTTCGACGCCCAGCCACCAGTCTACGACATGATGGCGGCACGCCGGAGCGGCTCCAGTCTCGTTCACGAGCCGTGGGGCGACAATATCTTCCTGACCACCGACACCGATGTGGATTTTGCGGGCGTAAAGGCCAGAGCAGCGGTTTCGGTGGTGCGGGAATTACGAACATCGCGCCAAGTCATGAGTCCCCTGGAAGGACGCGGCGTCGTCACCTACTGGGACGGACGCGCCGAACAGCTCGTCGTTATCAGCGCGACTCAGCAGCCACATATCGTCCGCTCTGGGCTCGCCGAATGTCTCTGTCTCGACGAGGGGCGGATCCGCGTCATCGCCCCGGATGTCGGCGGCGGATTCGGCTACAAGGGCGTCTTGCTCGCCGAGGAAGTCGCCCTGGCGTGGGCCACCCGCAAGCTTGGGTGTCCCTTGCGGTGGATCGAGGATCGTCGAGAAAACCTCGCCGGCGCGAACTGCCGCGAGCACCGCTATCGCGTCACCGCCTATGCGGATCGGGACGGCCGCCTCATCGGACTCGACTGCGAGGCGACCGTCGATGCCGGCGCCTACTCGGCCTATCCGTTCTCGGCCTGTCTCGAAGCAGGGCAGATCGGAAGCATTCTTCCGGGCCTCTACGACTTTCCCCACTATCACTGTCGCACCTATTCGGTTGCGACCAATAAGCCGCCGATCCTTCCCTATCGGGGGGTCGCACGAACCGGCGTCTGCTTCGCCCTGGAGGTGACGCTCGACGCGCTGGCACGAAAAATCGGAATCGAGCCGTCGGCGTTGCGCATGCACAGCCTCGTGCGTCCGGAGCAGATGCCGTTCGACAACGTCACCAAGCGGCATTTCGACTCCGGCGATTATCCCGGGGCTCTGCGGCGCGCGATCGAAGCGATCGGCCTCACCGAACTGCGGGAGCGGCAGGCGCGTGGCGAGCCTGACGGGCGTTTCGTCGGCGTCGGGATCGCCATGTATTCGGAACAGGCAGGCCACGGAACGAGCGTCTATGCCGCATGGGGCATTCCATTCGTGCCCGGCTACGAACAATGCCAGGCCCGCTTTACTCCCGACGGAGGACTTGAGTTGCGGATCGGCGCCCATAGCCACGGGCAGGGCCTGGAAACGTCTCTTTCCCAGGTTGCGCACACGATACTTGGCGTGCCGCACGAAAGGATCAAGCTGGTCCATGGCGATACGGCGCTGACGCCGTATTCCACCGGCACCTGGGGCTCGCGATGCGCCATCATGTCGGGCGGAGCGGTGGCGGCGGCGTGCGAAAAGCTTGCTGAACGGGTGATGCGGATCGGCGCCAAGCTGCTGCAGTCGAGCATCGACGACGTGCGTTTTGAACACGGCATGGTGATCGCCGCCCATGGACGTATTTCCGTCGCCGAGATCGCGCGTACCTGGTACCGACGCCCGCAGGATCTCCCGGATGACATCGATCCCGGCGGCCTTGAGGTGACGGCGGGCTACAAGGCAAAGCGTGACAGTGGCACGTTCAGCTACGCCGCCCATGCGGCGGCGGTTGCCATCGATCCGGAAACTGGCGAGATCGACATCCTCGACTACGTGGTCGTCGAGGACGGTGGCGTTCTCCTCAATCCGATGATCGTCGATGGCCAGATTTGCGGCGGTGTCGCGCAGGGGATCGGAACCGCGCTATACGAAGAGATGCGCTACAACGCTGATGGGCAGCCCCTAAGCTCCTCTTTGGCGGACTATCTGCTGCCCGGAGCCACTGAAGTGCCGCCCGTTCGCATCCACCATATGGAAACGCCGTCGCCCTATACCCGCTTCGGGCAGAAGGGCTTAGGTGAAGGCGGCGCCATCGCGCCGCCGGCTGCCATCGCCAATGCGGTCAACGATGCGCTGAAGGGACTGGGAGTGGAGCTTCTCGTCTCCCCGATAACGCCAGACCTCATCGTGGCGGCAATCAAATCGGCGGGCGGAGCGAGGGACAAGGCCAGCCACCGCTCATGATCATGCTCCCTAGCACTATAGGAGGCGGTACGCCATTTTTTTTGGCCTGCGGCCCCTGGCCGTCGAGCGGAAGAGGGACTGATTCTCGCCGCGCTATGGCCTGCACATTATTCGTCGATCGGCGGATTGAGCTTTGCTACCTTTGCTGCCAGCTTCTTTGTGCAGCGGATAAGGTCCGCCAAAAGTTGCGCGTTGATTTCGGTGCGGCCCTCATATTCAGCCAGATTCCGCTCGTTGTGGGCCTTCAGAAAAATCTGTATGTCAGCACTATCCGAATTCACAGTATGAACGAGCGTTTGGAACACCGTAATTCGGTCTTCCGAACGATATCCTTGTTGACGCAACGCCGCGAGTGCCAGTCTATGCGCGGCCCCATACGCCAGATCAAATTGACTATCTGTGTCTATGCTCTCGTTTTGAGCATCGGCCAGATGCGTTCGAGCGGAGCGCACCATGCCATCGAATTCAGCTCGTGATCCTGGCTCAAGTTTGAGCCTTTTGATCCTGACGAGATTGTCCAGTTCCTGTTTGCCCATTAGGTCTTCTTCCGAGCCAAAAAGAAACATCATGGGGAGAGCGCTTATCTTGTGGACGAAAGAACCTTTCTGAGACACTTTGCGCTTCCAATCGTCCGGCGAAAGAAAAATCGGGCTTACCTTACGGCCCAATATATTCTCTGCATTCTGTGTGGCCATATAAAGTTCGGAATAATTCAATTCATCCCCGATAACCATAAGATCAATGTCACTTCGCGCCGTGTCAGTGCCTTTGGCAACCGAACCATAGACGAAAGCAGCGTCGATCTTGTCCGAATAAGGCTGAAGCGCCTTCCTGAGAGGTTCGGTCAAAGCCACTGTTTTTAAAACGAGGCTCTGCAATTCCTCGAAAATGGGCGACTGATGATTCGCGCGGTAATGCTTTTGATTGCCGATGCGCTCAACGGAGACCAATCCACTGCGCCGCAAGCGCGACAATTCCCTCTCGACAGCCCCCGTTCCCGAGTGGATGCTTCTGACAATTTCTGAAGTGTAGAAGCTGCGATCGGAATGACCAAAGATGAGGGCCAGCACACGTTGCTGCACCTTCGAAAACAGTGCGTTCGAAAGGCTCATCTCTTCCATAGCAGTATCCCCCCCAATTTGGGTAAGATAGACCCCAATTTGGGTAAGTTCAAGAGTTCTATAAAAACATCAAGCAAAATCAATATGATGACTGTCAGTCGATCCGCCGGGTTTTGCCCCCAACGAGCATTGGACGCGTCCAGCCACGCTGAACCCGCCTCTCGTGAACCGCCGCAAGGCGTCTCGGCCCTACAGCTTCGATCCCTCGCGCAGGTGTAGGCTCCTCCTTGGCGGACTACTCCTTGGCGGACTATCTGCTGCCCGGAGCCACTGAAGTGCCGCCCGTTCGCATCCACCATATGGAAACGCCGTCGCCCTATACCCGATTCGGGCAGAAGGGCTTAGGTGAAGGCGGCGCCATCGCGCCGCCGGCTGCCATCGCCAATGCGGTCAACGATGCGCTGAAGGGACTGGGAGTGGAGCTTCTCGTCTCCCCGATAACGCCCGACATCATCGTGGCGGCGATCAAATCGGTGCGCGAGGCCAAGGCCGGTGAAGGCCATTAGGAACCAATCGCAGCTTCATTAAGGGTAGCTTGTCTGGCTGCCAGAGCGAGACCGGCGCGCGCCTCGATGTGTTCGGCGAGGTATTCGGCATCCCGCGCCACGCCGGAAAACCGGCCCGAGCCCCAAGTGTAGAGCCACGGCAGGCCTAAGAAATACACGCCAGGAATCGAGGCAACGCCGCGCACATGGACCGGCTGGACGCGCCCATTGAAGACCGGCAGATCAACCCAGCTGTAGTCGGTGCGAAAGCCGATGCACCAGACGATGGACGTGATCCCGGCCGCGCGATAGTCGAGTTCCGGTCGCTCCCGCGGCGGCGTCCACACCGGACTGTAGCGGGCCTCCTCGGGCGCCGCGATACTCTGCCTGGCGATGAAGTTGTCGATGCTGGTCTTGATGCTTTCCGACACCTGGTCAGCCTGGTCTAGGCATTGGGCAAGATCATCATCGCACAGCAGAACGTTGCCCATGACGTCGAGCATCCGGCCATAAAGCTCCATGCCATCGAGCGCATGCCGGCGCAGATCGATGTCGCGCCCGCCCTCGCGGCCGGTGACATAGTGGTTGGTCTTGTCGCGCACGCCCTCGCGCAGCGGGTGCTCGTGCACCGGCAGGTCGTAATAGCCCATCAGATGCAGCCACTCGACAACGTCCTTGCCGCGATAGCGACGCGCCACCCGCGGCGCATCGCCCACGCACAGGTGCACCTTGCGGCCGGCGAGATGAAGGTCCTCGGCGATTTGGCAGCCGGATTGCCCGCTGCCGACCACCAGCACCGCCCCGTCGGGGAGTTGCGCGGGATTGCGGTAGGCCGAAGAGTGAACCTGCACGATGTCAGTTGGGAGACGTTCGGCGCAGCGCGGCACGATCGGAATCTGATAACCGCCGGCAGCGATCACCACCTGGTCGGCGACGTGGAGGCCGTCGGTCGTCTCCAGCGTGAAGCCGTGGTGCGGATTGCGCTTGAGGCTCTTGACCGCGACGCCTTCGCGCAGCGGCGGCTTGAACGAAGCGACGAAGCGGTCGATGTAGTCGACGATCTCATGGCGAACCATAAAGCCATGCGGATCGTCGCCCCTGTAGGGAAAACCCGGCAACTGGCATTGCCAGTTCGGCGTCACCAGACAGAACGTGTCCCAGCGCTCGGCGCGCCAAGCATGGCCGGCACGCTCTTTCTCGAACACAATGTGATCTATTCCCGCACGCTTGAGGTACCAGCTGATCGACAGGCCCGCCTGTCCGCCGCCGATGACGGCCACCGAATGGTGCGCAATGGGATCAGGTTGAGGAGCGTTCATGGGTGATCTCCATCATTCAGGCTAGGCCGCCTCATCATTCAGGCATAGGCCGCCTCGCGGAGCGCTTCATAGGCCGGGAGATGGGCGCGCGCGACCGCGG
>Ga0257161_1000236_pt1 | contig 15032 bp, 14 predicted proteins | sample NR01A_FD_185954 | JGI IMG/M metagenome (GOLD analysis project Ga0257161, IMG submission 185954) | Soil microbial communities from H.J. Andrews Experimental Forest, Oregon, United States - NR-01-A | ecosystem: Environmental > Terrestrial > Soil > Temperate forest > Bulk soil | place: USA: Oregon... | reverse complement strand
GGTGCTCGCCAACCCCTATCCGTTCGAGATCATCTACGGCCCGCCCGGGCAGATCACCGTCATCTACGAACTCAGCCACCAGATCCGGCCAGTCGCCATGGACAAGCCACTGCCGAGCGCTGACGAGCTGGAAACGTGGCCGTTCTACAATGGCCATTCGGCCGGCCATTTCGAGGGCGATACGCTGGTGATCGAAACCGCCGGCTTCAACGAGAAGACCTTCCTCGACGCTACCGGCGCGCCGCACACCGACGAGATGCGCACACTTGAGCGCATCCGCAAGATAAGCCCGACCCAGCTTGAAGATGTCATCACCATTCACGACCCGAAATATTATACGCGCGATTGGCAGGCGCGCTTCGTCTACACGCTGCGCAACGACATTCGCATCGAGGACTACAACTGCGGCGAGCCGCACCGCGACCTGTCGTCGGTGGCGGGCGTGCGGCGCCCGTAGGGAGGGGGCAGGCGCGGCGCGCAAGAGCGCGCCTTTGCCCACCCCACATTTGCAATTCCAATGGTGGCGTCCGAAGAACGTAACGTGAGAACCGACGATGAAATCCCCCTCCCAACTTGAGTGCAGATATGTCACGCCCGCACTGGCGTTCGCGGCCTTCTGCCTCGGCATGGCGGTCGCGCCCGTGTCCGCGCAAACCCCGGCGAAGAACGACGTCCCCAATCTCGCCTCGAAGAGCTTCGCCTGGCTCTCGGGCGCCGATTGGTTCGATCCGCCGCCCGGCGCCGACCGCGGCCCGATCCGGCAAGACCCCGATTACCCCTTTGTCGGCAATGTCGGGGCCAACGGCCGTCAGGTCACTGTGCGCGTCGGCAACTACAAGGACCCGGTGCTCAAGCCCTGGGCCGCCAAAGAGATGCGCGAGTCGAACGAAGAGGTCATCAGCGGCAAGCGCGCGGTCGGGTTCGCGGCGCAGGCGCGCTGCTATCCGGGCGGCGTGCCGGGGCAGCTGCTCTATCCGGCGGAGCCCATGTACTTCATCCAGACCCCGAAACAGGTGTGGATGATCTGGCAGCGCGACCACATGGTCCGCCGCGTCTACCTGACCGACAAGCATTCGGACCACGTGAAGCCGTCGTGGTTTGGGGAATCCATCGGACGATACGAGAACGGCGAGCTTGTCGTCGACACCGTCGGGCTCTCGACCCGGAACAGCTACATCGACAACCTGCGCACGCCGCATACGGAGAAAGAGCACGTGGTCGAGCGCTTCAAGCTCTCCTCGGACGGTAATTCGCTCGAGGCTTACGTGATCGTTGAGGACCCCGACACGTTCAACGAACCGCTTCACATGATCCAGCGCTGGCGCAAGGTGAAGAATGAGCTCCTGGAAACGGTCTGCGCCGAGAACAACGAGGATCACTTCAAGCAGAACCTGTTTCCGCTTCCGGAAGCAACGACACCGGATTTTTGATAGACAGTGGTCCGCGCTCTTCACACCTCTTCCGCGGGCGATGACAATAATGGGCATCAAACGTTGGAAGAGGCACGCTAACCGGAGGAAACGCCATGTCGTCGCTCAGGCAAATCGTTGTTAGCGTTGCACTGCTGACAGGCCTTGCGAGTCCGGCTTTCGCCGCCGACGCATCTTCATCCACACGAGACATCGCCCCCACCGGCACGCTGCGTGTCGCCATCGCGGTCGGCCCCGCGGCCTCGACCTTCTGGGCGACCCGCGATCCCGCGTCCGGGGAGGCGCGCGGCGTAACGGTTGAGCTCGCAAAAGCCGCTGCCGCAAAGCTGCACGTGCCGCTGCGGCTCGTCGAATATCAGAACTCGGGCGAGATCGCGGCTGCTGCCGCGAAGGACGCGTGGGACATCTCGTTCATGCCGGCGGACGCCGAGCGCGAAAAGTTCGTGGACCAGGGGCCGCCCTACGTGGTGTACGAAAGCACCTACCTGGTGCGGGCCGGCTCCGACATCAAAGCCCTCGGCGATGTCGACCGCCGCGGCATCCGCGTCGGCGCGATCGAAGGCACGGCGACGTCGCGCACGGTCGCAAAGTCATTGCAGCGCGCCTCTCTCGCGACGTTCCCCAAGCCGGAAGCAGCCGCGGACCTGTTGGGAAAGGGTGAGCTCGACGCCCTCGCGATGGGCACCGAAGCGCTGGTCGACCTCGCCAAAGGCCTGCCCGGAACGCGCGTCCTCGATGAACCCGTGCAGTCCACGGGCGTCGTGGTCACGGTGCCGAAAAACCGCCCCGCGACGCGCGACTGGGCGGCACGGTTTGTCGAAGGCGCAAAGGCAGACGGCACAGTTCGCCGGGCGTTTGACAGCGCCGGGTTTGCGGGCGTGGCGGTGGCGCCGGCGAAAAAATAAATCGTCGCCCGGTTTTCTCGGGCGTCGCTCGGTCGGTTTAATCACGCGCAACGGGGACGAGTTTCAAGATAGACCTGGGACACCTATTCAAGTAGCATAAGCTTCAAGTAGCATAAGCAAATTTCTTCGGCACAAGGTTGGTAGATCAGACGTGGGCCTCTACCTTTGCATATTCGGTAACGGCAATGATGGCAAAGAGATCGCCGGCTGGCAACTTGGCCATTACAGCGATTTCGGTTGTTTCCGGGATACGATTTCCCGACACCTCGCCGCGAACGCCTTCCCCATACTCATGGAGCATTCCGATTGCGACGGAGAATGGAGCGTCACCCAACTTCCAGCTCTTATTGTGGAACTCGAAACGATTGGCGCCAAATTCCAAACCTTGCCACCGGAAGAGCCGAAAGGCGCGTTTGAGCACACGGCCGAAGACCGAATAGGTGCGCGTTCCCTTTACGAGTGCTTTCACAATGTTGACGGCGAGAATTTGTTCGACGCGCTAATTGCGCTCGCTCGAGAGGGTATCCGCGCAAAACGGCCCATCTCATTCCAATAAATTTATTTAGCAGCGACTTCGGCCGTGGGTCAAATTCCGCCCGTCGCGCCGCGCGCTACTGACGGTCGGTCTACCTTCAGCAGTGGAAAAATTGGCTACACGCCGCTCACGCCCCCTTCCCGTCCCTCATGGCGCGCCAGATGACCTCCGCGGTCGCCGGCATTGCGATATGCCGCACACCAAATTCCGACAGCGCATCGATGAGCGCATTGGCGACCGCCGGCATCGCCCCGACGGTGCCGGCCTCGCCGGCGCCCTTGACACCGAGCGGATTGGTCTTGGTCGGCGCCGGATTGCTCTTGATCGCAATCGCGGGGAGATCGCTGGCCCGCGGCATGGCGTAGTCCATGAACGATCCGGTCAGAAGCTCGCCGGTTGAGGGGTCGAACCGGATGTCCTCGCGCAGAATCTGCCCCGCGCCCTGGGCGATGCCGCCGGTGATCTGGCCATGGAGGAGCAGCGGATTGAGCACGGTGCCGACGTCGTCCACCACGCTGTAGCGCACGATCTCGACGGCGCCGGTTTCGCGATCGATCTCCAGCTCGCACACGTGCGCGCCATTCGGGAAGTTCTCGACCTCGGCGCGATAGACCGCGGTCACGACCAGCCCCGGCTCCATGCCGGGCGGCAGCTTGGCCGGGTTGGCGGCGAGCCGCGCGACCTCCTTTACGGTCAGCGTCTCGTTGGTGGCGGGCGCCGAGAATACGCCGTCCGCGAAACTCACGACGGCCGGCTCGGCCTTCAGGGCGAAGGCCGCGATGGCGCGCGCCTTCTCGATCACCTTACGGCAGGCGGCATCGACCGCGGCGCCGCCGAGCGTCGCGGTGCGCGAACCGCCGGTGCCTTCGCCAAAGAACACCTGATCGGTGTCGCCCTGAAGGTACTGGATGTCGTCCGGATCAAGGCCGAGGCGGTCGCTTAAGATCTGCTTGAACACGGTCTCGTGGCCCTGACCCTGGTTGATGGCGCCGCAGAACAGCGTCACGGTGCCGGAGCGGTCGAACCTGATTTCCGCGCCCTCATAGCTCGGCGCGCCTGCGCGCTCGATGGTGTTGGACACCCCGAGCCCGCGCAGCTTCCCGCGCTTCCTCGCCTCCTTGCGGCGCGCCGCAAAGCCGTCGATATCGGCGAGGCTGAGCGCCATCTCCAGATTCTTGGCAAAATCTCCGCTGTCATAGGTGAATGTAAGCCCGGTCCGGAACGGCAATGCATCGGACGGGATCGTGTTGCGCTCCCGCAGTTCGACCGCATCGATGCCGATTGCGTCGGCCGCGAGATCGATCATGCGCTCGATCACGTAGGCCGCCTCGGGCCGTCCGTTGCCGCGATAAGGCCGGACCGGATTGGTGTTGGTGAAGACCGCCGTTACGTCGGCGTGGATCGCAGGCGTACGGTAGACGCCCGCAAGCGAGCCGAGATTGCCGACGAAGGCGGACGCCGCGGTCTGCAGATAGGCGCCCACATTGGCGATGGTTTTCACCCGCAGCGCCAGGAAGGCGCCGTCGGCGTCAAGCGCAAGCTCGGCATCGGTGACGTTGTCGCGCCCTTGGGCGTCGGAGAGAAACGCTTCCGAGCGGGTGCTCACCCACTTCACCGGCCGCCCGATGAGTTTCGACGCCAGCAGCACCAGGGCGACTTCGTTATAGACCGCCGACTTCATCCCGAAGCTGCCGCCGATATCACCGGCGACGACGCGGATCTTCGCCTCGGGGACTTTGAGCACGGAGGCGAGCTCGGCGCGAAACGGATGGGCGCGCTGCAGCGTCGTGTAGACGGTGTAACGGCCGTCATTGGCATTGTAATCGCCGATGCTGCCGCGCGGCTCCATGGTCACGGCGGTAACCCGATTGATCACGAAGTGCTGGCGCACCACGTGGGTCGCCCGTGTGAAGGCCGCGTCGGTTAAGGCCTTGTCGCCCTCCAGGTGCACGAAGCAGATATTGCTCGGGCAGTCGTCGAACACGCGCGGCGCGCCGCCGGCCGGCGCCTCTGCGGTCGAGACCACAGCGGCAAGCGGCTCGTAGTCGGCGACGACAAGCTCGGCGGCGTCAGCCGCCTGAGCCCAGGTCTCCGCCACCACGAAGGCCACATAATCGCCGACCCAGCGCACCCGGTCCCACACCAGCGCCGGATAGCGCGGCCGGTACATCGGGCTGCCGTCGCGCCGCTTGAGGCCGCCAGGCACCGGCAGGTCGCCCCATCCGCAGGCGCGCCAGTCGGCGCCGGTCAATACGGCGAGCACCCCCGGCGCAGCCTTGGCGGCCGTCACGTCGATTGAACTTATCTTTGCATGCGCATGGGGCGAGCGCAGGACATAGCCGAACGCCATGCCCGGCAGCGCCATATCGTCCACATACCGTCCGCCGCCTCGGACCAGCCGCGGATCCTCGAAGCGGGATACGGGTTGACCGATTCCGAACTTCTGCACCGGCAGCCCCCTCAAACACCTCTCATTCGCATGTAGGCGCGGACGAGATGTTAAAGGCGGTCGGTATCAAGTCCAAGGGATTGTCGTGCAAGAGTTTCCAGCACTTGTAGGATGGGGTTGAGCGGCAGCGAAACCCATCAAGCGGTGTGCCAGGCCTGAACGGCCGTTGATGGGTTTCGCTGACTTTATCATCGAACCGGCCAAAAGGCCGGCCCCGGTGGCTCAACCGATCCCACGCATTCGCTAACAACTCAGCCGCTTTTCGAAATGGTATCGGCGCAACCGCCCGCCGACGGTTTTGTTGGTCTGCGCAGTCGCAGTCTCGTCGCGAATGAGTCGGTAACCGGCTGCGCGATAGAGTGCGAGCGCGGGCTGCTGCAGTTCTGAGGTGCTCAGCACGATCCGGTCCCATCCCTCGCGGCAGCATACCTGCTCCGCCTGCTCCAGCATCGCTCGTGCAAGGCCGCGGCGGCGCGAGTGGGCGGCAACATACATGCGCCGGATCTCTGCCGCGCGACGCCCTGCGGACTCAAGACCGAACATGCCGACCAATGTCCCGTCACTGAGCTCCGCGACCCAAAAACTGCCCCTGCGCTCGCCGTAGTACTCCGGTATGCGGTCTATCTCTTCGCGCAACGAGCGCGCCGCATATTCTTCGAATGCCGGGCGCAGCTCCGGCGTAGCAAGTTCGCGGTTGACGTCGACGAACAGCTTACGCACGGCCACGTGATCGCGCTCCTCATAGCGGCGCAGCGTGAACTCTCGTCCGACAACTGCCGGCGTAGCCATCAGCGGCTTTCTGAACGCGCCTCCCTTTCACCACGGGGCGCAGAGGCGTGGCGACCGTAATAGCCGTGGCGATAGTGACGGTGAAAACCCAGACCGCGCGAGATGTGCGGACCGGCCACGAATCCGACCACGCCGCCGGCGACGAAGCCAACCGGACCGCCCACAAGGGCGCCAGAGGCCGCGCCGAGCGCGCCGTCGAACACCCGTTCCCCGGCGCCTGCCGCAGTCGGCGCCAACAGCGCTGCGGCAACGAATGCGGATGCAATGACTTGTCTCATGATTTTCCTCCCCGTTGGCGGCCACACCATGTACCCGCACCCACCCTGGATGACAGACGTCGGATGTCAGAGGACAGAATCCCAACGGGCGTCCTCTGACAGCCGGCGTCTGTCCTCCGACTTCTCGGCGCCTTCAGCTGAGCGAATGTTCACCGCCCCCCTTCGTTCGCCTTATCAAGCACCCGCCGGCACGCCTCAAGCTCCGCCAGCGCCTGCTTGAGCCGATCGAGATCTTCCGCCGCGATGCCCTTCGGGGAAGACGCAGCTATGGGAGCTGAGGCTTGGCGAACTGGTGGTGTCTCCGGCCTGCGAGCCGGCGCCATGGCCACCGAACTAGCTCCTGAGATGGGGCCGTTTTGCGGCGCTGATTCGGACGCGCGTTCATCGGATTCCTGTTCTTCGGTCTCGTCCTCCGCTTCTTCGGAGATTTCTGGATCCATGGGCGACGTGAATACGAGAGCCGCCGGCCTGCCGTTCGGCCCGTCCTCTGTGTCGTGCAGGTCGTCCGGCGGCGGCACCAGGTTGGCGGCGTGGCCCTGCCCCACGGACTGCACTGTGCGGACGCCCTGCTCGCGCAGGATGCGCTGGACCCCGCGAATGGTGTAGCCGTCCCCGTAAAGCAGACGGCGGATGCCGCGCAAGAGATCGATATCCTCGGGGCGATAATAGCGCCGGCCACCGCCCCGCTTCATCGGCTTGATGTGGGGGAAACGGCTCTCCCAAAACCGCAGCACGTGTTGCGGCAGATCGAGTTCGTCTGCGACCTCGCTGATCGTGCGGAATGCGTCGGGCGCCTTGTTCAAAGCCGCCTCTTTTTCCGGGTGTTATGGGTCGAGCGCCTCATCGTCGGCGCTGCCGTCAGGACCCGAGTTGATGCGCTGCTTGAGAATCGCCGACGGCTTGAACACCATAACCCGTCGCGGCGAGATTGGCACTTCCGTTCCAGTCTTGGGATTACGCCCGATGCGCTGCCCCTTCTTGCGCACCACGAAGGAGCCGAACGAGGAAAGCTTCACGGTTTCGCCGCGCTCGAGGCAGTCGGTGATCTCTTTGAGCACCAATTCGACGAGCGCAGCCGATTCGGTTCGCGACAAACCGATCTTCTGATAAACGGCCTCGCAAAGATCAGCGCGCGTAACGGTCTTTTCGGTCATCGCCAGCCTCGATGCACCAAATCCAATATCTTACTTAAACTTCAATGATATAGCGTTGCATGCCCGGGGTCAATCGGCGGATTCGATCTCCCTTCCGTTGTGGCCAAGTAGCATCACCACCGCAGAAGGACGGCCCCCCAGGTGAACCCCCCACCCATGGCTTCGAGCAAGACGAGGTCGCCCGATTTGATCCGGCCATCGGTGACTGCGGTCGACAATGCCAGCGGGATGGAGGCCGCAGAGGTATTGCCATGCTTATCCACCGTGATGACGATCTTTTCCGGCGCGATGCCGAGCTTCTGGGCCGAACCTTCGATGATTCGCCTGTTGGCCTGGTGCGGCACGAACCAGTCCACATCTGCTGCGGTGTAACCGGTCGCCGCAAAAGCATCGACGACCACGTCGGTGATCATGGCGACCGCATACTTGAACACCTCGCGGCCTTCCATGCGCAGATATCCGGTCGTTGCGGTCGACGACGGCCCGCCGTCGACAAAAAGCTTGTCCTTGTAGCGGCCATCGGAGCGCAGATGCGCTGTCAAAATCCCGCGATCCGCGCCGGTGCCGGCCTGCGGTACGGCATCGAGCACCACGGCGCCTGCCCCGTCTCCAAACAGCACGCAAGTGCTGCGGTCGCTCCAGTCGATGAGGCGCGAGAAGGTCTCCGCCCCGATGACGAGCGCCCGCTTGAAGCCCCCGTTCTTGAGGAGGCCGTCGGCGGTCGCGAGCGCGAAAACGAAGCCGGAACATACCGCCTGCAGGTCAAACGCCGCCCCGTGGGTGATGCCGAGGCCGGCCTGCACCGAGACCGCCGTCGCCGGGAAAGTATTGTCGGGCGTCGAAGTGGCGAGGACAATGAGGTCGATCGACTGCGGATCGACGCTGCCGGCCTTGAGCGCAGCCCGCGCCGCCGCCAACGCAAGGTCTGACGTGTGCTCGCCCGGCGCCGCGATCCGGCGCTCGCGAATGCCGGTACGTTGGACGATCCATTCGTCGGAAGTATCGACCTTCCGCGCCAGTTCGGCATTGGTGAGGATGCGGCTTGGCAGGTAACTCCCGCAGCCAAGCACGACCGAGCGGGTCACTGTCACGGGGGAAGGCTTTCTACGGCGGACCGTTTGGTTGTTATTCGGCGGCATGCTGGCCGAGCATCTCGGAGATGCGCGCTCGCAACTTGTAGCGCACCATGTCATAGCCAAGATCGACCGCCGCCGCGAATCCTTCGGCGTCCGCGGCGCCATGGCTCTTGATCACGAGCCCATTGAGGCCGAGAAAGACCCCACCATTGACCTTGCGCGGATCCATCTTGTCCCTTACGGCAGCGAACGCCTTGCGAGCAAACAAATACCCGATCCTGGCGGACAGGGTACGGCTCATGGCGCTGCGCAGATACCCAGCCATTTGTTTGGCGGTTCCTTCGGCAGTTTTCAAGGCGATATTGCCGGCGAAGCCTTCGGTGACCACAACATCCACCGCGCCCTTGCCGATATCGTCGCCTTCGACGAAGCCCACATAGTCGAGATCGGGGCGCCCTGTCTGGCGTAAGATGAGGCCGGCCTCGCGCACCTCTTCAAGCCCCTTGACCTCTTCCACGCCGATATTGAGGAGCCCGACAGTCGGCCGCTCAAGGTCGAACAGCACGCGCGCCATGGCGCTGCCCATCACCGCAAGATCGACCAGATGCTTGGCGTCCGCCCCGATCGTGGCGCCGACATCGAGAACGATCGATTCGCCCCGCAGCGTCGGCCATAAGGCCGCGATTGCCGGCCGGCCGATGCCCGCCGTGGTCTTGAGATGGACCTTCGCCATCGCCATAAGGGCGCCGGTATTGCCGGCCGAAATCGCGACATCGGCCTCAGCCTTCTTGACCGCGTCGATCGCCCCCCACATGGAGGATTTCCAGCGGCCATGGCGCAAGGCCTGGCTGGGCTTATCGTCCATTTTTACCGCCACATCGGTGTGGACGACGCGCGATACGGCGCGGAGCGCCGGCCGATCCGCCAGTAACGGTTCGAGCTCCGCCCGACTGCCGATCATGACAAATTCGGTGTCAGGATGCCGCTCAAGGGAAATGTCGGCGCCCGCCACCACGACCGCTGCGCCGTGATCGCCTCCCATGGCGTCGAGAGCAATGCGTACGTTCTGTGGCATCGATCGACCTTGGCGGGGCCACCGCCAGACAAGCCTTCCGCCGACCGGGTGCCCGTTCGCGGCGCGGGACCATAGCGCGTTGGATCGTCAGGGAACAGTGGTTAGAAGGGCAGTCAGCACAAGGAAAAGTTGAATCCCTCTTCCGCTGTAGCCCGGATGGAGCCACCGGGTCCGGCCTTCGGCCGGCCCGATGCTAAACTCCGCGCAATCCGGGACGGCCCTCGCTATTGATATTGCACGTTGATTCCGATTACGCGTTGATCCCGGATTACACGGCCGCAAGAGCGGCCGCTCCATCCGGGCTACAGGAGAGGCCGGGAAGGGGCAACGCATTAGTTCTTCGCATCCTTTAGCTTGGCCAGGGCCGCAAACGGCGTTGTCGCGGCGCCTTCCGCGGCGGGCGGCGCGAACTCCGCACCGGGCTTGCGAGGGTAGGGATCGATGCCGAGCAGCAGGAATTCCGCCGCGACGGCGCCGAGATCGGCCGCGCCATCCGCCAGAACCTCGGGCGGCTCGTCGGCTTCGAGTGCTGCGTTCTGGTGCGCCAAATCGCCTGTGGAAGACGGCTCAAAGATCACATCGATCGCCTCATCCACTTGCTTTTCCATTGGCTCGAGCGTGACCACGCAGGTTTGTCCGACGGTTGCGCTCACCCGTCCGGTCGCCCGCAGGCCATTGCCGTAGCGGGCAACATCAATGGCAGCCTCAAGTCGCGGCATATCCGCCACGCCCGCGAGCGCGGCGAGGCCGGCGCGGACATGTTCGTCGGCGACAAGGTCGAAATGCAGCCCAGTTTCCGGGACATCCTCAAGCCGAACCGGCACGTGCCATGGCTGCGCTGGCGCAATCATGAGAACAGGAACCTCGTTTCGCGAACAGGTCGGCATCAGCCGGACTGGAGAATGGCGACCGAATCGGAAAATGCAAGCCGCCCGCGCCGCGCCATGATGGGGCCATGGAAACTGTCGAATGTCGCACCCTCGACGTTGCCGAATTGCTGGAGAAACATGACGTTACTTCGGGTGCGGCGCGCTCGCCTGTTGTAATTCATGCCGGTGCGGGTTAGGTCATCTGGCCTTTCGACGCAAAAGGGGATGCCGGAATTTGAGTCTGATCGACTGCAAGCGGCGTGTCAGAAGGTGGCATTCATTCGCCATCGGGGCGGCGCTCTTTGCCGGAGTGTCGGTCTGCGGCTGTACGCAGATCTACCATCACGGCTACATGGTCCCGGAAGGTGCGCTCGAGCAGCTTCCGCTTGGCTCCTCCCAGGAGCAGGTGCTGATCGTGCTTGGCACGCCCTCGACGGTCGCCACCATCAGCGGCGAGGTGTTCTACTATATATCGCAGCGCGCCGAGCAGACCTCTTTTCTGCCGCAGAAGGAAGTCGACCGCCGGGTCGTCGCGGTCTATTTCGACAAGAACCGCAAAGTCCAGAGACTCGCGGATTACGGCCTGAAGGACGGCAAGATCTTCGACTACATCAGCCGTACGACCCCCTCCGGGGGCGTCGAGCAAAACACGCTCGGCCTCATGTTCAAAATCTTCAGGTCTTGATGGGCGAACGAGACCGCTTGTAGGGGCGACCCTTGTGGTCGCCCGTCGCGGTGCGCAAACCGGGGCGACCACGAGGGTCGCCCCTACAGCAGGCAATGTCGGAGGACGCCGCACGCCATCAACGGGCCAACACCGCCAGCAGCAGCAGCGCGACGATATTGGTGATCTTGATCATCGGGTTGACGGCCGGACCGGCGGTGTCCTTGTAGGGGTCGCCGACCGTGTCGCCGGTCACCGCCGCCTTGTGGGCATCTGAACCCTTGCCGCCGTAATGACCGTCCTCGATGTACTTCTTGGCATTGTCCCACGCGCCGCCGCCTGAGGTCATCGAGATCGCCACGAACAGGCCGGTGACGATGACGCCGAGCAGCATCGCGCCGACCGCGGAGAATGCCGCCGACTTGCCGGCCGGCCCGCCGCCCGCGATGGCATAGACGGCGAAATAGACAAAGATCGGCGACAACACCGGCAACAGCGACGGAATGATCATTTCCTTGATCGCCGCGCGGGTGAGCAGGTCGACGGCGCGGCCATAGTCCGGCTTGTCGGTGCCCTTCATGATGCCGGGCTTTTCGCGGAACTGCCGCCGCACCTCCTCGACGATCGCGCCGGCGGCTCGGCCCACCGCGGTCATCCCCATGGCGCCGAACAGATACGGCAGCAGGCCGCCGAACAAGAGGCCGACCACCACATAGGGGTTGTTGAGCGAGAAATCGAGCGCAACGCCCCGGAAGTAGGGATGTCTCGCGGCATCGGCGATGAAGAACTTAAGGTCTTCGTTGTAGGCCGCAAACAGCACCAGCGCGCCGAGACCGGCGGAACCGATGGCGTATCCCTTGGTCACCGCCTTGGTGGTGTTGCCGACCGCGTCGAGCGCGTCGGTAGACTTGCGCACCTCTTTGGGCAGGCCGGCCATTTCCGCGATGCCGCCGGCATTGTCGGTGACCGGACCGAAGGCGTCGAGCGCGACAATCATGCCGGCCAGCGCCAGCATGGTGGTGACCGCAATGGCGATGCCGAACAGCCCGGCGAGCGAATAGGTCACCAAAATACCGGCGATGATCACGAGCGCCGGCAGCGCCGTTGCCTCGAGCGAAATGGCGAGGCCCTGAATGACGTTGGTGCCATGACCGGTGATCGATGCCTTGGCGATCGATTGCACCGGACGGAAGTCGGTGCCGGTATAATATTCGGTAATCCAGATGATGAGGCCGGTCACCGCGAGCCCGGCGATGCCGCAAACGAACAGCGACGCACCGCTAAACGGCACGCCGGGCAGTTGGCCGAACCCGATCAGCAGCCAGATCACCAGCGCGATGCCGACGAGCGACAGGGCTCCGGTCGCAATCAGGCCGCGGTAGAGCGCCCCCATGATCGACTGATTGGCCGGCAGCTTGACGAAGAAGGTGCCGACGATCGACGTGATGATGCAGACGCCGCCGATGGCAAGCGGCAAGGTCATCATGTTGGTGAGGATCGGCGTGGCGGCGAAGAAGATCGCGGCCAGCACCATGGTGGCGACGGTCGTCACCGCGTAGGTCTCGAACAGGTCGGCCGCCATGCCGGCGCAGTCGCCGACGTTGTCGCCCACATTGTCCGCGATGGTGGCCGGATTGCGCGGGTCGTCCTCCGGAATGCCGGCCTCCACCTTGCCGACGAGGTCGCCGCCGACGTCGGCGCCCTTGGTGAAGATGCCGCCGCCCAGACGGGCGAAGATCGAGATCAATGATGCCCCGAAGCCGAGCGCCACCAGGGCGTCGATGACGGTGCGGTCATTGGGCTCGAGATGAAGCGTGCCGGTGAGGAAGCCGAAATAGAGCGTCACGCCGAGAAGCGCGAGGCCCGCCACCAGCATGCCGGTGATGGCGCCGGCCCGGAAAGCGATTTCCAGGCCGCCGGCGAGCGAACCGATGGCGGCTTGGGCGGTGCGCACATTGGCGCGGACCGAGACGTTCATGCCGATGAAGCCGGTCAGCCCCGACAGCACCGCGCCGATCGCAAATCCGACCGCAACCAGCCAGCCGAGGAAGTAGCCGACGATCAGAAAGATCACGATGCCGACGATCGCGATCGTGGTGTATTGCCGCTTGAGATAAGCCTGCGCACCTTCGCGGACCGCCGCCGAGATCTCCTGCATCCTGGCGCTGCCGGCATCTGCCGCCATCACCGACTGGGTCGCCCAGATCGCAAAAGCGATCGCGAGCGCCCCGCACAGGACGATGATCCACAAAGCTGTCATTGAATATCCTCGGCTCTTGACCCGCCGAACGGAGGCCCGTCCGGCACCATGGAACTCTTCGATTTTGGGCGGCCGCCCGCCTCAAGTCGGCGCGGACATTGCCAAAAACGCCCTCGCCACGCAATGGCGCAATTGTCCGAACACACGCGACTTTTCGCTTCGTCATTAACGACGTTTAGAGAACGCAGGAGCTGTAGGGAATCCGGGGCTACCGGCTACCGGAGGGACTCCGTGCTCCCAACCTCACGCGCCCAGATGCCGCACGTCGACCTGCCGCACCTCAGAAGTGGCTGTAGGACGGGCGCCGGAAGACGAGAACGCGGCCGTCAGCGTCACGAAAGTGCGCCCCCTGCCCTGCCCCGACCGTGCCGATCCGCGTTATCGTCACGCCCGCCGCGGCCGCTTCCCGGCGTAATGTTTCGAGCCGGTCGGGCGCGACCGTGGCGATGACTTCGAAGTCGTCGCCGCCGGTCAGGATGGTCTCGATCAGCGCCGGCTCCGCCGCAACCACCTCTCGCGCCGCCGGCGACAACGGCACATCCGCAATCGCGACATCGGCGCCGACGCCCGACGCGCGGCACAGCTTGGCCAGGTCGCCAGCAAGGCCGTCCGACACGTCCATAGCGGCGCTGGCGTGGCGGCGCAGCGCCTCCGCAATCGCGGTGCGCGGCTGCGGCAACAGATAGCGGGAGTTGAGGTGATCCCGCATGGCGGCATCGAGCTGCCACCGCCCGGCTGCCGCCGCGTCCTGCCGCAAGGCAAGCCCCAGCGCCGCGTCCCCGACGGTGCCGGTCGCGACCACGACGTCGCCCGGCCGCGCGCCCTTGCGCCTCACCATGCCGCCATGGGGCACGGCGCCGAGCGCCGCGATATAGACCGTGATGGCGCCCGGACTGCGATCGGTGTCGCCGCCGAGCAGCGGGCAGCCATAGTGTTCGGCATCCTCACGCAGCCCGCGCGCAAAGGACTTGAGCCAATCGGCAGGCAGGCCGGCCGGCAACCCGATCGAGAGCAGGAAACCGAGCGGCGCCGCGCCCTTGGCGGCGAGATCGGACAAGTTGATCCGCAACGCCTTGCGCGCCACCGCATCGGCGGGGTCATCGGGAAAGAAATGCACGCCCGAGATGACCCCGTCCGTCGTGAGCACGAGGTCGCACCCCGGCGGCGGCGCGATCGCGGCGGCATCATCGGCAAGATCGAATGCGCCGGGGTGGGTCGCGATCGGCCGGAAATAGGTGGCGATGAGGCGGTCCTCGGCGGAGGTTTCGACTGCAGTTGACTCCGACTTTTCGCCGCCGTGCCTTGACATCAACGCTCGCAGAGCTCGGTTATTCCAGGGGCGACGACACTAACACGTTGTCGCGCCGGCATGCGCCGATTGCCTTGACGCGGCGTTTCCCCAACATGCGATCGAAACAAGCGATCCGTGCAGGCCGGATCGGCGTCCGGGATTCCCTAGCAAGAAACTAACTTGCTCGGACCGTGCCACAAACTCCTCTTGCTGGCGGTGCCACAAGCGCGGCTCAGGCGGCGAGCGGCTTGAGTTCG
>Ga0257161_1000235_pt1 | contig 15076 bp, 14 predicted proteins | sample NR01A_FD_185954 | JGI IMG/M metagenome (GOLD analysis project Ga0257161, IMG submission 185954) | Soil microbial communities from H.J. Andrews Experimental Forest, Oregon, United States - NR-01-A | ecosystem: Environmental > Terrestrial > Soil > Temperate forest > Bulk soil | place: USA: Oregon... | reverse complement strand
AAGACATTGTAAGGTCAGATGGTAAACAACCGGTTTTCAACACCGGCTTCGGCGCGGCCTTGGAGTGCCAAGTTCTTTGCCATGCGCTCGGCGGATGGTCGCCACGTCCGGAGCGCCGAAGCAAGCGCGAGGCGAGCCCGCATCTCGATGGCTCATCCCCGGATCAAGCCCGGAGACGAGCGTAGCGAGGCAGACGGGGCCGGTGATTGTCGTCGCGCTCCTTCACTTCTTCGGCTGAAAATACTTCTGCAGATATTTCGGGTCGGGCGCGCCCTGGCCTTTCTGTATCGGCATCAGATAGCCCTCTCCGTCCGCGAGATAGAGTTCCCCGCCGATCGCTACCCAACGATTGTCCTCGGTGCAGGGATATTCCTCGTAGATCGGATTGTGCTCTCGCCGATAGAACCGCGATACGGTCCAGGGGCGCGTCAACGCGTGATCGTAGGTGGTGATCTCGTTACGCAGGACGTCAGGATCGTTCTTGTCGAGGTAAAGCTTCTCCTTGACCACCGTCTCGTTGTCCGCGTGAAGCGGAATGCCGGTGGAATCAAACAGACGCGGGCCGCGCATGTATCGCGTTTCGACCTCGAGCGTGTCGTAGCTGCCGTCGCCGTCGGTGTCGAGCCACTTGCCGATGGAATAGCCGGTGAACTGCGCGTCGGGCTCCGTGGGCCAATCCCGTCCGTCGGTATAGATGCGCCGGATCGGGCTCATGGACTCCAACAGCATGTAGGTGGTCTTGGGCCGGATCACGATCTCCATCGGCTCATAGAGAATCATCACCCGCGGCATGCCGACCGGCCCGCAGGTCCCCTTTATGTCGAAAACGACGCCGGCCTTGCCCTTGGCGAGGTTGGTCTCGAACACCTTCTGGTATTCGGGCGTGAGCGGCGGTTGCTGGCCGAGGCCGCTCGGCTTGGTCGGATCCCAAACGCCAACCGGGCTGCCGCGCTTCCACAGCCCCTCCCAATTGGGATACTTGGCGTCCTCGGCCTTGGCGCTGGCAACTGACAGACACAGCGCCGCTGCCAGGGCAGCCGTGCCGATCCAGGTTCGGTGAAACATGCGGATTCTCCTCATCAGCCCGCGACGCCGGGCCCGGCGCGCGGTGTGTTTCGCGAAGGGAGCCTACAGGGCTTTCGACCAATTTTGAACCGGATGCGCCGGCGGAAAAACGGGCGGATCAATCGTCGAATCGCAACCGGATCGGCTACAGGATTTGCTATGAGGCTCAACAGCACTGACGGCCGCGTGCGGACGTGCAATTCGAACCCACGTCCAGGACCTTCGACATAATCCCGCAGAGGGCTTTGCGGAAGCACAGAAGATTTGCGGGGGCAGTGATTGTGCGAGCGACACCTTGGCAAACCCACGCAGGGCCGAAGTTCGTCGCTCGCTCCTGGTACTCGGCGGCGGGAGCCGGCGACAAGTCCGCCAAGGTCTCCACCCCGGTACGCTTAACATCCCCCCGGAACGATGCCGGACAGACGCCTAGCCCCCGCCGCAGGGGGACACTCGTTTTTCAAAAAGACCTCAGAATGGCTGGATAGTGGCTTTCTGGAGACCGATGGAAATAGTGGTTTTCTGGACACTATTCGAGATAGCACAAATCAGAGCCAATTTGGATGCCACCACGGAACGGTTAGAAACGCCTATTAACTGATCGCTTACCACATTCGCCGGCTCGCATTGATGTGGTCACGCAAATGGTCGAGTTTTGCGGTGTCAAATTGACCAGGAGTAAACCATGAGCGAACCGGATGAGGTTGCAGGTGATCAATTGCGAGCGATCGTCGAGCGCATTGAGCAGGTCGAGGAGGAAATCAAAGAACTCACTGAAGCCAGGAAGGAAATCTATCTTGAAGCCAAGGGCAACGGCTTCGACGTCAAGATCCTTCGAGAAGTGATTCGGGTGCGCAAGCAGGACCAGAAGGAGCGCGAAGAGCAGGAATCGCTCCTTGATGTCTACTTACAAGCGATAAAAGGAGGGAGATCGGTAGCAAAAGCCGCTTGACTCAGGCGACAGGTGCCGGTTGCTGTTTACAGAATTCAGCGAATCGGCACCTGCCGCGCCAGAGCAACCCCCGGAGGTCATGGTGGTCAAGAAGTTGAAAAGGCGAGAATGGACCGCGCAAGAGGTCCGCGAACTCAAATCCCTCGCGCGGCAGAAGACGCCAGCCACCCAGATCGCCCGCAAGCTAAAGCGAACCGAAGGCGCAACCCGCCAGAAGGCACTAACATTGAGTGTGTCGCTCAATTCACGACCGACCAAGCGCAAAACCCCGAAGTGAACACGTTTGATCTCTCGGGTTGAGCGGCCGAATCGTCAGCCGCCGGCTTGGCTTCCGCATTCAAGCGGGGAGAGGTGAGGAGGGCGGTTGCACGGCGATGCGCTACCGGACCTTACTTGAATAATGTGAGGCATTAAGCTCGCCAGCACAGGCCTTGCGCGCGAACGTGATCAAATGCTTGGCGATGATCCCGGTGGCGATGACTTCCTCGATTCGGCCTTCCTTGAGGCGTGGCCAGGCATAGCCCCAGAAAGCCCCGCGATAGTCGGCCAGCACGCCGAGCTTCCAGCACACCTTGAACAGCATGGTGAGGCCCCGTTTCAGGTTCTTGAAGGTGAGTTGGCCGGGCCGCGGGGGGCGCCTACGCCGATGCGGATAGGTGCGGTGGATCTGGTAGTCGTAGCGGCGGAACAGCCGCACTGGGTCGTACGCATGTTCCAGGCACGCGCGCCAGATCCCGATCGTCTGGTCGTAGGGCATCTTGAAGACGACGTTCGATTCAAGATCGCGGGCGTCGCTGAGCCGGTCTTCGCGTTTGAGGCGATCCCATAGCGGAGTGCGCGGCAAGGCCTGCAGCAGGTTCACGGTCAGCATCGGAATGTTGGACTGATCGATGAAGGTCGTTATCCGCGTCTCGGTATCGGGATTATCGGTGTCGAGACCGATGATCATGCCGGCAACCACTTCCATCCCGTGCGCGTTCAACCGGTCAACCGCTTCCAGGATCGGCATCGTCATGTTTTGTTCCTTCGACATTCGCCGCAACGCCTCGGGCTCGGGCGTCTCGATGCCGCAAAAGATGCCGGTGAAATACGCATCACGCAGATTGGCCAGAAGATCACCGTATTTCGCGATGTTGAGGGTTGCCTCGAACGCGAAGGAGAGCGGAAACGAATGGCGCTCCTGCCAGGCGATCAGATGCGGGATCAATTCGCGCACCGCGCGGCGGTTGGCGATGAAATTGTCGTCGACGAAATAGACCGAGGTCGCGAGCCCGCAAGCCCGCAGCTTGTCGAGCTCCGCGATGATCTGCTCCGGCCGCTTCATGCGCGGCACCCGGCCGTAGAGGCCTGGAATATCGCAGAATTCGCAGGTGAAGGGGCAGCCCGAGGAAAACTGGATCGAGCCGATGAAATAGTATTCGAAGCTCACCAGCTCATAGGCCGGGATCGGGAACCGATCGAGCGGCAGGCGCTCGCGCGTCTCGAGCCTGATCTGCTTCCGCGGGCGCGCGCAATCGCGTGCCAGCATGGCGAACAGCTCCGTGGTAGCATCTCCGATCTCGCCGATGTGGATATAGTCAAATTCCGAATAGAGTTCCGGGCTCGCCGAGACCGAGGGACCGCCCAGCACCGCCGGCTTTCGAGCGGCGTGAGCGCGTCTGCAGATATCGATCATGCGGTGGCACTGGACGTGCATTCCGCTGACGAACACCGCGTCGGCCCAGGCAAAGTCCTCGGGTTGCGCCGGATCGATGTTCTCGTCGATGAACCTGACCTGCCAGCCGGGCGGCACCGACGCCGCGATGACCAGCAATCCTTGCGGCGGCATGAAGGCGCGCAGGCCGCCGGTGATGTCATAGGCGTACTCAAACGAACCCAAGGACGGCTCGTAACGGGGAAACACGCAAAGAATGCGCCGTGCGCTACCGTCCACGGCAGCGGCCATCCGCCGGTTGGCTGGATCGGTTCGCTCGATGACGGCAGAACGCGGATCGGACATGGCCCCCCCGGACATGAACATTCAGAGGGCGCGAAATTGAGCGGGATTGAGCGAGAAGGCAAGCCCAAGGTGGGTTGTCTGGGTTGTCAAAGGTGTGTTGCGGGGCAATTGCGTCATTGCCTATCGGGTGGACCTTCGAATTCCCTCAGAACAGGGAAATTAACAGCGAATTTTTGAAAACTCGCCCGATTGTGGCCTCTTGGGGCGGCTTTTGGAGCCGATCGACAAGCGATTTCAGTGGCTTTCAGCCAATTCCCTGTTCCTCCGGAAACAGGGAATCTTTTTGCCCGAACAGGGAATTCGTCCGCGTGAACAGGGAATCTTCAGTGTGGAACAACGCGTCGAGCCGTACCGTGCCGAGCAACATCAGTAACCCCCCGAAAGTGGGGAGTTCTCTCCAAGTCACTCGGCACCGGTGGTCTTATCGTAGGAACATTAGTAGAATAATATCGGCCTATTCATATGACGTCAAGCCGAAGCTTAGCGCAATTTCGGGTTGTTCAAAGCCCCACACTTGCCGGACGGCCCTCGGTGCCGGAATCCTGCAAACCGAAAATACATTCAATGCCCCCTCTTGGATCCAGCAACCACGATTCCGGACCTCTCACTTTGGCAACGTCTTGATCCGACGCGCGAGTTCGGCGGGCATCCAGGCGTCTCGCGGCGTGAGCTGTCCCCTCTGTTGCATCTGTCGCACAATTTCGCTGGCCCTTGTCAGAAGGCCTCTGGCCCGTGACGGATCAGTTTCCACTATTTTTATGCAGGAAACGACGAGGTCGCGCTGCCAGCCCGCGTTGCCGGGGTCGAACCGCGCCAGACGCTCTCGGATGGCGAGCCCGTCGCGGAACGATTTCAGCGCCTCTGCCAGATTGCCCTGCGCCTTAAACACGTCGCCGATCCTCTCATAGGACACCGACAGATCGCGCTGCCAGCTCGCGTTACCAGGGTCGGACTGCGCCAAGCGCTCCATAATCTTACGGCCCGAGTTTAGCTTTTCCAAAGCTGGCGCGAGATCACCCTGTCGTATCTCCACATCGGCGACGAACCAAAGTGCCGAATACAGATCGTGCTGCCAGCCCGCGTTGCCGGGGTCGGACCGCGCCAGGCGCTCCGCAATTGCAAACTCGTCGCGGAACGATTTCAGCGCCTCCAGCAGATTGCCCTGCTCCTTAAGCACGTTGCCGATCTTGCTGTAAGATACCGACAGATCGTGCTGCCAGCCCGCGTTGCCGGGGTCAGCCTTGGCCAGACGGTCTCTGATGGCGAGCCCGTCGCGGAACGATTTCAGCGCCTCCGGCAGATTGCCCTGATCCTTAAGCACGTTGCCGATCTTGTTGTAGGACACCGACAGATCGCGCTGCCAGTCCGCGTTGCCGGGGTCGGTCTGCGCCAGACGGGAAATGATGTCTTGCTTTGCCTGGTAAGACTTCAATGCAGCGGCGAGGGCGCCTTGCGCCATCTGAACGTCGCCGATCCTTTCATTGTTGATACCAAGATCAAACTGCCAGCCCGCGTTGCCGGGGTCGGCCTGCGCCAGACGCTTAAAGATGTCGTGCCCGTCGCGGAACGATTTCAGCGCCTCCGGCAGATTGCCCTGCGCCACCAACACGTCGCCGACGCGATCGTACGACACCGACAGATCGCGCTGCCAGCCGGCGTTGCTGGGGTCGGCCTTCGCCAGACGGTCCGCAATGGCGTGTCTATCGCGGAACGATTTCAGCGCCTCCAGCAGAGTGCCTTGTGCCACCAGCACGTCGCCGATCTGGTTGTAGGACACCGACAGATCACGCTGCCAGCCCGCGTTGCCGGGGTCGGCCTGCGCCAGACGGTCGGCAATCGCCAGCCCGTCGCGGAAAGATTTCAGCGCCTCCGGCAGATTGCCTTGCGCCACCAGCACGTCGCCGACGCGACCGTAGGACACCGACAGATCACGCTGCCAGCCCGCGTTGCCGGGGTCGGCCCGCGCCAGACGGTCGGCAATCGCCAGCCCCTCGCGGAACGATTTCAGCGCCTCCGGCAGGTTGCCCTGCGCCACCAGCACGTTGCCGAGCTTGATGTAGGACACCGACAGATCACGCTGCCAGCCCGCGTTGCCGGGGTCGGCCTGCGCCAGACGGTCTCTGATGGCGAGCCCGTCGCGGAACGATTTCAGCGCGTCCGGCAGATTGCCCTGCGCCACCAGCACGTCGCCGATCTGGTTGTAGGACAGCGACAGATCGCGCTGCCAGCCCGCGTTGCCGGGGTCGGCCTGCGCCAGACGGGAGATGATGTCTTGCTTTGCCTGGTAAGACTTCAATGCAGCCGCGAGGGCGCCTTGCGCCATCTGAACGTCGCCGATTCTTTCATTGCTGATACCAAGATCAAACTGCCAGCCCGCGTTGCCGGGGTCGGCCTGCGCCAGACGGTCGGCAATCGCCAGCCCGTCGCGGAACGATTTCAGCGCCTCCGGCAGATTACCCTGCACCTTAAGCATGTCGCCGATCTTGTTGTAAGACACCGACAGATCGCGCTGCCAGTCCGCCTTGCTGGGGGCGGCTTGCGCCAGACGCTTCAAGATTTCATGCCCGTCGCGGAACGATTGCAGCGCCTCCGGCAGATTGCCCTGCGCCACCATCACGTCGCCTACCTCGGTGTAGGCAGCGGACAGGCCGTGCTGATAGGTGGTGTCGCCGGGCTGTACGGCGAGCCCGGCCAGCAGGCGGTAGGCTTCGGTCGCACGCTCGCGCTGTTTGCCGGTATCGCCAAGCACTGCGTAACTGCGCGCGAACTCAATAAGCATCGAGGCCTTACGATATTGAAGCTGGGGCGTCGGTCGGCCAAAACGCGCCATGGCGTCGAAAAGCCCCTCTGCCTTGGTGAGAAGTTCGAGCGTCGCAGCGCGCGGCACGTTGTACTTCTCGGCTTGGCCCACAGCCGCATTGACGATCTCGGTCGCGGTCTTGAGCGTGGCGTTGAGGAAGGCCTCGTTGGTCTTGAGCTGCTGCCAAGCAAAGACCGCGCTACCGACCGCCGCGACAGCAAGAAGGAAAAAGGCTCCCGCGAGCCCTGCCCAGATGCGGTCGCGCTGCCGCCGCACCCGCTCGGCGCGGCGGTAAACTTCGTCGGGCCCGAGACCGGTCAGGCCGGCAACCACCTTGGCGAGGCCTAGGTTCTTGCCGTCGGCGGCCTCACGCAGATCGGGGCCGAGGATCGTGACCGGGCGATCAGTGACCCCGCCGTCGGCCGCCAGTTCGAACCGCAAGGCCGGCGGGAAATTGTCCGGCACGGTCCCGTCGACGATAACTGGGATGACCGGCCGGTCCGGGTGGCGCGAACGGAAGAGCCGCACCTCCTCGTTGACGGCAGGCCGACCGGCTGCAGCCGGGGAGCACAGCACGATGAGGGCGGCGGATGCGTCGAGAGCCGCCACCGTGGCATCGGTCAGCGTGTGACCGCTGGAAAACTCCTCGCGATCACGAAAGATCGGCCGCAGTGTCTTCGGCACCGGCCCGAGCGGAGTTTTTCGACCGACCAAGTCCTTGTCGAGGCGGAAGCTCTCGAGGTGCGCGTAAAGCCACTTGGCCCAGCCGCTGTCGGCGTGGCCGTAGCTCAGAAACGCGCGATACTTGAATGAAACGGTCTCCGCCACGGCTTCCCCCTCAAGATCGGGCAGCAGCCGGTCAGGGGCACGCGACACTAAAACGGGGCGACCACAAGGGTCGCCCCAAGGGTCGCCCCTACGGTGGACGATGTCCGGCAGGTTGCGCGATGACGTAACCCAATCACCGCTTCGAGAACTGGAACGACCGCCGCGCCTTGGCCTTGCCATATTTTTTGCGCTCGACCACGCGGCTGTCGCGGGTGAGGAAGCCGCCGCGCTTGAGTACGCTGCGCAATTCGGGCTCGAAATTCGTGAGCGCCTTGGAGAGGCCGTGGCGCACCGCGCCGGCCTGGCCGGACAATCCGCCGCCCGATACCCGGCAAATGATGTCGTACTGGCCGTTGCGGTTGGCGATCGCGAGTGGCTGGCCGATCATCATGCGTAGCACCGGTCGGGCGAAAAACACCTCGATCTCGCGGTTATTGACCGTGATCTTGCCGGTGCCGCGCTTGATCCAGACGCGGGCGACGGCGTTCTTACGCTTGCCGGTCGCGTAGGCGCGACCGAGCTTGTCGAGCTTCTGGATGTATTTCGGGGCTTCCGGAGTCGCCGGCTTGAGCACCGACAATTGATCGAGCGATTGCATCGTCTCGGCCATGATCAGGCGCTCCTCACATTCTTGCGGTTCATCGCAGCGATATCCAAAGGTTCGGGAGTCTGCGCCGCATGGGGGTGTTCGGATCCTTTATAGACACGAAGATTGCCGAATTGGCGCCGGCCCAGCGGGCCGCGCGGCAACATGCGCTCAACCGCCTTCTCAACGATCCGTTCGGGGAACCGCCCCTCGAGGATATACTTCGCGGAGCGTTCCTTGATGCCACCGATGAAGCCGGTGTGGTGGTAGTAAATCTTCTTCTCCACCTTGCGGCCGGTGAGAACCACCTTTTCGGCATTGATGACGATGACATTATCACCGCAGTCCACATGAGGCGTATAGGTGGGCTTGTGTTTGCCGCGCAGCCGCATCGCGATAATGGTGGCGAGGCGGCCGACGACGAGACCGTTGCCGTCGATCACGACCCATTTCTTTACAACGTCGGCAGGTTTGGCCGAGTACGTACTCATGGGATGCTTCCCGTTGGTGTTTGCAGGCCTGTCTCTAGCGGACGAGACCGCAGCGGTCAACGTCCGGACAACATTTATTTGCCAATGAATTCAGCGCGTTGAAACAATGGTGGAATATTACCACTAGCCATCTTGCGGGCGCGGAATGGAATATGTTGAGGTCGCGTGGGCGACCAGTTCTGTCGCATCGGCCGACCGGATCCCAACCTCGCCGACCGCTAGGCGCTTGCCGAGCTTCATCAATCTTGCCTCCGCAAGGAGATCGGCGGCGCCGGGCTTGCGCAAGAAATTGATGTTGAGATTGGTTGTGACCGCGAGCGGCACCGGCCCGATCGAAGCGAGCACAGCCACGTACATGGCGAAGTCCGCAAGCGCCATCATGATGGGCCCCATTATGGTGCCGCCGGGGCGAATGAAAGCTTGCCGATAGGCTTGGCGAACGCGCGCACCGCCGTACCAAATCTCCTCAATGGAAACGCCACTGGCGGAATTGAATACCTGAGGAAATTGCGTGCGCAGAAAATTCTCCAACTCGCCGATTGAAAGCGCCGGCTCGCGATTTTTTGACGCCCGTTCATCGTAATTCATTGCATCTCTCTGCGGTCCGATTGGAAGACGGTCTGGCAAAAGGGACTGAACAAGCCGACTTTCCGAAGGAGATTGTGTCGGTAAAGTCACAGAAAAGCGGATTGCGACAACCAGTGTCAATCATCGGCGGATTTTCCGGTCGAACCGTGCTAGCTCATTGTGCGACTCTGAGCGATGCTCAAATCGTGCGTAGCTGCCGCAATTGGCCTAACGCAAAGCTTCGCCCCGTTTCGAAAGCGCCGGCAAGTAGAAATGGCCGGAAAGAAGGATTATGTCCGGCGAAATGAACAAGGACGAGATTTGAGCGCCGTCGCCCCCGCCAGGACGATCCCAAGCGATCCGGTTCTCCGCCGCGAGATCGAGGGCGCGGTGGCATTGCTCATCCTTAACCGCCCGGCTTCGCGCAACAGCCTGTCGGAAGAGATGCTCACGGAATTGATCGATGGGCTGGCGTTACTCGGTCGCGACACCTCCATTCGCGCCGTCGTCATCGCGGCCGAAGGCCCGGCGTTCTGCTCCGGGCACGACCTGCGGGAACTCACCGAACGGCGCGCCGATCCGGATGGCGGTCGCAGCTTTTTCACCGCGTTTTGGGATCTGTGCAGCACCATGATGATGTCCGTGGTGCGACTTCCGCAGCCGGTGGTTGCCTGTGTGCAAGGTGCGGCTTCGGCGGCCGGTTGCCAACTCGTCGCCAGTTGCGATCTTGCGGTCGCAGCCGCAGACGCGACGTTCGCAACTCCCGGCGTAAACATAGGCCTGTTCTGCTCCTCCCCGATGGTGGCGCTGTCGCGCAACGTGGCGCCAAAGCACGCCATGGAAATGCTGCTCACCGGCGACGCGCTGTCGGCAGCCGATGCTCGTCGCATCGGCCTCGTCAACCGTGTGGTGCCGGCTGGCCAAGAGCGCGCCGAGGCGATGCGGCTTGCACGGCACATTGCGTCGAAGTCGGCGGCCGCGATTCGCGTCGGCAAGCAGGCGTTCCATTCCCAGCTCGAAATGAGCTTGGCGGACGCCTACGCCCATGCCGCCCGCGTCATGGTGGAAAACATGCTCGATGTTGACGCAAAGGAAGGTATTGCGGCTTTCCTTGCCAAGCGGCCGCCGCAATGGAGTGATTGATGACGCGGGGGAGCTTACGAATCAAATCAAATCCCAACCAAAGCCTCGTGACCGCCACATTGGCGGGCGCAATCAACTTTTGTTGACGCTGAAATCTTGTTCCAACGGCAGGCACAAACTTACAGGCAAGGAGGGCCCATGATTTATCGCACCGCACTCGCATTCGCTATTCTGGCATCGACAACCACATTCAGCGCATTCGGCGAGACCGTGGAGGAGCGGCAAGCCTGCACTCCCGACGCCCAGACCCTGTGCGCCGATGAAATTCCGGATCGCGAACGCGTTTACGGATGCTTGGTCCGCAAGGTGAACCAGCTTAGCCCGGCATGCAAAAAGATCATCAGCACTTCCATCGCGTCGTCGAAGCCGAAGAAGTGATGACGGAGGATGGAGAGCGGACCGACGTATGGAGTTTTCGTCGGTCGCCCTTCTTCCCGGACCTCCTTTATGGCGGCCGATGAACCACGACAACTATGACGACGCCTATATCCGCGGCATTCTCAATACCGTGAAGACGATCGCGGTGGTCGGGGTGTCGGCCAATATCAACCGCCCCAGCTATTTTGTCTTCAAATATCTGTTGGAGCGCGGCTATCGCATGATCCCGGTCAATCCCGGATTGGCGGGTAGGGAGCTGCTTGGCCGGACGGTTTACGCCACACTCCTCGACATTCCGGAGCCGGTCGACATGGTCGACGTGTTCCGCGCTTCCCAACATGTGCTTTCGATCGTCGAGCAGGCCCTGCAGTTGCAGCCGCGTCCGCGCGTCATCTGGATGCAACTTGGCGTGCGCAATGACGAAGCAGCGGAACGCGCCGAGACGAACGGCCTCAAGGTGGTGATGAACCGCTGTCCCAAGATCGAATATGGCCGCCTTTCCTCGGAGATTTCCTGGATGGGCGTGAATTCGCGCACGCTCAGTGCGAAGCGAGCCAAGCCGCCCGGTCGCGGCGTGCAGCGCATGTCGCTCGACCGTATCACCATGGCGGGCGGCGCCACCGACGCCGCAGATCGCGCCGAACGGCGCGGCGACGAATAGCGCTGATGTTAAGCTCTCGCCGTCGGCTATACGCCGATTGGCTTCAAATCGGTCTACTGGTTGTTCTCACTTCCCACGTGGTTCGCCTGGCTCTGCAGCGATGAAGTGAGTGACCTTGGGCACGCCTTCGATGTGGAACTGATGGACCGCATTTTGCAGGATGCGGTCGGCATTGGTCACGCGCTGGTGCTGGCGCAGGTGCTCAAGCCATGATTCGACGAGGAACGTTTCCAGAAAGCGTCCTTCTTCTGCCAGGTCTTCAAACACCTCCCATGCATAAGCGCCATCACGGCGCCGCTCATGGGCCAGTCGTCCGAGTGCGATCAGGAATGCTTCACGGTTCCGGGGGTCGATTCGATATTCGACAGTTACCAGCACTGGCCCTCGATCGTGCTCGACCTCGTGGCTGATGACCGGTGCCGGCCAATGCATGGACGGTGTGAGATCAATCCCCGCGCCAGTCTGCAACTTCCAACGCCAAGTTAGAGGAATGGCGATAAGGACGCCTGCTGCGGCCATGAAGTGCGCAGCGGGCAGCCCGACCATTCCGGCAACTTGTCCCCAAACCGCACTGCCGATCGTCATCGCTCCGAAAAATACCGTCACGAACATCGCGAGCCCTCGCCCGCGCACCCAATCCGGCAATGCAACCTGAGCCGATACATTGAGACTCGCCAAGACTGCGATCCACGAAGCGCCGGCGATTATGCTAGCTGACAGGCCCATGAGGGGCTCGCGCGCAAGCCCGAACAGCACGAGGGTAATTGCCGTTCCAACGGTCCCGACTGCGACCAGCCGATCGGATCCCAGTTTCGCCTTCAACCAGGGGAGGGCAAAAGCACCGCCAACGGCGCCGGCTCCGATCGCACCTAGCAGGATGCCATAGAGTTCCGGTCCGCCAGTGATTTGATTGCGCGCCACCAGGGGAAGCAGCGCCCAGTATGCGCTGGCGAACAGAAAAAACCCCACGGCCCGGATCAATGTCGCACCCACATGCGGATTGTGCCTCGCGTGGCGAAACCCGGTCGCAATGGCGCTGAGGAATCGCTCCGCCGGAAGTCGGTGAGAGACGATTTGCGGTGAGCGCCACCACAACAGCGCACCTATGATGCCAAGATTGCTGACGGCGTTGATCCAGAAAGGCGCGGTAATTCCAAGTCCGGCAATAACCACCCCGCCGAGCGCCGGACCGATGGCGCGGCTGATATTGATCCCGACGCTGTTGGCCGCAACTGCGGCATTCAAGTCTTGCTTCGATACGAGTTGCGGTACGATCGATTGCCAGGCAGGTGCCGTCAGAGCCGCCGCGGCACCGAGCAGGAACGTGAACAGCAATAACGTGCCCGGAGTGACGAGGTCGAGCCAGACGAGTGCTGCAATTATTGCGGATATGGCCGTTATCGCGCCTTCGACGGCGATGAGAAGCCGGCGCCTGTCAACGATGTCGGCAAGCGCGCCGGCCGGCAGTGCGAACAGAAACATCGGCAGGCTGGTCGCCACCTGAACCAATGATACGGTCAACGGGTCGGCGCTGAGGCTCGTCATCAGCCAGCCCGAGGCAGCATTGTACATCCAGGTGCCAATGTTCGCGATCACGGCCGCGGTCCAGAGCACGGTGAATGTCGCGTGGCGGAACGGACTCCAGGGAGAAGCGGTGCCCTGCGGTCTTCCGCCTTGCTCGGATTCACTCATGGCCGCTCCTTGCGCGTCAGTTATCGAAGTCTGTATTGGTATAATTGTAGTTGGAATTCTTCAGGAGACGAGCCGTATCATCGACAGGCGCGACACCCGGCACGACATGCTGGTTGGCATTATTCCAGAAGCTCTGCAGCACGAAGCCGTACTCGGACAGTTTCTGAATGAACGGCGCCAGCATATCGTTTGCGGTCAGGCGCTTCCAGTCAGCCTGTAAATCGCATTAATGTAGTCGGCGGTGCCGCCTTGAGCGCCCAAACCGGCTCCGATAAATGTGCGCATGACTTCCGCCCGCAATCGCAAGGAACAGCCATGACCGAACGCACGCCCGGCTTTGCTACGCTCGCGGTCCATGCGGGCAGCCAACCCGATCCGACCACGGGGGCGCGTGCAACGCCGATCTACCAGACCACGTCATTCGTGTTCGACGACGTCGACCACGCCGCGTCGCTGTTCGGTTTGCAGACATTCGGCAACATCTATACCCGCATCGGCAACCCCACCAACGCAGTTCTGGAGGAGCGCGTCGCCGCGCTGGAAGGCGGCACCGCCGGACTTGCGGTCGCGTCGGGCCACGCGGCACAGGTGCTGGTGATGCACGCGCTGATGACGCCCGGCGACGAACTCGTGGCTTCGAAGAAGCTCTATGGCGGCTCGATCAACCAATTCAACCACGCATTCCGGAACTTCGGCTGGAACGTGGTGTGGGCCGACCCCGACGACATCGGCAACTTCGAGCGCGCGATTTCGTCCAGAACGAAAGCGATCTTTATCGAGTCGATCGCGAACCCCGGCGGCATCATTACCGACATGGAAGCAGTCGGCAACGTCGCGCGCCGCGCCGGTGTGCCGCTCATCGTCGACAATACACTTGCGACGCCGTATCTGTGCAAGCCAATCGAGCACGGCGCCGACGTCGTGGTGCATTCGCTCACCAAGTTTCTCGGCGGTCACGGCAATTCGATCGGCGGGCTTATCGTCGACGCCGGCACCTTCAACTGGTCGCGCGGCGGCCGCTATCCGATGCTGTCCGAGCCGCGACCCGAATATCAGGGCATCGTGCTGCATGAGACCTTCGGTAACTTCGCATTCGCAATCGCGTGCCGGGTGTTGGGCTTGCGCGATCTCGGCCCGGCCCTGTCGCCGTTCAACGCGTTCCTGATCCTCACGGGAATCGAGACCCTGCCGTTGCGCATGCAGCGGCATTGCGACAACGCCACCGCCGTCGCGACGTGGCTCTCAGACCATGGCAAAGTGGCCTGGGTCAGCTACCCGGGCCTGCCGGGCGACCGCTACCACGGCCTTGCGAAGAAATACGCGCCCAAAGGCGCCGGCGCCGTGCTCACCTTCGGGCTCCGGGGCGGCTACGACGCCGGCGTCAAACTGGTATCGAACGTAAAGTTGTTTTCCCACCTCGCCAACATCGGCGACACCCGCTGCCTCATCATCCATCCCGCGTCGACGACTCATCGGCAGTTGTCAGACGCCCAGAAAGTGCAAGCCGGCGCCGGGCCCGATGTGGTACGGCTGTCGGTCGGCATCGAGGACCCGGAAGACATCATCGCCGATCTGGAGCAGGCGCTCGCGGCGGCGTGAGAAGGGGGGCTCATACAAGGATGGGTTGAGCCCTTGCGAAACCCATCAAGGATGTGGCTTTGCGAATTGATCGTCGATGGGTTTCGCAAGGGCTCAACCCATCCTACAAGATCCGAGCCTCGCCCTCCCTTTCAACCCGGACCGAGCTGCTCTTCCAGCGTACCGTTCGGACTCATGTGGTCGACCGCGCCTGGCAGATGCTGTGACAATTCCCCGAGCAATTGGTCGACCGGCAGGCCGAGCTGGGTTGCCAACTGCCGCAGATGCTGGTCGCCCAGCGCACCCTTGAGCTGATCGACTGAGACCGGCAGGTTCTGG
>Ga0257161_1000234_pt1 | contig 15082 bp, 12 predicted proteins | sample NR01A_FD_185954 | JGI IMG/M metagenome (GOLD analysis project Ga0257161, IMG submission 185954) | Soil microbial communities from H.J. Andrews Experimental Forest, Oregon, United States - NR-01-A | ecosystem: Environmental > Terrestrial > Soil > Temperate forest > Bulk soil | place: USA: Oregon... | reverse complement strand
TATATTTTAATTTCTAATATCTTACCTGTTAAACCAAACCTATTAAAAGTCTATTCTAATGATGAAATTAGAGAGATTCTCTTTGGTTCTGGGTTAGGTGATGGTAATTTTGAGATGCCACCAAGGGGAAAAAATGCAAGATTTAATTTTTCTCAATCAGGCCCCAATAAAATTTCAAGATTACTTTTTACATCTATATTCACTATTTAAACAAGCAACTTTTTTCTCATTAATGAACAAATATAGAACTTACGCTTATTTAGATAAACGAACAGGTAAAATTTATACTACTTTAAGTTTAAAAACATTAGCACTACCTATTATAACAGAAATTTATAATATGTTTTATATTAATAATGTGAAAATAGTACCTCTTGATTTATCACTACTAACACCTTTAGCATTAGCACATTGAATAATGCAAGATGGAGGGAAAGCTAGTGGAGGACTAATCTTAGCCACAGATTCATTTACTCATTTAGACTCTAAAAGGTTAGCGAAGTACTTATCTGACACATATGGATTAAAAATTACTACACCTAAATCTACAAAGGGAGCTTTAAGAATATATATATCTGCTACTAGTATGGGTCAACTAAGATTATTGGTTTTAGCTCATATGCACCTCTCTATGATATATAAATTAGGACTTTAGGTTTATATTCATTAATATATCTACGTCGTTAGTTTTATAAAAAAATTAATTACTATTTTTCTGTTTGCGAGGGAAATATATTAAAATATTTCAGTTACAATTAATTACTTACTAGTAATATTTTTAAATAAACAAAATTATTTAATACTTTGTTAAAATATTGTTATATTATTATTTATTCGCAGGTTAATAAAAAAAAAGGAAACTAATTTATTAATCCTCCTTTATCTTCCTCAGAGACTTTACGAAAAAATCTTATACTATTAAGAATAAGAAAAAGTCCAAATTAACTACATATTTAAATTTAAGCAAATAATGTACTTTTATTTTGGTGGATACTAGAGCTTATTTCACAGCGGCAACTATGGTTATTGCAGTTCCCACAGGAATTAAAATATTCTCATGGATAGCTACATTATACGGTGGTAGCCTAAGATTTACTACACCATTAATATTCACAATTGGATTCATAGCTCTATTCACAATTGGAGGGTTAACAGGAGTAGTTTTATCTAATGCTAGCCTAGATATTGCATTCCATGATACTTATTACGTAGTGGCTCACTTCCATTATGTTCTATCAATGGGAGCCGTATTTGCTTTATTCGCAGCATTCTATATGTGGACTCCTAAAATCATTGGAAAAACATATAATGAATTCTTAGGTAAAGTACATTTCTGAACATTGTTTATTGGGGTTAGTTTTATTTCTTTAATAAAATTGTGGGGCCAATATATTTATTATTATTTTATTGGTATTAAATGTAGCACTGTTTCATTTGTTACTTAATGAGAAAATAAAATTAGAAGATATAGTAAATGAGTTATTAGTCCCTTCTATTGATTCTAATAAAAGGTTAATACGCTCTAATCTAAAGGGTCAAGCAGGTGTATATATGTTTTATAATAATATTACGGGTCACTATTATATTGGTAGTTCGGTTAATCTGTATAAACGTTTTAATTCTAATATGAATTTAATTCCAACTTCGGAATTACCGCTATATAGAGCTATTAGAAAAAATATTGGCCCCCTTAGTCAATTTATTAGCCCCCATTTGTAAATTTACAGTACTGCGATTCATCTAACGAAGTATGTATAGCTTTAGAACAAATGTGTTTAGATAGATATCAACCAGCTTACAACATTTTAAAAAAAGGTGGTGATTCTACAGGTTTTAACCATACTCCTGAAACTATAGCTAAGTTACAAGCAAAACATAAAGGGAAATTACACCCTAGATTTGGTACCAGTCCCTCTTCGGAACAAAGAAGAGCTACAAGTGAAGCGCTTAAAGCACACTTTGCTGCTAAAGGCCACCATAACAAAGGAAAGAAAGGTATATTAGCCCCACAATATGGGTTGGGTGGTAACGCTGTGCATATGTATAGTGTAAATGGTGAATATGTGCATTTTCCTTCTGTTAATTCAGCTAGAATATCTTTCAAACTTAGATCTGGAAAAATAGCTGATAACATAGATACAGGTAAACCTTTTACTATTGGTGGGAAAGATTGGATTATATATAGTAAACCTAAGTAGTATTATATATTCATTTATTCTTATGTTTATTTATTTTACTGTTAATCTTATAACCTTAAATTCTTATTAATAATCTTAATAAACAGCTATTAAAAAAAAACAGTTTAATTTTAATTTATATATTATACAATTTATTACAAGAGTTAATATATGTTTTTATTAGCCCCAAAAAAATCTATCTATATGCTTGAAGTATAAAATGAAATAAAGTACTATTTAATTTAGTAAAATTCTTTGTTCTATTTATGAGTATTAACAAGCAGGTAGTCTGATCTATTTTAATGACACATCCTCAGAGACTAAATGAAAGAAGCAAAAAAATCTAAGATATAGTCCTAAACAAACACACAATTTTTAATTATATTTTAATCTGTGTTAAGTTAAAGTAATTTAACATTCTTCCCTCAACACTTCCTAGGTCTGGCTGGTATTCACAATATTATTTCATCTAATTATGCCCACAAAATAAAAATAAATAAACTTTACTTTGTTAATCGAATATGCGTTAAAGAAAATTTGTTATCATTTACTTTGTTGTTTTTATCCGTATTAATTTTGTATATCCAATACAATAAATTTAACATAAATTTTGAAACAAGTCACGTATTATTATATAGTGTATTACCATTTAAATATTCTACCTCACATAAACTTATTACCAAAAGTAGTTATCCACATGGTCCACATATACAACCGGCCCAACAATTTTTAAATAAGCCTGTTCGACTCTATAATAACCCTAATTTAGAACGGAAAAAAATAGCTTTAGAAAATAGACACGTTTCTGTTATTTATCAGTGAGTAAATTTAATTACTGGAGCTACTTATGTAGGATCTGCTATAAATGGCTCTAACAGATTGTTAAACTATTGGTCACCTAGCGTACTTAGTAAAAATTCTTTAATTTATAAATAGTATATGCTCTTATGGTCATTCTAATTTTGTTTTGGTTATATTGGAAGACTTAGGTCCTATGTCTAATGTTACTAAAGCTTTTCTACTTGCTAGGGAGCAATATTATATTGACATGCTGTTCAGTAGCCCTGGTTTGATATTAAATTTATCTCCGCAAGCTGGTTCTACTAAAGGATATAAACATAAACCTACCTTTGGTTTAAATAGAAGAGGGAAACTGAACCCTATGTATGGTAGAACTAAATCACCTGAATTTCTGGCGATGCAAAAAAAAGATAAAAGCGGTAAAAATAATCCAATGTTTGGAAAAACAAAATCTAGTGAAACAATAGCTAAAATAACTAAATATGTATATGTGTATAACCAGTTAGATAGTTCTTTAATAGATGTAATAGGTAAAGTAGCTTGTAAAAAAAAATATGGTATGGGGTGAGATACTTTAAAAAAATATCTAGAAAATGGCTTACCATATAAAGGAAAAATTTTTAGTTTTACTAAACATGATTAGAGTAAAAAATAATATAAAATGCCCCAAATAGATGTATAGATTTTTATACCATTTGGAAATCGGGTGAATTGCAAGAAAAACCAATTTAATTGGTCAATTTGCAGCTTATTATATAAAGTTTTGCTAAATACCTTTAAAAATTCGTTAAAAAGAGGGTTTAGGTTTAATATAAAAGTTCAACGACTAATGGGTGATTAATTACAACAATAACCCTGACACGAGTGCCCGAACGTATAAATAAACACCAAATTTTATATGATGACATAGTCTGAACCCCTTAGTAATAATGGGAAATAAGGGTTAAACTCCCTTATGTTAACAAAATTGATGCCGCGAAGAGTCCCGGACTATCCTGATGCATTTAGTGGATGAAATCAATGATCTAGTTTCGGTTCTTTAATATCTGTAATTGCTACAATCCTATTTGGATATATTATTTATGATATATTTGTTAACCAACCTAGAAGCTCTAATAATCCTTGAGCAGTACCTGCTTTCTTTACATCAGCAACTCAATTTAATGATGAAACTGAAACAGCTAATACATTAGAATGGGCACTACCTAGCCCAATCCCATTACATGCATTTAAAATGTTACCTGTACAATCTTAATTATCTTATACTCTAAAATCCTGACACCACTTTAAACATGGGAAGGACCACTAGCGACGGGCTACTTGTTTGCGGCTCTTACGTACATATAAGACCTATGAAAAACAGTAACACTTTTTTAAAAAATATATCATACTAACCCCTTCATTCCCTAGCCAGTTTCTCCCCTGCGATTAGCTCCCCCCCACCCAGTTTCTTGGATTGTCCCCTAATTCATGGCAGGGAGCGCCTGCATTAGGCCATTCGCTGTTGCCATTAGGCCCAAGAAAGTGGCTAGGGGAGGATTAGCTCTGCTGAGGGGGGGCAGGCCCTACCAGCCAAGGTCTGAATTACTCCTTCCTGGAATCCTACTTGTGTGCGTTAAGGGTTAATACTGTTAGTACAAAGATATAAAAGTATCAGTAGAAAACAAAATATAACGGGGGAATAAGATAATGGTAATCTGTTTTATTTGCACTAAATTAATGATAGTTCGAATCTATCTTTCTCCATAATAAAATACCTTTTTTTTTAACTAGAGCACATCCCCTTAATATACCTAGTGTAGACTAACTTAAGGCACTATTGTAAAATAAATAATTTGGTGTCGGCTAAGCCTAATACAATTGGACTTCAACCTATTGCAAGCGTCGAAACTGGATGTAAGGTTAGCAATAACAGATAGGAATAGGCTTTCCGTCTTAGGTCAACCTACGAAAAAGTAAAAAAAGTTGTGTACCAAGCCTGATTTACTTGAAAAAACTCCCTATCCCCGACTACCTCAAGCAATTAGCGTCATCTATATTTGTTGGTTAATTTTAGCCCTAATACCTCCATAATCAGACAAATTGTTTCCCCATAAACAGCGAAGCTATGGTGATGTAACGTAGATTAGCTAGAAAGATCAGCTTATATAATATCAGGATAAGTCATATGTTTGTTATTCTTATTTTGGTTTTTTAATTTACGAGTAAAGAGACTTGAACTCTTACGATTCAATAATCATGAATTCCTAAGATTCACCCGGCTACCAATTTCGGCATACTCGCTGTGTATTAAAAAGAAATAAATGCTATCTATAATTAACTTCATTATCTAAATCCCATTACTCGCAAAATGACATATTGTTGGCTGCCAGTTTCCTGCCCACTTAATTAGTGATAACATTGTAATGTTAGGAGACCGGTTGAAGTGTGTTTCATATAGGTGAAAAAAAAGAGTTATTATCCAATAGGGAGTAGAGGGTTCGAACCTCTGTATGTAAAGTGTAAATTTACTGCTAAACCACTCAGCTAACCCCCTATAAATATTGCGCAACTTATTAGCGTCATCGAGCTGTGGCCTGCTTCTTTAGCTCTCCCCGCCATTAGCCCCAAGTTACTGGCTGCAATGGGCCCCGAGGATGAGCTCTGCTGGGGGCTGGCAGGGGGAGTAACCAGTTTCTTTATCTTGGGGCCTCCTGAATGGCTACGCAGCGGGGGCAGCAACCTACCCTAAACACCTGCTACGCAAAGCTTACTTGCCATACGCATAAAGATATAGGATGAAAGCTCCTCTGTTGAAGTTCTAATAGCATATCAGTTATAATCAAAAGGATTAAATTCGAAATTAGCTGGACCTGTCAAAAAGGGGGTTAAAAATCATTTATAATGACATCATGTTTTATATTACAGCAGCACCTTCCAGTACGGCTACCTTGCTATGACTTTTGAGATGTTACCCAAACGATTTAACAGCTACAATCTATTATTTTAAAAAACAAATGCAATTTTTTCCAATCCCTACTGATCAAGTCGTAATACGGCTCAACAATGTAGTATGGACTCTCTTCCGGTTTATCCCATATGCGCCCTTCATATAGTAGATGGAAGGTTTCTGTTACAATCTACTTTCATCCTCAAATAATAATTGCACATTAACACCACAGATAGAATGGACAGTTAGTACATAAATAATAATAACTCAATGAATTAAATTATTTTCACATAAATCAAAACCAGTATAAATAATATACCTTTTTTTAAACTTATACAAATACTTTTTATCATAATAATTGAATCACAGTTTCCACCAATCCAAGCTCCTTCCCAGCGACAGACAGTTAGTTCATCACGAATGCTTGCTTCACCGTTGCGTGGCTGATCAACGATTACTCGAAATTCCATCTTCATGCCACCGAGTTTCAGGTGACAATCCGCTTATTAATACGTTAATTTTTTTTAATGATTAGCTCTTCCCCCCGAAAGGATTCCTTATTTAAATAAGGGTAGGTTTCGCGTCACTTTGTAAAAATTTATGTGGCACGTCTATAGCCCAAGTTCATGAGGGCCATAACGACTTGTCTTAGCCCCAAATGGTTTTCTATCAAAACCACAAATTTGTTAAGTATAAATTAACATCAGGGATTTTGTCCGTTAGCGAAATTAATCTCACTTCTCACGATACGAACTGACGACAGCCATGCAACACCTGTGTTTTTATCTTACTCATTTTAATTTAAGTATTAGATTGTAAGATTTTGGTTAAAACATACAAGAACTGGTAAGGTTTTACGCGGATTATCGTATTAAATAACATGCTTCACTTCGTTTGCTTCGAGACCGACTAATTTTTTAGATTTCAACTTTGCAGTCGTACTCGCAAGGCGGTATGGTAAACGCGTTAGCTTCGCCACCAATTTTAATAAACTAGCAAACTACCATACATCGTTGACTGTGTGGGCTAATGAGGTCTCTAATCTCTTTCGTTCTCCACACCTTCACTCCTCAGCGTCAATCTTTATCTAGATGAATAGCCTTCGCCATTGACACTCCACCAAGGTTTTCCAGATTTTAACCCTACACTCAGTATTGTTTGACATCCTCTGTTAGATTCTATCTTCAAATCATTTAACCTTTATATATACTATTGAAAAAATTAAGCTTTTGAAGACGCCTACGAGTCCTTTACGCCTGTTAAAGATGACTAACGTTCGCGTCTCTGGCCTTACCGAGTCTTCTGGCACCAGATTTTGGACAACACTTATGATAGAGAAATCATAATTTATCTCTATTTTATCAAGGAAGACACTCCCTCGATTTCAGTTAGCTAGTTCACTCTTTCGAGCATTGACTAATATTCTTGACTGCTGGCAGATAACTCTACCTGGTTATTTCATTCCCAGTGTGGCCATTTGTTCCTACAAACATGGCTATCCATCGTAGGCTTGGTAAGCTTTTAATCCTACCAACTACCATAATAGACGTAAATAAAATCAAACAGCGGAAAAATTCCTTTATTACGAACAATAGTTATTTCGTATTATACACCCTTACTTTAAATAAAGAATACTATACATTAAACATAGTTACTAACCAATTTATAAAACTAGGGACGATTAAATAAAATGAAATAGTGCTAACTTGTATTGCGTTTCTAATGCAAGATTAAGGTCTCTAAAAGCGTTTTTCTTGGGGCCACACTAATAGTTTAATTCCTTTTTACTCATAATTTATACACTTTATCCTTCTGATTAGGTAGACGGATCTTATGTATTAGGGTTTAAACAAATTATATCTAACTATTAGATTAGTATAAATGTAAATATAATTATCTTCTATTTAAGAAGACTGTAAGGTATCCTATTTACTTTCCTCACCTCTACACCTTTTTTCTTAATATAATAAACTAACCGTTTAATTTACTACTTTCTGAAACAAACGATTTGCATGTCTTAAAACTACTGAACAACGTTCAATCGGAACCAAAATTAAATTCTTCTTTATAATGGACACATGTTTCTACTTTATTTATAAGTTTATACTATATGTTTTTTTTTATATGCTTATTGCAATTTTTATTATCTCTTTTAGTTAGGGCCCATTATATTTTACGGATAATCTAACAATAATTCGCATCAAACCTTCTTAATGACCTAATATTGTGTTAGCTATACGTCTTTAGCTTACAAACCACGATGTCTAATAAACACTAACCTGATATATTTAAAAGAGGTAGGATTAGTTTAATTGGTAAAATGTCGTGTTGTGGCTACGTTGTTCAGAGTTCAAGTCTCTGATTCTACCCTTAATATAATTAAAAGCCTGCCTTGCTTCGCAGCACCCAGTTTCCTGCGTTTTTTGCGTGTTTTTGTCGGGCCTAATGGCAGGGGGGGGGCTTAATTGCTGGTTGGTTTTCGTTACTTGCCGTAAGTCCCATTTTTAATCTAAACAAGAGATAGGTTGGGACAGTAATTAAACTTCATATGTTTAGCACTATCTAACTTCTTCTAACCAGTCTACTATCTAACAGCGTTTCACTACTTGGTTTGCTGTTTTTTATATCATTTGATTACGCTAATTTATGGTTTCGTAGCGTTAGGATAGTTGGTTAAGCGAGGCAGCGACACTGAAGATTAAAAATAAAATAAGCTGAGAAAAAGAATCGAACTTTTTTTTTACCGTCATGAGTGGTATGTTTTAACCATTTAAACTATATCAGCGATGATCTAATTGTGCTTATCACATGTAGTGTCTACACGACAAAACCTTAAGTTGTTGGGGCAACCATCCATAATACTTCCACCCCTAAAACTGAAAGCCTTGCGTTAGGTAGGTAGATGTTAAGGTATGAATTTTACAAGTGGATAGACGGTAAAGATAAGCCAAGCATTGCGTAGCTTAGACGCAGTATCCGCGAAAACAGATCGTTATGTTTATAGCTGCTCCTCACACTAGTAATTAGGGGGAAATCGCAAGGTGTACTTCGTTTCGTTGTTTGAAAATAGAGTTAGATACTTATCTATAGGACAAATTTTGTAGAATCATTTTTCCCTCCCGAGGGCCAAAGAAACTAGGCTAGGGGGGGCAGTTATTTATAATATCAATTTAAAACGATTTACTGAATTAAATCTAAAATTTTATAGGTTATATATAGGTTAATATTAAAACTTATTTAAACTAACAAAGAGAACAATACTTAAGTGTCTGATAATATTAATTAGTTTAATTTATGAATCTATGTAATAGACCATTTTATAGTTATAATTTTCTGTCTATTTACCACAAATTATTTTGCTCTTCGTAGCGATGCTATTATTACCCGCAGGCCCTATTAGCTACATGTACTTGCTTATTTCAACCTGCCCAAGTGATTTTACCACATAAATTGTTGGCAGCAGAGCCAATCGCAGTGTAGCGAAGCAAGGCACCAATCAATAAACAGAAGCTAATGGATAGGTCGAACAAGTAGGAATAATTAACAAACGTAACAAGATATACATACATTTAACTGTCTCATAATTTTAAACTATGTTACAGCGCCTTATATTTCTAAGTTCCTAGTTTTACACCTAAATAAAAAGGGGCACCACTTGGCTCTGATTATATAAAGCTAACCTTGAACCTTACCTAAATTTTATTTCAAAATGTGTTAATTGGGCCTAATAAAATAATATTCCAGTGTTAGAGATCTTAACTCTCTTTTAATAAATTTGTAACCATGGTTCACTTCAACCTGCGATTTCCCCCCCCTTTTTGCTGGTGTGATGATCTAACTATTTTAAGGTGTTCACTACTAAATCATGCTGTTCAATCACCTGTAGAACAATATTACCAATCCATTGTATGTTTTTGAATGGAAGTATGGGTGAAATGAATATATTTATAAAAATAAAAAAACCAATGCTACGCATACGCAGGCCCTGTTTTGTACTTAACCCAAAAACAACAAGAAAACAAATTCTTCTGCCACACAATGTTGGGGCAGCGTGTATCATAAACCAAAATTGAAAAATAAAGGTAGTAAGAAAAATAATAATTCTATTGCAGCAGACCCAATCCTCCCGCCTACCCAGCTTCTTGGCCCCGCAGTGGCTAATGCAATGGCAGGCCGGCCCACTAGGCGCGTAAGGAAACTGGCACCCAACAAATGCACAATTTAATAAATTACACCAAAAGTCTGCCCCAACAAATCCTTAAAAAACAGCAATATTTGGATTATCAATAGAAGAATCTTTTCTTATGCCGTAACTGCTAAGTCTGGGCGAATAGCTAATCAAAGTCATAATAATTCTGAGAAAAAAGTCTACTGCCCCAACTCCTTTAGCTAAACAGGGCCTAACAAATAAGGGGGGGTTGAAAATTTGGCAAACAATAAATATATACTCCCCAAAATAATGACGAATGGGGCCAATATAATCAACTGCCCCAACACTAGATTAACATATTCCTTCAATTAGAGACATTGTAGACTATAAACTAGAAAAAAGTCAAATTAGTCCTTATGAAGGTTTACTTAAAGGGAAAGAAGAATCTAAATTTAAATTTGGAAAAGTACAGGTTTATCCTAACCCATCTGATTACCATAAATATGAAAACTTATGAGAGTGGCAAACACGAATCAAAGACATTATAACTAATGATTTAGTCCCTGGACATACTTATGATGTGGGTGTGCTAGGTCATGATTATTCAAATTAACACTATATTACTTATGGTAAACATTTCTTAGTCACGAGTGAATCAAATATTGAAGCTGTAATCACTAAAATCCAAGCTAATATTGACGTGACAAATTTATCCTATGATAGTTCAAGATGTAGGTGAAAGCAATGAAGATATAGAAGCTGGTTTACGTATTGTTATCTTTTCAATAAGATTAGTCTCCTTTGATATGCTACTCCCCTGCCACTAGCCCCCAGCCAGTTACTTGGCCCCTAATGGCAGAAGGGTGGGCTAATCACATTGCTGGCAAGGGGAAATCCGTTCACAAGGCAGCATCCCCGAAAAAATGCTACAAGATAAAATAATGGAGTTGGGGCAGTCAATACGAAATAAAAATAAACAAGCAATGCTTAAAATCAAACAATCTAAAGTGAAAGCTTTGTTTAACAGTTTACCTAATAGTAATAAAATGGAAGATTTCGGAACGTTACTGGAAAGAAATTATTCAGCAGGGTCTGGATTAACTGGTTCATTATATCAATATAAAGCTAAAGTTAAAAAATGTATTCATAATACTAACATTAGAAAAGGATGAGGATATGAAGGTATAGTTTATAAAAATAATTAAGAATATTGTAGATTTACCGATAAAACTATAGGGGAACATACCTTTATGAGAACTATTGGTAATACAACCATGAAAATAGTGAATAAAGAAATTCAATTTATAGACACTAAAATTAATAGTAAAATGATTGAACCTCTTAAAATAGATTTAACGAGATATACTAAATATGGTTCATTTGATATTGAAACTGCTCTAGATACAAACAACAAATATATTCCTGTATCCTGTGGATGTTGCCTGCCCATACCAAAGGCAAAGCAAAAGGCTAGACTTGGATACTCCCCTAACTGGGGCTAGTGGCAGGGGGGCGAATGCCCGTAGGGGGGTTGAGCTCTGCTGGGGGCTGCGGAAGGTGACTATCATTCCTATTTTATAAATGACTACGATTCAAATTATCATATGTTTAAAGCCTGTTTTACGGATATGGTTAACCTGGTTGGTTATACAATGATATGCTCATAATCTTGGTGGATTTGATGCTGCCTTTATTTTGAAAAACTTATTGAAAGAATATAAAAAATCAACTTCACTTCGGGAAAGCTTTATTCATTAAAATAATATGTCGTCCACAACAGAAAGGTCACAAAAGTAAAACTATGACTCTTAAAGATAGTCTAAAACTATTACCTATGTCTCTAAAAAGATTCATTAAAGTTTATAAAATTTCTACACACAAATGATATTTCCCATACAGAATCATGACTGAAGATAATTTGAATTACTCAGGACTAGTTCCCCATAAATCCTATTATGATAATATATCTGAATCTGATTATCAAGTTTTAGTAAATGAACTTAAAGATACAGAATGAAATTTAAGAGATGAACTATTGAAATACATGAGAAATGACATTGTATCACTATAGGTTATTATTGAAATATTCAGTGAGGAGAATGGGGCCAATATATTTTCCCAATTAAATACAAAATATTGTTAGTTGCTTCGCAGCAGCCAGTTTCTTTAGCCCTAATGGCAGAAGGGAGGGCTACTCCCCCCCAAATTAATAGAAGAGACCTTTGTATAAATTAAAAAAGAATTACTCTTATTAATTGTTTAATTATCATCTATCTCCACTGATGAATAAATGAATTATAATTTCTATATTGAGACCCAACAAATAGTTGTGCCCCCCCTTAGCCAGTGACTTTATCCCTAACTTAAGGGGGCAGGGGAGAAACTAGGGTGCGCTGCAAGAAAAGGGGGTAAAATTTGATATTATATATAAACAGGTATGCATTCCCGAGGCTGATACTAGACTACCAAAAAAAGCTGCAATTAAAAAGAAATAAATCCAGAAGTTACTAGTATATGTTCATGTATTAATTGATTTTGTTAAAAACATTTTAAGTAAGTTAGGTATAGATCCATTATTATTAATTTTCTTTACTAATGAATCAGAATTTATTACATATCTTACAGTAAATATAAATAAACTAAGAGCTATAAAATAAGCCACCATTAAATTAAGAATCAAACTGTAATTTGTTAATAAGACTAAATGATTATGACCTTCATTAGTAATGGCATATACGTCTTCTAATGGTGAATTAATAATTATATCACTTTTTTTAACTACTAATTCTTCATCTAAAGATGTTAATTGTGGTCTAGAGGCAAATGGAGTTGGGGCATGGAAAAGACTTGTATCAACAAGATCTTCAATTTTTAATTTATTTTTTGATATTAATCGTATTTTTTCAACTGATTCTAAATTCATTTTTTCACTTGAAAAGGATTTGCTGGTGACATTCATTTGACCTACTATTTTTTCAAAAAATTCAGTAAATTTATTTTTAATAACATCATTTTTTAAATTAACTTTATCACCACCAAATACTTTTATTTCACCAATATTTATATGTAAACTATTTTCACCTGTTTGTTTTACACTATAAATACTTTGATATGCTTTACCTTGCACTTCTAATATTTTTCATGTTACAACACTCATAGCACCAGCCATAATTGAACCGCCTGCTTTAGATAATGGATGTAAATTAGTTTTAGCAAATATTGTACAACCAACTTTTGAACCAGCTGCAAATGCAGATACTGCACCAAAGTTTTCTACTAGTTGTTGAATTAATGGTCCACTCACTGTTACAGCCACATTTTCCATTCCTAAGACAACATCCACTTTATCACTATCTAAATAAATAGTATTAGAAAAAAATAACATTACTAAATAAACACCAATAAACAAAATCAAAACTTTATTTAATCAAGAGAAATCATTATTATGAATTTTATGTTTTAAATCTGATCCACCTAATCCTAAATATAAACCAAATAAAAATAAATAATTAAATATAATACCAACAACAAAAATAGCAATTAAATTGAAAAAGATGATCATTATTTTAAATTTTAAATTTCACTGGGTATTTATCCCCAGAAGGTCCTAACAGAGGCCTGACATTAGAGTTCAATACTTCGATTGATCTGAGTATCTAGAAGATTAGAAACGAAGTCACCGTTTTCACGGATTGGATGATCACAATTTCGGATTTTGTTTCCGCAGCGCCAAGAAACTACCGTTTGCAATGCAATGTCAGATGTTGAGTATTACGTCTCTACGAGCGAATAGTGCAAAGTAATTTATATTAGTATCCACTCTGTCCCTTGATATCATAAATGAATATGAAAGACCGGAGTGTTTTTCCAAACTTCTTTGGTAATCCCTTCTTTAATAGACTTCCGTTGTTCTATTATGGAGCTATTGGTAGGGGACTCTAGGCGGACCGGGAGGAGTGGAAGTTGCTCCTTTATCCCAGCTGGCTCGACCATCCTTCTACCTCCACTCTTCAAGCCATCACGTTCTATTAAAGAGACATTCCTCCAGTGGGTAACAATACTTCCTTTTTAAGGAAATCCAGAACTAACGTCTTAGGTTAGGACGCGAGGATTTAGGCCTTTAAACCAATAGTTCTCGCCAAACATGGCATTGCAATACTGTCTTCGTTTTGTACTTTAGTAAAGCTAATATTATTTACTATAATGCTGGTCTTTTGTCACCTTGGAATTAAGGTTCTATTTGGAAGTTTTCGAGTTAAGAATCCGGATATCAGATGATTCACCATTATTATCATTGAACTCCAGCTAATAGAAATTACTCACAATACTCCTCCTGAGGGTGCCTGTATTCATCCAGGTCTCATGACCAATCGTATTCTCCCAGAGCAAGTTGTTATTATTGATAGGATAAGTGTAGTCTCTCCAACTTAATCGTATATGCAAGAAAAATAGTTAGAATACCTACATTGTTTAAATTATAATAAATATAACAATATGATATATTCTATTAGTTCCAATCTAAAATTTTGTGTGTTCAGATCACTACTTTTATAATTTTAGCATAAGTTGATCTTGTGTCACTAAAATACAATATAGCCGATGCGCCATTATACTACTGAGTAGTCTCTACAACCAGGTCGCATATACGCGAAAAATTTGGGTTACCTACAATGCTTCTGAAATAGTGAATATTTTATTTTTACCAAGTTCAGATGACAATTTTTATATGTTCAGATCACTGCTTTTAAACTTTAGCAGGAATAAAAACTTCTATTTTTGCAAACTAGGCCCTTTTGTAATATATCTACTTTTTTTTATGTTTTTGACTTATTTTCTAGTTCTTGATAATCACTCGACTATTGCACCCAGTTGCCTGCCTTGCTTCGCAGCACCCAGTTTCTCCCTTAAGGGGGGCTAGGGTTGCCCCTACACTCCCCCTGCCATAAGAAGCTGGCCTGTTAGCTGCGCAGGGCCAATGCTGGGCCCTCCCTTCTGCCATTAGGGGCAAGAAACAGGCTGGGGGGG
>Ga0257161_1000233_pt1 | contig 15111 bp, 10 predicted proteins | sample NR01A_FD_185954 | JGI IMG/M metagenome (GOLD analysis project Ga0257161, IMG submission 185954) | Soil microbial communities from H.J. Andrews Experimental Forest, Oregon, United States - NR-01-A | ecosystem: Environmental > Terrestrial > Soil > Temperate forest > Bulk soil | place: USA: Oregon... | reverse complement strand
CCACCCCGCAGCTGCGCGACGACATCGATGCCGGTCGTACTGGCGACAAAGTCGACTGGCCGGATCCGGCCGCAGTGCCGCTCGGGACCGACGAGGAGGCGGCCGGCACGCCGCCGGATCCGTGGGCTGTCGAGACGGCGCGAAGGATCGAGGTATCGCGGCCCTGCAAGTCAATTGCGCATCGCGGCGTCGGAGCGGCGTGGCTGCTGATTGCGTTCGCCGCAGCGCTCGGATTAGGATTGGTCGCATGGATACTCTGGCAAGGCGGCTGGGCCCGGAGCTGATGTCAGCGCGTCCTTCAGAAAGCGACGAGCGTGCCGCCGGGGCGCCCCACGTCGTCATTGTCGGCGCCGGTTTCGGCGGACTGGAAGCCACCAAGGCGCTGGCGCGGGCGCCCGTCCGTGTCACGCTCATCGATCGGGTGAACCATCATTGCTTTCAGCCGCTGCTCTACCAGGTCGCCACCGGCACGCTCTCCCCGGCCGATATCGCGTGGCCGGTGCGATCGATCTTCTCTCGCCAGCGCAACGCGGAGATTCTGATGGCCGAGGTGACCGGCGTCGATACGCACGCCCGTGCGGTCGTATTGATGGAAGGCAGGCATGTTGCATACGACTACCTCATCATCGCGACCGGAGCGACCCACTCTTATTTCGGCCACGACGAGTGGTCGCCGGTTGCCCCCGGATTGAAGCGCATCGAGGACGCCACCGGCATCCGCCGGCGCCTGTTGCTCGCGTTCGAACGGGCCGAACTGGAGGATGATGAAGCGGAGCGGCGGCGCCTCATGACCTTTATCGTGGTCGGCGGCGGACCGACCGGCGTCGAGATGGCCGGCGCGATCGCCGACATGTCGCGCCTCACGCTGGCCCGGGATTTTCGCCGCATCGACCCGCGCAATTCGCGCATCGTCCTGGTCGAGGCCGGCTCGCGTGTGCTCGCTGCTTTTCCGGAGACGTTGAGCGCATATGCGCAACGCGCCCTGGAGTCGATGGGCGTGGAAGTGTGGACCACAGCACCGGTTGTGGAATTGGACACGCGCGGCGCGAGCACGGCGCAAGGCAACCGCATCGAGGCTGCCACCGTCATATGGGCCGCCGGCGTAACGGCATCGCCGGCCGCAGCGTGGATATCGGCTGCCGTCGATCGGGCCGGACGGATCAGGGTCGAGCCGGACCTGTCGGTGCCAGGCCACCCGGAAATCTTCGCGATCGGCGATACCGCCTTGGCGCTCGGACCGGGTGGCCGGCCGGCGCCGGGGCTTGCCCCGGCGGCCAAGCAGATGGGGCGGTATGTGGGACGGCTTATCGCGGCGCGGGTGCAATCACGTACCGAGCCCGCCGGCTTTCGTTACCGTGATTTCGGCGATCTGGCGACGATCGGGCGCAAACGCGCCGTCGTTTCGTTCGGCCGTCTTCGTCTGACGGGCTTCATCGCTTGGGCATTCTGGAGCGCAGCCCACATCTTTTTCCTGATTGGCGTGCGAAACCGCGTCGTGGTGGCCCTCACGTGGATTTGGGAGTACCTGACGTTGCAACGCGGCGCCCGCCTGATCCTTCGCGCGTCGGCGGAATAGGTTGACGCCAACTCGGCTGTCATCGCCCCTAGGCGAAGTATCATGGGCATGCTCCTTAAGCTGGCGCGTGAAGCCTCAGAAGAGGATGATAAAGAACAGGGGCGAGTCATGAACATCTCCACCCGTTGGGGTTCGCGCCGCAGCCAGAGAGGCAGGTTCGTACCCACGAGGTAGTGCGATGTGCCGACCGCGAGCCTAAAGGAACGAATAAGGGATGTGACCTTTTAGGGGCGCGTTGCCCTGAATGGGAAGGTGTTTCCGATCGTCGTCACGTCGCCTGTAATTGTATTGCCGTTAAGTGTTCCAGAAAACTCGGATTTCAATGGCTTGAAAGTTTCCCAGTAAAGCGTGGCACCCTTAACTGTCCCGTTTTGGATTTGTTGCGGTTGTTCAGCGCTGCCTTGTTCGAGTATCGAGCCTGCCAATGCTCCGTTGCCTCCGTCAGTTAGGTTAAGTGCGAATGGTTTAGTGGTAAAGGGGCTTTTGATCGTAAGCGTCCACTTGCCAGTGGCCGACATAGTAACCTCCTCGTGAAAATATTCAACGATACAACTGTTTGATAGCTGTAACTGACGATGCTCGTTCAGGCTTTATGTGCGTTGAGAAATGCAACACGCTCATTTCTCAGTTTAACAGACTCCGTTCCCAACCACATGAAGTGGCCACCGTTTACTGTCAGAACCGATGACCGGGGAATATTTACATTGGCAAACGATGCATGGTCGAAAGGGACCAGGGGATCTTCGGGATCATGGATAATTAGCGTCCGTGGTACATTGGGTCCGTAAAAATAATCCACAAAGGACAGAAAGACCCGAGAAACATCATTATCTTTTCCAGGTTTGTTATCTTCATCAAGGCCTGCGCTCAGACTCGCCATATAAGCATAATACGCAGGGTCGCTTTTCACGCCTTGGATTCGATCCTTACCAACTAGTGCCTCCAATAAATCGTCTTCGCTCTTTATTGCATCGAATCTCTTTGTCAAACGTCTAATGAACGCTTCGTTGGTCGGAGCGCCGTCGAAGTCGGCCTGAACAATTTTCGGCACGTACTTTTTACCATCTAACGTATTCCAACGATGAGTAACGGCGCACTGAAGTATCAACGCCTTCGTCCGACCCTGGTATTGGCTCGCGAACGCTAAAGCAGCAGGGCCGCCGCCCGATGTGCCCATTACATGCACTCGATCGATAGCTAAAGCGTCAAGAAGGTTTCGGGCCATTGCTGCAGTATCTGCGGCGGTTCCACCAAAGTTCATGCTTGTGCCTTTGTACCCGGGGCGGTTCGGCATAACTATTCGGTAGCCCGCATCCGCCAAAACGTACTCGCGTGGCAGTCCCGCCTGAAACCCGTCGCCCCAGCCATGAAAATATAAAATCGAAGGACCCTTTGGGGGGCCATAGTCAGCGTATAGAATGTCAAATCCTCTAATTGTCTTCTTTTCGCCCGACAGCTTTGGGAAGTCCTGTATCTTCGTCGGGTCGAGTAAGTTCGTTCCTTGTGCCACTGCGGGGGATGCGGCAAGCGAATGGAACGGAGCGGCGCTGAACGCTAAACTGCTTCCAACTAATTCGCGTCGACTGACAACAGTTGGCGTTGGCATATTTCGCTCCTTTGTTGACCAGGCGACCGCCTGGTCCGTGAATTTCACCAGCACAGTGGCCGGCTGGACTGCGGCAGACTACGTTCCAGGCGTGATCCCGTCGTGCGCGTAAGCGTGATAAATTCGTGAAAACGAGCTCGTCTGTGGCGCTAGATTGCTTCCATGAAACCGGTCATATGCGCCGCCCAACATTCCGGGGCGCCTCCGCTAGGTGGCGAGCCCGGAATCGATGCCCTCGGTCAGTGATTATGGATTCCGGGCTCGCCGTTTCGCGGCGCTCCAGAATGACACTGCATATGATTCGAAATTCAAAATCGATGAACTGGTAGGATCACCTGATCAAGAAATGCGTCAAACCCGATACGCCCTTACTTCACATTCTTCACCACCCATTCGTCGACCACGCGGGCGATGTCGAGATTGTTCTTCTCGATCATCACCATATGGCCGTTGCCGCGAATGCCCTTGTCCTGCAAACGGATATATTCGGTCTTGACGCCGGCTTGATTGAGGTATTTCGCGGTGCAGTGATCGTAGACTTGGTGATACGAAGCCTCAGCCGCCATCACCATGACGGGGATGTTCTTCAAATTGACGAGCTGGCGCGCCGGCGCCTTCTGCATCCAGCATACGAACAGGTCCGGACCGTCGGCCTTGGCTTCGCGCTCCACCGCAAGCTCGCTCGCCTCCTTCGCCGGCGGATCATAGGTGAGTGGGATGTCGGTCGGTCCCCAGGCGCGCTGCTTCCCGCTGGCGATGATGGCGCCCTCGAATGGAGGTCCTGACGGTTCGATGGCGACGATCGCCTTGACGAGACGCGGACGCGCATCGGCGATCAACCAGCCGAACGCGCCCGATTGCGAATGGGTGAGCACGATCGCGGGTCCGATCCGGTCAAGCAGCGCCGCGCCGGCGTCCTTGTTGCGCTGCTGGGTCTCCTCGTTAGACACTACGGTTTCGACTTGGGTCGCATAGAACGCATCGAAATAAGGATCGCCCTTCTTGCCCTTGTTGGGGCCGTCGCCTGGCCACTGGGTATGCAGCTTTGCCTGCGGCCAGCTGCCTTCGGTCTCGATCGCGGTGAACTGGAACTGCTCATTCTGGGCCGTGAACATCCGGGTCGGACCGTCGCCGGGATGCGGCGCCGAGCGCCCGCGCATCGGCTGGTCGATCATGTAGACGACGTAGCCCTGCTCGACGAAATACTCCGCCCACCCCTTGCGGCCGTCGGGCGTGCCCATCCAGTTGGTGGCGGTCTGGGCGGCGCCGTGGATCAGCACCAGCGGGTAGGGCCGCCGCACGTCCTTCGGCGCCAGCACCTCCACGTAGACTTGGCCCTGCATGATTTCTTTGCCGGGCTCGCCGACATACTTGCCGCCGACGTAGAAGTAGCCGCGCTGGCCGACCGCGGATTGATCGACCGCCGGCACCGGCAGCTTCGGCGATTCCGCCCGCGCGGGCGCCGCGGCGGCGGCGAGGGCCGGCAAGAACGCAACGTAGGCCATTCGCGAAATGAGACTATTCATCGTTTTCCTCCCCGGGGCGCCGCGGCGATCGGGCGGCAAAGTTTCGTTCTTCGCCAGAGCATCTTTGTGTTGACGTTACCGATGTCAGTGCCCGGCCGAGCAATCATCTAAGCACCGGGCAAGGCAATCGTGCGCGCACAAGCGCGTCATGTCCAGTGAGGTGCAAAGTGTATTGAGATATATTCGAGCGCATCCAAGGTGGGCAGGCGTCGCAGGGTCGTAGGGTCGTAGGGTCGGCAAAGCCACCGGGTCCCGCCGGAGCCTGCCATCGGTCCGGCCTAAGGCCGGACCCGTCGGGCGGGCCCGATGACAGGCTCCGCGTGCCCCCCTTGGGCCTTTCCAGGTGGGCACGGAGCGCAAGAGTGCGCCTTTGCCCACCCTCACTGTCCGCGCATCCGCCCTCTCATCGGGTCGTGGCTGGGCTTGTCCCGTGCCATCTTGATTGTTGCTCTGTGCCTTCAAATGCGAAGTCGCCGGGACAAGCCCGGCGACGACGCGGTCAATGACTCAAACCGACCGAAATCCGCTCGATTGTTCCGATGCCCTACGGGGTCAGCCAGGTGGCGTTGCGCGCCGGCGCGAAGCCGACCGGGATAAGAGCGGTCTCCTTCAGAGACTTGATATCGACGACCGAGACATTATTGGTATGTTCATTAGCCACGTAGGCGGTCTTGTCGTCAGGCGAGATCGTCAGCCAGCCCGCACCTTTCCCACCAAGAGCGGCACCTCCCAGCAGCTTCAAATCCGGTAGCGAGTAGGCATAGAGGGCGCTGTTCAGCCTGCTGTTGACCAACAGCGTCTTCTGGTCCGAGGTGACGGCAATTCCGTGAGACGCAGCCGGCCCTCCGAACGGATTTTGTTTATCAGGGGCTATATCGGGAAGCTTGATTTGATTGGTGCTCACGCGCGTTGCAAAATCGAGGACCGCAAATCCATTCAGACTACCGTTTTGAGCGTATATCTTATCGGTAGAGCCGTCGGGATTCTTCGTTAGCGCCATCGGAGAGGGGGCGGGACTCATCGGCAGCGTCCAAGCGATCTCGTTGGTCCGCGTGTCAACTACGCTCATCACGTTTGCCGGCGGTTTTGCGCCTCTGCTGTTCCCGACAATCACGTACTTGCCGTCCGGGGTGACGTTGAGGTCGTGGACGCCGCCTCTGAGGGGGATGGTCTTGACGTTCGCAAGCGAGGCGGTGTCGATAACATCAACGCCGCCGCTTGCATTGGCCTTGATCTGCGGAAATTCCGATAAGTCGTCATACGTCAGGGCGATCGCCACATAGAGCCAGCGCCCATCAGGAGTGAGATCGATGAGGTTGGGATTCCCACTCAGAGGAATTCGCTTGGTCACCTGAAGAGTTTTGCCGTCCACAACAGTGACCGTATTGGTGGCTTGTTCGCTGATGTAGATTCGGCTGCCGTCCGGGGCGGTCGCGACCCCATGAGGCGCTTCGATCCCCTTGATCTCTCCCACCACCTTGTTGGTGGCGGCGTCAATGATGTTGACGTTATCCCCCGCGGAGTTCGTCTGGACGATCCGCAGCTTCGATTGCTGCGCCGCCGCCGAGGAAAAGGACACCGTGCACAGAAGTATCCCAGCCAAGGCTGTGAGACCCCCACGAAACGCTTGTTTGCTCGTCATCTTCGTCATCCCTCTTTTCAACGAAAAGCTATCCTCCTGAGGCATTGCCAGGAGGCACGTCCGTTCATCAGGAGACAAGCCGGTCACGCGGCGCTATTTCAGCGTCGCTCCAAGCACGAATGCTTTCAGGGTCAACCACTCCGGGTCGTCCTTCGAGCTGAATTGCTGGCCTCCGCCGTGATGGGGATCACCACCGGCCTCTTCGGCGAGCGGATGCACGACCAGTTTGCTCCCCTCGAAGCCGGGCTGAGCCACCTTCTGGACCAGTTGGAAGTTCTGGCGCGATTGCTCCTCGGTCCAGGTCGTGCTCCCGGGCGAGAGCCGCACGACCTTGAACGGCGCGTTATTGAACGTATGGCAAACAACGCACCGGGCGTGACCAGGACGTTTGGCCAGGAAGACAGGCTCTACCTTGGCCTTGAAAAACTCGTAGTTCAGCGACGGCGATGCGGTGGAAGAAGCCGGCTGGCTCCACGCCTGCGTCAACGACCCGGCTGCCGCTAAGGACAGACAGGCCACGACGAGCGTGCAAGACGAGGCCCTCTTCATGTCGGAACCTCCCACAAATATTATGATTTAGAGAGAGAACTCTACTTGAGCGCAAGCGCTTGTCAAGTTACGGCCGTAGCGAGAGGTAGCGAGAGCCGCGGCCACGTAGCCGAAGCTCCCGAAAAAGTCGGGCCACGGTAGCGACGGAAGTCCAGCGCATTTTCCGATTGGATCGCTTCACGCGCGTCCTACGCGGGTCAAGTCCGCAGGTGACAGGCGTAGGGTTGGATAAACAGACCGGGTTCTGCTTGATCCGCGCTGGCGTTTCCCCGAGACTATCAGGGGCGGATATCGTGGAGGAGCATCATGTCTGGTAAGCTGTGGTTCGGCGCCGTTGCGTTGATGGCTGCGATGGCATCGCCGGCCGGAGCGCAGATTCTCGATTATTCGAAATACCCCGACCTGAAAGGGCAGTGGGAAAGGTTCGTCGTTCCCGGGCTTCCGGGGCAACCCTCGTTCGACCAGACCAAGCCTTGGGGAAACGGACAGCAGGCGCCACTGACGCCCGGATATCAAGCCATCCTTGACGCCAGCATCAAGGATCAGGAGGGCGGCGGACTTGGCAACAGCGCGGAACATGTCATGTGCCGTGGTGCCGGCATGCCGTTCATGATGATCGCGTTCCGGCCGCTGGAATTTGTGATAACGCCCGGTACGACCTACGTGCTGATTGCCGATTACGACGCCCTGCGCCGCATCTTCACCGACGGCCGCGATTGGCCCGCAGAGATCGAACCGACGATCCAGGGCTATTCGATCGGGAAGTGGATCGACGAGGATGGCGACGGCAAGTTCGACGTGCTCGAAGTGGAGACGCGGGGCTTCAAGGGAAACCGGGTCTACGACATCACCGGCATTCCACTGCACCGCGACAACCGCTCGGTCTTCAAGGAACGCATCTTCATCGACAAGAAAGACCGCAATATTCTTCACGACGAAATCACGGTGATCGATAATGCCCTGACCCGGCCGTGGACCGTGGACAAACGATATGTCCGCAATGCCGATCAGCAGGCCGCCCAATGGCCCGAATTCATCTGCAATGAATATAACGGGCAGGTCATGGTTGGAGGCGAAAACTACTATTTGAGCGGCGACGGAATGCTGATGCCGGCCCGCAAGGATCAGGCGCCGCCCGATCTGAGGTATTTCAAACAATCGCGAAAGTGAGCTCCGAAACCGCGGTCGTCTCCTTGGCGCACATAGATCGCGTTGACCCAGTTACTGGGCATCATGGCCGTCCCCGGATCAAGTCCGGGGACGGCCATGACGGCGGAGAGGCGCTTCCATCGCATGGGAACGCGTTTAGAGCGGATTCCGGCCGGGATGAACCACCTCTGCGCGAGTCATGGTTCCTCGTCAGGCCGCGGCAATGACCCGAGGCGATTCAACTTTAACGGAAAGCGATCAAGCTCCTCACGGCGTGCCAAACTTGTATGACACCACCGTCCGCCAGACGTGCTCGTGCAGATTGCTGGTGAGCGTCTGGGTGGCGCCGAATGTATCGCGCACGCTGCCGAGATCGATATAGAGATACTCAGTTCGCGTCGTCCAGTTCGGGCCGAGCAGTCCGAAAAGGTCCAATTTGTTCTCGATGCCGCCGCCGACCGCGAACCCGGATTGGCTATGGGAGAACGATGCGTTGCCGGTCGCAGCCTGCGTGATGCTCTCTTTGACCTCCCCAAAGGCGGCGCCGCCGGTGGCATAGAACAGGGCCGGCCCGACCGCGTAGCCCAGCCGGCCACGCACAGTGCCGAACCAGGAGAGCTTCTGATCGATCGTGGTTGGGCCCGCGACGCCGGTCAGATATCCGCTGCCGGTGCTGCCTTGGAAATCGGCGTCGACGCCCAGAACCCAGCTTCCGAACTGCCAATTGTACCCGATGATGCCGCCGCCATCGAAACCGCGCGGCGACAGGAAGAAGGCCTCGGCGTTGGCCGCTGGCACGACGAACGTGCTGTCATTGCGGCCTATCCCATAACCGAACGTGCCGCCGACAAACAGGCCGGCCCAGTTGTAGACTGGCCCAATGGCCGCAGATTGATCCGGACCGAAGCGGTAATTGACGCCAGCGCGGAATAGCTGTTCGCGATTCTTCACGTTGAACGTGCTGACAAGCGGGGCGGCGCCGGGAACCGCAACTGTGTTCGAGGCCGACGAACTGCCGAGGTCCATGTAGAGGTATTCGGCCTTCGCGGTCCAATTGCCGCCCAGCGCCGCCTCGACGCCGGTGCCCCAGACCCAACCGCTCTTCGTCGCCGATACGCTCGAGGCGGCCGTGGCGCCGGGGACGGTGGTTGTGACGCCGGTTTCCGTCCCCCCGTAAGCCGCGCCGCCGGTCACGTATGTGAGCACCGGGCCGTTCGCCAATCCGACGCGCGCCCGCGTCGTGCCGAACCAGTTCACCTTCTGGTCGATCTGCGCGGATAATCCGGGAATGCACCGCAGCAGGCAGGTGCGCGAATCCGAAATTCCCGCGCCCTGAATGTCGGTTTCGGCACCGACCACGAAGCTGCCGAACTGATAATTGTAGCCCAACTGACCGCCGCCGAACGCGCCCGCCGGCATGGCGTTGAATGTCTCGAAAGCGGGACCGAATGCGAAGGTGCCCTGTCCGTACCCGACACCGTAACCGGCGTTCGCCCCGATATACCAGCCCGTCCACGAGTAGGGGGCAACGACCAGCGCCTTGCGGGGCGGCGCCTTGACGGGCAAGTCGGCGGCGAGGGCCGATACGCCAAGGCCGAGCACCAACGATGCCCCGGCGAGCAGCATGCTGCAATTGCTTCGTGTCATTTCGATACCAGCCCCGAATCCTGTGTGACGATCTTTGGCATATTCGCACGGCCTCGTAGCCCAGTCTGTTACCGTTGCGCCACACTGCAAAAGATTGTCGACCGCCAACCTGCGGCGACTCACGCGGAGTCGATAAGAGGCGGAGCCCATTGAACTATTTAAGAGTCGTTTGGGGGGGCAGCTCAGGGCAGGCCCCCGGGCTACCTTCCGCCTGCGGGGGAGTGAGGCGGATGGAGCCGGCGGTATCGGGCGAAGGTGCGGCCGCCGTCGGTGGTTAAGGCTGCGCAGTCAGGTGTTTGTCTCCCTACTCGCATTATTTGTTTATGTTTGTTTATGACAATGCAACTTGTGAATCGCGGACGTTCGCGTACAGTTAATTTGGGAGCGAGACAAAATAAAATTGCAGGGCTCCGTGACTCTGTATCCGGAGGCCGCCTAAGGAGACGACTGTGGGTCGCGGTCGACGCGTTCTTTTTTATTGCGCGGTTGTGATCGCGATTGGCGGCACGGGAGCATGGTACCTGCATCAGGGTCCGGAGCCGGTTCGGGCGGCCCGCTCCTCGGTGCCCGCGGCTATTCCGGTCACCGTCGCGACCGCCACAAAGCGCGATCTGCCGATCTACCTCACCGGCCTCGGTTCGGTCCAAGCCTCGTTCACGGTCGGCATCAGGCCGCAAGTCGACGGCAAGCTTGAAGCGGTGCTGTTCACCGAAGGCCAGCAGGTCAAGAAAGGCGACGTCCTGGCCCGCATCGATCCGCGCCTCTACGTCGCGGCGCTTGACCAGGTCAAAGCCAAGAGGATGCAGGACGAAGCGCAGCTCGACTCGGCGCAAAAGGACCTGTCCCGTTCGCGCACCCTGGTCGACAAGAGCTTTCAAACGCAACAGGTGGTCGACCAGCAACAGTCCAAGGTTGACCAGCTGATCGCCTCGATCAATGCCGACGATGCTGCGATTGAAACCGCGCAGGCGCAACTTGACTATACGTTGATCACCGCCCCGAGCGACGGCCGCATGGGCGTGCGCAGTATCGATCCCGGCAACATCGTGCGCGCTTCCGATGCCGCTGCGATTGCCATGTTGACTTTGACCAGGCCGGCCGCGGTGCTGTTCACCCTGTCTGCCCGCTTCCTCAACGACGTGCGCGAGGCGATGGCGCGGGGGCCGGTGGAAGTGACGGCGTTCAGCCAGGACAACGTCCGCGTGCTGAGCCGGGGAACGCTTCTCCTCATCGATAATTTCGTCGATCAGGCAAGCGCCACCATGCGCCTCAAAGCCGTGTTTGCGAACGAGGATGAGCGGCTGTGGCCGGGAGACTTCGTGAATGCGAGGGTTTCACTCGAGGTGCGGCGTGGTGTCGTAACTATTCCGTCGGTCGCGATCCAGCGGGGGCCGGACGGCATTTTCACCTGGGTCGTGGCCGCGGGCAACGTCGCGCAGGCGCGCGCCATCAAATCCGGTCCAACGTCCGGCGATCTGACCGTCATCACGTCGGGTCTGGAGGAAGGCGAACACGTCGTTGTGGACGGCCAATACAAGCTTCGGCAGAATTCACTCGTGAGCGAGAACATGCCTGCGGCGCCGACGATCGCCAAGCGGGACCGTTCCTCATGAATATTTCCGAGCCCTTCGTTCGGCGGCCTGTTGCGACGTCGCTTCTGATGGCTGCGATCGGCTTCGTCGGACTCGTCGCCTATCCATTTCTGCCGGTGGCTCCTTTGCCGCAGGTCGATTTCCCGACGATCAGCGTCAGTGCCACGTTGCACGGCGCCAGCGCCGAGACCATGGCGGCTTCGGTCGCCGCCCCCCTGGAGCGTCAGTTTGGACAGATCCCTGGGGTTACGCAGATGACCTCGGCGAGCACGCAGGACGCGACTTCGATCGTCATTCAATTCGATCTCAATCGTAACATCGATTCCGCCGCCCAGGACGTGCAGGCGGCGATCACGGTCGCCGGCAAGACATTGCCGCAGCAGATGTCGACGCCGCCGAGCTACAAGAAAACCAATCCTGCCGACTCCTCGATTATGATCCTGGCGGCGCAGTCCGATACATTGCCGCTCTATATCGTCGACGATTACGTCGACAATTTTTTGGCCCAACAGATCTCCCAGGTGCCCGGTGTTGCCCAGGTCAGCATCGGCGGAGAACAAAAAGCCTCTATCCGCGTGCAAGTCGATCCGGCCAAACTCGCATCGAGCGGCGTAACGCTTGAAGAGGTGCGCAGCACCCTCATCCAGCAGACGACGATTGCGGCAAAGGGCACTGTCAATACCGCGAAGACGAGCTTCACGATTGCCGCCAATGACCAAATCACCGATGCGGAGCCCTTTAACGACATCGTTCTAGCCTATCGCAATGGCGGTCCGATCAGGGTTCGCGATGTCGGCCAGGCGATCGCCGCCGAAGCCGATCGCACCATCGCCGGCTACCAGAATAACAAGCCCGGCATCCTGCTGGACATATTCAAGCAGCCAGGCGCCAACGTGATCGACATCGTCGACCGGATCAAGGAACAACTGCCGCGCCTGACAGCGAACATTCCGCCGGCGATCACGGTCACGACCCTGTACGATCGGACGACGACAATCCGTGCCTCGGTAGAAGATGTCGAGTTTACGCTCGGTTTGACGATCGTGCTCGTGATCATGGTCATTCTGTTGTTCCTGCGTAATGTCTGGGCGACGGTGATCCCGGGCGTCACGGTTCCGCTGGCGCTGCTCGGATCATTTGGGTCGATGTATCTTCTCAATTTCAGTCTCGACAATATCTCGCTGATGGCGCTCACCATCTCGGTCGGCTTTGTGGTCGACGATGCCATCGTGGTGGTGGAGAATATTTACCGACATATCGAAAACGGCGCGTCACCGTTTGAAGCCGCGCTTAGCGGCTCGCGCGAGATCGGCTTCACGGTGCTGTCGATCAGTTTTTCGCTGGTTGCCGTGTTCATTCCGTTGCTGCTGATGGGCGGAATCATCGGCAGGCTGTTCCGCGAATTCGCTTTGACGGTGACGGCGTCCATCGCGATCTCGGCGTTGGTGTCGTTGACGCTTGCGCCGATGTTGTGTTCGCGTTTCATGCGGCGGCCGACCCACGATCATGGCCGCATTTTTCGCATGATTGAATCGGGCTTCGATGGCCTTCTCTCGTTTTATCAACGCACACTCGACGTTGCGCTGCGTCACCAGGCGGTCACGCTTGTGGTGTTTTTCGTCACCATGGCGATTACCGGCGTGATGATGTTCCAGATTCCGAAGGGATTTTTCCCAATTCAGGATATCGGCCTGATCAACGGGATATCCGAAGCTGCGCAGGGCATATCGCCCGAGGAGATGAAGCGGCTGCAACTGGAACTCGGCGAGGTGCTCTTGCGCGATCCCGATGTGGCGGCATTCAGATCGTCGATGGGCACGACAGGCACCAGCGCACAAACCGGAAATACTGGCCGTTTCAGCATTACTCTCAAACCTCGCGAACAGCGTGAGAGCAACGCCTCGCAAATCATTGATCGCCTGCGGCCGGAATTGGCTAAGGTCACGGGCGTCAACCTGTTCCTGCAGCCGGCGCAGGACATCACGGTCGGAGGCCGCACAGCGCGCGCGGCGTTTCAGTATACGCTGCAGGATCCGAAAGTCGACGAACTCGTCGAATGGTCGCAAAAAATGCTCGAGAAGATGCGCACGCTGCCGGAGCTGGTCGACGTCGCGAGCGACCTCTTGGCGCGCGCCCCGCAGCTCAAGATCACGATTAATCGCGACCAGGCCGCCCGATTCGGGATTTCCCCGCAGGCGATCGACGACACGCTCAATGATGCCTATGGACAGCGCCAGATCACCCAATACTTTACCCAGCTCAACACCTATTGGGTGATTCTCGAGATTCTTCCCGAATTGCAGGCGAACCTGGAATCGCTTGACCGCATCTACGTCAAGTCACCATTGACCGGCGCTGTGGTGCCGCTGTCCACCCTGGTTGACACCGATTCGAATCGAATCGGTCCGCTATCCATCAATCATCAGGGGCAATTCCCGTCCGCGACGCTGACCTTCAATTTGCGGGCGGGCGTCGCGCTCGGTCAAGCGGTCGCGGCGATCGACAAGGCGGCGCGCGAGATCGGCATGCCGGATGCCGTACTCGGCACGTTCCAAGGCAATGCCCAGGCGTTTCAATCTTCGTTGAGCAGCGAGCCGGCGCTGGTCGCTGCGGCACTCGTGGTCGTCTACATCATCCTCGGCATGCTCTATGAGAGCTTCATCCATCCGCTGACAATTCTTTCGACGCTACCCTCGGCCGGCATCGGCGCCTTGCTCGCCCTGCAACTCGGCCATATGGACCTTTCGGTCATAGGCATCATCGGCATTATTCTCTTGATCGGCATTGTTAAAAAAAACGGCATCATGCTGGTCGACTTCGCCATCGTGGCGGAACGCGAACGCCACATGCCGCCGATTGCGGCGATTCGCGAGGCCTGCCTGTTGCGGTTCCGTCCGATCCTGATGACGACCGCCGCTGCGATGCTGGCCGGCGCGCCGATGATGTTTGGCCACGGCACCGGATCCGAACTGCGAAAGCCGCTCGGCTACGCCATGGTCGGCGGTTTGGCGCTGAGCCAGATCCTGACCCTCTATACGACCCCGGTGGTCTATCTCTATCTCGCGAGGCTCCAGGCCTGGGTGCAGGGCAAGACGGTCGTGGATGTGCCGCAGAGCGACGAGATACACGCGGTGGCGGCGGAGTGAGGAAGCGACTGAAGCGGCAGCCTCACGAGCCACAGCCGCCAGCCCCGCCTATTCCCTCGGTTTGAATCCGAACTGCCGTGCGAAGCGTTGCGCATAGGCCGGCCACACTTCGGGATTGACCTTTCGCGCCACCGGCTTGCCGTCGAGCGCGTCGAGCACCTGTTCGGCGGCGATTTTGCCCATGTTGAACCGCGTCTCGCGGGTGACGCCGGCGGTGTGCGGGCTGACGAGGACGTTGTCGAATTGCAGCAATGGGTGATCGCACGGCGGCGGTTCGGTCGCCCAGACGTCAAGACCTGCGCCTGCCAGCCGCTTGTGCCGCAACGCGTCGGCGAGCGCCGCCTCGTCGTGGATGTGACCGCGCGCCGTGCTGATGAGATAAGCGCCAGGGCGCATCAGCGCGAACTGCGCCGCGCCGACCATGCCGCGGGTCTCCGCCGTCAGCGGGCAGTTGATCGACACGTAATCGCTGCGGCGCATCAGGTCGCCGAGATCAACCTTTTCGGCGCCGCGTTCGGCGCACACGGCAGCAGTGAGATAGGGATCGTAGGCGAGCACCTGCATGGCGAACAGGCCACGGCAAAGTTGAGCAAGGCGGCTGCCGACATTGCCGAGGCCGATGATGCCGATCGTCTTGTCCAACACGTCGTTGCCCATATAGGCAACGCGATCGGCAAG
>Ga0257161_1000232_pt1 | contig 15146 bp, 12 predicted proteins | sample NR01A_FD_185954 | JGI IMG/M metagenome (GOLD analysis project Ga0257161, IMG submission 185954) | Soil microbial communities from H.J. Andrews Experimental Forest, Oregon, United States - NR-01-A | ecosystem: Environmental > Terrestrial > Soil > Temperate forest > Bulk soil | place: USA: Oregon... | reverse complement strand
GTGCCGGAGATCGCAACGGTCCCGACAACCAGATTGTTATTGGTCAAAGTCCCGCCGGACACCGAGGCGCCGCCGTTGAGCTGGCCCGCATTAGTCGTGGTCCCGGCCGTATTGGTCAGCAGCCCCGAGACCGTGCCGCCTGCGTTATTGTTGAACGTTGCGGCATTTTTCACCGCGCCCGTGATCGTCGCGTTGTTGTTGACCGTACCGGTGCCGGATATCGCAACGGTCCCAACAACCAAGTTATTGTTTGTCAAAGTTCCGCCGGATACCGAGGCGCCGTCGTTGATCGTGCCGCTGTTGGTGGTCGTCCCCGCCGTGTTGGTCAATCCGCCATTGACAGTGCCGGAATTTCCGAACGTCCCGCTGTTAGTGGCACCGCCATTGATGGTTCCGGCATTCGATGCAGCACCGGAATTGTTGAGTCCAGCGCTGACGGTCCCCGTCAGCGTGTTGGTGAACGTGCCGGCGTTGGTAATGCGGCCGGTCCAGGTTCCGGCGTTGGTCAGCGTTCCCCCAGTGTTGTTGGCATCGCCGATCCACGTCGCACCCTGGTTGTTGTTGATCGTGCCAGCATTGGTCAGGACATTGCCGGTCCACGTCCCGCCGTTATTGTTGTTGATCGTGCCTGTGTTGGTCGCAACGTTGCCGTTGAAACTGCCGTTGTTATTGACGGTGCCGTTGTTGTTCAGGTCGTCGTGCACAGTCCCGTTGTTGGTAAGGGTACCATTGTTGGTAATATTGGTGGCCCATAATGTGCCTGTGTTGCCCACCGTCACAGTGCCGTTGTTGGTGAGCAGCGAGGTGTGGCTGCCGGCAGTGCCGAGCGAACCGGTAATCGTCAGGCCCCCCGCATTAACGGTCGTGGTGCCGGTGTAGATACTGATCCCAGATAACGTCAGCGTGCCGGTTCCAACCTTGGTCAGCGAGCCGACTGCATCAACATCTTGAATAGAGCCCGCGTAAGTGGCGCTGGTATTGAGACTGCCGACCGTCAGGGATTGTGTCGCGGCGCCACCGCCTTGGCTGCTAAAAGCGACCGCGCCGCCGTTGCCCGCCAGCGACCCGATCGACAATCCGCCCGAACTCTTCTGAACGACCAGGAATCCGCCCGTGTTGACGACGATCTGAGATGTCCCACCGGACGAGGTGTCGAAAAACTGGATGAAGCCGCCGTTGGTAGTGAGTGTCGCATCGCCGGCCGTGGCGCTATTCTGGAACTGGATGGTACCTCCGCCCGAGGAAACCAGATTTTGTGCACCGTCGGAATTGTTGACAATGCCTGCCCCAACGAAGGCAATGCTGGCAGAACCTGACGGCGCCGTGACCGTATAGGTTGGCGCGCCGGCCGTGTAGGTAAAGCCATCCGGTGTGACCGTCGCGGAGACATTCACCGAGGTCGGCGCGGCGTTGTTGGTGAAAGTGGCCGTCAAGCCACCAGTCGGGACCGTGCTCGGCAACGTCCAATTGGCGGCGGTGTTGTAATCCGACGATGTCGTGCCGGTCCACGTCTGCGCTTGGACGACGACCGGCCCTGCCGCCAGCGTCCAGCCGCCAGCCAGCACCGTGCCTGCCATCAGGCGCAGCCAGTAAGCTTTACTGACAGAGGGGGCAGCTAAGTGCCCCCCATCCCCCACACGCTTGCCGCCCCGCATAGCCGCCCCCCACACAAGACCCGCACGTCACAACCTTTAAGGCAATCTACCCAGCCTGCCGGCGTCTCGTCAACGAAACAGGGGCCGGCTACCGTCGATTCGGGGCCATCCGGGCAGGCTCGCAACAGCGAGAATTTCCTCGTTCCACTAGAGTGTTAGACGCGAATCGCGATTCGCCGGCGCGAGCCCTGGAGTGTTTTTTGCCGGACTGTGTCGGAACGGGCACACTACCGCGGCCGACGGGCGGCATGGGGATTATGGTGCACCGCCCGGTTGCACCAAATTTGTGCTCCCGCCGGCAGGCCCGCGAGCGGACGTCGTCAGCCTTCGAACCGGTCTCCCGCCCGCAGAAGCGGAAATCCGCAAAAGGCGGCCGAGCGCGCCGCTGCCTTCCACGTTAGGCCCGCTGTCCCGATCAGAACTCCGCCTTGTCGGCCACCGGTATCTTGTAATCGAACAGGTGCTGGTTGTTCTCGGCGCAGATCTCCTCAATGTATTGCCGCTGCACGCGCCGGTAGCGTCGCATGCCGGACCATGGCTCGTAGTAGGTGTCCGGATCCTCGACCGTGAAGGTCACCTCCATGGCCTGGCGGTCGTCGACCATCCGCCAGCGCTCGACCACGTGCAGCTTCTCAGTGTGGGGCGTGCGGTAAGCATCGACGAAGGTCTTGGTGTTCAGCCCGATGGTGTCGATGACGAGCGTGTCGCCCTCGTAGTGGCCAACCGACTCGCCGTACCAGGTCGGCTTCGGATTGGGCGAATGCGGCACATCAAGATAGACGCGGCGCACCTGCGAATCGGCATCGCGGATGATCGAGACCTGTTTTGGGGTTTGCAGGAACCACACCGGGTTGTTGTTGCCGGCCAGAGCCAGGAAACCGGGAACGCCCGCCGGCATGCAGCTCGAGCTCGGCGTGAAGGCGACCTTACCGGCGAGGACCTCGTCGTTGTCCTTCTTCATGACCTCCCTCACCCATGGCTTCAGGTTCGGGTTGGTGAGATCAGCAATCCGATAGGTCGGTTGCCGGCCCTGCCCGTTGGGGACAAAGGGATACTTTGGATCGCTGGCGACCGGCGGCACGCGTCCCGGAACAGGCCGGAAATCGCCGGCCCCGATCCACCCGACCGTGAGGTCCCAGGAGAAAATGGGCGGCGTCGGCTTTTGTTGCGCCACCGCCAGCACGGTCCACGCCCCCATGAGACCGGCCACGATGCTGCCGGCAAGTGCACGTTCCCTCAAAGTGAACAAGGACATTGGTTGTTCCTCCTCTTGCGGTGTTTCTGTTTTCCCCCGCTTGGGCAAAACCATTCGGTACTGTCTTCGTGTCAGGGACCGGAGAGCGGACGGCATTGTACATCGAACTCAATCCAAGTGGACGCCCTCAAGCGATCGGAGCATCGTGAAAGGTAGGGGCGACCCTTGTGGTCGCCCTGTTGCCGGCGGACGCGGTGCGCAAACCGGGCGACCACAAGGGTCGCCCCTACGGCAGGCAATTGTTGCGGACCTTCAATGGCGCAAAATCAGCCGCGCAGGTGACAGGCCACCCAATGCCCGTTGCCGCTCCGCTTGAGGGCCGGCGTTTCGCACGCGCAGAGCGGAAGCTGGCGGATCGGACACCGGGTGTGGAAATGGCAGCCGGACGGCGGCCGGATCGGGCTTGGCACGTCGCCGTGCAGCACGGTGCGCCGGCGCTTGATGGCCGGGTCGGGGACCGGCACGGCCGCCAGCAGCGCCTCGGTGTAGGGATGCAGCGGCGCAGCGTAGAGGTCGCGCGCCGCCGCGATCTCGACGATCTTGCCGAGGTACATCACCGCGACGCCGGTGCTGATGTGCGCGACCACCGAGAGGTCATGGGCAATGAAGATGTAGGTGAGGCCGAACCTCTGTTGCAGCTCCTCAAGCAGATTGATGACCTGCGCCTGGATGGACACGTCGAGCGCCGATACCGGCTCGTCGCATACGATCAGTTGCGGCGACACCGCAAGCGCGCGCGCAATCCCGATCCTCTGACGCTGACCGCCGGAGAACTCGTGCGGATACCGCCGCATGTGATCGGCATGTAGCCCGACCGTTTCGATGAGCGCGACGATCCGATCCTCGCGCTCCCGACGGTTCTTTGCCAGACCGTGAATGATCAAGGCCTCGCCGATGATGGCGCCAACCCTCATGCGCGGATTGAGCGAAGCGTAGGGGTCCTGAAAGATGATCTGCATGTCGCGGCGCAGCGCCCGCAGCGCGGCCTTGTCGAGCGCCGTGACGTTCGCGCCCTTGAACCACACTTCGCCGGAAGTCGGCTCGATGAGCCGCAGGATGCAACGCCCCGTCGTCGACTTGCCGCAACCGGATTCTCCCACCAGCCCCAAGGTTTCGCCGGCGTCGAGTTCGAAGCTCACGCCATTGACCGCGTGCACCCGCTCGACCTCGCGCGAAAAGACGCCACCCCTGATGACGAAATTCTTCACCAGGTTCTTCACGCGCAGCAGCGGCTCGGTCATCGCATCGTTGTCCCTATAGCACGCACGCGACCTTGTGGCCGGCCGCGATCTCGCGCAGCGGCGGCGCGCCCTCAAGGCAGACTGCGCGGGCGAACGGGCAGCGCGGCGCGAAACGGCAGCCCGGCTGCGGATCGAGCGGGCTTGGCACGGTGCCGGCAATCGCCTCGAGGCGAGACTTTCGCGTGGCCGCCGTATCGATGCGCGGGATCGACCGGATCAACCCTTGCGTATAGGGGTGTCGCGGCTGCGAGAACAACGCGCCGACCGGCGCCTCCTCGACCACCTTGCCGGCGTACATCACGACGACGTGCTGCGCTGCCTCCGCCACGACACCCATGGCGTGGGTGATCAGCATGACCGCCATGCCGAGCCGCGACTTCATCTCGGCGATGAGGTCGAGAATCTGCGCCTGAATCGTCACGTCGAGCGCGGTCGTCGGTTCGTCCGCGATGAGCAGCGCCGGATTGCAGGAGATCGCCATGGCGATCATGACGCGTTGGCGCATGCCGCCGGAGAACTGATGCGGGTAATCCCTGACCCTGCGCTCGGGATTTGGAATGTGAACGAGCCGCAGCATTTCGACAGCCCGCTCCAACGCCGCGCGCCGGGAAAGCCCTTCATGCAGCCGGACGACTTCGGCAATCTGATCACCCACCGTGTAGACCGGATTGAGCGACGTCATCGGCTCCTGAAACACAATGGCAATCTCCTTGCTGCGGATCTTTCGCATGTCGAGAGGCCCGAGCGGCACGAGATCGCGTCCACGCCAAAGGATCTGCCCGCCCGCGATATGCCCGGGCGGCATCGGGATGAGCTTGAGCACCGAAAGCGCGGTGACGGTCTTGCCGCAGCCGGATTCGCCCACCACGCCCAGCGTCTCGCCGCGGTCGATGGCAAGATCAACGCCATCGACCGCATGCACGACGCCGTCGTCGGTGGCGAAGTGGGTCTTCAACCCGCGAATTTCGAGCAGGCGTTCGCCCGTCACGGCTACATCACCTTTCGGGGGTCGAGCGTGTCGCGCAAGCCGTCGCCGATGAAGTTGATCGTCAGCACGGCAAGAAAGATCGCGGCGCCGGGAAACAGCGCCCAGTGCGGCGCGATGTCGAGGTAGTCCTTGGCGTCGTAGAGCAGGCGTCCCCAGGTGGGGATGTCGGGTGGAAAGCCCAGTCCAAGGAACGACAACGTCGATTCCGCGATGATCGCGGCGGCGACCTCGATGGTGCCGGCGACGATCACCGGGCCGAGGGCATTGGGCAGGATGTGGTGCACCACCACCCGCGTCGTCGATGCGCCGAGCGCGCGCGCCGCCTCGACGAATTCCTTCTCGCGCAGCGACAAGAACTGCGCACGCACCAGGCGCGCCACCGGCATCCAGCGAAAGCCGCCGATCACCGCGACGATGAGGACGTAGAGGCCCGCCTCCGGCCCCGCCAGCGCCTTCAGGGAATCGCGAAACAAATAGATGATGAGCAGCAGCAGCGGCAATTGCGGCAGCGACAGGAACAGATCGGTCAGCCACATCAGCGCCGCATCGACGCTGCCGCGCGAAATGCCGGCCAGCGCGCCAACGATCGCGCCGGCCACGACCGCGACCAGCATCGCAGCGAGCCCCACCGCAAGCGAAATGCGCCCGCCATAAAGCAGGCGGGCCAGCAGATCCTGGCCAAGGTCATCGGTGCCGAACGGATGTTGCCATGAGGGACCCGAGAGACGGGCCGTGAAATCGATGTCGTTGATCGGCACCTGCCACCACAACGGCCCCAGCACGACGGTGAGAATGATCAACGCCAAGATCGCAGCGCTCGCCACCGCCAACCGATGGCGACGAAAGCGCCGCCAGGATTCAAGGCCCGGCGACACGCGCTTGTGCGCGGCCGCAGCGCGCGCCGCGACGTCAGCGGTAGGTAATGCGTGGGTCGAGCCAGCCATAGATGAGGTCTGCGAGCAGATTGAACAGAATGACCAGGCAGGCGAAGACGAATGTCACCGCCATGATGGTCGGCGTGTCGTTGGCGAGAATCGAGCTGATGAGCAGCGATCCGATGCCAGGGATGCGGAAGATCTGCTCGGTGATGATGGCGCCGCCGAACACTGCCGGCATCTGCAGGGCGACCAGCGTCACAACCGGGATCAGTCCGTTGCGCACGACGTGCCTCATGATCACGTCACGCTCGGCCAATCCCTTGGCGCGGGCGGTGGTGACATGGTCCAGCCGGATGACATCGAGCACGGATGAGCGCACATAGCGTGTCCATGACGCCCCCTGAAACAGGCCGAGCACCGCCACCGGCATCGCCGCCTGCCGGACGTGCTCCCAGTACCATTGCCAGCCGGTGGCGCTGATGTCGCTGCGATATACGAATGGCAGCCAATCGAGATAGATGCTGAATATCAGGATAAACAGGATGCCGGTGAAGAAGGTTGGCAGGGAGAAGCCGACGAATGCGAGCGTGCTCGCGATCTGGTCGAAGATCGAATAGGGCCGCGCCGCCGCGTAGACGCCGACCGGCAGTGCGATCAGCAGCGCCAGAACCTGCGACGAACCGATCACGAACAGCGTGGTCGGCAGGCGCTGCAGGATCAGCACGTCGACGTCGATGCGGCTGACGAACGAGAAGCCCCAGTCGCCATGCAGCATCGCGGCGAACCAGCGCAGGTAGCGAATGGCGATCGGATCGTCGAGCCCGAACTTGACTCGCAAGGCGGCGCGCACTGCCGCCGGAACGTTGGGATTGGTGGCGAGTTCCTCGAATGGATCACCCGGCGCGAGCGCGAGCACCGTGAACAACACCACGCTGATGCCGATCAAGCTCGGGATCGCGATCAGCAGGCGCCTGACGAGATATCGACCCATGCGTTGGAGCGTGTTCCGGTCACATTGAATCATTTATTCGGAGTCATGGCCGGGCTTGTCCCGGCCATCCACGTCTTTTTAGCAGGAAAGCCCACAAGAAAGACGTGGATGCCCGCGACAAGCGCGGGCATGACGGCAGAGAGGTCATTCGGTCTCACCGTAACGCGCGATAGCCGCCCCAACGTGCCGCGGTCACGCATCGCGGTACCAATCCTTCAGATTCCACAGGTCGTTATCCCAGCCGGAGCCCGGCGCATGGAGCTTGTTGGCCAGGGCCTCCACCTTTGGCCGATTGACCACCGGGATCACCGGGTGATCGTTGCACACCAGATCGTTCATACTGATGAACAAGGCCGCGCGCTTGACCGGGTCGAGCTCGCCCTCGGCGGCGCGATAGGCCTTGTCGTACTCCTCGCTGTGCCAGCGCGTGATGTTGCGGCCCTGCCACTTGTTGTCCTTGGATGCGATCTCCCAGGAGACAAACTGGTTCATAAAGAACTCGGGGTCCGGCTCATTCATGAGTACGTTGTACATCTGCAGATCGCAGTAGAACTTCGCATAAGTATCGGGATTGGCCACATCGGAGGAGAAGAACACCGACGCCGTGACCGACTTGAGCTCCACCTCGATGCCGGCCTTCTGGCACGCCTGTTTGACCACGGCCTGGGTTTTCTGGCGCGGCGCATTGATCGAGGTTTGATACACAAGGCGCAGTTTCCTGCCGTCCTTCGCGCGGATGCCGTCAAGCCCGCGCTTCCAGCCCGCCGCCTCCAGCACCTGGTTAGCCTTCTCGATATTGAATTCCCACTTCGTGGTGTTTGACCGGTAGCGCTCCGGATAGTTGAGGAAATTGCCGGTGAGGATGCCGGTGCGGCCGTAGATGTGCTCCTGCACCGAGGCGCGATCGACCAGAAGGGCGAGGGCCTGGCGCACCGCCGGATCGGACAGCAACGGATGCCTGGTCCTCGCGCTCGAGCGCTCGCCGTCGACCTCAGTCCATGGATCGGTGCCGTTGAGCTGGATGTGCTCCATGTTGCCGCCCCGATCGATCTCAACGCGCCCCTTGCCGGCCTTCTCCAGCCGCTGCAGGATCTCGTCCTCGACCTGGATGTTCCACGCAAAATCGTACTCGCCGGTCTGCAGCACGGCACGGGCGGCCGAGACGGCGTCGCCGCCGCCCTTCATCTCGATCGTGTCGAAGTGCGGCCGGTTTGGCACGTGGTAGTCGCGATTGAGCTCTCCCGTGACCAGGTCGCCCGGGTTGAAGGAGACGAACCGATACGGCCCGGTTCCGACCGGCTTCAGATTCGCCGGCGCGTCGCGCGACTTGTCGCCTTTGAACGGTTCGAACAGGTGCTTGGGAATGATCATGCCGCGCCAGCCGACGAAGGCGTTGGCCCAGTACGGCGTCGGCTTGGCGAACAGGACGCGCACCGTCAGCGGGTCGATCTTCTCGACCTTGGCATCCTTGTAGCTGCCGATGCTCACCGCGGCGGTTGCGGGATCGCTGGCGTATTCCGAGGTGAAAACCACGTCATCGACCGTGAAGGGCTTCCCGTCGTGCCAGCGGACGTTCGGCTTGAGCTTCCAGGTCACCGACATGCCATCGCGGGCAAGCCCTCCGTTCTCAAGGTCTGGAATCTCGGCCGCCAGCATCGGCATCAGATTTCCATCGGCGTCCCAGCCGGCCAGCGGCTCATAGAAGATGCGCGAGGCTTCCTGGTCCTTCGTGCCCACCGCAAAGTGTGGATTGAGCAGAGTTGGGCCCTGCCACCACAAGAGCTTGAGGGCGCCCCCGCCGCCGCGCCTGGTTGGCTTGTATTCGGACTTACTTTGTGCCGCCGCCACGCTGGCAAACGCCAACATCTGGCTTGCGAGCGGGGCGGTGAGCCCCAACTCGACCATTGTCCGCACGAACACCCGCCGGGACATTTTTCCGGCCTTCACCAGCGCGACGAGGCTCCGCAAATGCCGTTCGTTCATGGTGTTGACCTCCCAGCTGCCTTTAGAAATCCGGCTTGCTCGCGGTCGGGATGTGATAGTCAAACAAATGCTGATTATTCTCGGCGCAGATGTTTTCGGTGATCTCCCGCTGCGCACGCCGGTAGCGCCGCATCCCCGTCCACGGCTGATAGAGGGCGTCCGGGTCGTCCACCGTGAAGGTCGCTTCCATCATCTTGCCGTCGTCGACTATTTTCCAGCGCTCCACGACGTGGAGCTTGTCGGTGTGAGGCGTGCGATAGACGTCAACGAACGACTGGACGTTCTGCCCGATGGTGTCGACGACAAGGGTGTCCCCCTCATAATGGCCGACCGACTCGCCGTACCATGACGGCTTCGGATTTTCCGAATGGGGCACGTCCATGTAGACGCGGCGGACCTGCTCACTGTGGATGATCCAGACTTCCTTTGGAGTCTGAAGGAAGTAGGTGGGGTTCGGTCCGCCATAGCCCATGAAGCCAGGCACGCCTGCCGGCATGCAGCTTGAGCCCGGCGTAAACGCGACCTTGCCGGCCAGCACCTCGTCATTGTCCTGCTTCATGCGCTCCTTCACCCACGGCTTCAGGTTCGGATTGGTGAGATCGGCGATCCGAAACGTCGGCTGCCGTCCCACGCCATTGGGAGTAAAGGGATGCGCCGGATCCTGGCTAACAGGCGGAATAAGGCCGGGAACGGGTTCGTAGAAGGGGCCGCCGCCGTTAAGCCCGACCCACCCGACATTGTCCGACGAGAAATCCGGTGGCGCAGCTTTTTCCTGCGCCACCGCCTGTGCGGCCAGCGCTGCCGCCGTCATTCCCACTAAGATGCTGCTTGCGAATAGCTTTTCCGTCGAAGTGAACAAGGACATTGTTGCGTCTCCTGCCGCATCGTTGCTTGCATCCCGTGCAAAATCTTGCCCCTCTCGCGCCTCGGCACCGCGGCTGATGGCTGCTCCCTGGAATTGCCCTCCGTCGCGCCGCATAGGTTACACTTTCCGTCCCAACGTGGGGAGGGCACGGGACCCACAAAATAGACCGTAGCCTCGGTGGATTCGGGTTTCATGAGCAGGCCGAGCCACCCTCCTCCGAAACTCTGGCGGCGCCGTGGCTCCCCTATGTGGAGACATGCATCGAGGCGTTCGGCTCGTCGCGCTCCATGTTCGAGAGCAACTTCCCGGTCGACAAGGGCTCCTACAGCTATCCGGTCTTTTGGAATGCCTGCAAGCCTCTGACAAAAGGCGCGAGCAGTGCAGAAAAGGCCGATCTCTTCGCGCAAACCGCAATGCGGTTCTATCGGCTCGACATGAGCAGCTGACGGCAACTGCCTTCCACCAGAGCGGATCTCGGTCAGGTCGGGCAACTGGCACGTCTGCCGGGGTCGTGGCCGGGCTTGTCCCGGTCACCCCGACTATTTTTGCTCCGCGTTGCCGAGCACATTGCCGGTACGGCAGGTTCACCCCAGCGAGCGGCCCCTTGGCCGCATGTCAGCGCGGCGGCCTCGGGCTAGGTGCAGACATCGAGTCGAGGTCAAGTCATATTTCGGTTCAGACTTCGCGCCCATGTCGGGATCGCTCATGTTCGTGCGTCCTTAAGGCAGCGGCACCGGTTGCCCACAGCGACGGCGTGCACGTAAGAGCTGATCAGCTACAATAACGAGGACACGATGACAAGCACCACGAAGATCACTGTTGAAACCACCGTCGCAGCTCCAATCGAGCATGTCTGGCGAGCATATACGACACCCGACGACATCAAACAGTGGAATGCTGCGTCCGATGATTGGCACACCACTTCTGCCACTGTGGATTTGCGCGTGGGCGGTGCCTTCTCCTCACGCATGGAGGCAAAGGACGGCACCATGGGCTTTGATTTTGCCGGAACCTATACAAAGATCGTAGAGCATAAGCTGATTGAGTATTCCTTCGGCGACCGTGCAGCGCAGGTCGCGTTTGCCACTAGCTCAAAGGGTGTCAAATTACGCGTCACTTTCGATAGCGAACAAACCCATTCCGTCGAGCAGCAACGTCAGGGCTGGCAGGCAATATTGAATAACTTCGCGAAGCACGTTGAAGCGGGTCGCCGTGCCGCACAGGCAGCAACGTCGGCAGACGAAAAAGAGATTAGCACTCTCATCGAACAATGGAGCAAAGCGGTGCGCGATCAGAACGTGGAGGGCATTCGCGCTGATCATGATCCCGACATTCTTATGTTCGATGTCCCGCCACCGTTCTTGTCGCAAGGCCTCGATGCGTACATGGCCACTTGGGACACTTTCTTTGCGTCATCGGAAAAGCCGGTGATGTTCAATTTTCATGACGTGAGAATTACCGCCAGTGCTGACGTGGCATTTGCAACAGCCATCGGAAAGTGTGTGAACATAGACCACAGCGGTAGGCGGGAACCGCTTGAGTTCAGGTTGACAATGGGACTTCGCAAGGTGTCGGGGCGCTGGCGCGTTACGCACGAGCATCATTCACTACCGGCCATCTGACTTCTGGAACGGGTCAAAATGAGCCAAGTCGACTTCATAGGCGGTGCGGCGGCTGTACCTTCCTAACCGGACGGCCAATCGGCGACAAAATGTTTGATTTGAGGCATGCTGCTCATTCGCCAAATGAGGAGAATGGCTACGCTGGACAACCAAACCTCCGCCGCAGTTGCACTCAAGCGCTGCCCTGGCGGATCCCGGTCAGGTCGAAGCACCCGGCACGTCTGCCGGGGTCGTGGCCGGGCTTGTCCCGGCCACCTCGACTATTTCTGGTCCGTGCCTAAAAAACTCGGGGTCGCCGGGACAAGCCCGGCGACGACGCAGTAGCGGGACCTACCGACAGGGCGCGGTGGGTCACGTTGAAGTGAGCGGCAAAGTGGCGACGTTCGCTACGCCGCATGGGTCCCGCTAGAAAATCGCCAGCGGATTGACCGGCGAGCCGGTGCCGCCCTCCACCGGCAGCGGCGCGAACGTAATTGGGAACTCATACCGGTTCAGCCGCCGCGCCGTCGCGGCCAGCTCCTCGAGATCGAGGCACTCCACGATGTTGATCCCCATCCAGATCAGCACCGCCACGTGAATCGGGTTGCGCATCCCTTCCCAGCCGGGCCGCGGATTCCAGTCGATGTTGAAGTCGTGGCCGATGAAGGCCGGCAGCCGCTCATGCATCCACGGCAGAGTGTCGGGGTAGTAGCCGGCCACCTGGCCTGTCCACGGGCCTAATGCAGCACGCCTCTTCCATCGGCCGGTGTACAAGAGCGGGATGTCCCCGGGGCCGATCTTCACGCCAGATTTCTTTTCCCACGCTTCGAGATCCGCTCGCGTGATCGGCACATTGGGATCGACCCAGTCAACGCCCTTGAGCTGCGCGATATCGTAGAGGACGGCGCGGGTGGTGATGCCGCCCTTCCAGTTCATCACGCTGCCTTTGACGCATCCGCTCTCGTTCGTCACGTTGTCCTTGACCGGGACGCCGTTGTACATCTGCCCGTTCTCGAAGAAGTGACACCAGGTGTCGATATGCGCGACGGTCTGGCCGTGGTAGCTCACCTGGTAGTTGTCCGTCGTGCCGACGTCGGTGATGGCGTTGGTGACGCGGTGGAAGACGCCGGGAGGGCCGACGTCGGCGGCGGCCGTCTGCGGCTCGGCGTGGGCGAGCGACACCACGATCCCGTCGCGCGCAAGCCGCATCGCGCCGGCGACCTTCTCCGGCGTGATGAGGTTCGTGGTGCCCCTGGACTCCTGTCCTAGCGGCGCCCATCTGCCCCAGGTCTTGAACTCCGTCCGCCATTGCTCGTACTGGGCTCGCAGCGCCGCCGCATCGGGCGGCGCGACCGGCGCCGGCGCCTGCGCGGCCGCTGCAGGCTGCGCCTGCGTCTCGCCCCCTGCAACCAGACCGGCCATGACGAGACCCGCACTCACCGTTACTGACGCCAGACTATTTCGCATGCGCTCCTCCCCTGCGTTCAAAGAGTTGTTAGGCCGGCACTGCCATTTTGGCCGGCCAAGATTCTTCGCATGATACACATGCGAGCGACTTCGACGATACCACGGTCTCAGCCCCGATAAGGCCTGCCTCATCGATCTGCCGACATTCCCATTGTAGGGGCGACCCTTGTGGTCGCCCGGCTTGCGCACCGCGCGTCTTGGCCGAATTGGCCAAACTCTCCATTTCCGCGGGGAACGGGGCGATCACAAGGGTCGCCCCTACACCGCGACCGCCTAGCGGGAACTGGTTGAATTAACCCCAGCCTCACCCCAGCTGTCAGCAGCGGCCAATCCTCGAACCCGGCCAGAAAGTGCGCCACTTGAGGAAGCTGAATCGTGGGATTTCTTGATCGGCTCTGGAAGGCTATCAGCGAGGTTGAGTTCGGCGACATGCCGGGGCCGGACGCGGGCCCAGAAGACGTCCGCAAGCGCGCACAATCGATTGCGCCTGTGGTGTGGCTCCTCGGCAAGACCGGGGCAGGCAAGACTGCGATTGTGGCGGCGCTCACGGGCGACCCGCGCGCGGAGATCGGCGAAGGGTTTGAGCCTTGCACGCGTACGGCGGTGTTCTACGATGTGCCGCCTGAGGTTCCGCTGCTTCGTTTTCTCGATACGCGAGGGCTCGGAGAGCCCGATTATGATCCCGCGAACGATATCGCCTGGTGTGAGGGGCAGTCCCACCTCTTGGTAATCGTGATGCAGGTGGCGGATCCGGCCCAGCATACGGTGTTGCGCGTTCTTCGTGAGGCGCGGCGCCGGCATCCCGACTGGCCGGTCATCGTCACGCAAACCGGGCTGCATCGCCTCTACCCTGTGGGCGTTGGTCACCCGGAGCAATATCCGTATACGGGCGGACCAGAGGACGATGGCGCGGTGCCGCACGCCCTGCGGCAGGCGCTCGCCCATCAGCGCCGCTTGTTCGAGGGGTTGCCCGGGCGGCCGCCGCGTTTCGTGGCGATCGACTTCACCGTACCGGAAGACGGATACCAACCTCACGACTTTGGACTCGAGATGTTTTTGCGGACCCTCGAGGAGGCTGCGCCCGAAGCATTCGAGGCGCTGCATCTCGCGCGGTCCGATGCGCTGAGCGACCGGATAAGGACGAAAGCCCGGCCGCTGATTTACGGCTACGGTGCAGTGGCCGCCGGCGCCGGCGCTGTTCCAATCCCGATCGTCGGCGTGAGCAGTCTCGCCGGCATCCTCGCCATCATGCTGCGCGCCCTTGCGATCCGCTACGCCGTAGCCTGGACGCCGGGCGCGTTCGCCCAATTCAGCGGCGCCATCGGCGGAGGCGCCATCGGCTGGTGGACGCTGCGATACGGCTTCAGGGAGGTTCTCAAAGTCATCCCGATGGTTGGCGCCGTGGCGGCGGGAGCACTCAACGCCGCGGCAGCTTTCGGGGTGACCGTGGGCATGGGCGAGGCTGCTTGCGTTTGGCTGGCCTATCGGCGGCGCGGCCTGACAGCGCCCAACAACGAGGTGCGCCGCGCCTTCACGGATGGGCTTGAGGCGGGGCTTTCGTATGCGAAAAGCAAAGCGGCGCGACGCCCGGGACCCAGCCCATGAGCTTCGGCAAACAGTTTCGGCGTTATTGGCCCGAGATCATCCTGTTCCTGGCGGCCGGACTGCCGTGGCTGTCTCTCCTGGCGCTCGGCGCCCTGTGGCTCTGGCAAAGCGGGCATGTTTGGGTCTGGGCGGTCGCCGCTGCCATTCTCGGCCTGCTGACCTGGCCATTATCGAGGTTTGTCCGCCGTCGCGCCAACGAGGAGGCGCGGCTCGCCTTGGGCGATTTGGCCGAGCCTTCGCGGAACTGGAATGCCATCGAACGAGAAGCTTGGACCGAGGTGCTCGCAATCGCGGACGCCACCGCGCCGTTTGCCTTTACCGAAATAGAACCGCTCGCCGCCGGCGCCCGCGATATCGTCGAGGTGGTCGCCCGCCGCTTCCACCCCGAAGCGCACACCGCCTGGGCGCAATTCAGCTTGCCCGAGTTCTTGCTCTTGGCCGAACGGCTGTGCCGGGACGTTCGCCGCGAGGCGCTGCGCCACATCCCGGGCGTGAGGGCGATCAGGCTCAGTCACCTGTTATGGGCGCGCCGGCAAAACGAGCGCTATGGCGCGATCGCACGGACGGGCTGGCGCATGGGCTTCGGTCTTTGGCGAGTCGTCCGCGGCGCACTCAAT
>Ga0257161_1000231_pt1 | contig 15199 bp, 14 predicted proteins | sample NR01A_FD_185954 | JGI IMG/M metagenome (GOLD analysis project Ga0257161, IMG submission 185954) | Soil microbial communities from H.J. Andrews Experimental Forest, Oregon, United States - NR-01-A | ecosystem: Environmental > Terrestrial > Soil > Temperate forest > Bulk soil | place: USA: Oregon... | reverse complement strand
CGTCGTCCGGGGCGCCATAGGGCGAGATGCGGCCGTTGTGGTCAAAGTCGACGCCCATATGCAACCACACCTCTGGCATCCATTGGGTGTGTCCCATCGCGCCGGCCCAGGAGCCGATCATCTCCTTCGGCTCGCCCCAACTGCGCTCGATGATGACCAGGGCGTTGAGCAACTCGGCTTCCCAGTAGCTGCGCCGGCGCGGCTCGCCCCAGGCTAGTGCCGCGAGCGCCGGGATCACCGGCCGCATGTATTTGGGATTGTCGATCACCTCGCCATAGCTCGATTCGACGCCCCACAGCGCCAGCATGGTGAAACGATCGACGCCGTATTCGCTTTCGATACGTGCGAGCAGCGGCGCATATTCTTTGGCGCGCGCCTTGCCGGTGATGATGCGCCAGTCGGAGACGCGGCGGTTGATATATTGCCACAGCGCCTCGTTGAATTCTGGCTGCGAACGGATCTGGGCGTAGACGCTGGTGTCGGGCTTGATCGCTCCCATGACGCGCCCATAGGTCGCCTCCGACACGCCGCGTGCCGCCGCGCGGTGGCGAAAGGCATCGCGCCACGCCTCGAAGGAACTGCTCGCGCTCTGCGCGCCTACACGAAACGGGACCGCCGCAACGGCGCTTGCTCCGAGCAACGCGCGTATCAGGAGTGCACGACGGCTGACGGTCGATGGAGGGCGATGATGCGGCACGGCGTTCGAACCTCGGCTCGAGGAGTCCTGCAAACTCGTTCCGCAACTCTAACCCGGACGCGGTCGCGAATCGACCGCGGTTCACCGTACCGTGGTGCGCCAAATACGCGCCGTTCGGCGCTCTGGCCGTTCAGCATTGTGATGGTCGCGTCAGAGCCCTCTGGCTCGCAATGCAATCGACATAACGCGAAAACCATTCCGACACGTCACGGAGGCAAGCTGTTACCTGTTCGGCCCTCTGTAGTGGTGCGTGATGACAGAGTTGTCGCAGCTTCACCGAAGAACGTGCGTACCGTGACGTTAGTTGTGGATTGGATTGGAATAGTTCTCGCGTCGCGTTTTATCAGGGATATGGTCGAGTTATATGCAAAGGCTAGTCATATGCGTCGTCAAATTTGAAGGAAATGCATTGCGTAGGGGCGGGCCTTGTGCCCGCCCGCATTGCCGGGGGCTGCGGCCAACAGGGCGGCCCAATCGAATTCGGCTGTTGCCGAATTCGACATGTTTGGTGCCGAAATCGGGCACGCCCGATTTCGGATGGCCGCCCCTACGAAGGCGAATGTCTTTGCAGACCTTCAATTTAGTTGACGCACTTCGCTAGAAACGTCGAGCAGCATGGAATTCAGGCAGCGTAAAAGTCGAGCGCGTAAGATCGAGCGGCGTAAAACGTTTGCCAACGTTTGAGCGGGAATCTGAAATGCCGGACTTTGACGTGGAAGCTTTTATTACCAAGCTTGACCGCATGGGCATGAAACTGACCGCCGTTCCGCTTGCCGATGGCAAGTTGCGCATTAGTCGCTGGCGCATGTTGAATGCATGCGAGCATGCCCAAGAGATCCAGGATCTTTGGAGCGCCCAGGTCGGCAATGACCAGGAGCGCATTGATGTTCTCGCCGCGCACCTGGACAAGGCTGCGTCCAAGGCGGCTGGCTATAGCATCAGCCCCGACCGCGCGCGAATCAGTTCGCATTCGAATCCGATTGGCGTTCAGGGCCCGCCTGGAGCGCAGAGGCCTCCGGGACTGCATGTTGCTCCGGCGCGGCAAACCGCAGCGACAACGCAAGCCACAGCCTCGGCGATGCCGGCCGGCCCGCCGGTGCGATCCGGCCTTCGGGTCTCAACCGGCACGTCGCGGTCGGGGATCATGCAAGCGGCATTGGACCGTCTGAAACCAGCCGGTCCCGAAAGTGTGTCTGTGCATGGCGCAGCTGGTCTCCAAAAGGTTGCCGGTACAGCGTCGTCGGGTAGTTTGCAAAACGCGATAGCGCAAATTTCAATGAAATAGATTCATTGCGTGGACACGCTTGAAGTTGCTCGCTCCGCTCGCTTGCGGGGGAGAGGTAAAAGAAGGCCGCTGTAATTTCATCGAAATACTTGCCGGCAAGGCCTGTCCGGCATCAACGTATCGTCAACTGGGCTCCCGCTTCCCCCGGGCGGCGTTGGGGCGTATATTCGCTTCAGCTCGCGCTCTTGCAGACGGGGGTTGTCCATGGAAAGCCGCGCCGAACCCGCTTCCGTTTCCAATCCCTCGCCCACCAGCCCCGCGACGCTGCTCGCCAGCGCCGACAACAAAGTTATGCGCAGCGGGCCACCTCCGGCGTCCTGGGCCAACGACCTCGCGCCGATCGGGGCAGCCGACTGGAGCTACGATCGTGCCGGCCACCTGATTGATCGCGCCGGCTTCGGCGCCACACCCGAAGAGATCGCACGGCTTGCCGCCATGACGCCCGAGCAGGCGGTGGCGTCGCTATTGAATTACCACTCGATTCCCAACGATCACCACGCACCCTTCGATCCCTCGGGTGTGTGGGACCCGTCGTTGCGCGATTTCCCGCCAAGCCGCGTCGCGGCGACCGAGCGTGCCGAGAAGACTGGAGAATCGCTTGGCGCGCAGGTCAAGCCTGCGGGCGACCGGCGGCTGCAGCCGGTGGTCGATCGTTTCTTCTATTGGCTGCGCGCCACCATGCTGGAGACGCGGCGCCTCGCTCACTGGTGGGCTGACCGTATGGTCGCCACTAATCACCCGCTGGAAGAGAAGATGGCTTTGTTCTGGCACGGCCATTTCGCGACCGGCGAGGAGAAAATCCGCGATTACCGTAAGATGGAGCAGCAACTTGCGCTGCTGCATCGGCACGCGACCGGCAATTTCCGCACGCTGCTGATCGAGGTGGCGCGTGGGCCGGCGATGCTTGCCTATCTGGATGCCGCCGAGAACGTGAAGGGTGCGCCCAACGAGAATTTTGCCCGCGAGGTGATGGAACTCTTCACCATGGGGGTCGGCAACTACACCGAAAAGGACATCCGCGAAGCCGCGCGCGCCTTCACGGGCTGGATCGACGACGATCTCGATTTCAAGGTCGATCCGGCAAAGCACGACGACGGATCGAAGACGTTCCTCGGCCGCAGCGGCAATTTCGATGGCGTCGACATTCTCAACATCATTCTGGAACAGAAAATCACGGCCGAATACATGGCCGGCAAGCTCTACAAGTTCTTCGTGCGGGAGAATCTCGCGCCCGACGTTCAGGTGCGGCTCGGCGCGGTGCTGCGCGACAACAACTACGAGATCGCGCCATTGATGCGAACCATCTTCGTGTCGAAGGATTTCTACAGCGCGCCGTCATCGGGGACGCGCATCAAGGGACCGGTCGAGCTGATCGTGTCGACCTACCGCAAGCTCGGTGTCAAGCGCCTGCCGGGCATCCCGGATCTTTACGTCGTCAGCCGTGAACTCGGACAGACCTTGCTCAATCCTCCGACGGTTGCGGGTTGGGCCCAGGGCCGCGCGTGGATCACGCCGGGACTGCTTCTGGCGCGCGGCAACTTCGCCCGTGATGTTCTGTTTCCGGACATCATCAATTTTGTCGATCCGAATTTCAATCCGGGTGCCGAAGTCAAGCGGGTCAACGACCGCATTCTCGCCGGCTACAGCATCGGCGAGGCGACCGTCGATCCGGAGTCCGGCGGGGGCGGCGGAATGGAGGGCGGCGACAAGACAATGGCGAACGTCATCGCCAGTGCCGAGGATTTCAACACCCGCTACGGCAGCCTGGTCGGATGGCAGGAGGCGGTGCGCCGGATCAAACCGATCCCACGGGCGGCCGCGCAGTTCGACCTTTCCGCCCTGGTCATGGCGGCCGGTGCGAAGACCGCGACGGACGCGGTCGATCATCTGTCGCTTCGGCTGCTGAGCGTGCCGATCAGCGGCGCCGTTCGCACTACTTTGGTGGCGTTCCTGGAGCGCCAGCTTGGCACCGCCGATCTGGCGCGGGCTTCAACCTATCTGGAGCGGCCGCTGCGGCTGGCCGCTCATCTGATCATGAGTTCACCCGAGTTCCAGCTCTGCTAGTGCACCCGCCTCGTAGCCCGGATGGAGCGAAGCGTAATCCGGGGGCAGCCTCGCCCCCAAAATGAAAAGCTGAACCCGGATTACGGGCCGCAAGAGCGGCCCTCCATCCGGGCTACAGGACTACAACTGAACATACACAAGGGAGGCCAATATGACATCCATGTTTTCGCGGATCGGCGGCATGGCGCGTCGCGATTTTCTGCGCGCAGGTTTCGGCAGCCTCGCATTCGGCGCCGTCGGCTCACTCGCCCGCGCTCCGGCCTGGGCCCAGACCGCCGCACGCGCGGCGCAAAAGGACCGTATCCTGGTGGTGGTCGAGCTGTCCGGCGGCAATGACGGTCTCAACACCGTTGTGCCCTACGGAGATGACGCCTATTACCGCGCAAGACCGCGGATCGGCATCAAGCCGGCACGCCTGCGCAAGCTCGACGATCATTTCGGCTTCCAATACACCATGGCGGGCCTCGAGCGCCTCTACAAGGACGGCCACATGGCCATCGTCCATGGTGTCGGCTACGAGCAACCCTCGTTCTCGCACTTCTCATCCATGGCCTATTGGCAGACGGCGGCGCCCAATCGCGGCGACCTGTACGGCTGGGTCGGCCGCATGGCCGACGCCATGGACCCGGAAGGGCACGCCAATTATGTGGTCAACATCGACACCCAGCAGTCGCTCGCGGTGCGCTCGCAACGCCATGTGCCGCTGGTGTTCGACGATCCGCAGAAATTCATCCGCACCGGCTTTGCGGACGAAAAGGAAATTCTCAGCACCGTCGCGACGCGCGACCAGGGCGCCAACGAGGCCCAGGAATTCATGTACGGCGTGTCGCGCAGCGCACTCAATGCCGAGCAATTGGTGCGCGACGCATGGGCGCACTATCGCACGCCGGTCGACTACGGCCTGGTACGGTTCGGTCTCGATCGGGTCGCGGCGCTGATCGCGGCGGACTTCCCGACCAAAATCTATTACGTCGCCTATCGCAACAATGCCTTCGACACCCATGTCTACCAGAGCGATGTCCACGCGCGGCTGTGGACGTATACGTCCGACCACATCGCGGCCTTCATGAAGGACGTGGCCCGGCTTGGGCGCGGGCAGGATGTCGTGCTGATGGCATTCAGCGAATTCGGCCGGCGCGTAAAGGAGAACACCAGCCAGGGCACCGATCACGGCACCGCGGCGCCGGCTTTCATTATCGGTGCACCGGTCGCGGGCGGCCAGTACGGCAAGATGCCGAGCCTTACCGAGCTCAACGACGGCAACATGGTGTTCACGACCGATTTCCGCCGCGTCTACGCCACCGCCATCAAGAGCTGGATGGGATACGGCGACGCCGCCGGCATTCTGCGCGGCGAGTTCGAGCCGCTACCGATCGTCCAGGCGTGAGGAGGCGCGGCCAACCACTCCATGGATCACCGCGTCGGCACTCAGTTCACATGAATGTCGAGGCGCCGTTCCAGCGCCCGGCGTCATTTCATCTGAAGGAAGGTCTTGGCGTCGATGCCGGCCTGCTTGAGGATAGCGCGCAATGTAGCCTCGGGCATGTCGCCGGGGTGGTTGGGGATGGTGGTGTAGCGGTTGAGCGCCGGATTGAACCAGATTTCGTGCGAACCCGCCGCCTGTCGGTGGAACACCAAGCCGAGACTCTTCAACCGCTTGACGATGTCGCGATAACGGAAACCCGCCAGCACGCCCATCAGGTGGCGATGATCAGCGGATAGTCGAAGACCTCGCCCGTCGGCGACAGCGGAGCGGCGTTCGAGTCGGAGCGCGCCTCGATCAGCTTTTTGGCCACGTCGCGCGCAATTTCGAGGGTCTCCTGGATCGTGCGGCCTTGCGCCACCAAGCCCTGCACCGCATCGCTGGTGGCAAGGTATCCGCCTTCCGGCAGCTTTTCGATGTGCAGCTGGATCATGTGTTCCACGGTGATTACTCCAATGAGCCGGAAAACCGCGCATGTAAAACGATAGCACGCGTAAGCCGATTGAGCGAGCAGATGGTTTTGGCCGCGGGCCGAAAATTAACTACTACCTGCAGGGCAAGCATAAGGGGCATTCTGCGCCGCGAATTCGAGCCGCTACCGATCGTTCAGGCGTGAGGGCGCAGGCACGGGAGTAGCGCATTTGCAAAACGTTCGGGCGCATCACTGAAACAACTTCAGATCGATGGACTCACCCATCGCCTTATAGCCAGCGTCATTTGGATGGAGGTGGTCGCCGCTGTCGTAGGCTGCGGCGATCGCGCTTGGATGGGCTGGATCGGCAAGAACACGCTCGAAGTCGATGATGCCGTCGAAGGCACCGCTCGTGCGTATCCAGTTATTGACGGCGTTGCGTTTTGCCTCCTTCTCGGGCGTGAAATATCCCTGATTAGGCCCTCCCGCGAGGGCATTTTCGAATGGCGTCAGCGGACTGCCGATGACTTTGACCGAGCGGAGATGGGCCCGTTCGATCAACTGCTTGTAGCCAGCAATGATTTCGTCCGCGGTACGAACTATTCCGCTAGGCTCGATCGCGGTGCCCGGCCACCCGATATCGTTGATCCCAACGAAGACCACGACGTGCGAAACGGCAGGCTGGCTCAGCACGTCGCGCTCGAATCGGGCAAGTGCGCTGATGCCGGCGCCGTCGCTGAGGACACGATTGCCGGCGATGCCCTGGTTCAGGACCGCAACGGCGACTCCGGCTTCCTTCAAACGGCGTGCGAGAACATCCGGCCAGCGACCGTTGGCATTAACGGTCGAGGCGGTCCCGTCGGTAATCGAATCCCCAAATGTCACAATCGCCCGTACAGAAGCACTGGGTTCGACCATTACGCCCGCCAGGAAGAAACGATTTGCGAACCTGTCTACGACTGGGAATTCGGAACTTGCCGTGAAATCGCCCGCCGTCGAAACATAGGCGGTCTGGAGCCCAGTCGCGTGAACCGTCCCAAGGTCCGTGGCAGCAGGCAAATACAAGCTCACTGCAACGTCGGAAAGGGGAGCGACATTCAACTCCACCGGATCGCTCAAGGCCGGGGCACCCGGCGGAATGATGACGGACTTCGAACCACCGAACGTAACAGGACGCAGGCTTGCGGAGGCAATATCCGAACTTCCGCCAGCCATTGCGACGCTGGCGGCTCCTATCAAGACCGGTTTGGTGCCAAACTCGTTCGACAGCCGGAGCCTGACTTTGTTGCCCCCTACACTGAGATGCACAATTTGGCGAATCGTCCGGTTCGAGAAGCTCGCCGGTATGATCCCACGGGGTGCCTGAGGACTGGCGGTCCAGCTGCTGATCCATGAGTTAGTCTGGACCTGAGCGCCGGCCGGCGAGAGCGCAAATGAATTCACCGACAGTGCGGCAGCAGCGACAACGGGTAGGAGATGACGGCCGATGAAAATGATTCGGCGCCTTCTCGGACCAGCCGAATTGCAACCCCGCAAGAAGAAGACGTTGCTATCCATTTCCATCCCCCGATAGAGATCCGGTTTATCCCCAAAGGCTGTTGGCGCGATCCACCGTATCCACGCGCGGCTTACGAAAACCCGATCCAGCGTCCACCCCACGCCACACCAAACCATAGAACTAATGATGTGAACGCCGTAAATCGGCCCAGCAGCGGTCGATTGGAGGTCAGGCCCGTTTGCGTCACGTGACGGAGAACCGTGAACGTAAAAAGGAGCACCAGGAACAGTGACGTCATCTTTATCCAGAAGGCAAAGCTGTAATAACACTTGATCGATTCGGACAGGAACAAGGGAATGCCGGACGAGAACATCAGGGTCACGCCGCCAAGCAACCACGGTCGGGCACCTGCCCAGATCTGCGCGACCGGCTGTTTGCTCAGGCCCACGCCTAAAAGGCGCAGATCCACGAGCAACACGGATCCCGCCGTCAATCCAAGACCAAGGAGATGGAAGGCCTCGATCACAGGAAACAGCCAGGTCGAATTGCGTATCCCCTCGCCGATTGGCGTCTGGTAGCACCACTGAAAGAACGGCAGCAGGTCCAGATCCATCAGTGCGCCTATTCGGTGGGTACGCAACTGGTCAGAAAATTGATGATCGCCGGTTGCGGCTGCCTGTCGCAGTCGAACCAGTTATAGGCAATCATTCGTCCCGAAAAGACGATGCCGACCCATAGGACGAGCGAGAGCGCGCCCGCAACCCTGGCCGCCCTTGGCGGTATGGCGTCCGCATCCCACTTGGCAACGCTTGGAAAAACGCGTGAATGAAAGATAAACACGTTCAAACCGGCCAGCAGCAGCATAAGCATTTTGGTCCGGAAGAAAATATTCTGATAGGACCTGAGAGGTATGGCGTAAAATAAGAGCGTGCCGCTGATGACCATCAGGACGAACCCCGCGATGGTCCACGGCTGCAGGCGGCGAATAACTTCCGATACCGGCACGCCGCGCATGGTCCAACCCAGGAGGCGCAGGTCGAACATCACCGTCATGCCGAAGAACAGACACAGCGACCACACGTGAAACGATTCGATGAGGGAATAAGCTATTTCCGATTCGTGGAGCGCGACGCTCCACGAAGATTCGGCCAGCTGTTCGAAGAACGCCAGAAAAGACATTCCCATCCCGTCGAACTACGATCGCGGGTGCAAGCGCGCAAGATCGCGCAAGGTGATGTCGCGCGATCTTGGTTATTTTGACTATTGGGTTTTTGGCGGGGCCCCAGGCGTCAACTCGTACGGGGCACCGGTTCCCGAGGAGCCGAGAAACAATTTGCGCCCGTCAGGCAAGGTGAGATCCCTGCCGTTGGCGCGATTCGTCCCGTCCTTCGACTGATACCCATCGACTACGATCTCGGTGCCAGGCACCAAGGACTCCTTGGTGAATCCACGCCGGAACAGGACATTCGGCGTGCCTGCTTCGATTGCCCAGTTTACAACCGTACCGTCGGTGTTTTTCACGTCGACATGCACCCAAGTGTGGGGATTGACCCATTCCATTTTCGTGATCGTTCCCTTGAAATTCACCGGCCTGTTCGCGTCGAACTCCGCGGCAAACGCGTGGTGTGCCGACGCCGACGACGCCCATCCCGACATCGCGAGACCCGTGATACAGACTGCTATGGCAAGCTTCGTTCGCATGATTGCCTCCTTGCCGCGCATAGAACCAAGATAGGCGCCCTTGCCCGCGGCGGTTCAACTCATTTGGCGCCCGTCCATCTTACTTACCGTACCATTGATAGAAGCTGTCACCGGGCGGTACCTTGCGAGTGATATCGATCGTCATGGTATCGCCTTCCCAGTGCTTGACCAACGGCTGTTTGCGAAGATTTCCGTACATGAACTCCTCGGCGAATTCGTTGCAGCGAAACTCGAGAAGCTGCATGTTCGGTTCGACACGACGATAGAGCGGCATGGCGATGCGCCAGGGCCGCGTGAAGACCTTGGGATCTTCGATCGTCACTTCGTACCAAATGACGTCAGGTGACCTCAATGTGAAGCGCTCGACCAGATGCAGCGCGTCGCTATGAAAATTACCGGCACGGTCGAACCAGCTCCGATCGTTGAAATTCGTCACGTCGACGACCAGCGTGTCTCCGTCCCATCGTCCGACTGAGTGGCCCATCCAGGCATCGTCGGGCGGGCCTACGACGTTGTCCAAATGGATCGTGCGCGCCGTATTGGAGAATTCGTAGGCGACGTGAATTTTGTTCGTGCTTTGCGTGATCTGGAACGGATAGGGCATGTACATCGCGCGTGGAATGCCCGGCAAGTAGCACTTCAGTTCCGGATCGCGGTCAATCCAGTGTTCCGCGTTCTCCTGCTTGATCGCCAAGGCTTCTGGCTTGTAGGGGATCTGGCCGTCGTCCTGTACGACGCCGAGCGATCCGGGCACGGCGCCCGCGGCGCCGAGCGCGAGAACCGGCGCCGCCGGCACCCGCGCATAGTCATAAGGATAAATGCCCGGCTGCGTGACGGCGGCAGGACGCGCCGCATGCGCCTGCAAATCCCAGTTGGCTTCGTTATTGACTTGCCAGATGCCGCTGAAGTTGGGCTTGCCGCCGACGCTGGCCGGGCGCGCGGTCTGCGCCTGACCCGACGTCTGTGTGATGGACACGGAAATGACCGTGCCGACAGCGGCCGCCGCGATAGCGACCGTTATCATCGAAGGTAAGTACCGGCCGCGCATGATGGTCTCCTTTTGCCTGACGTTACTGCAGCGGATCATCTTCAACACCCACAAAATCCGTGGCGTTGTCTTTTGTCGCCGGGTGAGGACCTCGGCCCTCCGCAAAGGCGAACTCTTCCACGCGCGCACCCCGCATCAGCCCCGGGAGACCATAATTTCCCTCGATGCAGCGAGGCTCGTAATAAAGTCTGTTCTCCTGGTCGCTCTGCCGGGTGAACTCTTGCTTGACGGTCCATGGCCGCGTCCACACCGTCGGATCTTCGATAGTCACAACGTATTCGAGCGAGGTTGGCCCGGTGCGCGTCCAACGTTCGACCAAGTGCAAGTTCTCGCGCGAGCCCTGAAAATCGGTCTTCGGACTGAAGTTCGTCACGTCGATGACAAGCGTATTACCTTCCCAGTGGCCGCGGGAGTCACCATACCATTGGCGGATATTGGCCGGCAAATGCGGACTTCCGTTCATGACGATGTTGCGCTGCCACCCCTGGCCTTGACCCACATCGTAGAAGATCGAGATGCCGCCTGGTGTCTGCACGATCCGGCGGAAGCTGCCGGTCGCGGCGCCGAATTCGGGCAGTCCGGCGGTCAAGCAGCGGTCCGGCAACGAGCTGTCCTCCGGACCATCGTGGCGATTCATGCGCGCGGTGTTGTAGCGAGGAGGAAGGTCCGCGAGTCGCGGCGAGGGCGCCGGATCGTATTTCCCGCCGCTACAGGCCACCGACTTGTTCTTGCATGTCTCGGTCGATTGCAACAAGGCAAGGCGAAATTCCCGATCGGCGGCCGTAATCTTCTGAGCCTCTGGCGCCAGCTGCGGGATCCGTCCATTGGGCGGATCGACAATCATCGACGTGCGCGTGCCGGTGCGCTTCTGGGACATGAACAACGCGTTGTAGGCGCCGGCGACGTCGAGCTCGGTCCCGCGCTCCACACGCCTGTCACGGCGGAGCAGGGCTGATCGCTCTTTGTCTAATTCCTCCCGCTGTGCCTCGGTGAAAAATTCTTGGTTCGCGTACTTGGGGGAGCGCTGCAAGGGCGTGTCAGTTTCGTCGGTCCAAATGCCCTGAAGATCGGGTTCGCCCCAGAGCGTTTTCAGCGCTGAGGCCGGTGCCGCGACGGAAGCCGCTGGAGCCTGAGCCGACGTCCGGGTGATGGACACCGAAATGACGGCGCTGGCGGCAGCGGCGATGGCGACCGATATCATCGAGCCTGAGAACCGGTCACGCATGATGGGCTCCTCTTGCCTTCAACTGACCTACTGTAACGGATCATCTTCAAATTCAACAGCCTTCATACTGTCCTTGGTTACCGGATCAGGACCTCGACCCTCCGCGAAGGCAAGCTCTTCCAGGCGCCGTCCATGCAGCAGCCCCGGGAGGCCATAGTTTCCTTCGATGCAGCGCGGCTCGGTATAAATTCTATTTTCGTGGTCGCTTTGCCTGGTGAACGCTTGCTTGGCCGTCCATGGCCGCGTCCACACGGTCGGATCTTCAATTGTGACCTCATATTCGAGCGTGTTTGGGGCGGTGTGTGTCCAGCGCTCGACCAGGTGCAAGTTCTCGCGCGAGCCCAGAAAATCGGTCTTCGGACTGAAGTTCGTCACATCGATGACGAGCGCATTGCCTTCCCAGCGGCCACGCGAGTCACCATACCACTGACGGATGCTGGCCGGCAAATGCGGACTTCCGTCCATGACGATGTTGCGCTGCCAGCCTTGCCCCTGGCCCACGTCGTAGAAGATCGAGATGCCGCCGGGTGTCTGCACGATTCGCCGGAAGCTGACGTTTCCAAACTCTGGCAGGCCGCCGGTCAAGCAGCGCTCCGCCAACGAACTGTCCTCCGGACCATAATTGCGATTCATGCGCCCGATGTTGTAGCGAGGAGGGAGCTCCGCAAATCGCGGCGATTGCGCCGGATCGTATTCGCCTCCATTACACGCCGGCTCCTTGTTTTTGCAGGTTTCGGTCGATTGCAACAGGGCAACACGAAATGCTCGTTCGGCGGCGGCCAGCTTCTGAGCCTCTGGCGTCACTGCCGGAAGCCGGCCATTGGGCGGATCCACAATCCGCGACGTGCGCGTGCCGGTGCGCTTCATGGGCGTGAACACCGCGTTGTAAGCGCCGGCCACGTCCGCTTCGGTTCCGCGCTCCGAGCGCCTGTCCCGACCGAGGAAGGCGGATCGCAGTTTATCTAATTCGGCTCGCTGTGCCTCGGTGAAAAATTCCTGGCTTGCATACTTGGGAGAGCGCTGCAACGGCGTATCAGATTCGTCGGTCCAAATGCCCTGCAGATCGGGTTCGCCCCACGGCGTCTTGAGCGCTGGGGCTGGTGCCGGCGCCGTGACGGAAGCCGCTGGAGCCTGAGCCGAGGTTCGGGTTATGGACACCGAAACGCCGGCGCTGACCGCGGCGGCAGCAATGACGACGGTTGTCATCGAGCCTGAATACCAGTCACGCATGATAGCCTCCTGTTGCCGTGCGGCATGCTACTGCTGCAACGGATCTGAATCAGCACCGCCCGATGCGTTGTCCTTGGTCAGCGGATCAGGTCCGCGTCCCTCGGCAAACTCGCGGTCTTCCTGGCGCGCCGCCTTCATCATCGCGGGGAAGCCCATGTTGCCTTCGATGCAGCGCGGTTCGTAATAAATTCTGTTTTCCTGTTCGCTCTGCTTGGTGAACTCCTGCTTCACGGTCCAGGGACGCGTCCACACGGTCGGGTCTTCTATGGTCACGACATACTCGAGCGTGGTTGGCCCGATCCGCGTCCAGCGCTCGACCAGGTGCAGGTTCTCCCGCGAGCCCCGATAATCGGTTTTCGGACTGAAGTTCGTCACGTCGATCACGAGCGTGTCACCCTCCCAGTGGCCACGCGAGTCGCCGAACCATTGGCGGATGTGGGGCGGCAGGTGCGGGCTGCCGTTCATGACAATGCTCCGCTGCCATCCTTGCCCCTGACCCACGTCGTAAGCGATCGCGATGCCCCCCGGTGTCTGCACGATCCGTCGGAAGCTGCCGCCGCCGTTCCCGGCTCCAAACTCGGGCAGCCCGGCAGTCAGGCAGCGGTCCGCCAGCGCGCCGTCCTCGGGACGATCATGGCGGTTCATGCGCGCGATATTGTAGCGAGGAGGAAACTCGTCGCGTCGCGAAGTGACCGGTGTCGGGTCGTACTTGCCTCCCGCACACCCGGGCAACTGGAGTTTGCATGTCTGCGTCGCTCGCATCAGGGTAAGACGAAAGTCGCGATCGGCGGCGGCAATCTTCTCAGCCTCTTGTGTCAGCGGCGGGATTCGGCCGTCGGGCGGATCGACAAGCATTGACGTGCGCCGGCCTGTGCGCTTCCGGCCTCCCCACACCGCGTTGTACGCACCGGCGACGTCGAGTTCGCTCCCGCGCTCCCCGCGAGTGTCGCGGCCGCGCAGCGTCGACCGCTGAATGTCAAATTCTGCCCGTTGGGCGTCGGTGAAGAATTCCTGGTTCGCATACTTGGGAGAGCGCTGGAACGGCGTGTCGGTTTCGTCGGTCCAAATCCCCTGCAGATCGGGTTCGCCCCAGGGTGTCTTCAGCGCAGCGGCAGGCGCCGCGACGGAAGCCGCCGGAGCCTGAGCCGACGTCTGTGTGGGGGACACCGAAACGACCGTGCTGAGTGCAGTCGCGCCAATGGCAACCGTTATCATCGAGCTTGCGAATCGGTCGCGCACAATGGTCTCCTCCCTTTGCCCTGCAGTTTGCCCTGCAGGGTGACGTTCTTCTTTTGCGTTGCAGGTGTAACTACTGCAACGGGTCCGCTTCAACGCCGACAAAATCCGTGGCGGTGTCTTTTGTGGCCGGATTAGGACCTCGTCCCTCCTTAAAGGCGAGCTCTTCCATCCGCGCTCCTCGCATCTGCCCCGGGAGACCATAGTTTCCCTCGATGCAGCGAGGCTCGTAATAAAGTCTGTTCTCCTGGTCGCTCTGCCGGGTGAACTCTTGCTTGACGGTCCATGGCCGCGTCCACACCGTCGGATCTTCGATAGTCACAACGTATTCGAGCGAGGTCGGCCCGGTGCGCGTCCAGCGTTCGACCAAGTGCAAGCTCTCGCGCGAGCCCTGAAAATCGGCTTTCGGACTGAAGTTCGTGACGTCGATAACGAGCGTATTGCCCTCCCAGTGGCCACGCGAGTCACCGAACCACTGGCGGATATTGGCCGGCAAGTGCGGACTTCCGTTCATGACGATGTTCCGCTGCCAGCCTTGCCCCTGGCCCACGTCGTAGAAGATCGCGATGCCGCCGGGTGTCTGCACGATCCGGCGGAAGCTCCCGCCATACGCGGTTCCAAATTCGGGGAGTCCGCCGGTCAAGCAGCGGTCGTTCAACCAGCTGTCCTCCGGGCCATCGTGGCGATTCATGCGCGCCGTATTGTAGCGAGGAGGAAGGTCCGCGCGCCGCGGCGAGGGCGTTGGATCGTACTTGCCTCCGCTACACGCCACCGACTTGTTTTTGCACGTTTCGGTTGCCTGCAACAGGGCGAGACGAAATTCCCGGTCGGCGGCGGCAATCTTCTCAGCCTCCGGCGTCGGCGGTGGAATCCGGCCATTGGGCGGATCGGTGATCATCGACGTGCGTGCGCCGGTGCGCTTGATGGACATGAACACTGCATTGTAGGCGCCGGCGACGTCGAGCTCGGTCCCGCGCTCCACCCGCTTGTCGCGCAGGAGCAGCGCCGATCGCTCGTTGTCTAATTCTTCCCGCTGTGCCCCGGTGAAAAATTCTTGGTTCGCATACTTGGGGGCGCGCTGCAGCGGCGTGTCAGTTTCGTCGGTCCAAATGCCCTGTAAGTCCGGTTCGCCCCAAGGCGTTTTCAGCATCGAGGCCGCCGCCGGAGTCTCCGCGGAAGCGGTGGGAGCGTAATTCGCGACTACGAGCACCGACGCGATCACCACCGATGCTCCGATCGACTTCAAAAGTCGAATGCGCATCTCATACCTCCTGCCCCCCCAACACCAGACAGAGGATTTATTTCCGACAACCAGCGAGG
>Ga0257161_1000230_pt1 | contig 15203 bp, 14 predicted proteins | sample NR01A_FD_185954 | JGI IMG/M metagenome (GOLD analysis project Ga0257161, IMG submission 185954) | Soil microbial communities from H.J. Andrews Experimental Forest, Oregon, United States - NR-01-A | ecosystem: Environmental > Terrestrial > Soil > Temperate forest > Bulk soil | place: USA: Oregon... | reverse complement strand
GCCCGCTTCGACCACGTGCTCGGCGCTGCCCTCCGCCGCGATGGCGCGCTCCGCCGTTGAATCCTGCGCCGGCGCCGCGTCTTGGGTTTGGCGCGTGTATTGTCGCCGGGGCGGGCGCCGTTGGCCGCGCCGCTCGTCGCTACGGCCACCCGGGCGCCATACATCGACGAGCTCCGGCCCGGGCCCCACCCCGGTTGCTTGAGGCACCGCCGGATCGGCGGGGGGGTCGCCCAGCGCTGCAACGGCGGCGTCGGGCGCACCCATCTCGGCCGCGGCCGCCGCCGTCTCGACAGCAACCTCGGCGGCTGCCGGAATAGCCGCGTTCGATGCGCCTTGAACCTCCGCAACTGCGACAGCTTCCGCGGCCTGGTCCGGCGTATCCGACGTCGTCCCATGAGACGTCAGGTCATGAGGTCTCATGTCATGGTCGGTCTCGTCGCCAACCGGAATTTCGGCCGTTGTCTCCAGAGGAACATCCGCCGCGATATCCTCCGCCGGCTCAACGCCAGTTGCGGCTTGGTCGCTCATGAGCGCCGCCGCATTGGGTGCGGGCGATATTGTCGCCTCGGCCTCGACCTTGACAGGCTTCGGCCGCTTCTCCATTCGATAGCCGAGCGCGCGCAGGATCGAGGCAAAATCTTCGCCGGACGAACCTGTGAGCGAGGTCATTGCCTGGGTAACGGTGAAGCCGATGCCCTCGAATGCACCAGCAGGTTGGGGAGCGAGCGATCCCGGCCGCCAGCTGAGTGCTGGACGGATCAAGTCGGCGAGACGCTCCAGAATATCCACTCTTACGGCGCGCTCGCCGCACACCCGATATCCGATGGTGCGGTAGAGTGAGCGCTGCACCTCCTTGTCGACAGGAAACGAAGTGCGACCACTCGATGCGAGCCGCTGCAACTCCTCGAATCCCTTGATATCGTGGCCGCCATGCTTGAGCGCCCAAAGCTGCGCCGCCAACGCGCGCGGCGCAGGCTTGAGCAGAAGCGGGACGTAGATGTGATAGGCGCCAAACCGCACACCATGCTTGCGCAGAATGGCCCGCAGAGCCTGGTCGAGGCTCTTGAGATCGTCGGCGACCTTGCTGCGTTCAAGAACACCCAGCGCTTCCACAAGCTGGTATGCAATGCCGCGGGCAAGCCCCGTGATGTCCTCGGCCGCGCCCAGCACGAACAGTGGTGCGAGCAAACGCTCTATATGGGTGCGCGTCCATAAGTCGAGACGGATCTGCACGGCTTCGAGCGCGGCGCCGGTCAACTGTTCGTCAGCGAGGACACGCACCCGCGGACGCAGCACGGTGTCACCCGCCCCGACCTTGGCGACCGGTTCGCCGATCCAGCGGATCGCCGCATCCGACGTCAGCACAAACTGAGAGTCCGGCGCGTGAGCAAGCTTGTTGGCACGCGTCTCGATTTCACCGGAAAGCGCTTTTTGCGCCGCCGCGGACAGCGCCTTCGCGTCCGTGCCAGCCGACGTCGGGTCAGGCGCGAAGCGGAAGCCGTCGAGCCGGCCGATGGTGTGGCCTTCGACCACGACTTCGCCGGTCTTGGTGATTTCCGTTTCCAGCATCGCGTTCTCTCGCAACCGCCGCATCAACACGCTGGTGCGTCGATCGACAAAGCGTTCCGCCAACCGTTCGTGCAGCGCATCGGAAAGCCTGTCCTCGATCGCACGCGTGACGCCCTGCCAGTGGTCAGGATCCCCAAGCCAATCCGGCCGGTTGGCCGCGAAGGTCCAGGTCCGGATATGCGCGATGCGCGTCGACAGCGTATCGATGTCGCCGTCAATGTGATCTGCCTGCGCGATCTGGCTGGCAAACCAGTCGTCCGAAATCCTACCCTCTCGGAGTAGAAAACCATAGAGGGTCGCAACCAGTTCGGCATGCGCGGCAGGAGATATTTTCCGATAGTCGGGAATTTGACACACGTCCCATAACCGTGCGATCGCGGCTCTGCTGTCGGCAAGCGCGCGCACCTCCTCGTCGCGAGCCGCATGCTCGAAGACCAGAATATCCTCGGCAACTGGCGCACGGGTAAGGGGCGGATGCGCCGGCAGCATCGCGAGCGAAGCCGCAAGCGCACCGAGCGAGGAAAAATCGAGTTCCGAGTTGCGCCATTGGAGCACCTTGACGGGCTCGAAACTGTGGCTTTCCAATGCATGAACGAGTTCGGCGTCGAACGGCGCACAGCGCCCGGTGGTGCCAAAGCTGCCGTCACGGGTCGCGCGGCCGGCGCGGCCGGCGATTTGGGCGAATTCAGCCGGATTGAGGCGACGGAACTGGTAACCGTCGAACTTGCGGTCCGACGCAAATGCTACGTGATTGACGTCGAGATTGAGCCCCATACCGATCGCATCGGTGGCGACGAGATAATCGACGTCGCCTGATTGGTAGAGCTCGACCTGGGCATTGCGGGTGCGCGGCGACAGTGAGCCGAGCACGACTGCCGCGCCGCCACGCTGCCGCCTGATCAGTTCCGCGATGGCATACACCTCGTCAGAGGAGAACGCCACGATGGCGGTACGGCGGGGCTGACGCGTGATCTTCTTTTCTCCCGCATAAGCGAGTTGCGACAGACGTGGGCGGCTGAGGATATTGGCGCCCGGCAACAGCTTTTCCACCATCGGGCGGACCGTAGCGGCGCCGAGCACCAGCGTCTCCTCGCGACCGCGGCAATTGAGCATTCGGTCAGTGAAAACATGGCCACGATCGAGATCGGCACCGAGCTGGACTTCATCGACCGCCACGAAGGCGACGTCGAGATCGCGCGGCATCGCCTCGACGGTCGATACCCAGAAGCGGGGATTTGCGGGCTTGATCTTCTCCTCGCCGGTAATAAGCGCGACGGCGTCAGTGCCGGCCCGGTCCGCGACCTTGTTGTAGACCTCGCGGGCCAGAAGCCGCAACGGCAGCCCGATCAAACCCGAGGAATGCGCCAGCATGCGCTCGATGGCGAGATGTGTCTTACCGGTATTGGTGGGCCCCAGCACCGCCGTGACGCCGTGGCCTCGGGTGCGCGAGTCGCGTTCCCCGGGGGAACTAAACGAAATGGGCATCGAAGCCTCCGCCGGCGCACGGACCGGCCGGCGCGTCAAACGAGGTATCTGTATCACAACGTGACGGAAGCCAGGGAATTATGGCCACGTCTTTAACGACTGAGAACCAAGCTCGAACAAAGCGCGCCCGAATCGCTGACTCCGCTCTCATAGAGGTTCGTTCTCATCCACATGTAGCGATGTGACCAAATGAATCCACCAAATCCAGCAGAAATCGAGGCAAATCCGCGCCGCGACAGGACCTAAATCGTAAACGACAAGCAACCACCCGTGTGGATTTCGATTCCATGTTGTCAACCCCTAAGTCACAAGGCGATGGAAGATTTCTGCGCGGTAAAGACGCGGCTCAGTGCGCCGCGGCGGTTGCTGGAGTCGAGCGAGGGGTTGCGACCGTGATGAATTGTGTGGCTTCAAGCACCCCCTGGCCCAATGGGGTCTGAAGCGCAAGGCGATATGGCACCACGACCCGGGTTCCGGCGATCGGCGCCAGCCACATTTCCATGTCTCGCTGGGCCATCAAATATTTGATTGCCGCTCGCTCGGGCACATGGCCGGCCAGCGGCATGAACTGCACCCCGCACACCACGACCGGACCCTGATAGCCCTTCTGCGCCTGAACTTTTTCGATACGCTTGAAGCTCAACTGCAAATCGAACCGCATGCGCCCATCGAACACCGGAAGGGTGCGCCGGCACGCCTCGGGCGAAACCGGATCGCCGTTGCCGGATACCCGTATCAGCCCCGCGCTCATGGGATCGATGACGCCGCGCCGATGGGCATCCGTCAAAGGGATTCGATCCGGATTGGGTGTGGTCGGCGGGTCGACGATCAAGTCCTTCACGGTCCCGGCGCTCAGCACAATTCGCAGTTCTTCAACTCGCTTGTCATTATTGATAGTCGAGACAAAGGCCGTGGGCGCCAGATTGTCGCCCCGCACGGTGCCCCGGGAGGCGCCGTTGCCCTGACCAGTCGCAAACACCCGCAGCAACCCGGTGGTCATCCCGCTCGCTGCCGCGGTGAATTGGTCATCGCCGATTTCAATGACCCAGGCGCCCTTGCCAATCGGCACACCCGCCAGGGTGGCGGTGTAGCGGGCATCAAGCTTTCCTTGTGCGCAGGCGGCGTCACTTACCAGGCAGGCCGTCACAACCGCCGCACCGGCCAGATGAAAACCGCGACAGATCCTGGTCAGCCTCAAATGCACCGCTGATCCCTTCGATCGTGCGCAACCGCTATTTTGGGCAGACCACCCTTTTCAGCGCGGATTAAGTCGATTGTGTGATCCATTCTCCGACGGCGGGCAAGCCCAATCAGCCGAAAATTCTACATGCGTTGGACGGCCGGAGCGTGCCATCGAGCCTCGCCCGACTTAGCGCGCTTGAGCTCCGATAGGCCAACTCAGGTCTGGGCCCCCAAACTAGGTCGGCGCCCCGAGCTTGACGTCCTTAGCCCCGATCATTTATAGGTCCGCGGTCCAAACAGCCCAAGATTTCCACGCTCCGCGCGGTTTGGTGCGCGAGCGCATGATTGCCAGAGGTACGCCATGTCGCGGCGGTGCGAATTGACCGGTAAATCGGCCCAGGTCGGCCACAAGGTCAGCCACTCGAACATCAAGACCAAGCGGCGCTTTTTGCCGAACCTGATAAATGTCACCATGATTTCCGATTCGCTCGGCCGCGCGGTGAGACTTCGGGTTTCCGCCAATGCGCTCCGCAGTGTCGATCACCGCGGCGGGCTCGATGCCTTCCTCACCAAGGCACGCGAGACCGAGTTATCGCCGCGGGCGCTTGAGCTCAAACGGCAGATCGCCAAGAAGCTCGCACCGGCAAGCTGACGCGCGGCCGGTGCCGCGTTTTTTCTTGAGCAACGCTCCTATTCGCCGACAAGCTTGAACTGCAGCAGCACGGTGCGCTGTAAAATCGAAAAATTGTCGTCAGAAATCAACGTCAGGACAGTATCGCCGCTCGAATCTGCGTGGACGCTGAGGCCTTCCATGTTGTCGATTTGATAACCCATGTCGGCAAAAAGCAGGTCGGTCCCGTCGACCAGCGCACCCGGTGCAATGTCCGCGATCGCTATCCGGCGCAGCCGCATGGCAATGCCGGTCCACCACGTGAATCGACGTTCCAGCAGCAGCACATCGCCAGACGGCAGGGTGGCACTGTCGCTGATGTCGAAATTATCCCGGCGTTTGACGGAGAATTCCCCTGGCGTCGCGCCGCCGACCAGAAAGGCCTTGAGATTGCCGTTGGCATCAAGACCGCGCTCGGAAAACGCCATCAAGGTCCCGGCGAGCCTGTGGTTGCGCGGGGCGAACGCGAGCGCCTCGAGACCCTTGTTGTAGGGCAAATGCGAGATGCCCGGCGGCGCCGGGACCACTTCGGCGCGAGCCAGAAGGCCCTGCCGGGCGAAATCGAAGCGCACGATGCGGTTCACTCGTTCGATGCCCACATAGAGCCACCCGTCCCGCTCGGCAAGCGACTCGGTATCGTACCATCCGCGCGCTGCGAGCGTGCGGCCGTCGGGCCCGAGCATCGGCGCCATGGTGGCGTCGGCAATGCCGATCGGCCGATCACGATCGTAGACGATGCGGGCGGTGAGCCAACGTCCTTTGTCGGTGAGGGAGACAAAATGCTCGCCGTCCGACGTGACGCGAATCGCCGAAAATCCTCCGAATTCTGAATAGGACGACTTCAGTTCAAGTCCACCAAGATATTCAAGCTTGCCAAAGCGGCGCTGGTCCGATGCACCGGTGCTAAATGCCGCGATCGGCGTGGCGTCAACCACGATGCGCAGCGGCGGATCGACCCCGCCGCGCTGGGCCTCGGCTGGCGATGTGATCGCAATGGCCGCGCAGGCAACCAGCACCGCTACCAAACGCCGGCTCGGCATAAAACAGGCATGCGTCGTGCCGATCGCTTCGCCGCGATCGTGCTCGCGATCCCGGCCGACGTGCGTCGGGCAATTTCCGGTCACGCGTGCAGCCAGCGCCGCGGCCGCCGGATCGGCTCGGATTCCGGTCTATCGTCGAACAGCTCGGCGAGTTTTTCGATCATGACGCCGCCGAGTTCTTCGGCGTCGACAATCGTGACCGCGCGCCGGTAGTAGCGTGTCACGTCATGGCCGATGCCAATAGCGATCAGCTCCACTGAAGAACGCTGCTCAATGTCCTCGATGACCCAGCGCAAATGGCGCTCCAGATAATTGCCGGCATTGACTGAAAGCGTGGAATCGTCGACTGGCGCTCCGTCCGAAATCATCATCAGGATCCTGCGCTGTTCGGTGCGCGCGAGCAGGCGCTTGTGAGCCCAATCCAGCGCCTCGCCATCGATATTCTCTTTGAGCAATCCCTCCCGCATCATCAGCCCGAGATTGCGGCGCGCCCGACGCCACGGCGCGTCGGCGGATTTGTAGATGATGTGGCGCAGGTCGTTGAGACGGCCCGGATTACCGGGTTTGTTCGCCGCCAGCCACGCCTCACGCGATTGGCCGCCCTTCCAGGCCCGAGTGGTGAAGCCAAGAATCTCCACCTTCACGCCGCAGCGCTCAAGCGTGCGCGCCAAAATATCAGCGCACGTCGCCGCCACCGTAATGGGACGGCCGCGCATCGAGCCGGAATTGTCGAGCAGAAGCGTCACTACGGTATCGCGAAAATTGGTGTCCTTCTCGCGCTTGAACGACAAAGGGTGCATGGGGTCAATGATGATTCGCGCGAGCCGCGCGGGATCGAGCAGTCCCTCCTCGAGATCGAATTCCCAGGAACGGTTCTGCTGGGCCATCAGGCGGCGCTGCAGGCGGTTGGCGAGCCGCGTCACCACGCCCTGCAAGTGGGCAAGTTGCTTGTCGAGATAACCGCGCAGGCGATCGAGTTCATCCGCCTCGCATAAATCCTCCGCCGCAATGGTCTCGTCGAACTTGGTGATGAAAGGCTTGTAATCGGGGCCCCGGGGTTCATTCTTGCCGCCGTGGCGCGGTCGCCACGGCTCGGCGGCGTTTTCGGAATCGCCCATCTCGGAATCGTCCGGCATATCGGCGGTCGGCGCGTCAGTCGCCTCGGCTGCGCTGTCGGGAAGATCCTCGGTGGCGGCGTCCGCCTGCTCCAGGCTCATACGCTGGCTGTCCTCGGACTCGGCGGATTCCCCGTCCTCGCCCTTCTCGTCCTGGCGCCCGTCCTCGTTGCTTTCGTCGCTGTCGTCCTCGTTGTCCTCATTGCTGCGATCGTCGCCCATGTCGAGCGAATCCAACAGATCGTGGACCGCATCGCCGAACTTGCGCTGATCCTCGATGATGTCTTCAAGGCGATCGAGGTCGCGACCGGCGCGGCCTTCGATCCAGCTTCGCCACAGGTCCACCAGGCGTCGCGCGGTCGGCGGCGGCGCCTGACCGGTAAGGCGCTCGCGCACCAGCATGGCGAGCGCCTCTTCGATCGGCGCATCGGCGCGATCGTTAATGTCTTCGAACTTGCCGCGGTGGAACTTGTCGTCCAGCATGGCGGCAAGATTCTTGGCCACACCCTGCATGCGCCGGGCCCCAATCGCTTCGACCCGGGCCTGCTCGACCGCCTCGAAAACGGCGCGCCCCTGCTGGCTGCCAGGCAGCAGGCGGCGATGGATCGCGTCGTCGTGACACGCCATCCGCAACGCAATCGCATCGGCGTGACCGCGCACGATCGCGGCGTCGGCGGCCGTCAGCTTGCGCGGCGGCTCCGGCAGCCGCGCCTTGCCGCCCGCCATCCCGGGCCGCTCGGCCGCGAACGAAACCTCAAGCTCCGGCCGGCGCGCAATGGCGCGCAGGCACCCGGTCACGGCGCGCTTGAACGGCTCGTTCGGGGCTTCCTTGGTCGGGGTCTTGGGTTTAATGTTCGAGGACATGGGTTCTACGATAGCAGAGTCGGTACTTTATTCCGTTAAGGGTTGAGCTTATGTATGGTCATCTCGACAGAGGACTTTACTAATGGCAGCGCCTGAAAACCATACACTTCGTTTGCTCCAAGAAATACGTGGCGCTGTGGGTGCACTCGATAGCAAGGTGGATCGGAATCACGAAGAACTCAAAGAGCGCATCGAAAGCCTTCGCCTAGCTGCTTTCGGAGAAAGCGTTCTCGGCCGTTATGCGACAGCCGAGTTCGAAGAGCGCATTTCCTCTCTCGAGCAACGCATTTCCGCTCTCGAACGGCGCGGGTGAATGTCGTCCGGCTCCATTCACCGCATTTCAACTCAGCACCACGTTCACCGACGACTCCGGCAACTCCTGGCCGAAGCAGCGCTGGTAGAATTCGGCCACGAGGGGACGCTCGAGCTCATCGCATTTGTTGAGGAATGTCAGCCGGAACGCAAATCCGACATCCTTGAAGATGTCGGCGTTCTCCGCCCAGGTGATGACCGTGCGCGGGCTCATCACCGTCGAAATGTCGCCGTTCATGAAGGCGTTGCGGGTGAGGTCGGCGACCCGCACCATCTTGTTGACGATATCGCGGCCCGCGTCGGTGCGATAGTGCTTTGCCTTGGCGAGGACGATCTCGACCTCGTTGTCGTGAGGCAGATAGTTCAGGGTGGTGACGATCGACCACCGGTCCATCTGGGCCTGGTTGATCTGCTGGGTTCCGTGATAGAGCCCGGACGTATCGCCGAGGCCAACCGTGTTGGCCGTCGCGAACAGCCGGAATGCCGGATGCGGCTTGATGACCCGACTCTGGTCGAGCAACGTCAGCCGGCCCGAGGACTCCAGCACCCGTTGTATCACGAACATGACGTCGGGGCGGCCGGCATCGTATTCGTCGAACACCAGCGCGACATTGTGCTGATACGCCCAGGGCAGAATTCCATCGCGAAATTCAGTAACCTGCTGGCCTTCGCGGATCACGATCGCGTCCTTGCCGATGAGGTCGATACGGCTGATATGGCTGTCGAGATTGACGCGCACGCACGGCCAGTTGAGCCGCGCCGCCACCTGCTCGATATGAGTTGATTTTCCGGTACCGTGATATCCGGTCACGATGACGCGGCGATTGCGAGCAAATCCGGCGAGGATCGCGAGCGTGGTCGGGCGATCGAACCGATAATCGGAATCGATATCCGGTACATGCTCGTCCGACTCAGCATAAGCCGGCACCTCCATGTCGCTGTCGAAGCCGAACGTTTGCCGGACGGATACCTTGATGTCCGGCAGTGGCGCGGCAGGTTCGGTTACGGCAGTCATCAGTCCTCCGTGTGTGAAAGCCCCAGCGATCCCGAACGGATGCAAAGGGACCGGTGGGCCGCGGCACTTGCCTGGCCCGGTATTACGCCCAAAATCCATGACTTACGAATTTCGGCACCTCGACACACGGCGTCGGCAAGGCCCCAGGCGGCTCGTATCAGGCGGATCGCATGTCGGGATCAATTTAACAGAAAGCTATCAGGAGACGGAAGCCGTGATGACGGATTGAGCGGAACTTATCGCATAGCATCCCGCGACGACTCTGCAATATCGGGCGGCCGAGCAATCCCGTCATCCTCCTGAAAACAATAGAATTTTTGCATGATGCGAAGCGCCGCCCAGCATCGCTGCGGTCGATCCATGCGGATTGCTATGAGCTCGCACGCGAGCCCGGCTAAATCAACAGAATCCGGTCTTCTTGAGGTAGTTATAGGCCTCGATGATTTCCCGCAGCTTATCTTCCGAGGAGCGATCACCGCCATTGGCGTCGGGATGGTGGCGTTTCACCAACTCCTTGAACCGCGCCTTGATATCCGGACCGGCCGCGCCATCCTCCAGCCCGAGCGCGTGAAGTGCCTTGCGTTCTGCGTTGCGCACGGTGCGCCGCTCGGCCTCGGCGCGAGATTGTGCCGCACCGGCGCGCGGACCGCCGAACTCCCTCAGGATGTCGAATCGGTCCTCGAAACCGAAGCCTTCGTCAAACGGCCGACTGGCCTTTCCCTTGGCACGCCCCTTGCCGCCGATCATCCCGATCCGCCAAGTCGGAAGATGTCCGGTGAGCGCGTCCTTCTGAAAGCGCGCAACCGCGTCGTCGCTCATGCCGTCAAAAAAATTATAGGACTGATTGTATTCGCGAGCGTGCTGCAGGCAGAACCGCCAGTATTCGCGCTCGCGATTGCGACCCTTCGGCGCCCGGTGGCTCGCCGACTCCGTGCAGTTCGGCCAGTCACAGCATGGCTGCTCGGCCCGCAGCCGGCGATCTTCGCCGGGCTTGACCCGGATGCGATCATACAAAGGTGAGTCGAACTTCATCATCTATTATGCGGAGGATTCAATGTATCACGCAAGCTTGACAGACTTGACGAGACATGGTTCGCGTCGGCGCCGGGATGGCGATTGACGTGATCGTAAAGCCGCCGTTAACGTCTTTAGCACGGGAGTCCTGATGGGTGTGCAAGAAACCATTTCAAGGAAGCTGACTGAAACCTTCGCTCCGCTGAGCTTGAAGGTGCTTGACGAATCCCACCAGCATGAAGGCCACGCCGGACATCGGCCGGGTGGAGAAACTCATTTCAGGGTCTATATCGTGGCTGATGCGTTCCGGGGGAAGAGCCGACTCGCCCGTCATCGCATGATCAATGAGACGCTCGCCGGCGAGCTCCAATCCGGTGTCCATGCGCTCGCGATACACGCGGCGGCGCCAGACGAAACATTGTGATTTGTTCAAGGTTTCCCGGTTCCCGCGAAACAAAACAGCGCCGCTTATTGACGGGCTGCGGCGCCGCCGCTCTCAACAATCCCTTCCCGCTTCCGCCAGCTACCGAACAGCCAGGTCGCATAGACGCCGACCAATACGGCTGCCAGGCCGAGCCAAGTGAGAGCGTAGCCGAGGTGATTGTTCGGCAGGTTCGGCCGCAGCCGGCCCGCATGGGGCAACCCACCGGGCGGTTCGGGGCTTTCCAATTCCACATAAAAGGGAGCGACACTGATGCCCATTGCGGCCGCCATGGCGGTGGAATCGCGGGCGAACCAGATGTTGCGGACTGGGTCGCCGGCCGGCGTAAAGACGCCGGGCTTCTCTGGCCAGCGCAGCACACCGACCATGTTGAGCGGGCCCATGACCTGACCCTCCGGGCGGGCCGCTGGATTCTGCTTGCCATCCGGCACGAAGCCGCGATTAACCATGACAAGCGCGCCGGCTGGCAAGCGCGCAGGCGTGAATACCCAATAGCCTGGGCCACCATGAGCCTCGCGCAAAGTCGAGCCGCCGGTATAGACCAGGGCCTCGCGGTCGTTGAGAAGCTGTGCCGTCACGGCAACACGAAGAAATTCATCTCGCGCGGCCGTGAGTCGCGGCCATTCGGCGGACGGCGGCAGCGCGGCCGGCGCCGCCGACAGGCGTTGCTCGAGCGTGGCGATCAATCCCTCCTTCCAGGCCTTGCGATCCAGTTGCCACAGCCCAAGCGAAATCAGGACCGCCAGCGCCGACGCAGCCGCCAGGCTCGGCACCAGCACGCCGCGACGCAGGCTCCCTGATGCCGCGCCGTCCGCCATTATGCGCCCGGCTTGCGTTCAAGCCGCCCCTCGGCGGCCCTGTGGTGATATTGGAGCGCGATCAGCAGGCCCTTCATGGGACGCAGCGGCCCGAGCGTGGTGAGCAGGATCAGCGGACCCCACAGCAAGGCATGGAGCCAGAACGGCGGTTGATACAGCGCCTCCACGACCAAAGCGCTGCCCACCACGATGAATCCCGACAAGAAGATGATGAACACCGCCGGCCCATCGCCGGCATCGATGAAGGCGTAGTCAAGCCCGCAGACCTCGCAGCGTGCCGGCAGGCCGAGAAAGCCACGGAACAGCTTGCCCTTGCCGCAGCGCGGGCATCGGCACATCAGCCCTGCAAACAGTGGAGACACCGGCGGGCTGGAGGTTTGATCGGACATGAGAGCCTCGCCAAAACAGAAAGGGGCGACATGCGCCGCCCCTTTCTCCGGAAAAAGTCGCCGCCACTAATGCCCGGCGGCCTGCGACGCACCGGCGCCCCACACATATATGCAAGCGAACAGGAACAACCATACCACGTCGACGAAGTGCCAGTACCAGGCGGCAAACTCGAACCCGATATGCTGCTTGGGCGTGAATTGGCCAGCCAGGGCGCGGATCAAGCACACAATCAGGAAGATCGACCCGATGATGACATGAAAACCATGGAACCCGGTCGCCATGAAGAAGGTCGCGCCGTAGATGTGGCCCGCATAATGGAACGGCGCGTGCATGTACTCGTAGGCTTGAACACAGGTGAACGAGATGCCGAGCACAATGGTGAGCACGAGGCCCCATTTGAGGCCCTCGCGATCGTCATGCAGCAGCGCGTGGTGCGCCCAGGTCACCGTGGTGCCGGAGGTCAGCAGGATCAGCGTGTTGAGGAGCGGCAGGTGCCACGGATTGAAAGTCTCGATCCCCTTCGGGGGCCACACATGGCCGATGAAATCGGCGCGCATCACCTGGTGGACGTCGGTCGGGAACAGCGCGGTGGAGAAATAAGCCCAGAACCACGCCACGAAGAACATCACCTCGGAGGCGATGAACAGGATCATGCCGTAGCGGTGGGAGAGCTGCACCACACGGGTGTGAAAGCCGCCATGCTCGGCCTCGTCAATCACATCGCGCCACCATGACAACATGGTGTAGAGCACCCCGATGGTGCCGATGCCGAACAGGTACGGAGCGCCCGCGAAGGAGTGATGCATCCAGGTGATTGCGCCGACCGCCATGATGAAGGCCGACACCGACCCGACCGCCGGCCATGGGCTGGGATCAACCAAGTGGTAGTCGTGATGAGGTTTTGCGTGCGCGTCGGCCATTTCCTTCTCCGTCTTTGTGCTTCGGCGCGGTGTCACCACCGCGCCCGCACCCGTGATGACCCCTAGATTTTTCGCCCCGCCTGGGGGGCGCCGTCCGCGACGCCTGCCCGCGGCGATCGCAGCGGAAAGAACGTATAGGACAGCGTAATGGTATTGAGATCGTCCTGGTCGGAATCCTGCGTCAGGATGGGATCCACATAGAAGACGACCGCCATCTCCCGCTTCTCGCCGGGCGCAAGCCGCTGTTCGGTAAAGCAGAAACAGTTGATCTTGGCGAAATAGCCGCCGGCGGTGGGCGGCGTCACGTTGTAGGCCGCCTGTCCGGCGGTCTCGCGGGCCGACAGGTTGGTTACCGTGTAGTAGACCGTTACAACTTCGCCGAGATTGACCTCGATCGAGGTGCGCTCCGGCTCGAACCGCCACGGCAATCCAGCGCTCACATTGGCGTCGAACCGCACCGCGATCTTACGGCCGGAGATTTGCATCGGCGCCGTGCTGGCGACCTGCGGAATGCCGCCGAAGCCGGTCGTTCTGCAGAACCAACTGTAGAGCGGCACCGCCGCATAGGCTGCGCCGACCATGAATGCCACGAACACCCCGCAGGCCGCCGCGACCACGATGTCGCGCCGGCGCGCCGGTGTTTTAGCATAGCGATGGCAGGAGTCCGGATTCATGACTTCGTCTTCACCGGCTAGAGGGGTCGCTGCAGCACGCCTGGGCCGAGCTTGACGATGGTGACGACGTAGAACAGAAGCACCAGCGCCGCGAGCGCGAGCGCGATGGCGATCGATCGGGCGCGACGGCGGCGCTTTTGCTCCTCGGTGAGCACGACGCCCTGCTCGCTGTCCTTGTCATCCATGCCGGCATCTTGCTCCTCACAACAGGCCGCGGCCGAGAGCGCCCAGCCGGTCATCGATCAGGAGCACCGCGAACAACACAAAGAGGTAGAGGATGGAAACGCCGAACAGCCGCTTGGCGGCACGATCCCCCTCGTCCGCGTCACCCAGGACCTTGATCCGGAAGGACAGCCAGATCATCACAGCGCCGGCCACGATCGCGGTCACGCCGTAAAGAGAGCCGGAATAACCGAACAGCCACGGTGATGCGCCGACCGGAGCCAGCACTATCGAATAAAGCAGAATCTGGCGCCGCGTCTTCGGATAGCCGGCGACGACCGGTAGCATCGGAATGCCGGCGCGGGCGTAGTCGTCGGCCCGCCACAACGACAGCGCCCAGAAGTGAGGTGGCGTCCAGAAGAATATGATGAGGAACAGCAGCACCGATTCGAGCCCAATCGCGCCCACGGCGGCGGCCCAGCCGATCATCGGCGGGAACGCGCCGGCGGCGCCGCCGATGACAATGTTTTGCGGCGTCGCGCGCTTGAGCCCCATGGTGTAGATCGCCACGTAGAAAAAGATCGTAAAGGCGAGCAGCGCGGCTGCCAGCCAGTTGGCGACGAGCCCCAGCACCGCGACCGAGCCGAACGCCAGTGTCATGCCGAAGGCGAGCGCCTCCCGGGGCAGAACCCGGCCGGCCGGTATCGGCCGCCGCGCGGTCCGCGACATCATGGCGTCGACATCGGCGTCGAACCACATGTTGAGTGCGCCGGCAGCTCCGGCCCCGATCGCGATGCATAGCAGCGCTGCGAAGCCCAGCACCGGATGCAGGTGGCCGGGCGCCAACATCAGCCCGACGAGCGCGGTAAACACCACGAGCGACATCACCCGCGGTTTCATCAGCGCAACATAGTCGCCGACCGAAGCTTCGCTGATGGCGAAGACCGCGGTCTCGGGATTCTGATCGGCGGCAGCAATGTCTGTCATGCGGTATCTATGTTAGCCGGTGCCCGTGGCTTCATCGGGCCCGCGTTGACCTGTTCAAATTGTCCGGCTCCGATTGCGACCCGATGCGGCCACGGCCGCATCGGTAATTTGGCTGAATCACCGTGCCTCACCGGATTCGCGGCAGCACGTCGAACTGGTGGAACGGCGGCGGCGACGGCAGAGTCCATTCGAGCGTGGTCGCGCCCGGTCCCCACGGATTGTCGGCCGCCTTTTCCTTGCGGATAAAGGCGCGCACCATCCCGTAGAAGAAGATCAGTACGCCGATGCCCGAGATGTACGACCCGAACGAGGACACCATGTTCCAGCCGTGATAGGCGTCCGGATAGTCGACGTAGCGGCGCGGCATTCCGGCAAGGCCGAGGAAGTGCTGCGGGAAGAACACCAGGTTCACGCCGACGAACGTGACCCAGAAGTGCAGCCTTCCGATCCAGTCTTCGTACATGTATCCGGTGATCTTCGGGAACCAATAGTACCAGCCCGCAAAGATGGTGAAGACGGCGCCGAGCGACAGCACGTAATGGAA
>Ga0257161_1000229_pt1 | contig 15240 bp, 11 predicted proteins | sample NR01A_FD_185954 | JGI IMG/M metagenome (GOLD analysis project Ga0257161, IMG submission 185954) | Soil microbial communities from H.J. Andrews Experimental Forest, Oregon, United States - NR-01-A | ecosystem: Environmental > Terrestrial > Soil > Temperate forest > Bulk soil | place: USA: Oregon... | reverse complement strand
ACCCGTGCCCCCGCCGCAATCAGCTCACAGGCGAGGCCGGCGTCGATCTCGCCGCGGTGCGGCAAAGCGTCGACCAGCTCACCGCCAGCCGCGAGCAGATAACGCGCAGCGTCGACCAGCTCGCGGCTGCCCAGGAGCAGATGACGCGCGACATTACCGGGCTGCATGCGACCGAGCGGTACATCCACTGAAGGAGCAGGAAGTCGTCAAGATCGGATCCCGCTTCGTCGAAGGCCTGCGTGGAGAAGGGTTGGAACTAAGTCGTTTGAGCGGCCCCGACAGTGTCCGCCATGGTGGCGCCGCGCGCACCGAGCGGCTTTTCTCTTCCCACCGTCGTGTCCCGAGCCGTCTGATGCTCGATTTCGGCATTCAGTTCAGCCCCCAAGAGGACAACGATCGCCGACATCCACATCCACATCATGGTTCCGATCGCGGCGCCAAGCGAACCGTAAGTCGCATCGTAATTGGCGAATTTGGAGAAATAGTAGGATAGCAATGCAGAGCCGGCGAACCATGTGAGAGTGGCGAAAACTGCGCCTATACTGATCCACTCCCACTTAGCCTCACGCCGGCTTGGACCATATCGGTAGAGGACCGAGAGACCGAGAAGCATTCCAATCATGAGCGCCGGCCAGCGCGCAATCCGCACGATCGTTTCCGTCATTCCGCCAAGCCCGACGTGCGTCAGCACCACGGGGGTGACAACGATAGCGCCAACCGCGATGAGCATCGCGACGATCCCGGCAATAGTAAATGTAAGCGAGATCAGGGTTAGTCGAACAAATCCGCGCTTTTCGTCCTCTTCGTATACGATATTGAGGGCGTCCATCACAGCCTTCATGCCGGCATTGGCACTCCACAGCGCGACGCCGAGTCCGGCGGCGAAACCAAAGCTCAGCTTGGCCCCACCCTTGGCGACGACGCGAGCGATCTGATCCTGCACGATCGAATAGGCTTCGGTCGGCATGACACTCGCCAAGAATGACAAATGTTCGTTGATCGTGTCGGGCTTTGCGAACAGACCATAAGAGGACACAAGCGCCGTTATGGCCGGAAACAGGGCGAGCAGACCGTAGAAGACGACGCCTGCCGCAATGGCGAGCAGCCGGTCTTTGGACGCTTGGTTCGCTGTTCGCCAATAAATGTCTTTCCAGCCTTTCCACGGAATTTCGGTCGGAAAGAAAGCGTGGCGGCCTCTGCCGCGTTCTTGCGCACGCTTAAACTGCAGAGCCATGGGTTCTTGCCGGCTTTGCGAGGCACCAAAAGGCAGCTCGGTTTCGGGCTCTTTGGCCGCCTCCCTCGTGAGGACACCAAGGACAGCGGCGGCGGTAATGAGCATGACCGAGTTTACGAACGAGAAAGGGGGGTCGAATGGCGATCCGGATTTGCGCAATGACGTTCCCACGACCTGCCACCTAATCTGTTATTACTGCCAGCCCGCTCCCTGACTTCAACGCACGAACTGCCTGCGCGGTTCGAATGATTTAATTTTCAGGCGAAGGAGGCAATACGATGATCCCCGGAAACGTTCCAATCAAGCCGCTCCCGACAACACATAGCGACGGCAATGGTCGAGGTATGCTGCTTCATGCAAAGCGATGAGCTCGACGACGCTCGACCAGAGCCACGACGGTGCTTCGAGCGAGGATGTTCGATTTTTCGCCAGGATGGTTAGCCACTCCTGCCGTACAGTCGTATCCATCTGGCGTCCGTGAGCCCTTCCAACCACGCTCCCCAGGTAGCGTGCCATGGTCATCGCTTCCTGCCGCGTCAGTCGATCGATCTCGATTTTCAAATCTTGCGGCATGAGCTCTCGAACGATAACCGCTTTGTCCAATAGTCGAGTTGCGAGCATGCGTTGGCCGAGATTTGGCGATAGCGCTTTCGCGCCGGTAACGACGCGAGCCGCGTTATCTCGCGGCATCTTTGTACGCCGAGTTCGAGGAGCGGCTGCCGCCACCCCCTCTTTGACATCGATGAGACAAGGATTGGATTTTGTGCCGACGCCGACGCGGATAAGCGCCGCGTAGCGAAGACGACCGAGTGAACTGCAGCCTTTGATCCAATAGGCGGCATCAATCAGTTCGACCGGGTCATCTTGAGAGCGGCTTTTGAGAGCAGTAATCAGACGTCGCACCGGAGCGCTGTCTACCATTCGCGCCAAAGCATTGCGCTCCTTTATGGTGAGAGGCCAAAACCGCCGCCCCAGTGGAATTGTGGGTCTGACGGTTTCGAGCCGTTCCTCAGCCAGATGGCGCCACCGGCGGCGTACAGATTGAGCCAACAATGTCTGAATGGATTTAGGACGATAGGATCGGTCCCTCGGGCTCTCGAAGCTTTCGGCGAGTGCTTCCTCATAACCAGCCATCAGCTCTTCGAGAATCCTGGCCGTGGTCACGCCTGATAGATCAGACCCGCGAGCAGCTGATGCGAGCGAGAGACCAAGCCGAATCAAGTCGTGAGCAGGATTTCCGATTACCGTCTGGTCGAGATCGCGAATCTGGATCGCTACTCGACCCTTCGCGTCAGCCAGCGGTCCGAGATTCCCGACGTGACAGTCGCCACAAATCCAAATCGGAGGACCAGTCGGTACCCTACCGGTGCTCCCGTCCAGCCACTCATAGAACTTCACGGTGCTTCCCCGAACATAGGCGTGGGCCGATCGCGCCATTTTGAGGTTGCGAGTTTCCGACAGCGCTGCCTGTCTGTCGGTCGATCGTAGTGGAGTTACGGTACTGCCGCGGGGCACTGGACGGTCGCTCACAAGGGATGACTTCCGGTTGAAAAACAAAGACAAGATTGCTCGCCAATTTTGATGTTAGCATTCCCTTGATGAACGAGCCGAGGGAAACACTGGCGACATGAGTTCTCTTGCCACAGCGAGCGATGCTCGAAGCGCCGGCGGCGCTCGTTGACCTATGAAATGGATTGCGGCCCTAATCACCTTAGCGACTTCAAAATCCCTGTGCCATTTACTTGAATAGCTTCATCGATTCTCAGTTCCCTGGCTTGAGGAGTGCTCACTGTCGTTGCAATCCTGGTGATCGAGCCTCGCATCCCAGCGATCGACAAGGTCAGGAGCGAAAAACGAAATCCAGACCTTTGCCATCGGAAAATTCGTCGTTTCGATCAAACCTTCGGATGCTTCCGTGCACGATCAACTTGGCCTCTCAAGCCAACTCACTCACGCCGCCTGCGCTTCCTGATTTACCGCCGTTTTTGCGATTTCAGTCAGAGCCTCATCGGTCGCCTCTTCCTCTTCAAGCGTTGCTTGCAGAAGCGAGACCGCATCATCCAGGCCCAACTCCTCGGCCCAGGCGCGCAGCGTACCGTACCGGGACATTTCGTAGTGCTCGACAGCCTGTGCGGCGGCGAGGAGACCGGCGTCTAGGGCCGGCGATCCCTTGTATTCGTCCATGATTTCGGCACCCTCGTCGGTGATTCCGACAATGGCGGCGCACGTCTTTCCCTGCGGTTTCTTCTCGATGATCGAGAAGACCTCTTCCAGCCTTTCGATGTGCCCCTTGGTCTCGCCGTGGTGCTTCTCAAATGCTGCCTTAAGCTCCTTGCTCCGAGCTGCCTTCGCCATTTTTGGCAATGTCGCAAAGATTTTCTTCTCTGCGAAATAGATGTCTTTCAGCGTGTCGTGAAATAGCTCAGCGAGCTTCTTTGGCTCCTTGGTCACAGGTCATCTCCTTTTGCGGTCGTACTGGCGTTGCGGCTAGCGCATAAAAAGGGCGAGCAAGATGATGATTGGGATCGGCACGCCTAGCAGCCAAAGCAGAATTGAACGGCCCATGATGATCACCTCCGGATGGCTAGAGTGCTCGGGGAGTTAGTTTTCGATCGTCCCAGGTGCCGTCGCGCAACTGCCCACCTTCGACGGCGGCAAGGCTCGCGGCAAAGGCTCCCAGCAGCAACGACGCCGCCAGCCATAAAGAAAGCTGGGCGGCTGCCTTGCGGGATTTGTCGAGAGATTGCTTGGTCTCGGCGATCACTTCAGTTACCCGCTTGTCAGCGTCGGCCGGACTTAGTCCCGTTCGCGCAGCCACCAGACGTGCCACATAGGTGCGATCGGCAGGGACCAAATCGCCGCCGTCGCGGAAGCTTGCGGTCAGAAGCCTCCCGATTTCGGCGCGCGCGGGGTCCGGGCCCGATATCGCCCCCGTCGCCGGTGCGGCGGCAGGGTCGGCGCGGAACAGATTGTCAACGGCAAGGTCCGTCGGACCGACCTGTGCCGCCACCTGCGTGGCGCCCATTCCGAGCGCTTGTGTTGCACCGCCCACAATGTTGCTGGTGGCAGCCCCAAGGGCAGCGGCGCTAAGGATCGTTGCAAACGCCCAGCTTATGAGGCCGTGCGCGGTATCGCGAAAAAACACTTCGTTCGTATGGATGCCGGTCCACGGGGTGCGAAGTCGCGCAGCAAGATAGCCGCCGACGGCGGAAGCCATCACCGCAACTACCAGCAAATAAATTCCCGTGCCGACCTTGAAGGTCGAGCCAGAGACCCCTGAGCCGGACCAAGGCGAAACGGCAGACAGGCCGAGTCCTGCCCCGAATGCAATGAGCAACAGTGTCAGCGCTGCGGCGGTGACGGCCCCAGCCGCAACCGCTGACCACGACACCCCGCTCGTTTGGACGTCAAGGACAGTCGTTCGAGCAAATTGTTGCGAATTATCCATGGTTTGCTCCCCACAACGTATTTAGGGCGAACTGTGCTGTGAGGCGAAGCCCCAGTTCTCCGCGGAACTGGGGCATAAGGCAGTGCGCCGGGCGTGATCGCCCATGTAGTCGTAAAACTGTCTCGCATCGACCTTGTTCCATACATATGCCGTCCGCTTCTTGATCGGCCCGGCTCAGCGTGCAATGCCGCACGATCGCCCGCTCATCGGATACCCGCGCCCAGAACGGCGCCAGTTGCTCGTCGGAGAGAAGACGGCGGCGTGCCATCGGGAACGAAGGTTCCACAGTAAAGTTTTCGTTAGTCCAATCAAAAATCTGGGCGAGGGAACGTGCCTGTGAAGCTCATTAATGCGCAGGGGCTGAGCGATGTGGCTCATGGACTCACGACTGCTGCACTCGTTCATCTCCAGTGTAATGGGACTGATGTCGCCCCAACAACCAACCGAGAAAAATGGCCCCCCCGAGAGCGGCAAACAATTGTGGCCGATCGCCGTCGCGGACCACATGAACCACTCGCTCGACCGCCTCGTCGGCAATGCCCCGCGCCGAACCTCGCAATTGAACGACAAGGTCGTCCAAAAGTGGATGTCCTACAGTTGGCAACTTTATCATCTTTGACAAAATCAGCGTCAAAGGCTCTACCAAATCGCTGGCGGTAGAGGTCGAACCCGACGACAGAGCGGGAGGGGTCAGAGGCCGGATCGCTGGCCCTTCAATGGCCTCCGCCGCCGCGGCGACCCGTTCCGCGTGAGCTTGCACAAGCTTCAGCTTCTTTGCTGCGGCGCGGTTGGCACTTTCGGCCGACCATGTCTTCGCTTTGATCATCGCGGCGGCGAACATAATGACGGCCATGAAGATCAGAACGCCGCCAATCGCCGTGAATCCGTAGAATTGTCCATAGTTAAGCGCGACCCAACTGTAGAGCGCAATCAAACCGACAGCGAGAGCGGCTAACGCTGCCAAGCCGCCAAGCACAAACAGCGCCGCCAATACGCCTGCTGCTTGTGCCGTTTGATTGATTTGGTCCTTGGCAAGTTCGACACGTTCTTCGAGATCAATCCGAACCTCCGCAATTCTGGCGGGAACGTCGAGTCCGAATAGCTTTAGAAGTTTGAAAAACATCAGCTGCGCCGCCCCAATATGCCGATCAGAACCCCGACAACGACTGCGCCCGCGATTGCACCAAGGGGATTGCGACGAGCGATGTTCTCCAACTCCGTCGCAAAAGTTTTCGCTTGATCGGTTGCGGCAGAGGCCGCGTTCGCGCCCCTCTCCGCGATATCGCTCGCCGCAGCGCCAACCTGGCTTCCAATCTCACGAGCAGATTTCGCAGTCTCGTGACTGGCCTGGGCGACGAACTTGAGGTCGCTCAAATCGCTCCGCAACGCCTTCAGATCGGCCCCACCTGCATCCATTGCCTCTGATGCTGCAGCACTCACGGCTTCCCTGCTCCGGCTCACTGAACTTGCGACCAATCCTCCGGGTCTATCGACGCGGTCCGCGGCTTTTGATGATCCCTGCGTCTTAAGCTGGTCCATTGAATTTGTCCTTGTGCCCACGTTATGGGTGACTCGCCTGCGTTGATTTTGCCGATATATACGCCAGCAGCCGATTACGGAGTTGCTTACGTGTCGATTAGTGGTGCCAGAACAGCGCCATCGTTCCGATCTCCCGACAGCGTTCGATCAGCTGCGGCCGCGCGCAAGGAATCCGATGAACACGCCTGCTATTACCGCGCCGGCTAAGGTGCCCAACGGGTTGCGTTTAGTCATAGTTTCGAGTTCAGAAGCGAATGTCGTTATCTGCTGCGTTGCCGATTCGGCCATCTCGCTTGCTACCGTTCCGGCGTGCGAAACAGCGGCCTGCCCGCGATCTACCGCGTCCCCCACCGTGTCTTTCACAGACTCGATGGCGTCGCGCGCTGAGTCCCCCAGGGTGTCCGACGAATGAGTGGATTTGGAAGAACCTGACTGTCCCGGGGAGTACGGCTTGGCGGCGGTGTTCATAAGGGCTGCTCCTAAAAGAGTGATGATGTCTGGGGCCCCAACTGCAGCCGACGCTATTGGTTCCGGATTACGGCTGTGGCGCAATCTCTCACCCGCTGCGATCAGATTGCGATGAGACAATGCCACGCTGAATTCGCCGGAACGTTCCGGTCGTGCACGGGTTGCTCTTGAGGAGCCAACCGTATTTGTGCCGTCGGCCTTCCGTATCGGTCTGGCCGTCACTTCGGCCAGATGCTCTCTGAGTGGATGATAACAAATTTTCAACCCATGGTTTCTTTCGGCTTTCAAACGGCCCGTTACGGTTGGGGGGCACAGAGCGCCTGATACTTAAGCTTAATGCGAATGTTCGGCGGGAGTGCTTTCGATCACGGAGAGGAACATTTGACAAAGGAGAAAGGCATCGCGGTCAGCAAAGTTCAAAATGCTCCGACGCCAGTCGAACAACGTAGCATCGAGGGCGGGGTGCCACAGGCTGTGACTAAGGATTCGACGGTCCACAAAAAGGCGGTGCCTCAGAACCGGTTAGCGAAGGGGGCGATAATCGCTATCTGTGGGGTTATGCAGGTCGTCCGCACGAAGTTGAGCCGACTCGTGGAACCATCTGCCAAGTCTCCGCGTTACCATCCTGGGTTTGGCGGGCCTGGCAGCTTGGCGCGGCATATATGCTACTCCCGGCTTTGACTCCCAAACTACTTTCGTGAACATATACGACTAGATTGGCAGTTCACCCGACGAAGAGCCGATTGACGGAGTTCTTAACCGTTGTTCGTACTCGCTCCCGCCTCTCTTGGCTGTCGTGAGGGCGCAGTTGCATGCCTCGTTATGCAATGTACACCACCACGGTGATCGGCGCCCATAGCGTACCCAGATGGTATGAGGCATTAGATCGAATGGTCGCCCTAGGCCAGCTTGCTGAGGGCGATTTTGCGGACGCGCAGCTGCGAGCAACGCAGGCGGCCATTTTAGAACAGGAGATCGCTGGAATTGATGTGATCACCGGCGGGGAGATGCACCGGCGGCGCAACAATCGTCACTCTCCCCCAAATGCAATGCTGAACTATTTTTGGCACAAGATTCCTTCCTTTCAGGGAGAAACACGCCCGAAGTCCATCACTCAATATGATGCGAACGTATTTCATCCTGCCGCCATCTGCAGAGGGCCAATACCCGACAACGTGGATTTGGGATTGGTCGAAGAATTCAAGACCGTGTCCTCGTTCGCATGCAAGCCCGTGAAGATCACCATGACCGGGCCCCATCTCCTGACTGCGGTTGCCTACGACGAATATTACAATGACAACGCTCGGATGATTGCTGATTTCGGCAAGCTCCTGAATCAGAATTTCAAACGCCTTGCCGAAGCAGGATGCAAACACATCCAGATTGACGAGCCCTATTTCACGGTCGCAGGCGATGATGAAGTGCGGGCGGCAGTCGATGCCATTAACTCGGCAATCGAAGGACTGCCGCGTGACGTCCACGTGATGATGCACATCTGTCAAGGCAACTACGCCGTTGGACCGGACTATGATGGCCAAATCGGACATCGTTATTTTGATACAGGCCGTTATAAGGCCGACTTGATCTGCCAGATCGCCTGCGACGGCTACCTCATCGAACATGATATGGCAGCGCACTACGAGCACTGCCTCGGCAACAAACAACTCGGCATCGGGGCTGTCGACGTTCAGGCGCCAAACGTCGAAACCGGTCAACAGGTCGTCGACCGCATCAAGGTGCATCGATGGCTGACACCGGAGCAGACAATCATTACCAGTTCGTGCGGCTTCAATCACCTTCCGAGGCACATCGCTCTCGGCAAACTTCGCGCGATGACCGAGGCGAAGGCGATTCTTACCGGAAGTCGAAGCTGGACCTAAATCGGCAAGCTCATGAACGAAGAGAAACAAGATCTCAGCTCGCCCGAAGAACGCGCACAGGCATGGGAGGAGCGGCTTCGGCTCGGGGAAGCCGCCAGCGGAATCGGCACCTTCGAGCTAGACTTGGCGTCGAAACAATGGGAATGGAGCCCTCAAGCGGCGCTGCTCTTTGGGCTTGACCCCGACAACGCGCCATCGCAGTTCGAGCAGTGGCAGCGAACAGTCTTCGTCGACGATGTGCCAAAAATACGCGCCGCCCTGGAGGCCGCGAAGCAGAGCGGCAAATACTATGTGGAGTTCCGGGCAAGACATCCTGATGGCAAGCTTCATTGGATTGCTGGCAAAGGACAAGTGGCATTAACGCGGAACTCCCCTGCACAGTTGCTGCGGGGCACTTATATTGAAATCAGTGAGCGCAAACAGCTTGAGGCCCGACTCCTTTCGCTGAACGAGACTCTGGAAGCGCGCGTCACCGAATTGCGGGAGGAAGCGCGCACGCTCGAAGTTCTGAATCGGACCGGGATCGCCCTTGCGGCGGAACTTGAGCTGGGACGTCTCGTCCAGACTGTGACGGATGCCGGCGTCGAACTCAGCGGCGCACAGTTTGGTGCATTCTTCTACAATCTCGTGAGAGCGGATGGCGAAGCATATATGCTCTACAAACTTTCGGGCGCGCCGCGCGAGGCCTTCGCGGGTTTTCCGGTGCCACGCAACACAGAGCTCTTTGAGGCAACCTTTCGCGGAACAGGACCCGTCCGATCTGCCGATATTCTCGCCGACCCGCGCTATGGAAGGAATGCGCCCTATAACGGGATGCCGCCGGGCCATCTGCCGGTGCGCAGCTACTTGGCCGTCCCCGTTGTGTCGCGAGGCGGAGAAGTACTCGGCGGTCTGTTCTTCGGTCACGGGCAACCGGGCATGTTCAGGGAACGCGCCGAACGCATCCTGGTCGGATTGGCGGCACAGGCGGCCGTTGCCATCGACAATTCACTTCTGCATCAGACCAGCGTGCGTGAAATCGCGGCGCGGAAGGAGGCGGAACAGCAGCTGCAACAGCTCAACACGTCGCTGGAGCAACGCGTTGCCGACCGCGCCCGCCAACTTGCGGCCAGCACGACGAAGTTGGAAGAAAGCGAACGGCGATTCCGCCTACTTGTGGAAAGCGTTATCGACTACGCGATTTTCATGCTCGATCCCACAGGGACCGTGGTCAACTGGAATCCCGGCGCCGAGCGGATCAAGGGATATTCACGCGAAGAGATCATCGGACAGCACTTTTCACGCTTTTACACTGAGCAGGATCGAGAGAACCAAGTCCCGCAGCGCGCCATCGAGACCGCGACACGCACCGGAAAGTACGGGGGCGAGGGGTGGCGCGTTCGGAAGGACGGAACGACCTTCTGGGCAAGCGTGGTGATCAACGCGATTCGAGACCCGGATGGCACGGTGGTCGGCTTTGCCAAGGTCACGCGTGACCTTACCGAGCGGCGTGCCGCCGAAGAGCGCCAACGTCAGTCGCAGAGAATGGAAGGGATTGGCCAGCTCACGGGGGGAGTCGCGCATGATTTCAATAATCTTCTGACCATCATTATTGGCAACCTCGAAGCGCTCCAACGTCACCTGCTGGACGAAACTCCGGATAGCGGAGGGCTTCGCCGGTCAGCGGAAAATGCAATGCGCGGCGCGCGGAGAGCCGAATCTCTCACTCAGAGGCTCCTCGCCTTTTCCCGTCAGCAGCCGCTCGAACCTAAATCGATCGACGTCGGGCGTCTGGTCAGTGGGATGTCTGACCTGTTACGTCGCACGCTTGGTGAGCAGATCGCCGTGGAAACCGTGCTTGCAGGCGGCCTGTGGCGTGCCCACGCCGACCCAAGCCAATTAGACGTGGCGATCGTCAACTTGGCGGTCAACGCGCGCGATGCCATGCCGAATGGCGGCAAGCTAACCATCGAAACTGCGAACGTTTATCTTGACGAAAGGTATGCGGCCGGTCAAGCTGAAGTGCTCACCGGCCAATATGTGATGGTGGCCGTTAGCGATAGCGGCACGGGAATGTCCGCCGATGTGAAGGCGAAAGCCTTTGATCCATTCTTTACAACCAAGGACGTGGGACACGGCACCGGTCTTGGTCTTTCACAAGTGTATGGCTTCGTGAAGCAGTCCCGCGGGCATATCCAAATCTACAGCGAACTTGGTGAAGGCACTACCGTTAAAATTTATCTTCCTCGCTTCCATTCTGATGTTGATGAGCGCGAAGAAGTCCCGGTTCGGTCGATCGCGCGGGGGGCTCTGACGGAGACGATTCTCGTGGTCGAAGATGATGAAGATGTTCGAAGTTACACGAGCGGGACCTTGCACGAACTTGGGTACCAGGTTTTGGAGGCGCCGAACGCACGCGCCGCCATTCAGATGCTGGAAAGCCACCCCGAAGTGGATGTGCTCTTCACCGACATCGGCCTTCCTGGCGGGATGAACGGTCGCCAGCTGGCAGAGGAAGCGCGACAGCGCCATGCCAATCTGAAAGTTCTGTTCACGACCGGATACGCAAGGAATGCCATTGTGCACGACGGCCGGCTTGATCCTGGCGTCGAGCTTTTGACGAAGCCGTTTACCCAAGCCGCCCTCGGTGAAAAGCTGAGAGACATCATTGATGCCAGATCAGCGCCTGCTCGCGTTTTGGTCGTCGAAGATGAGGCCCTCATTCGGATGCTGGCTACTGAATATTTGCAAGAAGCTGGCGTGAAAGTCGACGTTGCCATCTCCGGAACGGATGCCTTGAATAAATTGCGCCTCATCCCAGGCGGCGTCGATGCGGTCATCATCGACATCGGGCTTCCTGACCGAACAGGCGATGCCTTGGTGCGGGAACTTCGTTCGATCTACCCCTCACTGCCGATCGTGATCTCCAGCGGTCGGGGAAGGGAAGACGTGCAAAATCTGCTCAAGGGAATGCCCAAGATCATGTTTTTAAATAAACCCTACACGGCCGACGAGCTTCGCGCGGCAGTGCGGGCCGTTGGAATTCATTGCTAATACGAGATTTTAGCCGACTACGCGCAAAAGGGATCTGCCCCAGGATTTCGACGGCGGGCGAAGCGTTGGCGCCGCTGGGCGGCAGAGGTCGGGCAAGCGGCGGGCTAGCTACTAATCGACGAACGTCCGTGTTTTCGCCGTCGAGCGCAATCAGCCCGGCATCGCTCTTGTTCTTCAGTCGAGAGTCATCAGAAATCGGGCACCACCGCCTGCGGTATGGGCAGGGCGGTCGTGCCCGGAAAGAAGGAGTTCGGATTCTCGGCGCAGATCATCTCCGTCAGTGGGCCTTCCGGTGCGCTCGCCAACTGCACAAGGCGCTCGATGGGAACCTTGGCCACTGCCGCCTCATATTGACGGAAGCGCTGGATGGCGTCCCAGGGCATCGTAAAAGCGCGCGGGTCCTCGACGTGAACGTTCGCCTCCAGCACCTTGCCGTCCTCGATTAAGTGGAAGCGCTCAATCACGTGAAGCTGCTTCGTGTGCGGCGTTCCGAATCCGTCCACAAGTGTCCTATCATCGAGTCCGATCGTGTCGACGACGAGCGTATCGCCCTCGTAATGGCCGATGGATTCGCCATACCAGGATGTCTTGACGTTCGGGGAATGCTTGTCCGTCAAGTAGACGTGGCGAACTTCAGGGTGGCTGGCCAAGATCATCACCACGACTTTCGGCCCCTGAACGAAATACATCGGCTGGGTCATGGGTCTGAGCAGGAATCCGGGAACGCCACTCGGCCAGCAACTTGCTTGTGGGGGGTGAACGGGCTTTCCGGAGAGGACAAGCTCGTTGCGCTTGCGCACTACATCCCTTGCCCAGGGCTGGAGGATGGGATTGTTGAGATCGGCCAGCTGAGCCGTCGGCTGCCTTCCGGTCACACGGAACTCATCATTCGAAACGTACGGATGCGCGGGGTCCTGCTGCACGGGGCCGGCACCGCTCGCCGGTGGGATGAATATGCGGTTATACGCGTACCACCCCACACTTGGATTGGGCGCAAAATTGGGTGGTGCTCCCTCAGCCACCGCTGAAAAGCTCAAGCTGCCGGCTAGGTAAACCGCGCTGACGAGAACGCCTCCCGTGAAGTTTCCTGCATGTCTGGACATCGGGTCCTCCTCTGCAACACAGTGAGCCAATGTCGAAAAATGTTTATACCAATATCGGCACCAAGATTCGAGCGCGGCGAAGAAATGCCCATGGGTCGGTGCGCTCCGAGAGCCGCGCGCGTCTGCGCTCACCAACCAAGATTCTGGAAGTCGCGATGCCGTTGCATTGAGCAGCCTTGCAACGGGATAATCTGCAGGGCGTCGGTTTGTTGGGGCCCATGAAACTTATCGTCGAACACCAGGGCGTTGGTGCGAACGGGTTCCCGGCGGCTCATCAGCTATCTGCTGTTGCCGCTATCCAGATACAAACGGGAGAGCTTGGGGGAAAGGGAAGGTAAGATCGTGCGCTTTGCCCCTTCCACGAAGCGGGATGACACTCAACCCGTCAGGCCGTTGCTGTGACAAGGTTATTCGCGCCACGTGTAGCGTTGGGTGAAGCTTCCGCACATGTCGCAATCCACGGCTCCAATGTGTATCGCTTACTGTCCACAACCCTGCCATTGACCGCCCACTCCCTCCGTCGCCGACATGCGGTCGGCACGCCAGCTATCAAGGGGATAGGCTGCCGGACTCCTCCGGGGTGGCCTGATCGTTCCGCTGCCGGAGGCAGACCTGCCGTCCGCAGCGGTGTGTCGTGAACCGAGCCTCAGCTGCTCAGTTTGAACGTCGCCGTCAAGAATTCACGCACTGCTTTCACGGTCGCCTGGTACGCCGCTTGATTGGAGCCGACATGTGGGCCGTGCTCGACGCACGGATCGTTAAGCGTGTAGACGGCACTGGTCTTGGCATTGAGCACTTGGCCGTTGTCGCCTTCCCGCAGCGTGCAGTTGCGGGTCGTTTGCGCCTGGAGAAGCTGAATCGGCGGCGAGGTCGTCCCGTCGTAGGCGTGAAAAGCGTCGGGATATTCGGTCAGCGCGACGTTGACGCCCGCGGCCTTCAGGCGCTCGACATAGGCGCGGCACGGAGCGATCGAGACATAGTCGTCGGCAATGCCGTGGAAGAGGCGGATGGGCGCCCCGGTGACCTTGTCGTCGTCGCGATATTGCACGTTACATGGCGTATAGAGTCCGATATGCGCTGCAAATCCCACCTTGGCCGGATCGTAGAGCTTACGGAACCGCTCGTTGCTCGAATAGACGGCCGGGACCGCGCCCTTCGAAAACCCCATCACGGCGATGCGGTCGGGATCGATCCGCGGATGCTGCGCGAGCAGCGCCAACGCCCGATAGGCGTCGATCGTCATCGCCAACGAATCGAGCTGCGATTGGTCGCTAAGCGTATTGACGATGCCACGTCCGGAAAATGAATCGAGAATGAAGGCGGCGATGCCCAGCGAATTGATCTCCTTGGCCCAGGCATCGACATTGCCGCCGACGCCGCCGGAGCCGTGGATGAGAATGACCGCCGGCAGCCGATCCGAGCCAGGCTTAGGAATGCGCAACTCGCCCGCCAGCGTTGCCGGCGCGCCCTTCATGTCGCCGGTCAGGATTTGCGCGGTATTGAGCGTGACGGTTTGGATCGGCTGAATCTCTATCCTGGCGACGCTCTGCGCTTCGGTCTGCGCATCGGACAATGCGATGACGATTGCGGCAATGGTCATCGCAAACGATGCGGACATCTTTGCCATGCGATCCTCCCCTTAGACTGGCTGCTCTCGAAGAAACCTACACCGATTGCTGGTGCGCCCGGAAGGGGCGTCGGGGCTGGACCGCGGTCTCTGGCCCGGCTGAAGAGGGCTGGGCCAAAGATACCGTGCTGCCGCACGCCGCCGCGATGTGTCACGTATCTGCATAAGCGACCTTCGCGGAGGCCGATCACCGCTTGCACGCGACCATCGCGAACATCGCGCCTTGCGGGTCGCGACATTGGGCGATCCAACTGCCACCGGGAACCTGCATGGGATCATGCAGTACCTCGCCGCTGCCGGCCTTCACGCGTCCAATCGCGGTGTCGATAGCATCGACATTGAAATAGTAGAGCCAGCCGGACTGCGGCATGTGCGGCGGCTTCGTCATTATTCCGCCGACCATTGCACCTCCGGTCGCGAAGGTCTGATAAAGGCCAGCCGGACTTTCGACGGCTTCCGCCTTGGTCCAGCCAAACAGACCGGAATAGAACGCAAAGGCACTTTCCCGATCGCCCGCGTAGAGCTCATGCCAGCCGACGTGGCCGGGTGTGCCAGGCGGCACCGGTGCCGGCTGTTGATCGCTGTTGGGTGCAAACAGCATGAATCCGGCGCCATGCGGATCGCCGGCGACGGCGAAACGTCCAACGCCCGGAATGTCCTCGGGACCGCGGTGGATCGCGCCGCCGGACTTCTTGACACGGTGTGCATAGGCGTCGACGTCGTCGACCCCGATATAACCCATCCACGCCGGATTGATGCCGGTTTTGCGCGCGTCCTCGGGGATCGGCATCAGTCCGCCGACCATGGTCGAGCCGACCGAGAGCAGCGTGTAGGAGCGGTCGGGCATGCCGGAATCCTTTGCGTCCCAGCCGATTACACCTCGATAGAATGTCTTGGCGGCTTTCGCA
>Ga0257161_1000228_pt1 | contig 15243 bp, 15 predicted proteins | sample NR01A_FD_185954 | JGI IMG/M metagenome (GOLD analysis project Ga0257161, IMG submission 185954) | Soil microbial communities from H.J. Andrews Experimental Forest, Oregon, United States - NR-01-A | ecosystem: Environmental > Terrestrial > Soil > Temperate forest > Bulk soil | place: USA: Oregon... | reverse complement strand
GCAGCTCCTGTGGGTTCGTCTCGCGGCTAGGCAGCGCTCAACAACCTATCTCCATCGTTATTGAACGGGCGCCGTGTTGGGCGCAACGCCTCCACCCACGTCTCGTCACCGACGACACAATATTCGCCACCACGATCCGGGTGGATCGCTATATTGTTCGGAAACGCACCCCGTCTCTGCCAAGTACATTTTGCCAAATTGCCGCAAAAACCTGCGAAGCCATGAACTTCGAGATGCCCCCGCTCGCGCAATAGATTGTCGCTAAAACGGATTGGGCGGCCTTGTGGCGGGCACGAGTGATTTGATCATGCGATCAATGCTCCGATCCCTTTACGAATTCGCGTTTACGAAGATTTGCCGGGATTTGCCATGCTTCACTCGGCTTGCCGTCCGGATCAGGTGTAACACGCACTCATCGAGCTGCGAGACATGGATCAAGGAGTCCTCGATGACCGAAGATGAAATCGTGCGCGATTATCCCGAGCAACGTCAGCCTTCACATTCGATCCGCAAAACCAGCTGACGACGATACTTGTTTGCGCCGATCTGATCCCAGAGGAGCAATCAATGGCACCCGCGACTGAAGGATTAGCGTTTGCGAATCTTCTTTATGAAAAGAAGGGCGGTTTGGCGTATGTCACCCTCAATCGGCCGAAGGTGCTCAACGCCCTCAATCAGGCAACTTTTACAGAATTAGGTGCGGCGTTTGAGGACGCCCGAGATGATGCTGCGGTGCGCGGCGTCATCCTGACTGGAGCGGGCGACAAAGCGTTCATTGCAGGAGCAGACATCAGCGAATTGGCGCATGTCACAGCGGTCGAGGCTGAAAAGTCTTCCAGTTACGGACAAGCGGTTCTCAACCTTATCGAGAATCTCGGCAAGCCGGTGGTCGCCGCAATCAACGGCTTTGCACTCGGCGGCGGCTGCGAAACCGCAATGGCTTGCACCATCAGGGTGGCGTCGGAGAAAGCGAACTTTGGGCAGCCTGAAGTGACGTTAGGACTCGTTCCCGGCGGCGGTGGAACGCAACGCCTGCCGCGGCTGGTCGGGAAGGGCCGCGCCCTACAGCTCATCCTTTCAGGAGAGATGATCAGCGCGCAGGAGGCCTATCGCATCGGGCTCGTCAACGAAGTGGTTCCAGCCGCCGATCTGATCCCACGCGCCGAAGCAATCCTGAAGAAAATCTCCTCCAACGCTCCGATCGCCGTCAAGTACGCGCTCGATGCGGCAAACAAGGGATTGGAGACGAGCCAGAGTGAGGGATTGTCACTTGAAGCTTCCTATTTTGGCATCTGCGCCGGAACGGACGACAAGAAGGAAGGCACGTCGGCCTTCCTTGAAAAGCGCGCGCCGCAATTCCACGGGCGATGAAGGGTCAGCACAACGCGTCGCGCAGCGACGGCTTGAAGCTCAGCGAAAATCAGGAGCCACCAATGGCAAATGACAATATCTTTTCGGGATTGAAAGTAGTGGACATGGCGAGCTTCATCGCGGGTCCTGGCGCGGCGGTGATGCTGTCCGACTTTGGCGCTGACGTTATCAAGGTTGAACCGCCCAAGGGCGACCTGCAACGAGTGGTCTACAAGGTCCCGCCCCAGCCCCGCGCCAGTGATAACTATCCCTGGCATCTAGACAATCGTAACAAGCGGGGATTGGCTCTCGATCTGAAATCGCCCCACGCGGGGGAAGTTCTCGAACGGCTGGTCAAATGGGCGGATGTGCTGATTGTCAACTCTCCGTATCCGGCACGCAAGCGACTAAAGCTGACGTATGAGGATGTTGCGCCGTGGAATCCCCGTCTGATTTATGCCGACCTCACCGGTTACGGCGAAAAGGGGCCTGATGCCGATCTTCCGGGATTCGATATCACCGCATACTGGGCCCGAAGCGGCTTGCTGTCACTGACGCGAGATGCGGGCGCTCCGCCGACACTGCCATTGTCGGGCAGCGGGGATCATGCGACAGCGGTTGGCGTGTATTCTGCGATCGTCACGGGCCTGTACCGGCGTGAGCGCACGGGAAAGGGTTCATATGTGACGACGTCGCTCATCGCAGCAGGAGTGTGGGCGAGCGGCATCGCGATTCAGGCTGCGCTTTGCAACGCCGAGTTCTACCCGCTGCACGATCGGAAAAATCCGCCGAACGCAACCTTCAACGTGTATCGGGCCTCCGATGACACCTGGTTCCTGATAGTCACCGAGCCCGACAGGTGGCCGGCTCTGGCAACCGGAATTGGTCGCCCGGATCTCCTATCGGATGCGCGATTCGCTGATGCAGAGAAACAAGCAGCGAATTCGGCGCAGCTCACGGCAATCCTGGACGAAGTGTTTAGCTCACAGCCGATGGCGCACTGGCGCGAAGTCTTCGGTCATGCCCACATCCCATTTGGCGTTGTGCAGACACCCAGTGAAGTCATCAAGGACCCGCAGCTACGGGAGAACGACATCATCGTTCCGCTCGAGGGCGCCGGTGGAAACCTGAAATTTACGATCAGCAGTCCCATACAGGTGCACGATGTCACCAAGGTACCTGCAAAGCGCGCCCCGGAGATCGGAGAACACAATGACGAGGTTCTCGAACAGCTGGGGTTCAACGCGAAGGAAATAGACGGGTTGCGCGCGAGCGGCACCATCCCGCACGTCCGGCATTTGGAAGCGGCGATTGGAGGAATTGGACGATGAGTGCGAAACCTGCTTTCACTCCGACTTCGGGCCGCCTCTTCTTTTTGGATCCGAGCGGCAACCGCGTGGTCTCCGTGAACCCAGACGGATCCGATCTGAAGACTATCGTCAATCAAGGTCCAAGAATTCCGGACGGCATAGTTGTGGACGCCCAGGCCGGTCACATCTACTGGACCAATATGGGTAGCCCCAAGGCGAACGATGGTTCCATTGAACGCGCCGATCTCGACGGCGGGAATCTCACGACAATTGTTCCTGAGGGCGGCACGTTCACTCCCAAGCAGCTTCAACTCGACAAGAAGAACGGCAAGCTCTACTGGTCGGACCGCGAAGGCATGCGAGTCATGCGCTCAAACCTGGATGGCTCGGATATCGAGACGCTTGTACAAACCGGCCGGGGCGAAGCCGACCGACGTGACGCCAGAAATTGGTGCGTGGGCATAGCTCTCGACGTTGCAGGCGGAAAGCTCTACTGGACCCAGAAAGGCGATGACAACGCCGGCCAAGGCCGCATCTTTCGCGCAAATCTGGAAATTCCGAAGGATCAAAGTGCGGCAAATCGCAAAGACATCGAACTCCTTTTCGATGACCTGCCCGAGCCGATCGATCTTGATCTCGATCTTGCCAACCGCACAATGTATTGGACGGATCGTGGTGACCCGCCGCGCGGCAACACCGTGAACCGAGCGTCTATGGATGCGGCGTTCGAGAATCGTAAGGACCCGGAGATCGTCTTTACCCACTTGATGGAAGGAATTGGTCTGGCGCTGGATCTCAAAGGTCGGCGCATGTTTCTGACTGACCTCGGTGGTTCCGTTTACAGCGCGAGCCTTGATGGATCGAACAAGAAGGTGGTGCTCGTCGCCCAAGGGAATTTGACCGGCATTGCGTATGCCGAGCTTCCTGTGAGCTGATAGGGACGTTTTCGATTCGTTACCCTGAAAAGGTGTACCTAGGATGATTCATACGCACTCCTTGGGCCGGGCCGCTCGATACTATCCAGAACGGACGGCGCTTGCTGAAGGTGGGACGCGCTCAACTTTTCGACAGCTTCACGATCGTGTTGCGGGCATTGCTGCGGCGTTAAGCAGACACGGTTTTCGAGTTGGGGACCGATTGGCCATCCTCCTCCCGAATGAATCCGAGTACCTCGAGTTGGTATATGCTTGCACTTGGCTGGGCGTGATTGCGGTTCCCGTGAACGCACGGTTTTCGGCAATAGAAATCGATCGCGTAATCGCCGATGCAAGCCCGCGGGGCCTGATTCGGCACTCGTCACTTCCGGTTCCGACAGTGCAGCTCTCGTGGCAGCTGGCGCTCGACCAAGATCCCTTGGACGTTCGGAGGGATTCCTATCCTGACGCTATTTACGACCCGGAAGCGGTCCTGGCTCTCATCTACACCAGCGGCACAACAGGCCGTCCCAAAGGTGTTGCGCTGACTCACGGCAATATCCTGGCGGATATAGACCACCTCAACTACTGGATGCCTCACAGGGAAGGTGGCGTGCATCTCCACGCGGCGCCGCTTTTTCACATCTTGGCGTTTCCGTTCATATTCGCGGCACCGGCTTTCGGCGCCTGCCAAGTCACGATTCCGAAGTTCAGCCCGCGGAGCTTCTGCGAGACGGTCGAACGCGAACGCGTCAGTCACACGGCATTGGTCCCGACGATGATCAATTTGCTGACGCAGTTTTCGGAACTCAAGAAGTATGACTTAACGAGCCTGGAGGCATTGGCGTACGGCGGATCTCCCATGGCTCCTGAACTCATCCGCCGGACAAGAGAGGTTCTTCCTCATCTCAAACTGGTTCAGGGCTACGGACTGAGCGAAACGGGCTTTCTCACTGGTCTACAGGATCATGAGCACACGCAGGATAGGCTCATTTCTTGTGGGCGAACCTGTCCGCGCATCGACATGCGGGTCGTGGACGAGTCAGGAAAGGAAGTTGGAGCTGGGCATCACGGTGAATTGGTGGCCCGGGGCGCGAATGTCATGCGCGGCTATTGGAATAATCCGGAAGAAACTGGACTTGCGTTCCGAGATGGGCTGTTTCGTACGGGAGACATCGGCTATCGGGATGCAGACGGGTATTTCTACATCCTGGACCGCGTGAAGGACATGATTGTCACGGGCGGCGAAAATGTCTACTCGGGTGAGGTCGAAGCGGTTATTTATGAGCATCCGGCGGTTGGTGAAGCGGCGGTCTTCGGAATACCTGATCCACAGTGGGGCGAGCTTGTGGCGGCTTGCGTGGTGCGGAAGCCGGGAAAAGCTCTCAGCGTGGATGATCTGATCACCCATTGCCGACGATCTCTAGCCAACTACAAGATTCCGCGCAGCGTCGAGTTCTCAGAAACCGAGCTACCGAAGAGCGGTTCCGGCAAGGTACTGAAGAGAATTCTGCGTGAACGTTTTTGCGATCCTCGGCAACGGGCCATAGCTTGACGAATTGAAGGCGAACCTGGTTCGAAGAGATAGAAAGAGATTACTTCGCCGGACGACCGTTGAAGTCCAGCATAAAAAAAACTCAGCCGCGGACGGGACACCAATGATCGATTAATTTCATCGAATCTTTTCTAAGCTATTGAGCAACGCGAACATCCGAAACGTGTTTAAGGCCGCCCTGTTGGCGGTCTCATTCTTAAGCGCTCCTAGGCGCTCGGTGCCAGCAACTACAACAATTAGCAGAGATTTGGCGTTCTTCACTCGGCCCGATTGCTGATGCGATGTAGTAAGCGCGTGTCTAAAGACCTCAGCAGCGCATTCGGCGCCGGTTAGGGCTCCTGAGGTAGTGCTGACATTCGGAAAGGACTCCATATGACCGCCGTAGCACAGCTCAAATCCAAATCTCCGCAGTCGCCTCCTGTACCCAACGGCGATTTCTATGAGGTCACCGAAAGCCTGAACGAGTCCGAACGAGCAATACTCAAAAAGGTGCGCGCGTTCATGGAGACCAACGTCGCGCCGGTGATCACAAAGTATTGGGCTGAGGACGCATTTCCGTTCGAATTGCTCCCCGGCCTTCGCGATCTGGAAATCGCGCCATTGGGGTATCAAGGCTATGGCTGCAGCGGTGGAAGCACGCTGCTCATGGGCTTCATCATGATGGAAATCGCCCGAGTCGACCCATCGTTCGCGACGTTCTTCGGGGTGCACAACGGTTTGGCGATGGGGTCGATCTATCTTGGTGGATCGGATGAGCAAAAGCAGAAGTGGCTGCCGCCGATGGCTCGATTGGAGAAGATAGGCGCCTTCGGGTTGACCGAGCCGCTCGTGGGCTCGGGGACAGGAGGCGGCCTCACCACGACTGCGAAGCGCGAGGGCGATGCCTGGGTGCTCGATGGCCAGAAGAAATGGATTGGCAACTCTCCTTGGTGCGACCTCACGATCATCTGGGCGCGCGACGTAGCCGACAATCAGGTCAAAGGTTTCATTGTCGAGAACAAGACGACGCCCGGCTTCAAGGTCGAAAAGATACCGAACAAGATTGCGTTGCGCGTAGTCCAGAACGGGCTGATCACGTTGGACAATTGCCGCGTCTCTGAGGAGAACCGTTTGCAAGCCGACAACTCGTTTCGCGACACCGCAAAGGTGCTGCGCATGACCCGCGCCGGCGTCGCCTGGATGTCGACTGGTTGCGGGATGGGCGCCTACGAGCATGCGCTCGCCTACGCGCAGACCCGCGAGCAGTTCGGGAAGCCGATCGCCAGTTTCCAGCTGGTGCAGGACTTGCTGGCGAAGATGATCGGGAACGTGACCGCGTCCCAGTGCATGGTGGTTCGCCTCTCCCAAATGCAGGACGAGGGCAAGCTCAAGGACTACCACGCTTCGCTCGCCAAGGCGTTCTGCACAGTAAGGATGCGCGAGACCGTGGCATGGGCACGTGAGGTGCTCGGCGGCAACGGTATTCTTCTGGACCACCAGGTCGCCCGCTACTTCGCCGACGCTGAAGCCTTGTACTCGTACGAGGGCACGCGGGAGATGAATACGCTCATCGTCGGCAAGGCCATCTCAGGATTCAGCGCGTTCGTGTAGTTGCCCTGAGAGCATTCAAGACCAGCCCTAATCAGAGGATGCACTTCAATGACAAGACCAATCAATCGTGTTGCGATTATTGGAACAGGCGTCATCGGCGCGGGCTGGGCAGCGCTCTTCCTGGCAAAGGGCTTGGAAGTCGTGGCGACGGATATTGCACCGAATGCGGACGCGTCGCTGAGACAGTTCGTCGAGGCGGCCTGGCCCGCTCTCAAGAGATTGGGTATCGCGCCCGGTGCATCACGATCAAATCTGAAGTTTACGACCGATCTGCCGGCAGCCGTAAGAAGCGCAGACCTCGTCCAGGAGAATGGGCCCGAGCGAATCGATTTCAAGAAGAAGCTCTACCGGCAGCTCGACGAGCTATTGCCGGCTGACGTGATCATCGCCTCGAGCTCGTCGGGCCTCACCATGAGCGAGATTCAATCGGGTTGTCCGTCTCATCCCGAGCGCTGTGTCATCGGGCATCCATTCAATCCGCCTCACTTGATCCCGCTCGTCGAGATCGTCGGGGGAGTAAAGACTTCGGAAGATACGATTGAGCGGGCCGCGGAATTCTATACGGCCATGGGCAAACGCACAATTCGCCTTCACAAGGAAGTACCGGGGCACGTCGCCAATCGCCTGCAGGCTGCCTTGGCGCGGGAGGTTTATTATCTCGTTGCCGAGGGAGTCGTCAGCGTTGCCGACGTCGACGCGGCATTGTGCTGGGGGCCGGGGCTGCGTTGGGGAATCATGGGGCAAGTCCTTCTCAATCACCTGGGCGGCGGCCAAGGAGGCATCGAGCATTTCTTCGAGCAGTTCACTGGTCCCATCACAGCTTGGTGGAAAGTTCTCGGGTCGCCCGGGTTGACGCCCGAAGTCCGACAGAAGCTCATCGATGGTCTCCACGCGGAGGTGGGATCGCGCTCTATCGACGAATTGGCCGCGGAACGAGACGAGGTCCTGCTGGGGCTTCTCGAGCTACGCACCAAGTCTGCGAAAGCGCCGGTGGTGCCCAGAGAAACGGCTCGTGTCGGCTAGAAGGGATCGAAAATCTATCAAAGCGCGAGGGCTACGTACCAGGGCCGCCTTCGTGCCGTACACAAGGTGATCTATGAGCACAATGTTAGAAGATACTCGGCCGCGAGAGACAATGTCGGTTGCAGACGTGCGTCGCGCCAAGCAGCATTGCATCGTGATCATTGGGGGTGGATTTGCCGGGATCGCCGCAGCGCGGGCTCTTCGCCGGAGCGATGCAGACGTCGTTCTGATCGATCGGCGAAACCATCATATCTTCCAGCCGCTCCTCTATCAGGTGGCCACGGCAGTTCTTGCCCCTTCCGAGATCGCCGCGCCGATTCGGCAGCTCGCCCAGAAGCAAAAGAATCTCAGTGTAATGCTGGCCGAAGTAACTGGCGTGGACCTGAAGTCCCGGTCGATCGAAGCGTTTTGCCCGGGACTAGGAGTTCGCAATATCCCGTTCGACTTCCTCGTCGTTGCCACGGGCATGCGACCGAGTTATTTCGGTCACGATGAGTTTGCCAAATACGCGCCGGGACTCAAGAATCTCAATGAGGCCGAGACGATCCGAACAAAGATTCTGAGCGCCTACGAATTGGCCGAAGTTACGGACGACCAACGCGAGCGATCACGCCTGATGACGTTTGTGTTGGTTGGCGCCGGCGCCACAGGCGTGGAACTGGCGGCGTCGATGGCGCAAATGGCTGCGGTCACATTGCGCGGAAATTTCCGGCGGATTGATCCTGCGAAAAGCTCGATTGTTCTGCTGGAGGGCGGCAATCGCGTTCTTCCGAGCTTTGCCGAGGCCTTGTCGAAGAAGGCAACTGGACGACTCGAGAAACTCGGCGTCAAGGTTGTGACGGGAGTGAAGGTAGAAAAAGTCGACGCACGAGGCGTCATTGCTGGTGGAAAAAGGATTCCGAGCGCGACCGTGCTGTGGACGGCTGGGGTCGCGCCGTCACCGCTCGTGCAAATGCTCGGTGCAAAGACCGATCGCGCGGGTCGGGCATCCGTTGGACCGTTTATGAATGTTCCGGATGCGCCTGGTGTATTCGTCGTCGGCGATACAGCATCTGTCATGCAAGACGGACGGCCGCTGCCCGGCGTCGCGCAGGCGGCCATCCAGCAAGGGCGCTATGTGGGACACCTGATTTCCGAGCAGCTCAAAGGGCGGGAGCCCAAACGTCCATTTCGCTACTTTGACAAAGGCAATATGGCAGTCGTCGGCAAGAATTTCGCGGTGCTGGAGGCCGGCCACATTCGAACGAGCGGATACGTGACTTGGTTGATATGGGCGTTCATTCATGTGATGTCACTTCCCCAACTTCAGAATAGATTGCGAGTCCAAACCCAATGGCTTTGGTCATATTTCAGCGGGCAGCGGAGCTCGCGACTGATTTCGGAAGCGCCGCAGATCAGCGAGCAACCAGTACCGTAAGGCAGACTCTTACATCATGAACCCCGCATATCTCCCGGCGTTTGCGGCATTGGCGGGATCGGCGGTCGGTGGCCTCACCTCTCTCGCGACGGCTTGGCTCACTCAGCAACGCCAAGTTAGCGCCCAGCGGCTCGCCCAGGACAAGAGCAGACGGCAAAAATTGTATAGGCAATTCATCGAAGAGGCATCAAAATTGTATGCGGATGCTCTTGTCCACAACGAGTCAGAAGTCTCCACGCTCGTCAGCGTGTATGCTCTCATCGGCAGAATGCGCATTCTATCGAGTTCTGTGATTGTCGAAAAGGCAGAAACAGTCGTCAGAATGATTGTTGACACGTATTTCTCGCCGAACAAGACCTTCCCCGATCTGCGGGACATGATGAACAGCCGCGCCATGGATCCGTTGCGGGAATTCAGCGAGGCGTGTCGCGAAGAACTGCGGGCTCTTAAGCCGTCCTAGTCATCCGTTTGATATTCAATATTCGCAAGCTACCATGTCAGACCCTCGACGAATTCTGCTTCACAACAATTTATCAGGATTTGCGAGCGTTTCATTCCATCTCCTGGGCGGCCCCTCGTACAATCTGGAATGTGGTTGCTAGAAGGTGTCTTATGAATCCTGCGCCCGAGAAAGACAGCATCGTCGCACTTATAAATGTCTTCACGGTCGATCCGGCCAACCAGCCGCGCCTTGTCGATCTTCTCACTCGGACAACCGATAGCGCGGTCAACCGCGCGCCGGGCTTCATTTCTTCGACGCTACATCGCAGCATCGACGGCACAAAGGTGACCATGTATGCCCGGTGGCGCAGCGCGGGAGACTATGAGGCCATGCGGAGGGATCCGAACCCCATGGTCCCGTTTGCGCATCCGAGTGGATTGCGGCGCGTTGGGGAGTAGCGGTATGGCGTGTTCGTAGTTCGGGCTTTCGTCGGTCCCGGGGAGCCAGCTTTTCCCACAATTCGAGCCCGACGGGGCTACGTGAGGGCTACGGGCGAGGGTATTTTTGCCCGGCCTCTTGGAGCATATGCGCGCTAGCGCTCGCCAAAGATAACGCCGCAGCGCATCTTACCGCCCTGCTACGGCGGCTACGTCTATGGCGGGTGCGAGCGCCACCGCGCGATGACGCCGTATGGTTGGCGGTGGCGCAGGGCCTGCTACTGCCAGCCACCCAAGCCAAATAGATTTATGAGCAATGACAACGGTCCTGGCTTCACTTCTTCGATGTGGGTACCGGGAGCGGCGGCGCACTTGGTGCCGGATTTTGTACTGTCCCCGGAACGGTTACCACGATGGTGGGTTTATTCGCATCGAAGCTGTAGACGAGATATCCACCGAGCATGAGGACCATTATAGAGCCGGCGATGACCCAATGCGTATTGCGGTTCGGTCCGAAAAATCTATGCAACGCGCTCTTGTCTTCAATAGTTGGATGATCGGCCATGTTAGTTCCTCATTTTGGTTGAGTCAGGGAAGAAACTCCCTTCGAGGTGAGCCGTTCCTCTGTAGGTCAAGCCGATGCGCCACATCCTTAATTATTGATGATTTTATAGGTTGCTTATCCCGACCAGTAAGCCGCCCCTGGCCTCTGAAGCGACGTCGTCGGACCGGTCACGGAAAGGGGCGCTAGTCTACGAACTCCTTGACTTTATGTTCATGTTTTGTTCTTATGGCCAACATGGGACGAAGACCTTCCCTTCAAGGTCGTGCGGGCCAACAGTCATGATGAGGTGCTGCCGCGCGCCTCCAATCTGCTGATCGGTCGCGCGACTTACGAAACGGCAGCCCGCATGTACCCGACGCACATGATCGTGAACTGCCGCGCCGCGCGTGTGATCTACCTGTGAGGCGATCACACAGCCGCCGGCGCCTTCGCACCCGATTGCGCGACTGGCGCGCCGGGCCGTTTCCGCTTGCCCATATCCTGTTCGCAAAATACGGCCAGCCTGCCGCTCAACCGTCAGAGCGCGACCTATGCACGCGAAGGCATCGAGCTCGATGCCTCGACGCTCGCCGATTGGGTGGGCGCCGTGGTCGCAACTCTGATACCGCTCATCCTGTTGATCCGGGTCTACCTGTTCGCGGCCGAACGTATTCATGCCGGCGATACCACCGTGCCGGTGCTGGCGAAGGGCGAGACCCGTAAGCTCAAAGGATTATGATTGTCGAGTGTCCGTCTATTCGTTGGGCGAGATGGCGCCTACCGCAGATTGGTTCATTCCAACCCTCGAAGAACTCATAGAGGCCTGTGGAGACAAACTCATGAGTCTTCACCGCACTGTGCCACCAAGGGACATGGGCAATTTTTGGCGCGCGGAGGCCTATTTTGAAATGGAGTCCGATGAAGAGACGCCGACACGAGGGTCGGGCTCAATAGGAATCGGCAACACCCCCACCGAAGCTGTAGTCCGCTTATGGTTGGCACTCAACAAAACATCGTAAAATGCCGAATACCCTTAAGATACGAGCTGCGAACGGATCTTGATCTCGTGCGTGAGCGTCTCATGGACCGGGCATCTATCGGCAATTTCCATCAGCCGCGCCCGCGCGGCCTCCGACACGTCGCCTTCAATAGTGATGTCGCGGGTAATCTCGCCGATATTGCTTTCCTTGGTTTCGCAATCGCCACAGTCTCTTGCATGGATTCTGCGGTGCGACAGGCGCACGGAGAAGCGCTCGGCGGCTATTCCCTTGCGCTCCGCATAGAGGCGCATCGTCATCGACGTACAAGCCCCGAGGGCAGCGAGCAGATAGTCATAAGGTCCCGGCCCGGCGTCGTCGCCGCCGACTGCGACCGGCTCATCCGCCATGAGCACATGGCGGCCAGCCCGCACGCGCTGCGCCAAGTGCCCGGTGCGCGTCTCGCTCACCTCAACCACGCCCGGCGGCAACGTGGCCGCCTGTTCGGCGGTCGGTAAGAAGCGCGATGCCCAGGCACCGATCACATCGGCAAGGTAGATGGCGTCCTCCCGCTTGCGCAGGAGATGATCCGCGGTATCGAGCGAGAGAAAGCTCTTGGGATGCCGCGCGGCCCCGAAAATCACGTTTGCATTTTCTATGCCGACATATTCGTCGCGCGGCGCATGGCAAACCAGAAGCGCCTTCTTCATGCTCGCCAGACCATCGAGGAAGTTCTGTCCCGCGACGTCGTCAAGGAACTGCTTGGTGATCGTGAAGGTGCGGCCCGCGAGTGTGACTTCCGCTGTTCCCTTCTCAACGATCTCCGCCAGGTCGGCGGCGAAATTATGCGTGACGTGGGCTGCGGAGGATGGTGCGCCGATCGTGACGACGCCGGTCGCCTCCGGCACGCGTGGTGCCGCCGCAAGCACCGCCGCTCCGCCCAAACTATGGCCGATCAACAACGACGGCGCGGCATGACGCTGTCGCAAATAATCCGCGGCCGCTACGAGATCACGGACATTGGACGAGAAGTTGCTATTGGCGAACTCACCCTCGCTGCTGCCGATGCCGGTGAAGTCGAAGCGCAGCACGGCAATATCGCGGGCGGTGAGACCTTCCGCAATCCGCGCGGCAGCGAAGATGTCCTTGCCGCAGGTAAAGCAATGCGCGAACAGGGCGAAAGCACGCGGCTTCGCCGGCAAGTCGAGGCGAGCCGCCAGATTAGCCCCAGCGGCACTGGAAAACTCGATCTTCCTGACTTCGCTCATGGTAGCTCCTCGTCCAATTGTGGCCTTCCGGTCGAATGCCGCCGCGTCGCCGAAGCGGATCACTTGCGCGAAGCGGTCGTCGGCCCCATCTTGCCGAGCGAAAGCGAGACCGACAATGACGATCACCCTCAATCACACCATCGTGCCGGCACGCGACAAGGTGGCCGCCGCCCGCTTCTTTGCTGACATTTTCGGACTGGACTTCAACGAGCAGAGCGACCACTTCGCGCCGGTGCGCGTGAACGAGACGCTGACACTCCTGTTCGACGAAGCCTCCGCGTTTAATAGCCATCACTACGCCTTCCACGTGAACGACGCCGAGTTCGACGCTATCTTCAATCGAATTAAAAAGGCTGGGCTCTCCCACGGTAGCGCTCCTTGGAGCCTTGACGATGGCAAGCTCAATGACTGGAACGGCGGCCGAGGTGTTTACTTCAAGGATCCGAATGGACACGTGCTCGAGCTTATGACCGTGCCGCAGTGAGCACGTGGCCGCGGCCGGCGCCTAAAGCGGATTTCGATCGCCTGGAATCACATACCGGCGTCGTCGCCGGGCTTGTCCCGGGGATCCCGAACTTTAAAGCACACTGTTGCCGAATATAGCACGTGAGCTCAACACCGAAGGTGTTACGCTCGCGGAATTCAGGAATTATCCGTTGTTGAGGGAGCGTCTCGCGAACGGATTCCAATTTCACTTCGGGCAGCCGCCTGAGGTGCGCCGGGCTTTCGAGCGGGCCATGGGGATCGCGGGCGACTAGAGGAGATTTAGATGCGCCGTGCAGCCACGATCGCAATGAGCCTGCTTGCAGTGCTGGTCACGCCGCTTGCGCTCGCGGTGACGGCAGCCGCCGAGGACACGCTGAAAATTGCGTCCGGTGGACATGGAAACTGGGATTCATCGACCTCGGAACTCGGACGCAGGGCCGGCATCTTCAAGAAGCACGGTCTTGATCTCGATATCCTCTACACCGCCGGCGGTGGCGAGACGGTGCAGGCGGTCATCTCCGGCGCCGTGGATATCGGCGTTGCCGTGGCGACCGGCAGCGCCATGGCGGTCTACGCCAAGGGAGCGCCGATCCGCGTGGTCGGTTCCCTCGTGACCGGAACGGGCGACACGTACTATTACGTCCGCGCGGACTCAGCGCTCAAAAGCCTCAAGGATGCGACCGAGAACACCACGATCGCTTACTCCACCGCCGGTTCCTCGACCAACCTGTTCGCGCTCGGCTTGATCAAGACCTACAACATCATGGCCAAGGCGATGCGGACCGGTGACCCTCAGGCGACCCTCACGCAGGTCATGTCCGGACAGGTGGACGTCGGCTACGCCACCTCACCGTTCGCGCTGCAGTTCGTTGACGAAGGAAAGATTCGCATCATCGCGCGTGCGGACGAAATTCCCGGAACAGAGAACCAAACCGTTCGCGTCATCATAGCGAACGCCAGCAAGCTGGCAAAGGATCGCGAGGTCATCGATCGCTATTTCAAGGCCTATGCCGAGACGGTCGACTGGATCTATTCAGATCCCGAGGCGCTGAGATATTTCCATGAGTACTCGGGCACGCCGGAATATATCGCGAAGAAAGGCATGGCCGAGTTCTACAAGAAGGAGATGCTCGATCCCTATCGCGTCTCCGGCCTCGACGCCGTGATGTCGGACGCAATATCCCTCAAGCTGCTGCAAGCGCCGCTGACCAAAGAACAGCTCGATGAACTGTTCCAGGTGCCGCAGCGAGGGAGATGACCCCGTGGTCACGAGGGCAACTGCTCCCTCTCCCCGCTTGCCATCAGGGCGTTTACGCAGCAGCCCGTCGAAGACGGGCGTGAACGCCCTTTCGTCTGCGACGGGCTATGGAGAGGGTGGGGGTGAGGGGACATCCACAGGCTCAGACTCGCGGAGGGCTCTCCGCGAGTCTGAGCCTGTGGAATGTTCAACCGGGCTGATGGTCGACATTTTGGACCGGGATGATACCCGACAAGTTTGGATGGTGATATCGAGAGTTTGAGGGCAAGTTCTGTGCATGGAGCTTTGGAGCGACAAGGTGGCCGCCCGGCGCGATTGGTGAGGCTGGAGCGAGTAGGCGTTGGCTGGCCTTCTCTTGATCAGTTTCTTTGTTCGACCGAGGGCCGTTTCTTCGTCCCGACCTGCATTAGCCCAGTGACACCGCGCGCAGCCGCAGTCACGGATGGCCCCCTTGGGCCACCGCCTGAGGCGGCGCGAAGCGTCCTTGACGGCGGCGAGCACGGTGTCACGCTTGCGCGGGTCGCGACCCCAGCGAACTGGGCGGGCGCCCGCACGCAGAGGCGGGCGGAACGAAGGTACCTGCGGCAGGCGCAGGGCGCCCGTGTTGGGTTCACGCCGGCTTTCCATGCGCGGATTGCCTCACGTCAGCTGTTACGGGTCTTGACCGCCACG
>Ga0257161_1000227_pt1 | contig 15314 bp, 16 predicted proteins | sample NR01A_FD_185954 | JGI IMG/M metagenome (GOLD analysis project Ga0257161, IMG submission 185954) | Soil microbial communities from H.J. Andrews Experimental Forest, Oregon, United States - NR-01-A | ecosystem: Environmental > Terrestrial > Soil > Temperate forest > Bulk soil | place: USA: Oregon... | reverse complement strand
AAACCAATCGATGCTTCCTACCCCTATCACGTCGTTCTTGCCGAGCTTCAGTAAGCAAGCCGTGGATGGCCGGGACATAAGGGCGTTCACGCCCGTCTTCGACGGGCTGCCGCCCGGCCATGACTCCGAAGAAATGGGACACACTGATCGCCGGACTCAGGACGGCCGCCAGCAACTAATTGTCTATGAAGCTCCGAAGAATTCTGGACCGCTGCGGATGCTTGAGCTTACGCAGCGCCTTGGCCTCAATCTGGCGGATCCGTTCGCGGGACACCGAGAACTGCTGGCCGACTTCGGAAAGCGTATGATCGCCGCTCATCCCGATCCCGAAACGCATGCGTACCACGCGCTCTTCGCGCGGGCTGAGCGAGGCGAGGGCCCGGGTGGTCGCCTCCCTCAGGTTTGACTGAATGGCGGCATCAATCGGCAACACGGCGTCCTTGTCCTCGATGAAGTCGCCGAGCTCCGACCCATCCTCATCGCCAACCGGGGTGCCGAGCGACAGAGGCTCTTTAGCGATCTTGAGTACATGCCGCACCTTTTCGAGCGGCATTTGGAGCTTCTCCGCGATCTCATTTGGCGTCGGTTCTCGGCCGATCTCGTTGTGCAACCGACGGCTCGTCCGTACGATCCTGTAGAGCGCTTCCGCAATGTGCACCGGAATGCGGATGGTACGCGCGTGATCGGCGGTCGAACGGCTGACCGCTTGGCGGATCCACCAGGTGGCGTAGGTCCCGAACTTGTAGCCCCGACGGTAGTCGAACTTGTCGACTGCCTTCATCAGGCCAATATTTCCTTCCTGGATCAGATCGAGGAATTGCAGGCCGCGATTTGTGTATTTCTTTGCTATCGAGATGACTAGGCGCAAATTCGCCTCGACCATTTCCTTCTTTGCCTGGTTGGCCTCCCGCTCGCCCTTTTGCACCATGCGGGCAATTCGTCGAATCTCGCTGATCTCGAGGCCGGTCTCGCTGGCGAGCGCATTGATCTCCGACCGAATGCCATTGATGCGCTCCGTTTCCCGGGCAACCAGGCTCTTCCAGCCGCGGGTGGGGAGCTTCGACACGCGGATGACCCAGCGCGGGTCGAGCTCGGAGCCGTTGTAGTTTTGGAGAAAATCCTCGCGTGCGACGTGGTAACTCGCCGCGAGGCGTATGAGGCGGCCGTCATAGCTCATGAGGCGCCTATTGATGTCGTAGAGCTGCTCAACCAACGCATCGATGCGCGCCTGGTTGAGCCGTAGTGACTTCACCTCGGCGACGATCTCGTCCTTCAACTTCTTGTACTTGCGTCCCTGCGCAGGAGAGGGCGTCTCGTCATGCAGCTTGTTGTGGATGTCCCGGTCCTGCAACCGGCGGAGGCGCTTGTACCTGTCGGCTATCTTGTCGAACGTTGCCAGCACCGTAGGCCTGAGTTCGGCCTCGATGGCGGCGAGCGATATCGCGTTTTCGATGTCGTCGTCTGCGTCGTCGTCACCGCTCGCACCCTCGTCCGGTTCTCTCCCATTGTAATTTGGCTTGATCCCGGATGGCGGTGTGGACGTTAGAACGGGCGGGGGCACGACTTTGACGTAAGAGGGCGCGATGGCCGATGCAACCGGCGGCGCCACCGCGCACGGTATGGCGGTTGGGACCGCCTCAGCGCCGGGACCGGCATAGGTTGCTTCAACGTCGATGATGTCGCGCAGGAAAATCTTGCCGTCGTTCAGTTCATCGCGCCAAATGACGATTGCCTGGAAGGTCAGAGGGCTTTCACATAGGCCAGCAATCATCTCCCAGCGGCCAGCTTCGATGCGTTTGGCGATCGCGACCTCGCCCTCCCGCGAGAGCAAATTGACCGAGCTGATCTCGCGCAAATACAGGCGGACGGGATCATCCGTACCATCGGACGCGGATACCTTTGCCACCTTGGTTGGCCCTTCCCAACGTGTCTCGACAAGCGCGCTGCTCGCGACTTCGTCTGCTGGCTCCCCGTGCACTTCGGCCTTCTCCGCTAATTCGGGATTGCTGCGACCCCGCAATGACATTCCTATAGCAAAAAAAGCGCAGTGGCGGGCCAAAAAGACTTGGTGCGTTGAAATCAAAGGTGTGGCTATTCGTTATGGACCAGCGCATAGTGAAATATATCCTTGCCATGTCATGGGTAGGGTGGCCTCAATTCAAGCCGCGCCCTGATGGTATGCAAGCCGGGCCGAATGTCGTTTCAACCCGGTCCGAAAATGGCAAGTCGCCTTTTGATTCGCTCAACTCGCTCTACTTGAACACGAAAGGAATGTTTCTTGCAGGTAATCGTTCGCGACAACAACGTCGACCAAGCTCTTCGGGTACTCAAGAAGAAAATGCAGCGCGAAGGCGTTTTTCGGGAGATGAAGCGCAGAAGATTTTACGAAAAGCCATCCGAAAAAGCGACGCGGGAACAGGGTGAAGCGATCCGCCGAGCCCGCAAACTCGCTCGCAAGAAGGCCCAACGCGAAGGACTTATCGCTGCACCGCGCGGAAAGAAGGTGCCGCCCGGCAGATCGACCGGACGTGGCCCATTCTCGGCCGCGAGCGGAGTTCCGCCTCGACCGTGATGGCAAGATACATCAGCCGGGATGGGTGGCGGTACTTCGAACCGAGCGCTGCGTCAGTTCTGTGTTCTCTTCTTGTCGCGCAGGCGCCAAAGTTGAAAGCCTTCCGCATTGATTGCTTTCTCGATCGCATCGCGCGAGAAGTTGTGAGGAGGAGCATTGTCCGGTGATATGCTCCCGGTAACAGTCCAGGGACCGTGTTGACGCGGAAGTTTGTTCACATCAGGGTCGCTGGCGAAAGCGCGCAGCCGCTCCGTGGTCTCCGATTTGAAAACGTAGATGCGCATGGCGCTCCTTACCTCACATTGTCTAATGCGGCGAGTTCCAAAGGCCGGCAATGTCAAATTGATCTCAGCTCCGCGACAAATTGACAGTGCGACGTACGAATTACCGTTCAATCTCCACATTCGGAGGGACGGACAGCCGCAAGAGCAAATCGCTCGTCCATCATAAGCCCGCACCAAACGAGCGCCATCAAAAATCAGCCGGGGCCAATTCGCACAACCCCTTTTGGCCGCGCCAATAAGCTCTCGTCGCAGCCGTGTATATCACGTCGCGGTGCGAATCAAAAGCCTTCGGAAATCTCGACTCGTCGGGTTCCATGCTTGGTTCAATACGTTTCAGTGCGTCTTCATTCACGAAAAATGAAGCCTCCATGGCTCCATCATGCCCCAAAACCGGACGGCTCGCAGCGTCGCATCCTAGGAGCGAGTTTGGTTGGGAAAGCTTAAGTGGCATCGTTCCGGTACCGCGTCGGCGCGCCACCATGTCCTATTGCTTTTACGACGCCGCGGACGGGCCGGAAGCTCATTCTCCTTCGCCTTCCTTCGCTGCGGCAGCCTCATCGTCAAGTGCCCATTCCACCGCATCGCAGGCTTCCTGGAGTTCCACCAATGACGCAAATTTCGTTGGCTCCTTCTTGGCACCTACCATTGTCGCGACCAGCTTGCGTCGCTGTTTACGGAGAATTTCGCGAAGCCTCCTCAGGTTCTTGAGGTGATCGACTGCCATCTGCAAACCCCGTTGCCGCAGAGTGTTCTAACAGAGCTTTGCTCATCTGAGCCAAAAAACTGCTGGCTCCTTAGGGGCGACGGATGGTGACCAACAAGATACGGTCAAACGTCGCACCGAAAGCTTCCGTCCATATGAGGACGGTAACCGAATATGAGGCGACTGCCCGCGCCACGCCCGGTCGGCCAAAAAGGCCGCTGAAGCTGATGTGCAGATCCAGAGACCTTCTGCTAAGGTAAAAGGGGCGAAGGTCAATAGCGCCAAGCGCGAATGCCAGATATTATCACCGGCATAGCGGTGCCGTTCAACGTAGGCCTGGACCATGATGAAACGCGAAAAATTAGCGATCGCGAACATCTATGTGCCCGTAAAGCGCCGCGCGACACTTAAGCCTGACACCGTGCGAGAGATTGCGCAAAGTATGCTCGAGGTCGGACAGACGACTCCAATCCTGGTCCGGCGCGACGGCGAGCGCTTCGTCCTCGTGAACGGTCTGCATCGGCTTGAGGCGTGCAAGGCATTGGGCGAAGAAACGATCTTCGGGTATCTTGTCCAAGCCCAAAAGCATTAGAAGCAATCACGCCCAGCCGAACCGAAGAGACATGGTCGACACTCAGGTTCTCATCGTCGGCGCGGGTCCGGTTGGGCTTACGCTCGCGGTTGATCTCGGGTTGCGTGGTGTGCGCTGTACGCTCATCGAGCAGAAGGAAGCGCCGCAGTTCCTTCCCAAGATGGAACGGTGCAATGCCCGCACCATGGAAATCTTCCGCCGCATGGGGCTCGCGGACCACATCCGTGCCGCCGGGTTGCCGGCCCATTGCCCGATGGACGTCTTCATCGTCACCTCGATCATCGAACCGCCGCTCCTCCACCTGCCCTACCCGTCGGTCGCCGAAGCCAAGAAGGAGATCGCGGCCTCAACCGACGCATCGATGCCGCTTGAGCCCTACCAACTCATTTCTCAGTACACGCTGGAGCCGTTCCTGAAGTCCGCTGTCGAGAAGCTGCCGAGCGTGACAGTGTGCTACGGCACCGAGTTCCTGGACTTCATCGAGAATCCGGACGGCGTGACTGCACGACTGCGCAGCGGCGATCGCACTGCGGAGATCACCGCGCTCTATCTCGCGGGTTGCGACGGCGGCGCCAGCCCGATCCGCAAGCAACTCGGCATCGGCCTTACGGGCGAGGGGAACTTGCTCGAGCTGCGCCAGGCGCTCTATCGCTGCGACGATCTCTATGAGCGAATCCCGATCGGGAAGGGCCGTCACTACCATGTCGCCGACGCCCAGCATACCTTTCTGATCCTGCAGGATTCGACGCGGCACTTCACCTTGCACGCGGTCGTGGAGCAGGACGCCGACATGGTGACGCAGTTCGCCAAGACCATCGTGATGCCTCTGCCCTTCGAGATGATCAATTGCGGCGTGTGGCGGCAGAACCTCCTGGTGGCCGACCGCTACGGCAGCGGCTCCCGCGTGTTCCTCGCCGGCGACGCCGTGCATCTGGTGATTCCGACCGGCGGGCTCGGCATGAATACCGGCTGCGGCGACGCCGTCGATTTGTCGTGGAAGCTCGCCGCCACGCTCGCCGGCTGGGGCGGACCCAACCTGCTGAAGTCCTATGAAATCGAGCGCCGCCAGGTCGGCGAACGCAACGTGGCGGCAGCTCGCTTCGCCTCGACGGGGCGGCGCAAATGGCGCTCCATGTGGCATCCCAACATTCGCGACAACACGCCGGAAGGCGCGGAGACCCGCGCCAACCTTGCACGCGTCGCCGAAGTCGAGCAGCGCAAGTCCAACGAGATGCTGGGCGCCGAACTCGGCTATCGCTATGTGGGCTCGCCACTGATCGCCGCGGAGGGAAGCCAAGCGGGGAACGAAGGGGCGGACGGAGGGCCCGAGCACAATTTTATAGACTACGTGCCAAGCACCTATCCGGGCGCGCGTCTCCCCCATGTCTGGCTCGAAGATGGAACTGCCGTGCAGGACCGCGTCGGCTACGGCCATGGCTATACCCTGCTGCGGTTCGCCGGCAACCGCGATGTGGCGGCCCTCGGCCGCGCCTTCGCGGCGCACGGCGCGCCCTACGGCGTGCTCGACCTGCCGGACAAGCGCGCCCGCGACATTTACGGCTACGATCTCATCCTGGTGCGGCCCGACTTGCATGTGGTGTGGCGCGGCAATGCGCTGCCCGACGATCCGGCGAGGCTCGCCACTCTGGCTACGGGGCATTGAGACGGAGGAAAACGATGAAGAACCGATCGGCACGTCTCGCGGTCCGGGGTTTGTGTTTGGCCGCAAGGCCGCCGGCGCGCTCGGTCTCCCATTCGAGAAAATAGCCATCGATATTGACGTCGTTGAACATGCGCTCGGCGACCGGCTCATAGCCGCCTTCCGCTATCCATTTGGAGCGGAAGTTGCTGCGGCAGGAATGCATCCTTGGGAAGCCTCGTAAAGCTCGACGCCGTCGAGCCCCGCATAAAAGTCGAAATGCCACCACGAACGGCGCAGCTCGCCGTCAGTCGCAAGTTGCAGTCCGATTTCCTCCTGCTGCTTCACCAGACGTCCGATCTCGCGGTCCTCGACCGCCTTGAGTTCCGCAGCCGAGATCGCCCCGGTAGCCCGCTTTGCACGCGCCTCCTTGACGGCAGCGGGACGCAGCAGGCTGCCGACATGATCGGCGCGGAATGGAGGAGTTGGGCGGAGCATCATGGTTGCTCTCTCGGGAATCGGCCTCAGACTGTAGGGTGGGCAAAGGCGCGTCTTCGCGCCGTGCCCACCAGCGGCGCTGCGGTGGGCACGCGGAGCCTGTCATCGGGCCGGCCGAAGGCCGGACCCGTTGGCTTTGCCCACCCTACGGGGTGCGCGCCGACTATCATCCCCAAACCTCCCGGGCGATCTCTACCGCCAAGCGCAGCTTCGCCCATTGTTCGTTGTCGGCGAGTACGTTGCCCTCCTCGGTCGAGGCGAAGCCGCACTGCGGGGACAGTGCGAGCTGATCGAGCGCGACGTATTTGGTCGCCTCCTCGATGCGGCGCTTGATCTCGGCCTTGTCCTCCAGCGCCCCGACCTTGGTGGTGATGAGGCCGAGCACCACGATCTTGTCGCCCTTGGGCAGGAACCGTAACGGCTCGAAGCCGCCGGCGCGCTCGCTGTCGTATTCGAGGAAATAGCCGTCGTAGTTGCAGTTTGCCAGCAGGTTCTTCGCCACTGGCTCGTAGCCTCCGGACGATATCCAGGTCGAGCGGAAATTGCCGCGGCATACGTGAGTCGTGATGGTCATATCGGCGGCTTTTGCCTCCAGCGCCTTGTTGATGGTGCGGGTGTAAGTTTTCTGGAGATGATCGACGTCGAGGCCGCGGTCGCGGGCCTTCTTGAGTTCGACATCGGAGCACAGATACGCCCAGGCGGTGTCGTCGAATTGCAGATAACGGCATCCAGCATCGTAGAAGGCGCGCACCGCCTTTTGATAGGCGGCGCCGAGATCGTCGAATATGGCGTCGCGGCTGGGGTAGAAATCCTTGCTGACCGCACCAGGCTCCAGGCGGAAATGCAGGACACTCGGGCTCGGAATGGTCATCTTCGGCATCACCCTGGTGCACGCCTTGAGGAACCGGAAATGCTCCAGCATCGGGTGGTTGGAAAACCCGATCTTGCCGTTGACCCTTATGCTCAGCGGCTTGGTCTGGATGCCCTGAAACTGGATGCCGTGGTCGAGCTCGTAGATCTCGACGCCGTCCAGCATTCCGAAAAAGTCGAAGTGCCACCAGGAGCGGCGATATTCACCGTCGGTCGCGAGCTGGAGGCCGATCTCCTCCTGCTTGGCGATGATCTTGGGAACTTCCTCGTCTTCCACCGTCTTGAGCTGCGCCGCCGTGGTCTCACCCTTGGCGGCCTTCTCGCGCGCCTCTTTGAGCGGCCCCGAGCGCAGGATCGAACCGACATGGTCGGCACGGAAGGGCGGCTTTGTTCGGCCAGTCATGGACGTCTCCCTTGCGGATTTTCTGGAGCGCTCTTTCCATTATTGAGAGCGATTTGTAAACCCATGCGGTCATTGGGAAGAGGTGGGAAGTCGCCCAACGGTGCGTTCACGATTAGCCCGGTTTTTTATATACTGAAAAATCTCCTCCAGATCGAAGAGTGCGCCCCCTCCCTACCCTCCCCCGCCTGCGGGGGAGGGTAGGGAGGGGGTACCTTCATCCTACGCCGTGGCGCTTCCAGAAGGCGGCGGCCACTTCGTCGGACACAACGCCACTCCGCAGCGCTTCGTCAAGCGCGGCTCCCTCGTCATCGCTCAAAACATAGATGCCCGTCCGACGCGCTTCGATTTCTCGCGCCAAGTCGGCGAGTTCGTCCTGATCTTCCTGCGGCCAGTGCTCAACCCTGCGCAGAATCGCGTTGGCTCCCTGGGTCATGACATCAACATAGCAATTGCTCCTTCTCCTGCCAATCGGCAGTGCCTCAGTTTGAAACAACCATGGCCATCATAAGCCACCAGAGTGCAAACTGAGGCACTACCTCCCAATCAGGCAGCTTTAAGCGATTGCTTCATATCAGCGCAACCGATCACTGAACATTCTTGACGAGTCGCCGCGGAGCCTGGTCGGTGACGCCGAGATAGGTTTCGAGGACCGTGCGGTCGGCGCGCAGCGTCGCGCTCGCGGCCTCGTGCACGATGGCGCCGCGTTCGAGAATCACGGCGCGATCGGTCACGCCGAGGATCTTTTGCGGGTTCTGCTCGACCAGTATGGCCGACATTCCCTCCTGGCGAATGATGCGGTTGAGCGCAGCCAACAGTTCCTCGACGATAATGGGCGCGAGGCCCTCCAGCGGTTCGTCGAGGAGCATGATCTTCGGATTGAGCACCAGGGCACGTCCGACCGCGAGCATCTGCTGCTCGCCGCCCGAGAGCTGGTTGCCGAGATTGGTTTTGCGCTCGCCCAGCCGCGGAAACATCTCGTAAACCCTGTGTGGCGCCCACGGACCGGGCAGCGCCACCGCGGTGAGGTTCTCATGCACGGTGAGCGAGCGGAAGATGTTGCGCTCCTGCGGCACCCAGCCGACGCCGGCCCGTGCACGCTGCTCGGGCGGCAGTTTCGTGATGTCGCGGCCGGCCAACCGGATGACCCCGCCGCGGTAACGCGTCACACCGACGATCGAGTTGATCAGCGTCGTCTTGCCCATGCCGTTGCGGCCGAGCAAGGCGAGCGACTGGCCCTCGTCAAGTCGGAGCGAAATCTCGGCGAGCACCACCGCTTCGCCATAGCCGGCCTTGAGGCGATCGAGGCTCAGCAGCTCACGCATCGAGCGCCTCGCCGAGATAGACGGCCTTGACGCGCGGATCGCGCGCGACTTCGTCCGGCGGGCCCTCAACAAACAACTCGCCATTGACCAGAACGGAAATACGATCTGCAAAACTGAACACGATGTCCATATCGTGCTCGATAAGGAGGACGGTGACATCCGCCGGCAGCAACGCAATGGTCGCGAGGATTTCGTGGCGCTCGGCCCCCGGCACGCCGGCGGCCGGCTCGTCCAGGAGGAGCACGCGCGGCCGGCACGCGAAGGCGACCGCGATTTCGAGTAACCGCTGCTTGCCATAAGGCAAGATCGCGGTGCGCTCAGTCATGACGTCAACAAGCCGGAAGCGTTCCAACAGCTCGCCCACCTCGGCCGTAATGCCGGCCCGGCTGCCGACGATGCGCCACCAGTCGCGACCGGAGCCATGACGCTCGGAGATCGCAAGGCCGAGCGTTTCGATCGGCGTCAGGTCGGCGAACAGCTGGTTGATCTGGAAGGTGCGAGCGATACCGAGCCGCACGCGCTGATGCGGTTCGAGGTTCGTGATCGGCGCGCCGTCGAGCAGAATTTCGCCTCCCGAAGGACGCAGCATGCCGCTGAGCAGGTTGACGAAGGTGGTCTTTCCGGCGCCATTGGGGCCTATCAGGGCATGGCGGGCGCCCTTCCGGATCGCGATCGAGATCGCGCTCGCCGCCACGATGCCGCCGAACCGCTTGTCCAGATTCCTGGTCTCCAACACGGGCGATTCCGGTGCGGGCGCCATGGTCATGCACCCTGGTCCGGGCTGACGGCCGGCGCGGAGCGGCGGAACGGGCGCGCGACCTGCATTTCGACAAAGGAAATCCAGCCGCCGATGCGGTCGCGCCCGACCATGACGATGGCGACGAGCAGCAAGCCGATCCAAAACTGCCAATAACGCGCCGTGAGATCGGAGAGATAGTCTTGCAGCAGCCGGTAGATCAGGGCGCCGATGATGCCTCCATAAAGATAGCCGGTGCCGCCGATGATCAGGATCAGCAGGACGTCGGCCGAACGTTCGATCGAGAGCATGGAGAGCGATGCGAAAGCCTGGGTCTGCGCCAACAGCCCCCCGGCGATGCCGGCATAGCCGGCCGAAAGCGTATAGACGGCAACCAGCCGCCAATTGACCGCGATGCCGATGGCGGATGAGCGCAGCGGATTGCCCTTGATGGCCTTGAGCGACAGACCGAACGGCGAATTGACGATGCGCCGCGCCAGGACGAACAGCACAAAAAGCCACACCAAGGTATAGACATAGGCTGTGTGGCCGAACATATCGAACCGGTAGGCGCCGAACACCGGCGCCATGGTGACGCCCTGGAGGCCGTCGGCGCCGCCGGTGATCTCGCCGAATTTGTTGGCAAGCTCGTAGCACACGAGGGAGACGCCAAGCGTGACCATCAGGCGGGTCAGGTCGGAGCCACGCAGTACCAGAAAGCTCGTGGCGAAGCCGAGGGCAGCCGCCGCGAGCCCCGCGGCGACGAGCGCGATGGTGGGTTCGGCGATGATCTCGTGCTTGGCAAGGAGGCCCGCCGCGTAGGCCCCGACGCCAAAAAAGGCCGCGTGGCCAAGCGAAATGATGCCCGCATAGCCGAGGATGAGATCGAGCGAGAGCGCGAACAGTCCCCAGATTGCGGTCTCGGTGAGGATAAGATGGCGGCCCGGCAGGAAATAGATGGTCGCTAAGGCCGCCGCCCAGAATGCGATCTCGAACGGACCGAAGCGCGCGCGGGCGGCGAGAAAGCGGGTGACGGAGGTTTCGATCTGGCGGCTCATGTCGGCCCCGTTGGCGGCTACTTGGCCACGCCGCGGGCAAATAGGCCTTGCGGGCGCCAGATCAGGACGACGATCATAATGGTGTAAATCACGAAGGCCCCGAGCGTGGGGAAGTAATATTTACCGGCAACATCGCCGATGCCGAGCAGGATCGAGGCAAGAAACGGCCCCGTGATGCTCGAGGTGCCGCCCACCGTGACGACAATGAGGAAATAGATCATGTACTTGAGTGGGAAGATCGGATCGAGGCCCAGAATTTCAGCCCCGAGTGCGCCGCCGAGGCCGGCGAGCCCCGAGCCGACCGCGAAGGTGACGGCGAACACCGCCCCCACATTTATGCCGAGTCCGCGCGCGACGCGCTGGTCGTCGACGGCCGCGCGGAGCCGGCTGCCGAAGCGGGTAGCCGTCAGCACGAGCTGCAACGCGACGGTCAGCAACCCGCACACCACGATGATGAGCAGGCGGTAGCGGCCAACGCCCACCCCGAACACATCGAACTGGCCCTGCAGCGCCGCCGGAATCCGCACGAACTGCTGGGACGAGCCCATGACGTAATCGACCGCCGCTACCGACATGAAGACAAGGCCGATGGTGAACAGAACCTGGTCGAGATGGCTCCTCGCATAGACATGAATATAGAGCGTGCGTTCCAGCACGGCGCCGATTGCCGCGGTAGCAAAAAAAGCGAGCATCAGCCCGGCCAGAAACGGCAGCCCAATCCGATTGACGAGGACAACCGTGATGTAGCCGCCCGCCATGGCGAAGGCCCCGTGAGCCAGATTGACGAAATTCATCAGCCCCAGCGTGACCGCCAGCCCGCAAGCCAGGACGAACAGCAGCATGCCGTATGCGACGCCATCGAACAGGATGGTCAGCATGGGCGACTCTTCTCCCTCGCCCCGCTTGCCATTAGGGCGTTTACGCCCGTCTGCGACGGGCTATGGAGAGGGTCGGGGTGAGGGGGACTCTCCACCGGCTCAGACTCGCGGAGAGGCCCCCTCACCCGCCCCCACCCTAACCCTCCCCCCGCTTGCGGGGGAGGGCAGGGTGGGGGTCGACCTCTCCCCGCAAGCGGGGCGAGGTAAAGAACGTAACGCCCCGCACATCATTGCGGGCCTACTTCTTGACCTTGCCCGGGTCCTTCACGTTCGGGAACGTCTCGAACTCGACGTTGTATAGTTCGCCCTCAACCTTTTCGACCTTGCGCATGTAGATATTCTGCACGATGTCGCGGGTCTCCGGATCGATCGAGATCGGGCCGCGAGGGCTCTCCCACGCCATGCCCTTCATGGCGGCGACGAGCGCGTCGCCGCCGGTTGCGCCGTTGGTCTTCTTCAGGGCTTCGTAGATGAGGTGCATGCCGTCATAACCGCCGACCGACATGAAATTCGCCCGCATGCCATTATTAGCTTTGCGCATCGCAGCGACGTATTCCTTGTTCATCGGCGAGGGATGATAGGCCGAATAGGTGTGCGCCGTGACGGTGCCGATCACCTGGTCGCCCATGCCGTTGAGGATGTCGTCGTCGGTGACGTCGCCGGGGCCGATGATCTTGATGCCGGCCTTGTCGAGGCCGCGCTCGAGGAACTGGCGCACGAAGATCGCCCCCTGGCCTGCCGGCACGAAGATGAAGACCGCGTCCGGCTTGGCATCGCGGGCCCGCTGCAGGAACGGCGCAAAATCCGGATTGGCAAGAGGCGTGCGGATAAATTCAGAAATTTGGCCACCACCTTTGAGGAAAGTCTCCTTGAAGAAGTTTTCGGAATCGATGCCGGGTGCAAAGTCCGACACCATGCTGACGACCTTCTTGATGCCGTTCTTGAGCGCCCAGTCGGCCATGATTACGCATGACTGCGCCAGGGTGAAGCTGGTGCGCACCACAAAGGGCGAGCGCTCGGTGATGCTCGATGTGCCGGCCGCCATGACGATTTGCGGGATCTTGGCTTCGGTCGCCAGGGGCGAGACCGCGAAGGCGGTCGGCGTGACGCCGAAGCCGACGACGAAATTGACCTTCTCGTTGACGATCAGTTCCTGCGCAAGGCGCTTGGAATTGTCGGCGATCGCGCCGTCGTCCTTGACGGTGACCTGGATCTTCTTGCCGGCCACAGTGTCGCCGTGCTGCGCCATATAGAGACGCATGGCCGCGCTGATCTGCACCCCGGTCGATTGCTGCGGGCCGGTCATCGGCAGCAGCGCGCCGATCTTTACGGTGGTCTGCGCTTGGGCGGAGAAGGCGGCGAGGCCGACTGCCGCCACGGCAACGCCGGTTATTATGGTGTTGCGAAACATGTTTCTCTCCTTCGGACTCTCGACCCTATTTTCTTACCAACACGACCGAGCGCGGCGGATCGGCCGCCTCTTCTCCCTCTCCCCGCCTGCGGGGAGAGGGTCGGGGTGAGGGGGACTCTCCAAAAGCTCAGACTCGAAAAGGCCCCCTCACCCTCCCTCGCTTCGCTCGGTCGACCTCTCCCCGCAAGCGGGGAGAGGTGAAACTACGCGTGCGCCTCGCGGCGCGGATCGATGATCTGCTCGACCTTGCCCAGGGCGTGCATGCACGGCAGTACCTGGGCGAGGCTCGCGTTCGGCTGTCGCCTTTCCCGGATGGCGGCGATGAATTCGCGATCCTCCAGTTCAATGCCGTCCATTGACACGTCGACCTTGGAGAGATCGATCTGATTCTTCTTGCCGTCGAAGAGATCGTCGTAATAGGCGTTATAGGTGCCGTTATCGCAGATATAGCGGAAAAACGAGCCGATCGGGCCGTCATTATTGAATGACAGCGACAGCGTCAGGATCGCTCCCGACGGCACCTTCATGACGATCCCCATGTCCATGGCGATCTTGAGTTGCGGGTGACGCGGCCCCTGCACCGCGGAGCACTCCGAAACGGTCTCGCCGGTCTGATATTGGAACAGGTCGACCGTATGGGCCGCATGGTGCCACAGCAGATGGTCGGTCCAGCTGCGCGGCTTGCCGGCGGCGTTCATGTTGGAGCGGCGGAAGAAATAGGTCTGCACGTCCATCTGTTGGATTTTGAGTTCGCCGTTTCGGATTCGCTTGTGCACCCATTGATGGCTTGGATTGAAACGGCGCACATGCCCGCCCATGGCAATGACACCCGTCTCCTGCTGGATTTTCAGCAGCGCTTCGGAGTCCGCCACGCTGTCGGCGATCGGAATTTCGATCAGCACGTGCTTGCCGGCGCGCATCACCTGCTCGCCTTGCCGGCGGTGCATCTGGGTCGGCGTGGTGAGGATGACGGCGTCGGCGCGTTTGATACCTTCGCCGAGATCGCCGCTCCAGTGCGGAACCCCGTATTTCTTGGCAACTTCCGCGGTCGCATCCTGATTGCCGCCGATCAGCGATACCACCTCGACATCCGCAATGCGCTTCAAAGCGTCGAGGTGCTTCTGACCGAAGGCGCCCTGCCCGGCTACGCAAATCTTCATTGCTTGCTCCTGACAACGACCTGCTTGGCTTCCTGGGCGGCGCGCTTCGCTTTCGGAGCGTGGCCTTTGGCCGGCGCCGGACGCCGGCCTTTTGTTGTGCGCTGGGCGTTCTCCAGGATGATGTGGCCGACCGCGGTGTTGGACGCCGGCACGGTATAGAAGCGGTAAACCTCCTTCACCTTGTCGTCGAGGGCGCCGCGCATGATCAGCCACATCACCATTTCGATGCCCTCGGCGCCGGCCTCGCGCATGTATTCCACATGGGGAATACGGGCGAGCTTCTTCGGGTCCCGGGTGAGGCCGTCCAGATACGCCTTATCGAACTTGCTGTTGATAAGCCCGGCGCGCGGCCCGGAAATCTGGTGCGACATGCCGCCGGTGCCCATGATCACCACCCGCAGGTCCTCCGGATAGGACGCCACCGCCTTGCGGATCGCACGGCCCAGCATGTAGCAGCGATGGCCGGTGGGCGGCGGATACACCACCACATTGACGGCAAGCGGGATCACCGGGCACGGCCATTCCGTGGGCGAGCCGAACATCAGGTTCAGCGGCACCGTGAGGCCGTGATCGACCTCCATCTTGTTGACGATGGTGAGATCGAATTCATCAAGAATGACGGATTGGGCGATATGGGACGCAAGCGCCGGGTGGCCCTTGACCACCGGCACGGGACGGGGTCCCCAGCCTTCGTCGGCGGGCGGAAATTCCGCCGCGCAGCCGAGCGCAAAGGTCGGGATCAGCTCGACCGAGAACGCGGAAGCGTGATCGTTATACACTGCGATGACCACGTCGGGCTTCGCCTTCGCCATCCATTCCTTGGATCTTTCGAAGCCCGAGAATACCCGCTTCCAATAGGGCTCCTCGGTCTTCTTGTTATCGATCGCGGCGCCGATGGCCGGTACGTGTGACGATGTTACGCCTGCGATGATTCTAGCCACGTTTCGATCCTGCCTTTTTGCCGCGCTTCGAAGCCGGCGGGCGAGAGGATTTTGTGCCCAGCTTGGCCGGGGATTTTGCCGCTGCCTTTCGGGGCGCCGGCTTCTTGCGGACATCGAGCCCCGATTTGCTGCGATTGCCTTCGACCGAACGGCCGCCGGCCAGCATCATCTTGGCGTAGTCCTCCTGGGTCGAGTCCGTCATCACCGCCGCCATGTGCTGGAACGAATGCCCGTCGGTCGCGCCCAG
>Ga0257161_1000226_pt1 | contig 15348 bp, 18 predicted proteins | sample NR01A_FD_185954 | JGI IMG/M metagenome (GOLD analysis project Ga0257161, IMG submission 185954) | Soil microbial communities from H.J. Andrews Experimental Forest, Oregon, United States - NR-01-A | ecosystem: Environmental > Terrestrial > Soil > Temperate forest > Bulk soil | place: USA: Oregon... | reverse complement strand
GTTCCATTGATCTAGCGGTTGCGATCGCCGATGCTAAGGGTCCACCGCGTCGCAGGACAGATGATTCTTTTTTGCGCTGAGGGCCGCTGCCATCCCAGAATACCGTCCCCGATAGATGTCGCATCGAAACGCATCGCTTGAGGACAGGTCACGGAGCGTGAAAAACATCGCGGTCATCACCGCTGCTTCCATGACCGGGCGTCGACGAGACCCGTCCATGGTTCGATCCAATCGGTTCATGTATGGCAGAGAAGCAACGGGTGTGTCCGAATCGTCAATTCGCCGACCTGAGCGCTTGAAATACGCGTGATAATGGCGGACAGTTTTGAAAGTCGACCGTCCGATGTGGCGTTTGCAGGAGCTTCATCCCATGCGCTGGATGTTATCAATTGCTCTGGTTCTGAGTCCGTTCGCCGCCCATGCGATCACCGTCGGTCCCGGCCTCACGGGAAACGACACTGGCGGCATCATTCAGTGGACGCCGGAGACCGATCTTATATACCGCGATATCGCCGTTGCGCATTGCGCCCGCTGGAACCGGCTGGCCAGCATCACCAGCGTACACCGCACTTACGGCGACTATATCGGCTTCCAATGTGTCGTTGATCGCCGATATGATCCGCGCAGGACGGGGATTTCCTGGACCAAGTAGAAGCACCAAATTTTCGACAATCGCTCTGCTGCGCTATGCCTCGCGGCGCCATGCGCGCGCGTTCAAGGTGGCGGGGGCAATGGCGCCGGGATCGGCGCACAATTTCGCCGGCCCGATGAAATGCAATCATCCACGCGACGGGTCTCAAGGAGCGCATCGCCCAGCCAGAGGCCCATAGCCAACACGAACAAAATGAATCCGGCGATCAGAAAATTGACCAGCCGACGTTCGCCTTCGGTTTCTGGCCTGTCACCATGATCTGACGCCGGATGTCGATCGGCTGACGGCCGATCGGTCCAACCTGTGCCGGTTTTCACTTGCCCATCGTTTCCTTCACCATCCCGACAAGTTGCTTGAGAGTAAACGGCTTGGCGAGGAAGTGGTACTTGTATTTCTCGCCTTCCGGAAGGTGCTTCTCGAACGCCTCTTCGGCATAGCCGGACACGAAGATGATCTTGACATTGGGATCACGGCTGCGCAGCTTGGTCAGCAGTGTCGGGCCGTCCATCTCGGGCATTACCACGTCGGAAACCACGAGATCGATCTTGCCGAAGTAGCTGTCGAATGCCTCGACCGCCTCCAAACCGTTCGCCGCCTGGAGCACCGTATAGCCACGCGAGGTCAGCCCGCGCGCGTTGAGACCGCGCAATCCCTCCTCGTCTTCGACCAGCAGGATGGTGCCTTGCCCGGTGTCATCCGCCGGTTTCGCCGCCACCTTGTCGATGCGGACAGGCGCGTCCGGCTCCGACGCAGCAGCCGGCGCGGTTTCGTCGGCCGTCGGAATATGACGGGGCAGGAAGATACGGAATGTCGTGCCCTTCCCGATTGTCGATTCCGGATAGATGAAGCCGCCGGTCTGCTTGACGATGCCATAGACCGTTGAGAGGCCGAGCCCGGTGCCCTTGCCAACCTCCTTGGTGGAAAAGAACGGCTCAAAGATATGATCGATGATGTCGTCCGGAATGCCGGTTCCGGAATCGTTGACCTCCACCAGCACGTATTCGCCCGGCGGCATGCCCTTGAGGGCGGGATACCGGCTTTCCGCGACAGTGACGTTCGCGGCCCGCAACGTCAGCTTGCCGCCGTCCGGCATGGCGTCGCGGGCATTGACCGCGAGATTGACAATCACCTGCTCGAATTGGGATTGGTCGGCCTTGACGGGCCACAAGTCACTGCTGGGGGGGATGAGGTCGAGTGTTACGCGCTCGCCGATCAGCCGGCGCAGCAGCATCGAGAGATCCGACAGCGCCTCGCCGAGATCGAGCACTTGAGGGCGCAGCGTCTGCCGGCGCGAGAACGCCAACAGATGGCGTACCAAACCCGCAGCCCGATTGGCGTCGTGCTTGATCTGCATGATGTCCTGGAAGGACGGATCGGACGGCCTGTGTGCAGTAAGCAGGAAGTCGGTCGCCATCATGATGGAGGAAAGCACGTTGTTGAAATCGTGCGCGATGCCGCCGGCGAGCTTGCCGACCGACTCCATCTTCTGCGCCTGATCGAACTGGCTTTGCAGCACGCGCTGCTCAGTGGTCTCGATCGCATAGACGATCGCGGCTTCGGAATCACGTTCGGCATCCTCGACTGGCGTGACATAGAAACGCGCCCACCGTTCGCCCTCGCCGGCGAGCGCCGCATCGATGGGCGTGATATCGCCGCGACCGCGCGCAGCTTGCGCCAGCGCGTCATCGAGCGCGGCACGATCACGGGCGGCGACCACGCCGCGAATGGTGCGTCCTTGCGGTATCGCCGCCTCGCCCTTGAGCACGTTCTGAAACAGGTGCGCGAACAAGGCGTTGTTGCGGGCGATGCGGCCATTGCGATCGACGGTCGCGATCGCCATCGGGGTATTGTTGAAGAAACGCATGAAGCGCACTTCAGCGTCGCGCAGCGGATCGGCGGCGCCACCGGCGCGGTTGAGCACCAGCGTGCGCGACGCACCGGGGGTGGCATCGGCCGCGAATGCGACCTTGTGATAGAGCCGTACCGGCAGCGTGCGGCCATCGCGGCGGCGCAGGTCGAGATCGAGAATGTCGGTCTTCACCTCGCCCGGATGCGCCAACAGCGTCGTCAACAGCGCTGCACTGTCGCCGGGCAAAAGATCGGCGAGTCGGAGTCCCCCCGAGCCGACCTGGGCGAGATCGTAATCGAGCCAGCCGGCGAGCGTGGCGTTGATGTAGCCGATGTCGCCGTTGCCATCGACCGAAAAAAAGCCGGCCGGCGCATGATCGAGATAGTCGATCGCGTGCTGCAGCTCCTGGAACACGTTCTCCTGGCGCTCGCGGTCGCGGGTGACATCGGCGACGGTCCACACCGAGGCCTGCCTGGTCTCGCCGGGGTCCCCCACCGCCCCGAGGGGGCGCACACGCAACCGAAGCCATCGCGCCGGCTCTCCACGCGGGGAGGTAATCCGTACCTCCTCCTGGAGTCGCCTGCCGTCCCGGCTCGCCTTGAGCAGACGATAGACCGCCTCCGAGACATCCGGATCGCCAACGAACACGCGCTCGACCGGGCGGACGTCCTGCGCCCCGATCGCGCCCGAAAACGCCCGGTAGGCCGCATTGGCATAAAGGACGCGCCCGTTGGCGTCAGTCACCACGATGCCTTCATGGGCATGTTCGACCACTTGTTCGAGCGTCGAATTGGCCGCCTCCCGGCCGGAAATCCGAAGCACCCCGGCCGCGAGGGCAAACAGCGAGAAAACCCCGATCATGCCGAGCACAGCCAGCAGAAACATCACGTATGATCCAGCCTGATTGCGACCGACCAGCATCAGACCAGCGGCGGCGACGATCAAGCCGACGGCGACCAGCAGGACCAGGGCAATGCTGCCCCGGCGTTCGTTGCGCTCTCCCATCGTCGTGCTCAGGCCCTGCATTGCCATGACAGACCGACCCCCGTAACGGACGGCCCCGCGTCCGACGGCCCGTGCTTCCCCACTGCCCCAGTCAGCCGGCCGACGCAAGAGCGCGTCCCTGCGGAAACCCTCGATGATTCTCCTTAAATGATTCTCTCCGGACGCGGCGTATACAAACGGATCGCCCGCTCATCCTCTCAGCGCACCATTGAGCCGCATCACATAGCCGATCACCTCGGCGACCGCCTTGTAATGCTCGGCCGGCACCTCCTGGTCAATTTCGACGGCCGCATAGAGGGTACGGGCGTGATCTGGGGATCGCCGTCGCTTCGCTTGAACTCATCCTTAATCTCGCGCAGCGACATCTTCTGCCGCTCGAACCACAGGCGGTATTGGAACAGGTAGTCCGCCGCCGCGATGATGGCGAGGATCGCCACCACGGCGCCGAACAGCTTGAGCGCAAGAGTACGGATGAACGGCAGCAGCACCTCAGGATCGAATGATAGGAATTAGCCAGGAGATTGCGCAGCACCGACCGCAGGTCGCCCGCCGCCGAGAGGAAAAGCTCAGCAACACCAGGGCCGATGCCGCGATCACGAACCAGACATTGACCTCTTGGCTCTTGGCAACGTCGCCATGCTGCAGCGCTTCATCGAGCCGTTTCTGACTGGGGTCTTCGGTTTTTTCGGTATCGTCTTCAGCCATGCCCGCTCGCTACCCTCTGGGAGCGCGGGCGTCCCGCCCGCTCTTTTGTGTCAGCGTCGTAGGGTGGGCAAAGTCGCCTGCCGCAGCTAATGACATTGTGCACCGGCCTCGCGCGACTTTGCCCGCGCGGTCAAACTGCGAGGTCGGACAGCGTGGGCAAAGGCGCATGAGAGACTGCACAAGTTGCGTGGCGGGGCGATGTGCCTTTGCCGACTCTACAAGTGATCGCAGTCGATCGAAATCCGGTCATTGGAACGCGGTCTAAGAGCCAGGCGATAGCGCATGCATCACGTCTTCGACGTGGCCGAGAAACGTCACCATCATGGCCCCGACGACAAGGATCAGCAGCGTGAGGCCGCCAAGGATCGACAGCGGCATGCCGACGAAGTACACCTGCATCTGCGGCATGAGCCGCGACAGAATGCCCAATCCGAGATTGAAGAGGAGCCCGAACGCCAGAAAGGGTGCCGATAGCTGATCAACCCGACACGATACGGGCCACGATCCGCGCCATCTGGGCCGCCATCGCGTCGGCCATGAACGGTAAAGCGATCAGCATGGTGGCAAAGATGGCCATGCAAGAAATCTTTTGGCGTTCCCGATGCCACTGCATCCGGGTCCGCAGCATGGAAAAAATCCCAACATCCGCTATGGCCATATTGTGTTACCGATCCGGTTTGTACTTGGCTTGCCGGCATTCATCCGGTAGGCAGACTTTGCCGGGTGTATGGTTAATAAACGGTAAATGGGTCGGCACGTCACAACGTCCCGAGAACGTTATCGCGAACCAATGCGGACAATCCGGGATTTTGGGATATTGGTCGTCCGAATCGGCTATCCGGGATAACCTGCTTGGGAGGCCCGACCGGCAAAAATCTGCTCGGCGCCATTAGCCTGACCCAAACTAAGTCAAACTTCATTCTCCGCGGCGCGGGGGATACGGAGCACCTCAATGGAACTACTGTTTGGCGGCATGCAGGACGTGGCGAGATTCATCGTCGCATTCATGCTGGTGCTGGGGCTCATCGGCGCGGGAGCCCTGCTCTGGCGGAGGTTCGGCGTCGGGCCGCTGAGCCACATTGGACCTCGCGGCCGTCAACCACGGCTCGCCGTGCTCGACGCGGCTTCCGTGGACGCCCGCCGTCAGCTGGTCCTGATCAGGCGCGACAATACCGAGCACCTGCTCATGATCGGCGGTCCGACCGACATCGTGATCGAGCCCAATATTACCCGCACCGGGACGATTCCGGTGTCTCGCGAGCCGCGTCCGATCCCGGTCGGGGACAGCTCCCGCCAACCGGTATCGACCGAAAGTCCGGGGTGGGCGCTGCCATTGGAGCAGACGGCGCGCCCATTGCGCGCCGTCGAGGACCTCGACGCTCCCTTGGAGGCGCCGCACCGCACCGCAAGGGAGGCCATGGCCGATTCCATGCGCGCGATGCGACCCGAGCCGGCGGCCCGACGAAGCCCCGCCGCGGAACTCCGAGCGTCGCCCGAGGACGAAATCACCGCTCCCGCCCTGACGCCGCCATCCTTGCCAGCGGCGACGAATTACCGCACGACGGCAGCACCTGAGCCGCGGCGCGCCTCAACGCCATCGCAGCCGCCACTTTATGAGCCGGTTTTCCAGGCGCCGCCGGAGGCACAACGGCCCCCGACGATGTCGGAGCCCATTTCACATTTCAGCGACGCGGAGGAGGTGAAACGCGCGGCCACCCCGCCGCCTCGACAATTGCAATCCGACGAAAACAATCTCGCCGAAATGGCGCAACGGCTTGAAGCGGCGTTGCGGCGCCCGACCAAGCCGGTCGAGCCTCCCACCGCGCCGCCCGCGGCAGCCCGCCCAGTCGCCCGGCCCGAACCGTCCGCAGCGCCGCCCGCGGCAGCCCGCTCGGCCAAGCCTATCGATACTTCCGCCGCGCCGCCTGCGGCACCCCGCACGGCCAAGCCGGCCGAGCCTTCCGCCGCGCCGCCCGCGGCAGCCCGTCCGGCCGCCCGGCCCGAACCGTCCGCAGCGCGGAAAGCTGCCCAATTCGAAGCCCTTAATTCGCCAAAGGGGAGCGTCAAATCGCCCGAGCCACCGTCGTCCCCGCCTTCGGATCTTAAGATCTTGTCCGGGAAGGCAAAAGTTGAGCCTCAACCGCCTTTCGAGAGTCTTGAGGACGAGATGGCGAAAATGCTCGGACGGTCGCCCGGTAAATCGTGACGAAAGCCGTGACCGGCGGCCGAGTTCGTCTTGCGACGGTGGCGGCCGGTGTTGAACTCGTGACACTGGTCATCCCGGCCGCGATGACGTCAGCCACAATCACGCCCGGATGGGCCCAGGATATCAGCATCAATTTCGGCCAAGGCGGCGGGCTCGCCGATCGCGTGCTTCAACTTGTCGCGCTGATGACCGTACTTTCGCTCGCGCCGTCCATTCTCGTGATGGTGACTTCGTTCACGCGCGCCTTCGAAATCGGATTTCTCCTGTTTCTACCCTTCCTGGTTATCGACCTCGCGGTTGCCTCGGTGCTGATGTCGATGGGCACGATGATGCTGCCGCCGGTCGTGGTGTCGCTGCCGTTCAAGTTGATCTTCTTCGTGCTTGTCGACGGCTGGAGCCTCGCGGCCGGCAGCTTGGTGCAGAGCTACGGACCGTGACGACATCTCGATCGGCCGGTGGCAAAGTGTCCAAGGGTGCTTCACAGATTTCCGTCAACGGCGAAGCGCCGCGGGCATGGCAGCGCATGTTATCGGGCCGCCGGCTCGATCTCCTCGATCCTTCGCCGCTCGACATCGAGATCGAGGATATCGCTCACGGGTTAGCCCGAGTGGCACGCTGGAACGGACAGACTCACGGCGATTACATTTTCTCGGTAGCGCAACACACCTTGCTGACGGAGGAGATCGCGCGACGCCGCACCGGCGGGGGCGATCGGAGGCTTGCGCTTGCGCTGCTGCTCCATGATGCACCCGAATACGTGATCGGCGACATGATCTCACCGTTCAAGGTTGTAATCGGCACCGCCTACAAGGCAGTTGAGCATCGCTTGCTCAACGCGATCCATGTCCGTTTTGGACTGCCGCGTGACCTGCCGGCCGAAATCGTCACCATCGTCAAGGCTGCCGATCGTGGCGCCGCATTTCTGGAGGCGACGACACTTGCGGGGTTCAGCACGGCTGAAGCTCGACGATTTTTCGGCCCCCGCCCGACCTTGCCGGCCGCAGCCGAGAAGGATTATCTCACGCCGTGGCCGGCGGAGACGGCGAAGCGAAGATTTCTCCAACGTTTCGCCGAACTACCGGAAGATTGACGTTGCGACGGCCCGCAGTTGCCCCTCGAAAAAGGACGATGTGATGATCCACGTGTGTTCGTTGGCGCGGCTCCACGAGACCGTCGCGACGACCGGCGCCCGGCACGTCGTTTCCCTGCTCGCGCGCGAGGCTAATCTGATGCGCCCGGCCGCGATCGCGGCCGAAAATCATTTATGGTTGCAGTTGCACGATATCAGCGCACCGTTGGATGGCTACGTAACACCGCAGACCGAGCACGTGGAGCAGCTTATCGCCTTTGTACGGCGTTGGCCACGCGAGACGCCTCTGGTGATGCACTGCTACGCGGGCGTCAGTCGTTCCACGGCCGCAGCCTTCGTATCGGTATGCGCATTGAGCCCCGCAAGCGACGAGCATGCTGTCGCCGCCGCGCTGCGGCGCGCCTCCCCGACCGCAACGCCGAATAGGCGCATCGTCACGCTCGCCGACCATCTGCTGGAGCGAAGTGGCCGCATGATCAAGGCGATCGAAGCCATCGGACCCGGCATGGTCGTTGCCGAGACAACGCCGTTTCGGCTCGATCTCGCCGGTCATTAACGCGATATCAAGCATAGTCGCTCATAAATCCCCCGGGCTTGGCTGAACCCGACTGCCATCTCGCCGATCCTCCGATCGCGAAACGGCGTCGGAAAATGCCTCGGTGTCGGGACTTGTAGCGTTGCGTCAGCATAACCATCAGGCGTTGCGTGGTAGACCGAAGGGGCGTGCGGCACCCCTCGCAATCGCCATCGTCCTGACAATGCTGCCTGCCCGGATCGGCTATCAGGATGTGGCTGCGATGATCGCCAGGCAGCCGGCGGTCGGCGAGAGCTTCCGCGCTCATCTCATCGCCTCGCCGTTCGGCACCATCCACGCCGCAACCTTCAGTTTTCCGCAGCCGGTCGGGACCGGAATTCCGGCCGGCGCGGGCCTTCACGTTGCGGCCTACGCCGCGGGCAGCGACGTCACCGGCGCGCTCGCGCATGCGCTGCCGACGGCGCCGGGCATCGATCTCCAGACGACGTCTTCGCGTCGGAACTTTCCGGAAATCAACCGTGCCCTGAAGGGGCCGCGCCTCGTGCCGCGGGTCCGACCCGATTTCGACTCTCCCCAACCGTCAACCACTGACGGACCGAATCCGGCCCCTGGGCTGCAACCCGTCGCGCGTCCGACGCCCACGGCCGGCGCGGCGGATGAGGCAACAACAGACAGCACCGAAACGACCAGCGCCACCCCGGCGCCGGATAATGCGGACTTTGCGTATTTCGATCCATCCGGCTCCGACGCCGTGGAGTCTTCGCTGATTGATGGCGACGGCGCGACGGTCCAGGCGGCACGTCTTTATTTCGGGGCCGCGTCGCTGGGAGGTACGCCAACGACGATGGAGCCTTGGGGGCCGGGACAGGCCCCCGTATTCGAGCCGCGAGAACCGGAAACCGCGGTTGCCGCGCCGAATGCGGCGGCGCCATTCGAAGTGCCGCGCAACGAGACCGTAGCGCCGAAAGGCGAGGTAACTGGTGCAGAACATCGGCCGATGAGCCCCGCCGAACATCTCGGCCTCATCGGCGCCACACGCGCCAAGCAGGAGAAATGCCTCGCCGACGCGATCTACTTCGAAGCCCGGGGCGAACCCTTACGCGGCCAGATGGCCGTCGCCCAGGTGGTCGTGAACCGGGTGTTCTCGGGCTATTACCCCCATACTATTTGTGGCGTGGTCTACCAGAACGCCCACCGCCATCTGGCCTGTCAGTTCACCTTTGCGTGCGACGGAATCCCCGATCGCATCAACGAACCGGCCGCCTGGGAGCGCGCCAAGCACATCGCTCGTGAGGCGCTGGACGGCAAGTTCTGGCTCAACGACATTGGTAAGGCGACGCACTACCACGCCCGCTGGGTACATCCGTGGTGGGTACGCGAAATGCGCAAGCTCGATCGCATCGGCGTGCACACCTTTTATCGTCCGCGCAACTGGGGGGACGGCTCGAAATCGCCGACTTGGGGCGACGCAGAGGCGACCAAAACCGCGGCAAAGACACTGTAGTGGGAGCGCGGGCGTCCCGCCCGCTCTTCTCAAGAAAAAAGAGCGGGCGGGACGCCCGCGCTCCCTTACATCTCGATATCGAGCCCGACATCGAGATTGGCCGACGAATGCGTGATCGCGCCCGACGACAGATAGTCGACGCCCGTCGCGGCAATCGCGGCGGCGCTCGCGAGGGTGATGCCGCCCGAGGCCTCGGTGACAAGACGACCAGCCACGAGACCGACCGCCTCGGCGAGCGTCGCCGGATCCATGTTGTCGAGCAGCACCACGTCGGCGAGGCCGGTGTCGAGCACTTCGTGCAACTGGTCGAGCGTATCGACCTCGATCTCGATCTTGACAAGGTGCCCGGCTGCCGCCCGCGCACGCTTCAGCACCGGCCTGATGCCGCCAGCCACCGCAATGTGATTGTCCTTGATGAGGATCGCGTCATCGAGCCCGAAGCGGTGATTGAAGCCGCCACCGCAGCGCACCGCGTATTTCTGCAAGGCACGCAGGCCCGGCGTGGTCTTGCGGGTGCAGCATATGCGCGCCTTGGTGCCGGCGATGAGGCGCACGAACGCGGCTGTTGCGGTCCCGATGCCTGACAGATGACCGAGAAAATTGAGTGCGGTGCGCTCGGCGCCGAGCAGGCCGCGTGCGTTGCCCTCGACCGTCATCAGCACAGTTTTGGCTGCGACGGCGTCGCCGTCTTGCGCATGGGCCGTAAGCTTGACGCCGGCGTCGAGCTTGCGGAACGCCGCTTCGACAAGCGGCAGACCGCTGATCACCCCGGCTTCGCGCGCCGCCGCCACGGCGCGCCCGGCGAGGCCGGCCGGCACGGTGGCGACGGACGTCACATCGCCGGCTCGACCAAAATCCTCGGCAAGCGCTCGGGTCACCGCCTCGTCGATCGCAAACGGCGACAGGAAGGCGTCGGGGCAAATCGTGTTCATCATGCTGGACCAGATTTTGAAGTGGGAAACAATCAATAGCCGATCTCGGCAAAGGGCGAAATGACGGGAAAGCCGGCCCCACAATTGGTGCAAATGGGTTTCGCGGGGCGACGACCAAAAATCGATTCGGAGACGTGAATGGCAGCCATACGGCAGGCCTCGGGATGGCTGCCATGCGAAAAAACGCAATTGAATCCGAAGTTTCGATTTGGTTAGCGCCCCGCAAGACCCTAGATATCTCCCCACGCGCGCGGGAGCGGAACCTCGTCGAATATGCTTCGCGACGCACTGTTACTCGTGAAGCACTATTGCTTCCCGAATCACGCGCTGCTTGCGAATTTCAAAAAGCTGGGAACCCCGTTCATGACGACCCTAGAAGCAGCACCTTCACGCTTGAGCTGGCGCACGCCTGCCGTGATCGTCATATGCGGTTGCCTGATGGCAATCCTGTCGTTCGGGCCTCGTTCGGCGCTCGGCTTTTTCCTGACGCCGATGTCGCAGGAGAATGGCTGGGGCCGGGACGTGTTCTCGCTGGCGCTTGCCATGCAGAACCTGTTTTGGGGCGCGGCACAACCTTTCGCCGGCGCGATCGCGGACCGCTATGGCGCGCTGCGGGTGCTTTCCGGCGGCGCCGCCATGTACGTCCTCGGGCTCGTGCTGATGGCGAATGCGCATTCGCCCGCCATGTTGGAGTTGTCGGCCGGCGTACTCCTGGGCTTCGGCCTTTCCGGGTGCTCGTTCAACGTGGTGCTGGCGGCGTTCGGCAAGCTGCTGCCCGAACGGTGGCGTTCGCTCGCATTCGGGGCCGGGACGGCGGCCGGCTCGTTCGGCCAGTTCCTGTTCTCCCCGCTCGCGGTTGCCTTGAATGACGCCTATGGCTGGCAGAACGCGTTGATGATCTTCGGCGGCCTGTGCCTCGTCATGCTGCCACTGTCGCTGGCGCTCGCAACCCCACGCAATGTCGCCACGCCCGGCGGTGTCGCGCCGCAATCGCTCAAGCAGTCGCTTTCGGAAGCGCTCGGGCATCGCTCCTACATACTGCTGGTGCTCGGCTTCTTCACCTGCGGCTTCCAACTCGCCTTCATCACGATTCATATGCCGGCCTATCTGGCGGACAACGGAATATCCACCAAGGTCGGCGGCTTGACTATCGCGGCGATTGGCCTGTTCAACATCGTCGGCTCGCTTACAGCGGGTTGGCTCGGCAACCGCCTGCCCAAACGCTACATCCTTTCGGTGATCTATCTGATTCGGGCACTGGCGGTTCTCGTGTTCATCTCCTTCCCGGTGACGCCGACGAGCTCGATCTTATTCGGCGCCGTGATGGGATTGATGTGGCTGTCGACGGTGCCGCCCACTAACGGGCTGATCGCTATGATGTTCGGCACCAAATGGCTCGCCATGCTGGCGGGGTTCGCGTTCTTCAGCCATCAGGTCGGCGGCTTCCTGGGCGTCTGGATCGGCGGCCTCGCCTATGAGCATACCGGCTCCTACGACGTGGTGTGGTGGCTCTCGATCCTGTTCGGAGTCTTGTCGGCGCTGGTCAACCTCCCGATCGTCGAAAAGCCGGTCGAACGTCTGGCGCAGGCGCCGGCGTGACGCTGGAATTTCATAGGCCGGGCTGGTACAGCCCAGCCTATGAACGACGTTCCGGGAGACGGCGGACCGGACATATCCGTCGTGCTTACGACCTATGATCGCCGGCACAGCCTCCCGCGAGCAATCGCAGGCGTGCTGGCGCAGGACGATGCTCGTTTCGAGTTGATCGTGGTCGACGACGCCTCGCGCGACGGCACGCCCGACTACCTCGCAACGCTCGCCGACCCCCGCATCCGCACAATCGCGGCCGAACGCAATGGCGGCCCCAGCGTGGCTCGCAATCTCGGCCTCAAAGGCGCGCGCGCCGGCATTGTGGCTTTTCTCGACAGCGACGATGCCTATCTGCCGCGTCGTCTCTCGGCCCCGCTCGCGGCCTTCGCGGCCGACGTGGGCCTCGTCTGCACGCTGAGCTCGGCCGTCCGGCACGACCGCACGAAAACCCGTGACGCCCGCGTGCCGGCCGTCCGGCTTGCCGCACCGGCGTTCGAATGGGCGCTGATCTGCGACCTCGTTCCGGTCGAGGCGACCAGCATTACGGTGCGGCGCGACGCAGCGCTCGCCGTGGGCGGGTTCTGCGAGCGACTTTGGCTCGCCGAGGACCGCGAATTCCTGATCCGGCTCGCCCGCCAGGGAGGCGCACAGCTCCTATCCGAGTTGCTGTGGGAGAAATTCTGGGGCGACGACAATCTCTCGAACAATTGGGCCAAGGCTGCGCGCGGGCTCGTCGCCTATGCGCGCGAGTGCCCCGAAATCGCCGGGCGTTACCGCAAGATCGGCACCTATCTGGCGACCAAGGTATTGATCGCCGATCTGCGGCTCGGCCTGTGGCAGGCGTTTTGGCCTGATCTCGAAGCACTGCGCGGAGCCGGGCTCATCGATTTTGATGTGTTACGCCTCATCCGAGATCACCGTGAGGTGCGACGGTATCGACGCGCATCGTCGGGGGCGGAAGCGCTTGGCCGGCTCGCGGGGGCGCCGGAGGAGTGGAAGTGATCCGTAGGATGGGTTGAGCGTCAGCGAAACCCATCCAGGGCGTGCCGCACGGAAAGGCCGATGATGGGTTTCGCTGACGCTCAACCCATCCTACCATTACGCAGCATACCGACAAGGAGAGCGCGCGTGGCCACATTCAAGGCGATCGTCATCACCAAGACCGAAAGCGGCACTGCCGCCGCGCTGACGGATTTCGATGAGCAAGGCTTGATGGAAGGCGACGTCACGCTGCGGCCCGAATGGTCGACCGTGAACTACAAGGACGGCCTCGCGGTCACCGGCAAGGCTCCCGTCGTGCGCCGGTTTCCGATGATCGCCGGCGTTGACGCGGCAGCGGTTGTGGAAGAGTCTTCGCACCCGACCTGGAAGCCCGGCGACAAGGTTTTGGTGAACGGCTGGGGCTGCGGCGAAACTCATCTCGGCATGTATGCCGAAAAGGCGCGGGTGAAGGGCGATTGGCTGGTCGCGCTGCCGCCGGACCTCTCCAGTCGCGATGCCATGGCGATCGGCACCGCGGGCTACACCGCAATGCTGTGCGTGATGGCGCTCGAGCGGGCCGGCATCGGGCCGGAGAACGGCCCGGTGGTCGTCACGGGTGCCGCCGGCGGGGTGGGCTCGGTCGCGGTCGCGCTGCTGGCCAAACTCGGCTACCAGGTCGCGGCGTCGACCGGTCGGCCGTCCGAGGCCGGCTATCTCAAGGACCTGGGCGCGACCGAGGTGATTGCCCGCGCGGACCTCACTGGGCCTGCGCGCCCGCTCGCCAAGGAACGCTGGGCCGGGGGAATCGACACGGTGGGCTCGACGACCCTCGCCAACGTGCTGTCGATGACCCGCTATGGCGGTGCGGTGGCGGCCTGCGGGCTCGCGGGCGGCATGGACCTGCCGACCTCGGTTGCACCCTTTATTTTGCGCGGCGTATCGTTGTTGGGAATAGAATCCGTGATAGCGCCCTTGCCTTTACGCAACAAGGCATGGAAAAGACTGACGACAGACCTCGATCGGCACAAATTGGCCAAAATGACCGAGGAAATTGACCTTGGAGGCGTTATTGCTGCGGGTAAAAAGATCGTGGAGGGGGGCGTTCGCGGTCGGCTCGTGGTCCAAATCCGATAAATGCGTTCAGAGTTTATCCACCAAATCCGAGCATGCTCGTTTCGGTGAATATGGTAAAATATCGACTCAACAAGGTGGTTAAGAAGGTCTCGAAAAGTGGAGTGGGTCATGTTGGGGCGTTGCATTATTACGGTCGCAGGCGTCATCGCGGCAATGCCGGCGTTGGCGGGGGAACTCAGGCCTGAAGAGGCCAAGCACTTCATCGCTGGCAAGTATTTCAGCTATTCCTGCTTTGAGGGCAGTAGCGGGGCGGGACGTGTCAACGCCGACGGATCAGTCGTCGGAACGATCCAGGTGCGCGGCGCCGGACCTGTCCACTTCGTCGCCCTGCCGACCGGGACCATACGGGTGCAGCCCGATTCGATCTGCGCCTCGCTGCGCGGGATGCCGTTCCAGCCCTGCTTCACAATTCAACAAAACGACGCCCGAAGCTTCCGCGGCGCGGTCTCGGGGCTGGGCTTTGCGTACTGCGATTTCACGCGCCGCAACCCGCGGCTTGAAGTTTCAGCGCCGCCGTCACACCACCCGGCGACCGACCTGGGCATGATGCGCACGTCGATCAGCGAATAGCGTTTTCCATCAACCGGCCCCGGGCACGCGCCGGGAAAATCATGCAGGTCGTGGTGGCGTGGGCGTAGAGCCTGCCCTCCTTGTCGCGCAGATCGCCTTCCGCGGTCGCGACTGTGCGGCCGCGATGTATGACCCGGCCTTCCGCCCGCACCGTGCCGGTCTTGCTGGTGAGCGCGCGGACCAAGTTGAGCTTGATCTCAAGCGTCGTGTAGGTCTCGCCCTTGGCCAGCGTCGAATGCACCGCGCAGGCGACGGCCGAATCGAGAAGCGCCGCCGCAAAGCCTGCATGCACGGTGCCGATCGGGTTGTAGTGGCGGAACTGCGGTTCGCCTTCGAACACCGCCCGTCCGTGTTCGGCTTCGACCAGCGTGAAGCCGAGCGTTTCGGTGATCGGAGGCGGCGGCAATGTTCCATCAAGCAACGCCTTCAGGAAACCGAGGCCGTCATAAGACATCAGCACATCGAGCGGGACGACGCCGACGGTCGGTCGATCGGTCATTGCGAGCCTCCTGGTGCCGGCGCAGCGGCGGCCGGACGCGGCGGAAACAGCAGCCGCTGATATAGGTAGCCTATTCCAACCAGCACCAGCCCGAGA
>Ga0257161_1000225_pt1 | contig 15349 bp, 13 predicted proteins | sample NR01A_FD_185954 | JGI IMG/M metagenome (GOLD analysis project Ga0257161, IMG submission 185954) | Soil microbial communities from H.J. Andrews Experimental Forest, Oregon, United States - NR-01-A | ecosystem: Environmental > Terrestrial > Soil > Temperate forest > Bulk soil | place: USA: Oregon... | reverse complement strand
AGGACTCCGGCGAGCCAATCCCCCCGCCGCATGCTCGGGCAGACGAAATTCGCCAACCTGAAAGATCTATGGAGGACAAAATGACGACCGACGTGGCTGTGCTAGCCGTTTCGACATCGCGCGCAATGCGCTGCTTCCTTTTGGTGCTGACCGCACAGATCGCTGTGAGCGCGTCCGCAGCAGCGCAATCACCCCAAGCTGCCGCAAACCAGCCAGTGCTTCCCGACCAGCAGAAGGAGATCGCGCTGGCTCTCAGCGCTTGCCCGGCGTCCGTGGCGAACAAGGCGGCCGTCTACGTTCTCGGCAAGTCCGGCTACGTCAAGATCCGGGACAGTCAGAACGGGTTCACGGCGATTGTTCAGCACTCGCTGCCCACCAGCCGGGAGCCACGTTGCATGGATGCGGAGGGCACGCGCACGCACCTGCCGCGCCTGCTGAAGGTGGCCGAGTGGAGAGCCCAGGGAAAGAGCCGCGAAGACATCGATCGCCTTGTGGCCGACGCCTTTGCCAAGGGCGTCTTCCGGGCGCCGACCCGGCCGGGCGTCGATTACATGCTGTCGACGGAAAACCTGGTGCCCAATAAATTGGGCGCCGTCGTGCCTTTTCCGCCCCACCTGATGTTTTATGCTCCGTACCTGACCAATGCCGACCTCGGTACGGACGATGACCTTGGCCCGGACGGCAATCCTAAGGGTCCGGCGTTCGTCGCCGGTGACGGCACTCCCCATGCCCTCATCATCGTTCCCCTCGGGGCGCACGCCGGCTCGAGCCCCCCCGCAGCCGACAAGCCGTCCGGCGGCCCGCAGTAGTCCGCCCTGCTGGTCCGTCGCGCTCGCGCCCCGGCGCCGTAGACGATGCGCCAGGGCCTCTTCTCATTTGTTGCGGATGGATCAAGCGACGCGGCAAAAAAAGGCCCATCTTACCGATTTGGCCCGCAAACGCGGCCCCATGGTCCTGTATGCCATCCCGGCGGACAGTTGTAGAGCGGACGGCATCTCCCAAGGGGCCCCCGATGACCGCCCCAACCGCAACCCCCATAGACTTGAATGATCGCGCCGACCTCAGCTTGATCAAGCGGAGCGACGGGCATTGCCTGAGCGGACGACGCGAGGGCCAAGCCGGCGCTGGCGATGAATGCGGTCGCGATGAGCTTCTTCATGATGACTCCTCCTGGATTCGAGATGACGGAAAGCTAACAGCGCGAGACGCTCTGCTAGCCGGATGAGGCCACGGCATCATCCTGCATGTTGGTGAAGCGGCTGATGGAATAGTTCGGTTCGCGCGGGTCAAATGCGCAAATTCGTGACCGTCGTCACACCGGGGCGCGCTGTGCTGATGGCGCGTCTCGCGGATTCACCTTACGATTTCACCCTGGCCGGCCCTATCCGGCTTGGCGGGCCTCAAGACTCGCGGCCCTCAGGCGCAGAGCTTCGCGGCCGGCGGCTGCGAGCACAACCAGGACTCCGAACGCCAGTACCTGCCATGCCGGCGGGTAGCCGAAGTCCAGGATAGCCAGGTTGAAATTAAGGCCGAGCGTCCCCAGCACATCGAAGCCACGGCGGGCCCAAAGGAAGCCCGCTTCGAGAAAGGCCGCTACAAGGCACGATGCCACCGCGAGCGTCGCCAGCGCCTTGGCATTGGCGCCGAGGCCATTGCGGGCCAGCACCCGCCACACCATCAGCCAGAAGAATATTCCGGTCAGCATGTATTGCTCGGTGTATGTGCCTCGCGCCAGAACGACGTGGAGGATTGCAAGCGCACTGATCACATAGTTCGTGGTGTGCAGCCGCTGCCAGTTTTTCGCTCCCATGTACCGGATCGCGGCGTCCACGGAAGTCGCGCCGAGGACGATCAGGCCGATGGTCGAGAGCGTCGCCAGGATCAGCGTGAGTCGCGTCGTCATATCGTTGGCGATGAACGCAAAGTCCCAGCGCCGCAGAGCAAAATAGATCACCATGTGGGCAATCGTATAGACGAGCGCCGTCACCCCGATCATGCGTCGCACATCGATGAGGGCCGGCCACCGAAATATCGTCGCGGCCGGTGTCACCGCCAAGGCCATGAGCAGAATGACTGTTGCCCACACGCCCGACCAGTAGGTCAGGCCACCGAGCGCGATCGGCACCGCGGTTCCGTAGTCTCCGATGCCGACCAGATAGGCGGTGCGGATCGCCGGGAACAGCATGAGCGCAAACGCGCTTGCTTTAAGCCAGGAAAACCGGCGATTCCTGTCCTGCCATGGCCAGATCAGTTGCAAGTCGCTTCCTCCGTCGAGACCCTTGGTCGCACCGCAAAGCTTATGGCAAAGCGGCGCTGCGATCCAGATGCCTGCCCTGCACCCCAATGATCGACACGGAGGCTTCGGGCGCGGCGCCTGCGGACTCGGTCTTGGGCGTCGAGATCGGGAAAAAGCAGCAGCCGTGCCGAGTGCTGCGCCGTCGGGCGGACTTGACAAGATCATCGACCGCGGGTCGATTCCCTTGCCTTCCATGCCCACCATGTGCCCACGTGAAATTTCGAGATGAACCTGAGTATGAGTTTCCGACGACCGAGGCGAGCCCCGATCGCGGTGGCGGTCGCTTTGGCCGCGGCTGGCATCGTTGCCGTTCCCTCCGTTCGGCAGCCGGTTCTGCGCGCCGCCGGATGGGCGCTCGTTGTCACCGAGCCGGTCGCGGCTGCCGACGTGATCGTCGTATCGCCTGATTCCGGCGGGGCGGGGGCGCTCGAAGCAGCGGACCTCGTGCAAAGCGGCATCGCGACCCGCGTTGCGGTCTTTATCGACCCTCCGAGCGGAGAAGACCACGAGTTCATCCGTCGGGGGCTCCCTTATGAGGATGCGGGCGCAAGGCAGATTCGCCAACTGAAGTTGCTTGGAGTGACGGACGTCGTGCAAATCCCCAGAACGGACGTTGGCACCGAAGGCGAAGGCGAGGTGCTTCCCGCCTGGTGCGATCAGCATCAGTTCCGATCGGTTGTGTTCGTGGCCGCGCGGGACCACTCGCGACGATTGCGGCGCGTGCTCGATCGGGTCATGAAAGGCCATCCGACGCGGGTCACGGTTCAACCGGCGCGCTACTCAAGTTTCGACCCGGACCGATGGTGGGAAACGCGCGTCGGCGTGCGGACAGAAATCATCGAGCTGCAGAAGCTCGTGCTCGATGTGGTTCTGCACCCAGTATCATTTTGATATCGAGCCTCGGAGGGATGCCTGATCAGGCCCGCGCCATTGCGTGGCGTGTTTAGCGTAGGGGCGACCCTTGTGGTCGCCCGCTGCCGGCGAACGCGGCGCGCAAACCGGGCGACCTCAAAGGTCGCCCCTACGGACTAGCGTCTTTACCTGCCCCGCAAAATTGCCGACAGCATGATCACGCCCCGGCCTGGATCCTGGCGAAGGCTTCAGCGATCCGTTGCGGCGCCTTGGGGCGCGCATACATCCGCGTCAGATATGCGCGCAATTGCGGGCAGTCATCGATCAGATGCTGTTCATTGGCCCAGTCGATCACATAGGCCGTCACGCAATCGGCGATCGTCATGCCATCGCCGACGATGAACTGGCGTCCTTCCATGTGGCGATCGAGGATGGTCGCCATGGCGGCGAATTCCTCGCGTGCGAGAACAATGTCCTGCGGCAAACGCTTGGCTTCGGGGTACAGAAAGGTGTGCCGGGCTATTCGCCACAGCGGCTGCTCGAGTTCAGTCATGGCGAACATGATCCAGCGGAATGCTTGGGCCCTCTCCTTGAGATCGGCCGGCAGCAACCCCTTGTCGCGATATTGTCGGCCAGATACATGACGATCGCCGCGGATTCGGTCAGCACGAGGTCACCGTCGACCAGCACCGGGACTTTGCCGGCAGGATTGAGGCGAAGGAAATCGGGGCGTCGATGTTCGCCGGCAGCGAGGTTGACGGGCACGAATTCGAAATCTGAGTCGAGCTCCTTGAGGCCCCACAGCGCGCGAAGCGAGCGTGTCGGACCGAATCCATAGAGTTTCATTTCAACTCTCCGCTTCTTTGGGATGACGATGGCAAAGCGCCCCCGGCACACCCGGCTGTGGACGTGACAGACCGAAGACGCATGAAAGGGGCCTATTTCGACACGTCCAACGGAATAATTTTCAATTCGACGCAGTGCCCGTCGTGCGGAGCCGAGTTCTTGCCCTCTTACTTTGGGGTGCGCACAATCCCTTGATTCAACGCTATTTTTTAGGGGTATTTCGTTTTGCCAAAATGGCGCTGGCCGACGCCAGAACCTGACTTACGTCAGCAACAAGGAATAAAATCCGATACAGGAAGGCATAGCGCGCCCGCATTATGGAGATGGCCGGGACAAGCCGGCCATTGGCCAACTAGAAACCGCCACGAGTTTTGCCCCTCTTACGCAGCTGAGGCGGCCGCTTCCCTACTTGTTTGGTTTCGTAGTCAGAAGCGAAATATCTGAACCGTCATGGTAGGCCGGGTGCCGCCAACCATCCTCGTCATAATCTGCCATGCACTGCTCGGCGAACGCCTCCATCGCTTTGAGGACGCCCGAGGCCTGCGCCTGCTGAAGGGGGAAGAGGCGCACCAGCTCGGCGCTCCCCGAATAGTTCATTTCATAGAGCTCGTGCCGCGCTCCGAACTCCGTGCCGATCGCATCCCAAAGCAGCTTCATGGTTTTGATGCGTTCCTTGTAGTCGATGCCGTTCGAGCCGCGCACGAACCGCGCGAGATATTTATCGATGTTCGGGTTTTTGAAATCGCGCGCATGGGAGGGCAGATAGATGAGGCCGGACGCAATCACCTTTTCCACGATCGCGCGCACTGCCGGATACGCTTCCGTCATGAACAGGCGATAGGTGCTCGATGCCCTGCCATTGGGAAGTACGGCACCATTGACCCATGGCTCGGGATTGAAGGCCATGGCGTCCGACAACGACCAGAACAGATTTCTCCAGCCGATGACTTCGCCGATCTGCGCCTGCACGCCGCGGAATGCCTCCACGCCGGTCGCGCGCGCCGCCTTGTAGAGGAGACCCGTGATGAAATCGAGCTTCACGGCAAGCCGGGTGCATCCCTGCAGAGTGAAGCCGTTGAAAAATCCGGAGCGCGGATAGAAGTTCTTGAGGCGCTCCATATCGCGATGAATGATGACGTTCTCCCACGGAATGAATGCGTTATCGAACACGAAAATGGCGTCATTCTCATCAAAGCGAGAGGTGAGCGGATAGTCCCACGGCGAACCGGTGGCGGCGGCGGCGAACTCGTAGGATGGCCGGCAGATAAGCTTGATGCCGGGGGTGTCCATGGGCGCGATGAACATCACCACCATGCTCGGATCCGTAATCTCCTGGCCCATGTTCTGGCCAAGAAAATTGTAATGGGTGAGCGCCGAGTTGGTGGCCACGACCTTGGCGCCCGACACGAAGATGCCGGCGTCGGTTTCCTTCTGGACGTTGATGTAGACGTCCTTGACTTCTTCGACCGGCTTGTTGCGGTCTATCGGCGGATTAACCAGCGCGTGGTTGAGATAGAGCACCGCCTCCTGCGCCCGCTTGTGCCAGGCGCGGGCATTGTCGGCGAACGGTCCATAGAATTCGGCGTTGGCGCCGAGCGTATTGAGGAATGCGGCCTTGTAATCGGGGCTGCGGCCCATCCATCCGTATGAGATACGTGCCCAAGCCGCGATCGCGTCGCGTTGGGCGACGACATCCTCGCGGGACCGGGCCGCCTTGAAGAACTTGTGCGTGTAGCCATCGGAGCCGGTATCGGTCTTCGCGGTGAGCACGTCCTTGGTCTTGGCGTCGTGCAACGCGTCATAAAGCAGGGCCACCGAGGCGGCCGCATTGCGGAACGCCGGATGGGTCGTGACGTCCTCGACCTGCTCGCCATAAATGTAGACCTCCCGCCCGTCGCGAAGAGATTGAAGGAACTCAGCGCCGGTGAAGGGCCGGTTCTTGCCTTTGAGAACGGCCTCTGGAGAATCATTCATGCGCATTCTCCCACAGCAGATTCTTTTTGGAAGTGTACTATCGATCTGTGTACTTTCAATTTCGATCAAATACAAGCGGCTGGCGTTGAACGGTTACAAGGTCTCAGAAGGGCTGCCCCGAGCTGCCAGATTGGCGGACTTGCGACGTCGTCTCGCGAGTGGGTGCGAGTTGACATTCCGAGTAGTTCTCATTGGAGCGCGGGAATAGTCGTTGTTGAGCTCGACAAGCCGCTCAAGCATTCTCATGAAACTTTGGCGATCCTCTTCCGCTAGCGGTGCAAGAATCCTGCGCTGACATCGGCGGACGCCGGGCTCGGCGGCAGCCAATACATTGCGCCCCTTCTGTGTGATCCTTAGCAACTTGACACGTTTGTCTAGGGGGCTGCTGGTTCGGAGAATCCAGCCCTTCGCTTCCAGCCGTTCGATGACCTTGGCAAGCGTCGCCCTATCCAGGGCGACAAGCGACGATAGTCGCGTAGCGTCCAAATCGGGAACCTCCCGTATGACGGTTAGCGATGCATACTGGATGGGCGTAAGATCAAATGCCTCGCACTCCATTACAAACAGGGCGACCGCAATCTGTTGTAGCCTTCGGATAAGGTGACCGGGCTTCTTATGGAGCTCTCTCAATGACATGGGTCGTAATGTTCCGCTGTGCACCGCCGGTCTAACGGTTGAACTGCAGCTGATCAAGAATAGTTTGCTATAAACAGCCTGCAGCCCGGATGGACCACAGCAAATCCGGGGTTAGGCCGTCCCCGGATGTCGCGGAGTTTATCATCGGGCCGGCCCACCGGGTCCGGCCTCTGGCCGGCCCGATGGCAGGCTCCGGCCGGACCCGGTGGCTCCATCCGGGCTACGGTCTGGGAACCGCCGCAACTTTTGCCCCTCTCACATTCAAGGAAAGGACGTCCTATGGAATCGCTGATTTCCGATCTCGTCTCTCGCTTCGAGAAGGGCTCGCTCAGCCGTCGGGAGCTAGTTTGCGGTCTGGCGATATTGGCTGCTGGCGGAACCACCGCAGTTGCCCAAGAAGGCCTTGATTTCAAGGATGCGAACATCGATCACGTCAGTATTCATGTCGCGGACCTGCAACGTTCCGTCGACTTCTATCAAAAGATGTTCGGCTTCTCTGTGGTTAGCCAGGACCAGCCAGGCGGAATCATTCGCCTCGGCAACGCCAAGGTGCTGGTCTCTCTCAACCATGGAAGCCCTGCCGGCATCGTCGATCACTTCGCGATCGGGATACCGCGTTTCAGCAGGGAATCCGCGGCACGCTATTTGACGCAGCGCGGTGCAACTCCCCTGGAGGGCGACTACGCCGGGCTGCACGTCAAGGATCCCGACGGGATTAACGTGCAAATTTCTCAGCGGTGAGGCAAGCGATGATGTAGGGGCGACCCTTGTGGTCGCCCTGTTGCCGGCGACCCGACAAGGTCCCGGCATGACGCGTCTTTACCATCCGATCACGGCCACGAGGCGCGCAACCGGGGCGACCACAAGGGGTCGCCCCTACGGCTGGCAATGTTGGAGGACGCCGCTTGTTTGCGCCCGACGACGCGGCCCTTCAGCGGTCGTCCTCGCGGTCGTTGCGCTCGGCGCGGCGGTCGTCCTTGTCGCGTGGCGCGGTGTAGACCGCAATGCAGCCGAGAGCGTCGCTTCCCGCGTTGCCGAACACATCCTTCGCCGAGCTGCAGATCTTGCCTGTCGTGGACGGCGGCGTCGTGCCGTTGTTGCCACGGATCGGCACGTAGACCTGGTTGCGGTGCGAGTCGGCCGCAACTGAGTGCGAGCCGGCCGCCGATGCGGCGTCCGGGTCCGCGCTTGGAGGCGGTCCGGCATCCTCAACTCCGAGCTTGGCCGCGCCGGAACGTGCGAAGAAATAGTGATTGTTGCCGGGATTGTACCAGACTTCGTCGGTCCCGCCCTCGCCCGTCACGACCGCGATGGTGCTGCCATCGCGATCGTCCATGATCAGCGAATTCGCGCCGCCGCAGCCGAGCGCAAGCTGATGATCCGGGCCGACCGCCAAGCCCGCTCCTCCGCCGCAACCGGTCGAAGCGGCGACCGTGAAAACTTTCTCGACGTGGAACGGTGCATGCGCCGAAATCCTGAGGGTGACGCCGGGGCCGCTGCCAGTGGCGCCAGTGGCCGGAATGTTGAGATAGAATTTTCCATCCCGGGGATTGAATACGCACTGCTCGATGCCGTTGGCGAGGATGTTGCTGCCATTCGGGTCCGTGCCGTCGAACCTGATGCGCTGCAGGACTTTGAGACTGTCTTCCCCGATGAAGGCGATGAAGTTGTCCAACGGGTCGTCATTGGCGATCAAGACCACGTCGGAAATTGGATTGTAGCACAGTTCGTCGGCTCGGCGTATGCCGAGCGTACCCGGCTTGCCGTTTCCGGTCTCGATCACCGCTTTGGTCGCGCCGGTGTGCAAGTCCAAGACCTTGACGGTGCTCGGGGTCTTGAGGCCGCTCGCTGGAACGCAAGGCGTGTTGAAAACCGGGCCGTCTGCCGCCCAGACATCGGTATTTCGCCCCTTCTCGATGACGATCACGCCATTCGGTCCGGAATAGGTATTTCTGATCGGAGGAACCGTACAATCGCCGACGAACGGCGGGGTTGCGCGGAGTTCCTTGGTAACAAGGTTTTCTCTCGTGTTGACGATAATGACCGTTCCGAAGGCTCCTCCGCTGCCGACGACTCTCGAAGAGGCAAGCGCGAAGGTGTGGCTCCGGTTTTCGACGAAGCTTATATCGAACGCTGACAAGATTTGATTGTCGGGCAACTGCACGATAGTCGTTGGTGCGAATTGCTCGTCTGCGACCGTCGGCGCCGCCGCGATGGCTACGAGAGCGCCAGCGAGGCAGGTCGTGGCAAATTTCAAATACGCAGGGTGTCGCACATTGTTTGGCATGGTAGACCTCCCCCAGAAACGAGCTGTTCCACACACAGCTCTTTGAGCCGTTCCACACACGGCTAAAGGCAGCATGAATCATTTACGAGAATTTTACTAGAGGCGATAAATTGCCTCAACGTTGATTATAGACAACAATTTTTGTTGATTTTCATCAAGTATCTCACGCGACGCAATAAACGTTTTGCCTCTCGATGGCATCCGGTCCGTCCATCGACCCGCAAATTGAGTTTGATGCTCCGAAAGCTCGTTATCAGTCGGCAGTCGGAGCCACCTTGCTTCGTCAGTCTGAGCCTCGCTCGTTATCGGCCTCGATCCGCGCCGGTCAAATTGGGGAGCCTTGGCCAATCGTGTCGGCCTCACTGCGCCTGCGGGTGACGCGCCGCTGCGCGCGGCCCCATGAACCACCTCGCGTCGGGGCTATCGGCCAGTGCGGAAGATCGCTACCATCAGTGCCAGTTTCGGGGTCAAGGGGAGTCTCGTCGCGATAACACACTTCAACGCAAAAGGAGACCATCATGGGCGAGAGGTTCCCAGGCTCGACGATAACGGTCGCCATTGCTGCGGCTGTTGCCGTTATTTCGGTGTCCATCGATCGGATATCGGCTCAGGCGCCTTCCGCTACGGCGCCAGCCCCGGCTCCGGTTTTGAAAACCCCATGGGGCGAACCCGATCTGCAGGGCATTTGGACCGACGAAACCGACACGCCTCTGCAGCGGCCCGCCAAATATGCGGCCCAAGAATTTTTCACCGCCGCCCAGCGCGCCGAACTGGATGAAGCGCGAACGGCGGTGCTCGTCAATGCCGACGCGGACGTCCATGCAGAGCGGCGCGGGACGGCGCGCGATGTCGCCGGCGCCTACAATTCGCAGTTCGTCTCCTTCAAGCGCACCGGCGCGCGCACGTCGCTGATTGTCGATCCGCCCGATGGCATGATGCCGCCGCTGACGCCGGAGGCGCGCAGGATTGCTGCCGCCGAGCGGGAATTTCGTCTCGCCCTGCTGCAGGCGACAGATACCTGCCGGGACGGGTCACCGGCCTGCACCGGCGGGAAGTACGATCCGACGCCGTCGCCGCGGTTCGCGGAACAGCCTCCCCGCTACAACACGATAGCGTTCAATCGCAATGATGATCCGGAGGACGGCAACCTGGCGAACCGCTGCCTGACAGGCGGGCTGCCCGAGTTTGGCGGCCGGACCGGCAGCTACCGGCGGATCGTCCAGACACCGGGCGGGATCGCGATGTTCTACGACGTGGGCCAGGGGCAAGGGTGGCAGCGCAACATTGTCATGGACGGGAAGGCGCACGCGCCGGCCAGCATCCGCCAGTGGTATGGCGACTCGCGTGGCCACTGGGAGGGCAATACGCTCATCATCGACGTGACGAACTTCAGTCCGAAGACTAACTTTCAGGGCTCGCGCGAGAACTTGCACCTCATCGAGCGCTGGACGCGAACCTCTCCGACCACCCTCGAATACGAAGTTAAGATCGAAGATCCGGCGGTGTGGACCAAGGCGTGGACCGTCAAGGAAGAGTTCACCAGGCAGAGCGACCAGGAGAACAGACTCTATTACGAGCCGCGCTGCGTAGAAGGAAACTATGGCCTCCCGGGGCTGTTGCGCGGAGCACGCATGGAAGAACTCGCCTTTGCGCAGGGACGAGGTCCCGATCCAAGAACCATCGACATCGTAAAGGGTGGTTTTCTGCTGCAAGACGATCCGTTGCGGTAGCGGCCTGATCGCGCGGCCCTGCTCCAATCGCAGCGGGGGCGTGGGGCATGGACCGCATCCTGTCACCCCCGTCGCGACCGCGCGTCAAAATGCCCGCGGTAGGGGGCGACCCTTGCGGTCGCCCGGTTTGCGCGCCGCGATCGCCACCAACAGGGCGACCACAAGGGTCGCCCCTACATCATTCCTGCGTCGGCACGAATCCGCCGTTGTCGCTTTTCGCGATGCCGCAATCCTTTTGGACGGCTAAGGCGCGTAGGCTGACTGGACAGCGCGACGTAGCGCCCGCGCCACGTCGCGTTCAACAAACGGCTTCTGCAACACAGGCGCGTTGGTTAAATCAGCGGGAAGGTGAGCCTGGCCGTAGCCGGTCGCAAAAACAAACCCGATGGCACGCTTCGACAGCAGCTCCGCGACTTGAAACGTGTTCGCGCCTTCCAAGTTGACGTCCAGTACCGCCAGGTCGAAAGACAAATGTTGAGCCTTCTCCAGCGCATCGTCCAGGCGTGACGCGACCGCGGCGATTTCGCAGCCGATTGCTTCGAGCATGTCCACTAAAAGCATGGCCACCAATGGATCGTCCTCGACCACGAGAACGCGGCGGCCCTTCAGATTGATCTCGTCGTTTGCAGGCGAACGACCCGCAGCCTCATTGTGCTCAGAACTCGATACCATTCCGCCTCCTACACGGGAACTTGCTCTCTAACTCTCTATGTCGGCGCGCCGCAAAGGCTTGGCAATGGGTACTGTCGCGACGGTGGTTGGAATTTGATCGGCGCAATAACCGGTACGACGAAACGCCGTAGGGTGGGTAGAGTCGCCGGCTTCGTTCGTGGAGAGGGGGGAAGAATCGCGGCCGATAATCCGGTTGAACCGATATGGTACATTCGACTTTTACATTTCGGCTAACTGTGTCGCAGAGGAGGACCTGATGTTGAGACATGCAGGAGACTTCACGGGAGGCGTTCTCGCCGGCGCGGTTTCCTTGGCCGGCAGCTTGGGCTTTTTGGCGACCGCTGAGGCCGCATCGCCGCCCGATTTTGCCCCAAATCCAAGTGCCGGGTGGTTCGCATATTCCCGCGCGTTCATCCCGCCGGCGAGCGGCGCCGGACCCGTGCGGCAGGACCCGGCGCATCCGCACGTTTCCAACGACGACTTCCGCGTCACCGGACGGCAGCCGACCTTTGCCATGGGCGATCCCCACAATCCCATCCTTAAGCCCTGGGCGGCCGAGAAGATCCGCAAGCGCAACGAGCTTATCCTCGCCGGAAAGCCGGATTTCTCGCCGCACGCGAGTTGCTGGCCGATCGGCGTTACCCAATTCCTGCTCTCACCGATGACACGGCCGCTTTATTTCGTCCAGGGGCCGCGGGAAGTGGCGATGATATTGACAAGCTTCAACGACGTTCGCCGAATCTATCTGGCGGACAAGCATTCTGCGAACCTCAAGACATCCTGGTACGGCGAATCCATCGGCCACTACGAGGGCGATACGCTCGTCGTCGACACGATCGGACTCGATGACAGGACATTCATAGACGGATTCGGCACGCCGCACACCAAAGAGCTTCACGTGATCGAGCGCTTCCACCTGATCGACGGCGGCGAGACGCTGGAGGTGAACGTTCACGTCGAGGATCCGGGCGCCTTCACGATGCCCTGGGACGCCATCCAGCGCTACCGGCTCTTTGAGGCGGCCGTGGCCAAGATTCCCGTCGAGCGCCTCGCGGTGTTGGCGACCCCGGCGGAAGGCCCGCTGACAGAGGCGATCTGCGCGGAAAATCCGAACTCCTTTTTTGTGGGCCAGCCCGCGATGCCGATTCCGCAGGCGGTCGTGCCCGATTTCTGAGGCTCTCGATTGAAGAACGAGATCGCGATGGTGAAGGGAGAGCGTTGCTCTTGAGCTCGACGAAGCGGACGATGAAGCTGGTCGAGCGCTTCGCACAGTGCTTTGTGGATGTGCGGAGCGCCGACTTGATCGAGCACGAAGTGATCAACGAGGAGGCGCTGCTATCTCATCTCGGCGGGACGCGGCCAAGCAACTCAAAACTCGTCAGGAGACCGATGACTTTCCTGCCGTCAGGCTTGAGAGCACCAACGGACGTCATTTGCACAACCTCTCCGCCGTCTTTTTGAATATCAACGCGCTCCGCTTGAAGTACAATGACAGGAATTTTTGTCCCGCCCTCCTTGTAATAGGCATATTGTGGGATCTGGATCCGTAGCGGCGCCGATTTTCCGACGGCGCCACCACCGACAGCGGCAGAAAATACGGCGTTTCCCGCAGCAATGTCGGCAGGTGTAGCTACGCGGCCACTGATGAACCCCTGCTTTGGCAAGGGCGGCCAGTCCTGCGTTACCGCTTCAGTGCCAAGAAAGAGAACGAAAAGCAACGCTGCACACGCTTTCTTGCGCATCACAATTCCCCCTCAATGCATGTAGGAGCGTTACAAACGGGCGAAACCGAGGCCCACAGTCCTCGTCTAATTTCCCCTCTTAGTCCAAGTCCGACTGGATTGGAAGCGGAAGTGCGGATCAGCTTCCTCGAGCTGCACCAGAAACCACCGCTTCGCGGCAACGATCTATACTCAAATTCAGATTAAGGCTGAAGCAGAGGGCGAAGCTCTCGAACATCCCCCACGCGATCGAGGCCGAATATTTTCTCGATAAGTTTCGTGCACGTCTCGGAGCCAAGCACCGGCGTCACCAAATCGCGGGCCTTCGCCACAACCTCTTCCTGGCTCATGGGGTTCTCAGGCGTGCCGCGCACAGTGTCGTTATGTTCCGCAAGTCGGGTTCCGTCGGCGAGCGTGACCTCGACGATTGCAACGCGCTTCGGCAACAAGCGCTCCAGTTCCTCCTCGGCGATCACTTCCACCTTGGCGCGCTCGCGCTGGATCGCCGGCTCCTGCATGCGAGCTTTGTCGTGCGCTGCCTGGAATGAGACGGTCCGATCGAGCAGCATGACGGCCACCAGGTACTGCAGGCAAAGATCGGGACTCTGGACGTTATCGACCTTGGGAGCCGCGCTGGTGGAGAGACGTACCACCACCTGCTTCACCTGCTCGGCCTCGAACGGGTGCTGTTGGCGCAGGTTGACCAACGCATCGAGCGGCGATTGGATCGGTCCGCCGGTGCTCCATTTCTTGATGATGGTTTGTGTCACTTCGAAGCGCTCGCCGAGTTGATCGATCAAACCCGCCGGATCGGCTTGCGGGGCGTAGGAGTAAAAGAAGTTTTCCGGGCCGGAAAAGACATCGCTCACGCCGGTCCAGCCCGATCGAATGAGGAGCGCCGCCGTAACCCCGTTGCGGGCTCCCATGGAGCCAAACATAAAGGCCTTCTCCATATGCTCGGGATCCCGTTGCCAGACCGCGAAACCGGCGCCTGCCTGTTGCGCCGCATAGTCGATGAGCCAGCGCATCTGCTCGGCGTTCAGATCGGCGGCGCACCCGCCGGCAGCCGAGGCGCCGAAGGTCCCGACCACATTGTGGGTGTCCTTCAGCACGGTGCGGCCAAGCACCGTTTTCATCGCGCGCATTCCGATATCGTACCCGAGCGTCACGGCGCGCAAGAAGTGCGTCCCGTCGATGCCGAATGTCTCGGCGAGGGCAAGTGCGGCCGGCACGACGGCGCACCCCGGGTGGGCGCCCCCGGCACTGTAGTTGTCGTCGGTCTCGTCGGATTGCGCCAACGCCCCGTTCACGATCGCGGCTTCGAGCGGTCCACCCAGCGCATCGGAGGCAACGATCGTTGCAACTTTGTCGCCACCATAGGCGTGGGCGAACCGCAATGCCTGGCGCCCGGGCGGCAACTGGGATCCCGAGATCATGGCCGCCAGAGTGTCGAGGATGTGGTATTTTGTTTCTTGCACCACCGCATCCGGGATCGCGCGGCTCTTGGCTTCGCTCATATAGGCGCTGAGCCTCTGCATCACCGGGCTGACCGCTTCTCCGGCTGCTTCCGCATCACGCCCGAATGCCGCGGCTGCAGCGAAGCCTAATCCGCCTCGCATCAGACCGCGGCGTGTCAGATCGGTCCCGCTCTGCCTCGACAATCGGCTTTGACGTCGAACTTTCATGATGGGCGCCTCCGAGCGGTTGGTTTAAGGCTACGATACACGATACACTCGGGCCGAAAAGTGCAGGACTGATCAGCCATGACGAAGGACCGTTACGGCCGTAGAGAGTTCATGGGCCTATCCGGTGCAGGTGTCGCCGGGTTCATCGGCGCCAATTGGCCAGATAGTTGGCCAGGTAGTTGGCCAGGTCGCGCGGCCGCTGCGGCGCTCGACCCCACATCGGAGCCTGATCTCGTCGTTTTCAATGGCACGATCTACACGGTCGACCCGCTCAAGCCGCGGGCGCAGGCATTCGCCGTCAAAGCGGGCCGGTTCGTCGCCGTGGGGGACACCGAGGAAATCAAGTCATTGATCGGCAAGCGGACGGAGACATTCGATGCCAGGCAAATGACGATCGTGCCGGGGTTCATCGATGCGCATAATCATGCGCCGGGAGCGATATTGCTTTACGAGGTCCTGGTTGGCAATCCCTACCAGGTCGAGTTCGTCACCATCGCCAGCATCATCGACAAACTCCGTGCGAGGGCCCGGGAAACGCCCCCCGGATTTTGGGTCGAGGGTTATTTCTTCGACGACACCAAGGTGCAGGACAAGCGCGCCCTTGACATTCACGACCTTGACCAGGTCTCGAAAGACCACCCGGTATTGCG
>Ga0257161_1000224_pt1 | contig 15364 bp, 16 predicted proteins | sample NR01A_FD_185954 | JGI IMG/M metagenome (GOLD analysis project Ga0257161, IMG submission 185954) | Soil microbial communities from H.J. Andrews Experimental Forest, Oregon, United States - NR-01-A | ecosystem: Environmental > Terrestrial > Soil > Temperate forest > Bulk soil | place: USA: Oregon... | reverse complement strand
CGTCGACCGCTTGCAATTCTTCCGGCGTCGCGTGATAGGGGCGGGTGCCGAGTTCGGCCTCGATTTCTAGCGCGATTTCGGCGAGTTCCTCCTGCCGCTCGCGCGGCCACGTCCGGACCCGATCAAGAACCGCCTTCACCTGTTCCTTGGTCATGATGGCAGTGTACCAAATTGTGCCCTTGGCTGCACAGGCAAAAGTATGCGTTCCGATTCAGCCAAAACCGAACCGACAACGGTACGATTTGTCATGCAGGACGCCTATGCCCATTGCGAGGCGCTGGTTCGCGCTGCCGACAAGGACCGCTACCTCGCTGGCCTGTTTGCGCCGGCGGCGGCGCGGCGGCACCTCTATGCGCTCTACGCTTTCGCGAGCGAGATCGCGCGCGTTCGCGAGGCGGCGCGCGAACCGCTGCCGGGCGAAATCCGGCTGCAATGGTGGCGCGATGCACTGAGCGGGGAAGGGCGCGGTGAAGCGTCGGCCAATCCGGTTGCCGCCGCGCTCCTCGATACCGTCGCGCAATGCGCCCTGCCCAAGGAGCCCTTGATCGCGCTGATCGATGCGCAGGCTTTCGATCTTTACGACGAAGCAATGTCGAGCCTTGCCGATCTCGACGCCTATGCGGAGCGTACCACCGGAACGCTGTTCAGGATCGCGGCGCAAATTCTCGGGAGCGCGGACGGCGCGGATGCAATCGTCGCCGCCGCTGTTCCGGCCGGGATTGCATACGTGGTGGCGCAGCGCTTGAGCACCTTTCCGCGCGATATTGCGCGCCGGCAATTCTTCGTGCCGCTCGATCTGCTGGGACGGCACGGCATCACGCGCCATGAGGTCGAGGCGCGCCAGAACACCGCCGGCCTGCGTGCCGCGCTTGCGGCGCTGCGCGATCATGCGCGCGCGGCATTTGCTCGGTTCCTCGTGGCGGCGCCGGGCGTTCCGGAAGCCTGCGCGCCGGCATTTCTGCCGGCCGCTTTGGTGCCGTCATTACTCGCCCGACTTGATGCGGCGGCGGCCGATCCGTTCGCGCTGGTAGAGCTGCCGCAATGGCGGCGCCAGTGGGTGCTATGGCGTGCGTCGCGCAGGTGGCCGGTGGTCTGACGCGTTTCGACGGTTACAACACAAACCGATCCCGCATGTTGTGCCGCGCGTTCAAGATGCGCTCCACGGTCGCGCGTTCAGCCTCCGACGTGATCAGCGGATCGATACTGTCCACCTGGTTGGTCGCGACCAGCTGCAGGATGTCGGTGCGCACATGGCCGGCGGCGTTACGCGGCAGGGCCGACACGACCTGGATATATTTCGGCGCATTTTCGCGCCCGACCTCGTTGGCGACGTAAGCGGCGAGCTCCTGTTCGCTGATCTCCCGAGCGCCGCCGGCTGCTTCGCCGGCTTCCACGAACGCGTACAGCCCGGTGCCCGTGAGCCGGTCCGGATAGGCCAGCACGGCGGCGTCGCGGACGTGAGGATGCGACAACAGCGCCGCCGCGATGGCCGGTGCGCCGTAGAGGTTCTTGCGCGCCGCCACCAGCCGATCGGTGAGGCGCCATTCCTCCTGGGACGCGATCAGCGGCTCGATCAGGTCGACCTGGTTGGTGCTGATGAGCCGCAGAATGTCGCGTCGCACGATTCCGTCGTTCCGGCGCGGCAGAGCGTCGGAGATTTGCATGAATTCGGGCAGTTTTTCGGCGCCGACAGCCGACGCCAGCTGCATGCGCACGTCGTCCTCCCGCAGCGGAGCGTCGGCCTCGACGAAGGCGTAGAGGCCGGTGCCGCTCTTGCGGTTGGGAAAATCCAGCACGGCGGCATCGCGCACATGGGCAAGGGCCTTCAGGGCAGCCTCGATTGCCGGTGCGTCATAGGCGAGCCGCGCGCCGCCGCCTTCGGAATCGATGAAGCCCAGCAGGCCGCGGGTGATGAGCATGTAGATCTTCTTGCCGGTCATCATCCAGATGCGGGTCGGCAGGCTTTTGCGCGCCAGCACGCGGCGCTCGGCCGGCGTCACGGCGTCCGGGACATAGCGCCGCTTGTGCTTGAGGAAATGGCGAAGGTCCTCATAGGCCGCCATGCGAAACAGCCAGCTGCGCCGTTCGAACACCGAGGCGAGCTGGAAATCGAGCAGATAGGCGCGCCCGTCGGGGCTACGCAGCCAGTTCTGCTCTTTGGCGAGATCGTTGTGGGAGATGCGGGCACGATGGAGGGCACGCAGCGCCGCGCGGGCAGAGCGAAAATAGGCGTGGTCGCCGTAGGGCCGGGCGATTTTCAGTGCGCTCCCGGGAATATAGCCGCGCACCAGTTTGCGGTCGTCGGCGTAGATCAGCGGCGGCGCAATGCCGAGCGACGTGGCGCAAGCAAGTGCGCAGCGCTCGCGATTGAACAAATGATAGGCGAGGGGCCGCGACCACCACGGCACCTCGTCGAGCCGTCGCAGTACACCGGGCACATCGCCGCCGTCACCGCGGAAGGTGCCGCGCTCGACCGTCGAGAACACATCGCGCTTGAGCACGACCGTGGTCTGCCAGCGCCCGGCGAGAGCATCGGAACGGCTCATCGCGGATGTGGCTCCGGAACCGGCGCGCCTTCGGAAGCCGGTACCAAGGGCGCGCCTTGCGTTGCGGCAACCGCGGCACCGCCGGCCCAGGCATCGAGGTCGAAAAGGGCCCGCGCGGTCAAAGCCCGCCGCTTGGCCATCGCCTTGGCCGTACCGCGCAACCGCTCGCCGTCGACGCTGCGGCTCGGGGATGTCGCGAGCGGCGGGAACAGGCCAAAATTGACGTTCATGGGCTGGAATGAGCGCGGCCCCGCATCGATCGTCTCCACGTGTCCGCCGGTGATATGGGCAAGCAGCGCACCATGGGCGGTGGTGGGCGGCGGCACTTGGGGTTCCTCTCCGCGTCGTTCGGCCGCCGCGAAACGGCCGGCGAGGAGCCCGATCGCGGCAGACTCTACATAGCCTTCGCAGCCGGTGATCTGCCCCGCAAAGCGCAGGTGCGGCATCGCCTGGAGGCGCAGCGTGCCGTCGAGCAGCTTCGGCGCGTTGAGGAAGGTGTTGCGATGCAGCCCGCCGAGACGCGCGAACTCGGCATGTTCGAGGCCAGGGATCATGCGGAATATCCGCGTTTGCTCGGCGTGCTTGAGCTTGGTCTGGAAGCCAACCATGTTGAACAGCGTGCCAAGCCGGTTGTCTTGACGCAGTTGCACGATGGCGTAGGGCTTTACGCTGGGCCGATGCGTGTCGGTGAGTCCGACCGGCTTCATGGGTCCGAAGCGCAAGGTCTCGCGACCGCGCTCGGCCATCACCTCGATCGGCAGGCAGCCATCGAAATAGGGCGTCGCGGTCTCCCATTGGTGAAACGAAACACGGTCGCCGGCCAGAAGCGCATCAAGGAAAGCTTCGTATTGCGGCCGGTCAAGCGGGCAATTGATGTAGTCAGCGCCGGTGCCGCCCGGTCCCGCGTTATCGTAGCGGGACTGGAACCAGGCCACCGACATGTCGATCGAGTCCCGATGGACGATCGGCGCGATGGCGTCGAAGAAGGCAAGCGCATCTTCCCCGGTCACGGTCCGTATCGCGGCGGCGAGCGAGGCCGAAGTGAGGGGACCGGTCGCAATGATGACGCTGTCCCACGAGGCCGGCGGCAGCGCCGTGATCTCGTCACGGCGGATGTCGACCAGAGGATGGGACGCAAGCGCTGCCGTCACGGCCTGCGAAAACCCGTCGCGGTCGACCGCGAGCGCACCGCCGGCCGGCACCTGGTTGGCGTCGCCGGCGCGCATCACCAGCGAGCCCAGTCGGCGCATTTCCTCATGCAGCAGGCCGACCGCATTGTGGTCGCGGTCGTCGGAACGGAACGAATTCGAGCACACCAGCTCGGCGAGCCCGTCGGTCTTATGAACCGCCGTGGTCCGCGCCGGGCGCATCTCGTGAAGCACCACGGGAATGCCACGGTGCGCGACCTGCCAAGCCGCTTCGCTGCCCGCGAGCCCGCCGCCGATGATGTGGATGGGTTGCATTGCCCCTGTGAATATTGGAAAAACGGATCGAGTCAACCGTTCTGCAGGTTGTGAGGTTTTGGCGAGACGGCCGGGACGGGTGGAACGACCGATTTCGGTCAATCGCGTCGCTCTGGTTTGCCATAATCACCGGAAATTCAGGACTTTTTTGACGGTGGAGAGGGATGCCGCCGATCACAGGGAGGACGATGTTGCCACATACCTTGCTCATTCTCGCCGGCGCGATCGGTGCGGCGCACTCCGCGACCAAGGCTCAGGAGTTGAAGGTGCTGACGGCAGGGGCGTTCAAATCGGCGGTGGTCGCGCTGGTGCCCGAATACGAGAAAGCCAGCGGCAATAGGGTCGTGGTCGCCAACGATACGGTGGGCGCGCTGGCGAAACGCATCGCAGCCGGCGAGACCTTCGACGTGGTGGTGATGACCCCGGCCGCGGTGGACGAGCTTGCCGCGATCGGCAAGGTCATCCCGGGTAGCCGCACCGACCTGGCGCGCGTCGGCGTCGGCGTCATGGTGAAGGCGGGCGCGCCGAAGCCGGACGTTTCCACCGTCGACGCCTTCAAGAAGGCGGTGCAGGCCGCGAAATCGGTGAGCTATATCGATCCAGCAAGCGGCGGATCGAGCGGCATCTATGTGGCCAAGCTCCTGGAGCGACTCGGCATCGCCGATCAGGTGAAGCCGAAGGAGAAGCTCAAGCAGGGCGGCTATGTGGCAGATTATATTTCATCCGGCGAGGCGGAACTCGGCATTCACCAGATCAGCGAGATCGTACCGGCTCCGGGTGTGACATTGGTCGGCCCGCTGCCGAGGGAGGTACAGAACTATACGGTCTATTCGGCCGGTATCGGCGCCGCCACCAAGCAAGCGGACGCCGCCAGGGCCCTGATCGCGATCCTGTCCGGTCCCTCGGCGCGGGCGCTGTTCAAGTCGAAGGGCATGGAGGCAATGGGCGAGTGAGCGGCGCTCCTGCCGTCCTGTCGTGCTCGGCCGCTGTCATCGCGCCGCCAAATTCGCAGGCTATCGGACAATTTATATGTGATAAGAAGTTTCTCGATCACAACGGTCCTGGCGGGGCCTGTCAGGGCCGTCCCCGCCCTCTCTCCTGGAAAAGCAATAATACATCGATGGCGACCGTGAACTCTGCGGTAACGATCACAAACAAAGAGGTTAACTCATGACTGATCTGACGCTTTACCATGTCGCGCCGTCGCGCTCGTCGATCGTGCTGTGGATGCTGGAGGAAATCGGCGAGCCCTACGACATCCACCTGCTCAGCATGAAGAAAGGCACCAATCGGGAGCCCGCCTACCTCGCGGTCAACCCCATGGGCAAGGTGCCGGCGCTCCGGCATGGCGACGCCGTCGTCACAGAATGCGCGGCAATCTGCACGTATCTTGCCGACGCATTTCCCAAAGCGGGCCTCAACATTCCGCTCGATCATCCCCAGCGCGGCCCCTATCTCAAATGGGTGTTCTTCGGGCCTGGTGTACTTGAGGGTGCGGTGATGGACCGCGCGTTCCCACGCAGCGGAGAGCCGCCGCGCTCCGCCCTCGGCTACGGCGATTTCGACACCACGATGGATGTGGTCGCAAAAGCGGTTACACCCGGGCCGTTCCTGATGGGCGACAAGTTCACCGCCGCCGACGTCGTGATCGGATCGAATCTGCGGTGGGGGACGATGTTCAAGATGATTCCGGAACGCAAGGAATTCTCCGACTATGTCGCACGCTTGGTCGATCGTCCCGCCGCGAAGCGGGCACAGGCCAAGGACGATGAACTCGCGAAAGTGTGAGGGAGACTCCCAGCGGCGGCGAGAGGCAATCCACAACCAACAACTGTCATCGCCCGGCTTGACCCGAAGTCGGGCCTGCCCGACTTCGGCACTTATAAATGGTCGAAATCGGAAGCATCCGATTTCGATTAGCGACCGAGTAACCCCTGCGCCCTGGCGCTTTCTGGGTGGGAGCCTTGATCGAAGGCCGGCGGCTACTGGGTCGCCCGGTCAAGCCGGGCGACGACACCTTGGTGCAGGCTGCTTGGCGCCGCTACCTCACGTGCGCGGCTTCGCCACTCGCCAGCGCGGCAAGAATGTTTTTCACTAGCGCGCGCGCCGACTCCGCGCTCAACTCCACCGCAACGCGCTCCTTAGCCCCGTCGGCCTCGCATACGAAGTCGATCGCCAGCGCGTGGTCGAGTGGCGCGTGGTAGGGATGATCGAAATAGACGTTGGCGGTATCGATGCGCATCCAGCCGTTCGGACCTTTGGCGCTGCCGGACACGGCGGTTTTTTCGATGATGTAGGAGCACATGGTTTTCTCCCTGGGTTGAATCCGTTGAAGTTGAAAAGGCGCGGCACCCGTTTTTGACGCCTCCACTTCGCTTGAAAACGCTTATGCGGCGAGATGTTTGCGCAGGAAGGCGAAGATCTTGGCCCAGCCGTCGGCGGCCTGTTCGGCCCGAAACGCGGTGCGTTTGGTGTTGAAGAAGGCATGGCCGGCGTCGGGATAGCGATGGAACTCGTAATCCTTGCCGAGCCGCCGCAGTACCGCCTCGGTACGGTTGACCTGCTCTGGTGCGGGGTTCTGATCGTCATTGCCGAACAGGCCGAGCAGCGGAGCGCGCAAATTTTCTGTGAGATCGATGGGCGCCACCGGCCGCTTGACGTTGAGCTGGCTCTTGTCATCGACGATCACATTGCCGCCCCAGCAATCGACGACCGCATCGACATGGTCGATTCGGCACGCGCAGAGATAGGCGTGCCGGCCGCCCGAGCAGAAGCCGATGATGCCGACCTTGCCGTTGGCATTGGGCTGAGCGCGCAGAAACGCCATGCCGCCGGCGACATCGCCGACCACCTGGTCGTCCGGGACGCCGCCTGAGGCTCGCACCCGCGCGCCCACATCGTCGGGGCTCCCCGGGCCATTGCGGAAATACAGGTGCGGGCAAGTCGCCGCAAAGCCGTGATGGGCAAACTTCCGAGCCACCTCGATGATCCATTCATCCCAACCGGGCAGATGATGGACGACGACAATTCCCGGAAATTTTTCGGCCCGGGTAGGGCGGGCGTAATACGCCTCGCCGCGGTCCCCATTGTGGCCGGTGAACGTAACGGTTTCGGCAATCAGCGACGGATAGGACATCGGGGGCTCTCAGGATGGGTGGGGGGCGAACATAACATGCGGGCCGAGTCGGTCATCCGCCTCGGGCCACAAAAATTGTTGAAACGATGTCTGCCCGAAGGGATGCCGCTTTGCCAAGTGTTCTCTGGCCTTCGACCGGACCGCCGCCGTGATGGCACTGGTCACGAAAATCGAACGCGGAGGCCATCATGACGGGAATGTTATCGCATCGTCGCCGCTGTGCCAGCGATTTGCCGGCGGAGAGCCTGCCATGGCAGGCTCTCCGCGATGCCAATGTCGGTTGTGTCCAGGCCAACAACAGGAGCCGCGCCATGCACTTCGTCATTTCCGCCACCTGGGGGCCGACCGACCCGACCCGCGCCATGCTGCCGTTCATTTTCGCTGCCTCCGCGGTGCAGGCGGGCGATGAGGTGACGCTTATGCTGTTCCATGACGCCGTCTACATGGCGGTGGAAGGGGCCGGCGCAAAGCTGGTCCCGGTCGGGCCGCCGAACCGCTATGAAGAGGTCGCCGCCCATCCCAAGGCGACGCTGTGGGCCTGCAAGCCCTGCGTCGAGGTGCGCGGTCTCGCCGGCGCGCCGCTCGATCGCCGCATCAAGCTGGGCGGCATGAACGAATTCCACGCCGCCGCCAAGGGGGCGGATGCGCGGGTGATCAATTATTGAGGCATGGGCGATCTCAGGGCGCGGGACCGCCGCCTTCGTCCTGGTGGCGCTCGCGATCCTGGAGGCGATCCAGGTAGTCGTTTCAGCTGAGGCCGAGTTCGTCGGCGCGCTCCCGAATGACGGCGCGTATCGCCTCGCGCATCCGCTCCTTCAAGTCAGCCCAATCGATCGCAGACGGATCATTCTCTTGCACGGGACCGGCGCTGTCTGAGGGAGAAGTCATTGCGAAACGCCTGGCTAAGTGACGCGAGGGGAGGCAAAATCCAATGTCACTAAGCTTTCTTGCGGCGCTTGCCGAGAGCCTTGCGCATTGCCTCAGCAATCATAGTCGGAAGACTGTGGGCCAGCGCGGTGAGTTTGGCATCCACGCTGCCGATTTTCCATTCGAGGCTGTCGACCTTTTGTACCAGTCCCTTCAGATCGACACCGTCAAGCTGCTTTTTGATTGTCGCCAGATCGTCGCCGTTGCGACGCGTCTGTTCGAGGACGTGGCGCGTCACCAGCTTCTCGCCCTCGACCTCGCGTTCGAACACGCCCACGCGAGCTTCGAACTCTTCTCTGGTCACGTATGTCGGCATGGAAAACGACCCGCCCCCGATTTGCGAATTGATCTTAGCACAGGTTGCCGAGGCGTCCAGCAGCCGCCCCGGGGCCCCTTCGACCATTTGCGCACTGGACTCATCGCCAGTTTCTTGCGCCTCAGTCGTCAGTGGGCGACCATATGGGAGCGAGAACTGTGGGACCGGAAGGCTCCGAACGCGATCGTGCGATCCTGCCGCTGCGCATTCTCTATTTCGAGGACCTCACGGTCGGTCTGACCGAAGCCTTCTCGAAAACCGTGTCGTCGTCCGACGTGGTCGGTTTCGCCGAAGTCACTGGCGATCGCAATCCCATCCATCTGTCGGAACACTTTGCAGCGCGCACGACGTTCGGCACGCGAATTGCCCACGGCCTCTATACGGCGAGCCTCATCTCGGCGCTGCTCGGCACCAGGCTGCCGGGTCCCGGCGCAATTTACCTTTCGCAGACGCTCAATTTTCGTGCGCCGGTGAGGATCGGTGATACCGTCGTGGTGGCCGTCACGGTCGCGGAATTGATCATCGAGAAGTCGCGAGCACGCTTGGCCTGTACCTGCAAGGTCGGCGAGGTGATCGTGCTTGATGGCGAGGCATTGGTGAAGGTGCCGTTGCGGGCGAAGGCGAAACGGCGGATGATGGAGGGGTGAAGGAAGCGGCCTAGACGGACATGGGCGGCGCGTGCAGCCAGCGGATGCGGCATGAGAGCTGTAGGGCGCAATAGCGGAGCGTATTGCACCGCCTCATTGAAATTGCATCATGGAAATGGCGGAATACGCTTCGCTATTCGGCCGTACGCGCTACGCTTTCTTGCGGCGCTTGCCGAGAGGCGACCAACAGTGTCGAAGACTGCTGATGCCTTTGCTTTCTGATGCCTTGCTTTCTTGCTTTTCACCGCCTCCCGTAGTATGTATTTGCCATGATCCGATCGTGGCGCAACCCAGTGAGCCGCAAGGTCTGGGAAGGCGAACGACCGAATCAATTTCGCAGCCTCGACTGCGAGGCCGCTATCGACTTGCTGCTGGCCTTGAATGTCGCCAAGTCGTTCCATGACCTCAGCCCGCTCAAAAGCGTCGGACTGCACAAGTTGAAGGGTGACCGAAAAGGGCAGTGGGCGATGACCGTCAATGGTCCCTGGCGCATTTGCTTTGAGTTCAGAAAGGGCGATGCCTATGACGTCGAAATCGTCGACTATCACAAAGGGTGAGGTTCCGGCCGTTCATCCAGGGCGCCTGCTCAAACGGGAATTGAAGGCACGCGCGCTCAGCGCGAATCGCCTTTCGCTCGATCTCGGCGTTCCGTCTGGTCGCATTACTGACATCCTCAACGGACGCCGCGCGATCACAGCCGACACAGCGGTGCGGCTTGGACGATATTTCGGCAACAGTGCGCAGTTCTGGCTCGACCTGCAGAGCCAATACGACATTGCGGTGGTCGAGAAGGAACGTGGGCCGGAGATTGCGCGGCGCGTGCAGCCAGCGGATGCGGCGTGATGTCTTTTGTTCAGGGTTGAGGCGCCGCACCCAAGCCGCGACATACTGCCGGTGGTTCCCTCACGCCGACACCGGCAATAATTCAAACACGCGGCTGAATTTGGCGGCCGTTGCCACATCGCCCTGGCGCAGAGCCAGTCGCACGGTTTCGATCTTTCGCGCGTCGTCCAACGATAGATAAGGCGACCATCCGCCTTCTTCTTCGATCAGCTCGATCGAGACTTCGGCAGCATATTTTCCTTCGCGCACGAATTCGACGGTATTCCGTTTCACGGCTTTCTTCGCCTCAAGAAGTCCTCAAACCATCGGTCAAGTGAACCAACGCCTGCACACGGGTCAAGAATTCGCTCATGGAGACGTCGCTCTTGAACGGGTAACTGCGGCGACAAGAACGAATCTCACTCCGCCGCCACCACCCGCTTCTTCCCCTTCGTCTCCCTGCGCGCCAGCACCGGTGCCAGAAACTTCCCCGTGTAGCTCCGCTTCACCTTGACGATGTCCTCCGGCGTCCCCGCCGCCACGATCTCGCCGCCGCCGTCGCCGCCTTCGGGGCCGAGGTCGATGATCCAGTCGGCGGTCTTGATCACTTCGAGATTGTGCTCGATGACGACGACGGTGTTGCCCTGGTCGGTCAGCTCGTGGAGTACTTCCAGCAGCTTCTTCACGTCGTGGAAGTGCAGGCCGGTGGTGGGCTCGTCCAGAATGTAGAGCGTGCGGCCGGTCGCGCGCTTTGACAGTTCCTTGGCGAGCTTGACGCGCTGGGCCTCGCCGCCCGACAGCGTGGTCGCCTGCTGGCCGACGTGGATGTAGTCGAGGCCGACGCGGTGCAGGAGCGCTAAGGGCTCGCGCACGCGCGGTACCGCTTTGAAGAAATCGAGCGCCTCCTCGACCGTCATGTCGAGCACGTCGGCGATCGATTTCCCCTTGAACAGCACGTCGAGCGTTTCGCGATTGTAGCGCTTGCCCTTGCAGACGTCGCAGGTGACGTAGACGTCCGGCAGAAAGTGCATCTCGATCTTGATGACGCCGTCGCCCTGGCAGGCCTCGCAGCGGCCGCCCTTGACGTTGAATGAGAAGCGGCCGGGTTCGTAGCCGCGGGCCTTGGATTCCGGCAGGGCAGCGAACCACTCGCGGATCGGCGTGAATGCGCCCGTATAAGTGGCCGGGTTGGAGCGCGGCGTGCGGCCGATCGGCGACTGGTCGATGTCGATGATCTTGTCGATATGCTCCAGGCCTTCGATGCGATCATGCGGAGCGGGCCCCTCGCTCGCATTGTTGAGCTTGCGCGCCACCGCCTTGTAGAGCGTGTCGATGAGGAGCGTCGACTTCCCCCCGCCCGACACCCCGGTGATGCAGGTGAATACGCCGAGCGGGATTTCGGCGGTGACGTTTTTCAGGTTGTTGCCGCGCGCATTGATGACTTTGAGAAGGCGGCGCGGGTTGATCGCCCGCCGCTCCGGCACGTCGATGGTGAGCGCGCCGGTGAGATATCGGCCGGTCAGCGAATGCTTGTTGGCCATGATGTCGGCGGGCGTGCCTTGCGCCACGATCTTGCCGCCATGGATGCCGGCGCCGGGGCCGACATCGACGACGTGGTCGGCGATGCGGATCGCGTCCTCGTCATGCTCGACCACGATTACGGTGTTGCCGAGATCGCGCAGCCGTTTGAGGGTTTCGAGGAGCCGCGCATTGTCACGCTGGTGCAGGCCGATCGACGGCTCGTCAAGCACGTAGAGCACGCCGGTAAGGCCGGAGCCGATCTGCGAGGCCAGCCGGATGCGCTGGCTCTCGCCGCCGGAGAGTGTGCCGGAGGCGCGCGCAAGCGTGAGATATTCGAGCCCGACATCGCTCAAGAACTTCAGCCGCTCGCGGATTTCCTTCAGCACCCGGCCGGCAATCTCGTTGTGTTTGGCGCTGAGTTCCCGTGGCAGGGCGGTGAACCATTCGCCGGCGCGCTTCACGCTCATCTGGGCGGCTTCGCCGATATGGCGGCCTGCGATCTTCACCGCCAGGGCTTCGGGCTTGAGGCGAAAGCCGTGGCAAACGCTACACGGAATGTCGGTAAAATATTTGGTCAGCTCCTCGCGGGCCCATTCGCTCTCGGTCTCGCGGAAGCGGCGCTCCAGATTGGTGATCACGCCCTCAAACGGCTTCTTGGTCTCGTAGGAGCGCAAGCCGTCGTCGTAGACGAAGCGGATCACATCTTCGCCCGACCCGTAGAGAATCGCGTCCTGCACCTTTTTGGGAAGATCCTTCCATTTGGAGTCGAGGGTGAACTTGTAGAACTTGGCCAGCGCCTCCAAGGTCTGGGTGTAATAGGGCGAGGTCGAACGCGCCCACGGCGCGATCGCGCCCTTGCGCAGGGTGACGCTCTTGTCCGGAATGATCAACTCGGCGTCGATATGCTTCTCCACGCCCAGCCCGCCGCAGGCCGGACAGGCGCCGAACGGATTGTTGAACGAGAACAGGCGCGGCTCGATTTCCGAAATCGTGAAACCGGATACCGGGCAGGCGAATTTTTCCGAGAACATGATGCGCTGGGCATCGGCCGCGGCGGCCGTGGCGAGCTTGGTTTCTTTGGCCGCGCTTTTCCTTCTTCCTCCCCCGTCTTCGGGGGAGGGTAGGGTGGGGGTCGTCTCCCCGCGTTCGGAGCGTGGGGCTTCCCCCACCCTACCCTCCCCCGAAGACGGGGGAGGGTGTGAAGAGTCCACAAACTCCACCACCGCGATGCCGTCGGCGAGCTTGAGAGCCTGCTCGAAACTCTCGGCCAGCCGCTGGGCGATGTCGGGGCGCACTACGACCCGGTCCACCACCACGTCGATGTCATGGGTGAATTTCTTGTCGAGTGCCGGCGCGGACGCGATCTCGTAGAAGCCGCCGTCCACCTTGACCCGCTGGAATCCCTTTTTCAGATATTCGGCGAGTTCCTTGCGGTACTCGCCCTTGCGGCCGCGCACCACCGGGGCGAGCAGGTAGAGCCTCGTCCCTTCCGGCAGCGCCATCACCCGGTCGACCATCTGCGAGATGGTCTGGCTCTCGATCGGCAGGCCGGTGGCGGGCGAATAGGCAATGCCGATGCGCGCCCACAACAGGCGCATGTAATCGTAGATCTCCGTGACGGTGCCGACAGTGGACCGCGGGTTCTTGGAGGTGGTCTTCTGCTCGATGGAGATCGCCGGAGACAGCCCGTCGATCTGGTCGACGTCCGGCTTCTGCATCATCTCCAGGAACTGGCGCGCATAGGCCGACAAGCTTTCCACATAGCGCCGCTGGCCTTCCGCATAGATGGTGTCGAAGGCGAGCGACGATTTGCCGGAGCCGGACAGGCCGGTGAATACGACCAGTCGGTCGCGCGGGATTTCGAGATCGACATTCTTGAGGTTGTGCTCGCGGGCGCCGCGGATCGAGATCACGCGACCGCCGTCGAGATTGCGGCGCGGACGGTTATCGAAGAGATCGTTCATGCCAAAATTCCGGCGTCCGCTTGGAACATTTTCTGTTACGCCGACCCTGTCAGTGTCATTGCCCGGCCCGGCCGGATAATCCCGTATCCACTGGTCAGCGTTTACTGGATCGCCCGGTCAAGCCGGGCGATGACAGCGTCGTGAGTGTCGACCTAACCCAAAAATGCTCTAATTGTTTTCGCGGTTGGTAAAGGGACCCACGCTCGGCGATCCCGCAGGCCCCAACCTAGTAGGTGCGAGGCGGTTTCGCCAGTGCGGGTGCGAACGGACCGCGATTGTGGCCCCCGGGATGTGGACAAGTGTCGGGAAACCGGCGCTTTCGCGCCGCCGGTCAGTCGGCTACATTGCGGGAATACATAAGAACATCGGGAGGAAAGCTATGACGAATGTGGTTTCCAGGCTTGCGCACGCCGCCTGGGCGCTTGTGGTTGTCGTGCTGCCGCTGGTCGCCGCGCAGGTCGCGCTTGCCGAGACATATGCGGTCACCACCAAGCCCAATGTCGAATACGTCGTCCATGAGGGCGTCAAGCTCACCGGCGATTTCTACCTGCCCAAGGGGCTCGACAAGGCGCCCGTGATCGTCGCGGTTCACGGCGGCGGCTGGCAGGCCGGCAACCCGGATTCGCTCAATGCGTGGGCGCCGTTCATGGCGCGGAACGGGTATGCGGTATTCGCCATTCGCTACCGGTTGGCGAAGCCCGGTGCCGGCAGCTATCCGGCCGCCGTTTATGACGTGAAGGCGGCGGTGCAGTTCGTGCGGGCCAAGGCCGCCGAACTCGGTTTCGATCCGACCCGCGTCGCGCTCGCGGGCGCGTCCGCCGGCGCCCACCTCGCGTCGTTGGTGGGAATTGCCGGCAACGAATCTCAGTTTTCGACGCAATATCGCGACGATCCCAACGCGGCGGTTCCGGCCGACGTGAAGGTGGTGATTTCGTATTACGGCGTCTACGACATGCAGGCGCAATGGACCCACGATCTGATGATTCGGTCTACGGATTATTCGATCACCGAGAGGTTCATTGGGGTGCCGCCTACGAAGGACCGCCGCATCTACTTCGAGGCTTCGCCGATCGCTTACGCGACGGTCGACAAAAACCGCACCCGCTTCATGCTGATCCACGGCAAGGAGGACGATATCGTCGATCCGAGGCAGGCGACCGACTTCCTGGTGCTGCTCAAGCAAGCTGGTTTTTCAGCAAATATCGCGCTCGTCCCGGGCGCCGGACATGCCTTCATCAACGAGCCCCAGGACGAAACGATCAGCTTCTCCGCCCAAGTGGCGCCCAGGCTGCTGCGGTTCCTGAAAGCTGCGCTGTAATTTCGTGCGCTAGGCGTATCCGAAAATGGAAAGGGCCGGCTGGATTGCCGGCCCTTTCCCCTCAGCGTGAGCCCCCAGCTCACCAACGTCCGAATAAGGTTCCTGGCGCCCAATGATAGTTAACGCCGACCTTGAACTCGTGCACTTCGGTTTTGACTCCGGTGCCCGAGAGCGGGAAGCCGAGATTGTCGGAACCGAAGTCGAGAAAATTGTATTCGGCCTTGGCCGACCATTGCGGCGCGATCATGTATTCCGCGCCCGCGCCGATGTTCCAGCCGGTGCGCGTGACATTGACGGACGCGCCCGGCACTGAATAATCGGCATTCATCCAGGCGACGCCGCCCTTTGCGTAAAGCAGCCAAGGGCCCATCACATAGCCCAACCGGCCGTCAAAAGTGTCGTACCAGTTGTGTTCGCTGCGGAAGTCGAAAGCGGTTGTACTTGCCGAGGTCCAGGAGAGTTCCCCCTCGACACCGATTAGCCAATTGGGAGCCAATTGATAATTATAACCGGCTTGCACGCCGCCGAGCACGCCGCTCGGGTCGGTGGAAAATGCCGCAAAATCGTCTCCTATCACGTCGTGGGTGGACACGCCACCGAAATGGCCGCCGACGTAGAATCCGTTCCACGTATAGATCGATTGCATCAAGGGAGGAGGTGGGCGTCTCGACAAATCGGCAGCATAGGCAGATGTACAAAGCGCC
>Ga0257161_1000223_pt1 | contig 15397 bp, 13 predicted proteins | sample NR01A_FD_185954 | JGI IMG/M metagenome (GOLD analysis project Ga0257161, IMG submission 185954) | Soil microbial communities from H.J. Andrews Experimental Forest, Oregon, United States - NR-01-A | ecosystem: Environmental > Terrestrial > Soil > Temperate forest > Bulk soil | place: USA: Oregon... | reverse complement strand
AATTGCCGTAGCCGCCGATGCCGGCGACGACGCCCGAGACGAGATGGCGCGTCCTGGGGTGCTCCGGCGCGCCGAAACTCAGCGCATTGAGGCAGGCAATGGGACGCGCGCCCATCGTAAAGACGTCGCGTAAAATGCCGCCCACCCCGGTGGTCGCGCCCTGATAGGGTTCGATGTAGCTCGGATGGTTGTGACTCTCCATCTTGAATACGCAAGCAAGCCCGCCACCGATGTCGATGACGCCGGCGTTCTCGCCCGGGCCCTGGATTACGCAGCGCCCGGTGGTCGGCAGGCCACGCAGATGAACCTTGGAGGACTTATAGGAACAGTGCTCGTTCCACATGGCGGAGAAGATGCCGAGTTCGGTGAAGCTCGGTGCGCGACCGATCAACTTCAGGATGCGGTCGTACTCGTCCGGCTTCAGGCCATGCTCGGCGGCCAGTTGCGGCGTGACTTCAGGCTGGTAGGGAAGCATTCGACGTTAAAATCCGTCCACGGCCTTCAAAGCAACGACAGGCTCCGATTTGTCTCGTCCGCGATGGCTACGCGGCCCGACTCAAGTGCTCTTCGAGCCCCACGAACAGCCCGCGCCCATCGGTGGGACCCAAGGCCGCCTCCACGTGATTTTCCGGATGCGGCATCATGCCGAGCACGTTGCCGCGTGCGTTGACGATGCCGGCGATGGCGTTGGTGGCGCCGTTGAAGTTCCATTCGGGCGCGCACGTGCCTTCGGGCGAAGTATAGCGGAACACTACCCGACCTTCGCCTTCAAGGCGCGCAACGGTGTCGGCATCGGCGACGTAATTGCCTTCGCCATGGGCAGTTGGCACGCAAATCACTTGGCCGGCATTATAGCCGCGCGTGAACGGGGTGTCGGAACGCTCGACCCGCAGATAGACGTCCCGGCAGATGAATTTGAGCCGCGCGTTGCGCATCAGCACGCCCGGCAAGAGGCCCGCTTCGCACAGAATCTGAAATCCGTTGCAGACGCCGAGCACGAGGCCGCCTGTCGCCGCAAAGGCCCGCACCGCATCCATGATGGGCGCGCGCGCCGCGATGGCGCCGCAGCGCAAATAGTCCCCATAGGAAAACCCGCCCGGCACCACCACGAGATCGGCCCCGGCCGGCAATGCAGTGTCGGCATGCCACACCATCGCGGGCTCGCGGCCCGACACGAGCTTCAAAGTGCGCGCCATATCGCGCTCGCGATTGATGCCTGGAAACACGACGACGGCGGCTTTCATGCGACCTAACCTTTGATCTCGACGCGATAGTTCTCGATCACGGTGTTCGCCAGCAGCTTTTCGGCGGCCTCCTTGAGCTTCGCCTCGACGCCGGCGCGGTCGCCATCGGCGATCTCGATCTCGAACACCTTGCCCTGACGTACGCTCGCGATGCCGGCGACGCCCAGCGATTTGAGCGCACCCTCGATCGCCTTGCCCTGCGGATCGAGAATGCCCGACTTCAGCGTCACGGTGACTCGAGCCTTCATGGCGCTCTCCATCGGCCAGTCGATAACGGGGAATTGGCCGGTTCGCAACCCGGCAAGGAGGTATGGCCGCAGTCTTCACCTCGCCCCCGTAAGCGGCTGTTGGGTTCAACTTGGGGCCAGGCTTACCGTCGTCGTCAGGCGCCCTACACGACCGGAACCAGCCCGGTGTCGCGATAAATCTCCGCCACCGGCAATGAAATACCGAGCGAGCGCAGTTCAATCGTCTTGTCGATCGACCGGATCCGCCATTCCGCAAAATCGTCATCGCGGGCAAACACGACCACCTCCACGGCATCCTGGGCAATCGCGATGTAATGCGTGAGCGACGGAAGGCTGGTGTAAGCCGTGCGTTTCCAGCGCAGATCACGCCCCTTGGTCGACGGCGAGAGGACTTCGAACGCTACGATCACGTTACTGGTGTCACGCTCCTGAGGATCGAGTGAGCGAAAATCGGACGGAATGACCAGGACGTCGGGCTCGGGCCGATCGGTATTGGACACGCGAACACCGAGCCCCGGTAGCACCACCCAAGGCGCGTTGAGTTCGCGCTCCCGGATCGTGAGCGCAACGACCAAATTCCTGACGATCCATTGATGCCTTGGGCTTGGCGCGGCGTTCAAGATCGGCTCCCCGTCGATCAGCTCCCATTTCTCTTCGTCCGGCCGCGCGTCCGTGAACGCGTAGAACTCCTCCACGGTCATTGGTCCGGTATCGATGACTGGGACGCCCACCATGAGCGCGCTCCGAATTTTCAGCTCTTGACCAGCACCGGTCCGTTGCCCTGGGGCCGCTCGCCTTCGCTCATGATGCCGAGGCGTTTGGCGACCTCCGTATAGGCCTCAAGCAGTCCGCCGAGATCGCGACGGAAGCGGTCCTTGTCGAGCTTCTCGTTGGACTTGATGTCCCACAGCCGGCACGAGTCGGGTGAGATCTCGTCGGCGACCACGATCCGCATCATGTCGTTTTCCCACAGCCGCCCGCATTCCATTTTGAAATCGACGAGGCGGATGCCGACGCCGAGGAACAGGCCGGAGAGGAAATCGTTGACCCGGATGGCAAGCGCCATGATGTCGTCGATCTCCTGGGGCGTCGCCCAGCCGAAGGCGGTGACGTGCTCTTCCGACACCATCGGATCGCCAAGCGCGTCGTTTTTGTAATAGAATTCGATGATGGAGCGCGGCAGCTGGGTTCCCTCTTCGATGCCGAGCCGCTGGGACAACGAGCCGGCGGCGACATTGCGCACGACGACTTCAAGCGGAATGATCTCCACCTCCCGGATCAGCTGCTCGCGCATATTCAGCCGGCGGATGAAATGCGTGGGCACGCCGATGTCGTTGAGATGCTGGAACACGTATTCGGAGATACGGTTGTTCAACACGCCCTTGCCTTCGATCACCTGATGCTTCTTCGCATTGAAGGCGGTGGCGTCGTCCTTAAAATGCTGAATCAGCGTCCCTGGCTCGGGTCCTTCATAAAGAACCTTCGCCTTGCCCTCGTAGATACGGCGACGTCGGCTCATTGGAGTGTACCGTGGCTTGAGGAAATCCATGGTGTGCCGTGGCTCCATTTCGTGTTCAAGGTTCCGCGGCGGCGGATGATCGGTGCAACGCGACTCAAAAAGCGGTGCGCTCGACTTTCCACAACGACGAAGCTAGCGCACCCGCGTGCGGAGTACAATTGACATAACCTCACCCTAGCATCTCCGCAACGGAGATCTTTTGATTTCAATCAAGTTGCCTTGACGGACGCTTGTCATTATGCAAGGCGACGAACCATATGCAAGGCGACGAACCAGGCGGGAATTTCAAATTCCGCAATATCAACGGGGCAACATATGAGCACCTTCGACAAGCGCGAGGAAGGTTTCGAGAGCAAATTCGCGCATGACGAGGAACTTCGGTTCAAGGCTCGCGCGCGTAGCAACAAGCTGATCGGCCTGTGGGCCGCCGAGAAACTCGGGCTCGCCGGCGCGGCGGCCGAGACCTATGCGGCGAATATCGTCGCTGCCGATCTCGACAAACCCAACAGCGACAGCGTGTTCAGCAAGCTGCGCAAGGATTTCGACGAGAACGGCGTGACGCAATCCGACCATCAGATTCGCCGGACCATGGAGGAAGCGATGGCGAAGGCCGTCACGGAAATCCAGACCGGACGATAGGACACATGGCGGCAGGGTACAAACCCGGATTTGTGTCACATATTGCGTCTATGGCGGCAGCCGTGAATTGCTAGCGCATAATCGGGCGCGGCGGCCGCACGCGGGTCGCCGCAATGCTTGCAGTGGACTTCTGGTCAGCGTCCGGTCGGCGTAACTGGGCACTTCCGGGCGTCGCTTCGGGCTTGGGTGGGGTGAGCACGGCGGGCGCAGCTGCCGATGGTGTCGAACTGAAGGAGCCCGTCTCCGGATAGCGGACGCTCAACTCGCGCAGAAAGCCGTCGAGCGTATCGATTGACGCAATCCGCCGCACCACGTCGCGAAATTCCTGACCGGCCGTCGCCAGCGGCGCCGTCGCAACTTCGAACGCGCGACGATCCGGACCTTCCGCCTAAATTGCCTCAAGCTGCGGTTGCTCGTGACGAAAGGTTGCCGCGCCGCTGCAACAGGGAGGCGATATCCGCGGCGGGTATCGGCTTGCTGAACAGGTAGCCCTGGACTTCGGTGCAACCTTCGGCCCGAAGCCGCTGCAGTTGCCCCTCGGTCTCGACCCCCTCGGCAGTCGTGCATATGCCAAGGCTGGTGCCAAGACCTGTGACCGATCGCACGATGGCGATCGAATCGGGTTTGTCTGCCAAGTCGCGGATGAAAGATTGATCGATCTTGATCTTGTCGAACGGAAACTTCAGCAAATAGCCGAGACTGGAGTAGCCGGTGCCGAAGTCGTCCATCGCGATGCGCACGCCGAGGTCGCGCAATTGATTGAGTATCGTGACGGTCGCCTCGGTATCCTGTAGCAGGACCGCTTCCGTGATCTCAAGTTCAAGCCGATTGGCGGCGAGGCCCGATGCGCCCAGCGCCGAGATCACGTCGAGGACCACATTGCCGTTCTTGAATTGAGCTGGCGACAGGTTGACCGCAATCTTGAGGTGGCTCGGCCAGGTGGCGGCCTCGCAGCAGGCCTGTTTCAGTGCCCAGGCGCCAATCGGGCGGATAAGTCCGATGTCTTCGGCGAGCGGGATAAACGCCGCTGGCGATACCAGCCCACGTTCCGGGTGCCGCCACCTCAGCAGTGCCTCAAAGCCTGAGACCTCATCGGCCTGCAGATTGACCACCGGCTGGTAGAAGAGCTCGAATTCCCCCAGCCCGAGAGCTTTACGTAAATCAAGTTCGAGCGCGCGCCGGGACTGCATCTTGGCGTCCATATCAGGCTCGAAGAAGCGAAAGGTGCTGCGTCCATCTCCCTTGGCCCGATAGAGCGCCATGTCGGCATTCTTCAAGAGACTATCGGGGTCCCTGCCGTCACTCGGTGAAATTGCGATGCCGACGCTCGCGCCGATGACGACTTGATGGCCATGAATCTCGAACGGTTCGCCGATGTCCTTGATAAGGCGGTTGGCCAAAGCGGAGGCGCCGTCAAGCTGATTAGTGCAGAGCTGCAACAGGGCAAACTCATCGCCTCCCAGTCGCGCGATCGTATCAGTGGGCCGCACACATGCTCGGATCCGGTCGGATACTGCCTGCAAGAGCGCGTCCCCGACCGGGTGGCCTAGCGTGTCATTGACCTCTTTGAAGTGATCGAGATCGAGGTAGAGAATAGACAACGTCTCTCCACGCTCGACCCGGCTGAGCGCCTTTTCCACCTCCTCCCGAAAGCGGACCCGGTTCGGGAGCTTTGTGAGGGCGTCATGGTGGGCCAGGAACGCGATCCGGGCTTCGGTCGTCCGGCGTTCGGTGATGTCTTCGTGGGTTCCAATCCACCCGCCGTTCGCAGTCGGCTGAAAGGAGATGGCGATCACGCGGCCATCACGCAGTTCGTTGACGCCATAGAACGGCTTGCGTTCGGCCACCGCTCTGAGGCGATTTTCGCTGTAATCCTGATCGTTGTCAGGATATCCCCCGATGGCAACGCGCTGCTTCAAAATTTCACTCAACGGAGTTCCCGGCGCTGTTTGTTCCGGCTTCAATCCATAGATTTCAGCATAGTGCCGGTTGCAGACGATGAGCTTCTGGTGTTCGTCAAACATGCACAGGCCCTGTGGCATGTTGTCGATGGCGGCGTTCAACCGCTCATACTGTGTGCGAATCTCCTGCTCAGACCAGGTGATCAGGCGTTTGCGAGCTTCGGCCAATTCCGTGATCATGAGATTGAAGGAACGCGATAGCATGCCGATTTCATCCGCCCGCTCAGTCGCTGCGTCCTTGGTGAACAGGTTCAATTCCCCGTGTTCACGGATGCCGGCGACGTGTTTGGTCAGGCGCACGAGCGGGCGTGTAATACGATCGGAAAAGAGATAGCCGAACACGAGAGCCGTCAATATCGTGAACACGATGCTTGCCGCAACGATGGCGCGGGCTTGCACGATGCTGCTTTCGGTGCGTTGTCTGGCGTCGAGATTGAGTCTACGGACCGCCTGCTCAATATCGTTGAGTGCGCCGACATAGGCGCGCTCGATCCGGGCAATAGTCGCTCTGTCGTTGGCCATCTCGACTTCCGCCGCCAACGCCTCGCGCCGCCTGACCAAGAGCCCGTCCGTACCGAGAGCGGCGGCCTTCAACTCCGCAACCCCCAGCCGAACGCGCGTCAGCATGTCCTTTCCGTCTGCGTCGCGAAGGCGGCCAGCAAGTTTTGCCAACACCGAATCAATCGTCTTGAACGTGATGTTTGCCGTCTGTTCGGTCGCCAGGAGGTCCTCCGGATTGGCCTGCGCGATGATCAATTTGGCCATTTCGTCGAGCTGCTCAACTTGATGCATGACCTTGTAGGCGCCCTGCAACACCGGGTAGACCTCCGTCAGCAAATTGGAGATCAGCTCGCCAAGCTCATCCACCGTCGTCGCAGTGATCTGCGCCCGAACCTTGGCTTCGTCCTCGCCTGCGGTGATCTTGCCCTCGGCGCGGTTGGCCAAGGCGAGGAGAATTGTCCGCAACTTTTGGTGCATCACGTCGAATTCGCCCGAACGTTCCTTCGTTATCCTTGAGGCCTCTTGCTCGCGTATGAAATGACGTACCATGCCGTCGAGAGTGTGCACGTAATCGAGCTTGTTCTGCTCGATCGCCTCCCAGGGAACCCCGAATTGCGCCCGTCCTGCAAGGTCGCGCAACTTTTGGATGTGAAGATTTCCCGCGGCATCGAGTTGCGCCAGGCGCTGCGAAAGCTGATCGATGTTCTCGCCTTCGGCGCGGCCACGGACGACGCTGGTGCGCATCAGCACGGCATTGTCGAGCAGCGCCGTGCTTTCCATGAGCAGTGGAGACGTCACGTCCGATAAGACCGAAACTGTCGAGCCTATGCGGTCCACGAAAACCAATCCGACGCTGCCGCAGATGCCCGCCATGGCAGCCATGCCGATGAACGCCAAGATCAACTTCGGGCGGAGCGTGAGCGATTTGGGCGACGGGAGACTCGCGAAGAGAGACATGGACCAAACTCACTTTGGCGTGACAGTTCGAAGCTTCACCTCGCAGGTTGAGAAGCTTCACCTCGCGGATTGAACGGAATTTCGATACCGTGGACAGGTTTGAAAACTTGAACCCGCTTATTGGCCGTGTCGGCGACGTAGACATTCCCCGTAGCCTTATCGATGATGATGCCATGCGGGCTGCCGAATTGGCCGTTTCCTGAACCGGTCCTACCCCACATGGTCAGGAATCTGCCGGTCTTGTCGAACACCTGGACGCGATTGTTGCCGATCTCCGTCACATAGACATTGTCGTCCTTGTCGAATGCCAGGCCCGCCGGCGCCTTGAACTCGCCTGCGGCTGTTCCGCCGCGTCCAAATGCGATCAGTGCTCTGCCGTCGGCATTGAATACTTGGACGCGATCATTCTTCAGGTCAGCGACGTAGAGCTTGCCTTCGCTGCTGAACTTCGCTGCTTCGGGACTGTTCAACTGGCCGAGCGCGCTCCCGTAAACACCGAAGTCGAACAGGAAGTTTCCGGACAAGTCGAAGACATCGATTCGGTGATTGCCAGCGTCGGGCACATAGAGACGGCCGTCACGAATGTCCAGGAACTCCGACTTCATGTTCTGGCCCTTCTCGGAGCCATATTCGCTGAAGGTCAGCAGCCATTTGTACGAGGCATCGTATTTTTTGATGAAGCCGGTCTTATAGTCGGCAACGAAGATGTTGCCGTCGGAGTCGACCGCAATTCCTTCTGGCTTGTCGAGCTGGTGATCATCGTCTCCTTGGCCGCCGAAGCGGGTCATGAACTTGCCGGTGATCTTGTCGAACACCTGTACCCAGGCATGGGACGCGTCAGTGACGAGGAGATGGCCCTCCTTGCTGAAGGCGAAGTCCTCGGCATACTGGAACTCGCCTTCTCCGACACCGGCCGAGCCGATATTGAACAGGTGCTCGAATTTCAGTTGTTCGGCGACCGCTTCCGCAGAGGACAAGATGAGCCACACGCCCAACAATGCACTCAAACGCACTAGTGCTTTGAACATAGATACGCATCCTTGTATGTGGCGCTGAGCCAGACTTATTGAGGTTTAGGCACAACTCTGGACGGCAATGCTGAAGATGGAGTTTTAATTTGGATACGTAATTTTACAGATCGGTTCGCCAACACCGATTGCCACAAGATTGCGGAAACGCGCACCGCCTACGGCGGCAAGGGCCAGATCATGGACATGCAGCAAGAACGCTACGGACAGCAATTGTCCGACATCCTGCTGCCGTTCTGATACCGCTCGGCGCAACTCGGCAACGTTGGCCGGGGGTGAGCTCGAGAATCCCGCGGGTAACCTTGCGGACTTCCTCCGGCCTAATCTCCCACGCGACCGGATTGCTAGCACCGCTGCCAGCACGCCCCGGTGCGATGCGCCGGAAGGACGTACGCACACCCGAACCCGAAGGCCCGACCGCATCGGAACGCCTGAGCACCCCTTGCGTTGAATCGCGACGTGCCGCGTACGGTGCTGGCGCCGTTCGTGGCCCCGGTCCCACCTCACGCACCTAAACAAAAGGGGGCCGGGGCCTTATTTTGCATGTCGTGCCGTTTGGTAACGGCAATTGGCAGCCTCCTGCGCAGCAGGCGCGCGATCCCGTAGGGCTACCTGCGACGCGCAAGCGCCATGCTCAGCCGGCGCCGGCCAGATCAATAGGACTGGCTTGGCTCCCGGGGTGGCGGCGCAGTCGGAGCGGCCGTCTTCTTGGTCTTCGGCTTCTTGGTCTTGACGACGACCACAACGTCAACTTGCTGTCCAATACGAGCAATCGCCGCACCATCGACCGGCACCGCCGACGCCGCCACCGTGCCGGCCGAAAGGATTGCAATTGCGGCAATCATGGATACGACAAGAGTCCTCATGTTGTCCTCCTCCTTTGGACCCACATCACCCTTATAGCACGAATGCGCCAGGTCGGCTTCGGGGATGTTTCAGAACGGGGGTGTTCAGAATGACGCGCGGAAATGCCTTGGCGGACGATTTCACGAAGTCCCTTGAGGCCATCGGTATTGTGTTATTGAAAGGATTGGCGCTCCCTACGGGACGGCCTGTGGTTATGGATTCCGGGCTCGCGCAAGAGCGCGCCCCGGAATGACGCTGCATATGATTCGAAATTCAAAAACGTTGAACCAGTTCGGGACGAGGATCGCAAATCCTGCCATTTCGGCCACATTTCCGAGCACTTGATATGGGGATTGAACCCGTCGGGGAGCGGCGGATGCGGTTGCCGCAACGGGGGGAGGAATGAGCGAATTTGACGAAATTTACAAAAGAAAACGCCCCGCGCTGGCGCGCGCAGAAGCTCAGTTGCGCTCCCTCTTGGAGGCAATCGTCGGTCAGATCGAAGACCGCAAGCTTGTCCGCGCGGAATTTGATGACGTGCGGTCGAAGTGCCTGTCGGAGCTTAAGAGCAAGGCCAGGAGATTTGGATGGAGCGCCGAGCACGCCTTCATCCGATGCAGCGACCTCGTTGGCGGCCGTGTCGTCTGCAACAATGTTGAAGACGTATACCGCTTTGAGGAGCTTCTGAAGGAATGCCTCCCGGCCGATTCAGGCCAAATCGAACGGCAAGACTACATCGACAGGCCCAAAAGGCACGGCTACAGGGCGCTTCACCTCAATTTCCGGCTGAACGTTTCACGCACCTTCGGTCCCGAGCTGATACCGTGCGAGATACAGATTCGCTCGCGCCTTCAGCATGCGTGGGCAGAGCTTTCGCACGGCGACATATACAAGCAGAACGACCTTCCCCTCGACCTGCTTGACCGCGTCAAGGACCTTTCGGACGTGCTCGCCCAGGCAGACTCGACTGCCAGCAGCATCAGGGCGCGCGTGCAGCGGATCATGACGCCGCCGCCCGATGTCCAGCCAAAGCTCGACCACATCCCGGCGGACGGCCTGGCGCACATATTCAAGGATGCGTTCGGCAGTGCGCCGGCCGATCATGGGACTACGGGGACCATCGATTTATGCGACGAACTCGGTATCGACTCGCTCAATGCCGGTCGCGTGGCGGTTCGAAAGCATGTGAGGATGGCAAGGCGGCCACCGCCGGCGCTGCCGGCAAATTGGGACGTCTACCTGGTCCGGCACACGCCCGCGAAATTGGTTGGCACAGTCGAGGCGAGGGACGTTGATGCGGCGATCGAGAAAGCAGCCAAAGAATTCAAAGTCCCCAACCCCAGAAAGCTGATCGCGGTTCAGCGGCGGTAGCGCGGTCCGGCATCAATCAACGCGCGAGAGGAACCGCGACAGCCGCAGTCCCGACGGCCAAGTCCAGATCGGATGCTGCGCGGCGGCCAAGTCCCATGAACCGAGCACGACCTCGACCCGCCCCACCAAGTTTTCGACAGGTACCAATCCGACGCCGCCTGCGATCGGAGACAACCGGCTGTCGGCGGAGTCGTCGCGGTTGTCGCCCATCACGAACACGTGCCCCGGTGTGACCTCAAAAACAGCGGTGTCGTCCAGGTCTCCGCTCCCAGTGAGCTTGAACAGCGGATGCTCGCGACCGCCGGGCAAGGTCTCGACATAGCGGGCCGCCCGAACGATGCCGCCGTCCTGTACTTCGACCTCTCCGAAGCCGTCGCGCCGCAGCGGCAATATCTTGCCGTTGATCCACAGCCGGCCGTCGCGCATCTGCACCCGGTCGCCGGGCAGGCCGACCACGCGCTTGACATAGGTCTGGCTCGGGTCGCGCGGCAGCCGGAACACGACAACGTCGCCGCGCTCCGGCAACCGCCCCAACAGTCGCGCCGGGAGCGACGGGCCGACGGCGATCGGCAACGAATAGCGGCTGTATCCATAGGGGAACTTCGATACGACCAGTTCGTCCCCAATCAGCAAGGTCGGCTGCATCGAGCCCGACGGCACATAGAACGCTTCGGCAGCAACGACCTTCATCAGCAACACGACGGCCAAAATTGCCGCAAACTGCCCAACGCCCGACAACATGCGCCGCGGAGCGGGATCAGGGGTGCTCATCGAAATCGGTCTCCGGATCGAGGTCGTTCTTCGTGAAGCGAAGGCTTAGCACGCGAACCTTGGTTGCCGGCGAGGGTGCGCTGAGTTGCCGGCGCGGCCATCGGCCGCATTCGTTGGCAAGCAACTCCAATGCCAGGAAGAGCGACAGCCCAAACGTCAACCGACCGCCTTTGCGCCTTCCGTGATGTCTTAATCGATAGAGGCGCCGGAGAACTTGACGGCCTTCTCCCATTTCGCCGTTTCGGACGCCATCACCTTGCCGAAGTCGGCCGGTGTACCGCCCATCGGAATGCCGCCGAGCTCGGCGAGTCGCACTTTCAGCTTGGGGTCGGCCAGAGCCGCATTGACGGTTTTGTTGATCTTTTCGATGATGTTGGCAGGCGTTCCCTTGGGCGCACCCATGCCGAACCACGCGCTTGCTTCAAATCCAGGCACCGTATCGGCGACGACGGGCACGTCTGGCAACGCTTCATTGCGGGTCTCGGTCGTAACCCCCAGCGCCCGCAGCTTGCCAGACTTGATGAATTCGATCGAGGACGGCAGGTTGTCGAACATCACGTCGACGGTGCCGGCGATGAGATCCGTGAGCGCCGGTCCGGCGCCGCGATACGGCACGTGAGTCATCTTGACGCCGGTCATCGCCATGAACAATTCGCCCGACAGATGCACCGACGTGCCGTTGCCGGAGGATGCCATATTGATCTTGTCGGGATGGGCTTTTCCATAAGCAATGAATTCCGCCACCGTCTTGGCGGGGAAATTAGGATTGGTTTCCATCACGTTCGGCACCCGGGTGATTCCGGCGACCGGAGCGATGTCACGCAGGAAGTTGAACGGAAGCTTCTTGTAGAGTGTCGCGTTGATGCCGTTGGCGGGATTGACCAGCAACATCGTGTACCCGTCCGGCGGGGAATTCACCACCACCTCGGTGCCGATGTTGTTGCCGGCGCCGGGGCGGTTGTCGATCACGAATTGCTGACCGAGATGCTCTGAAAGATACTGGCCGATGATCCGCGCCAGAATGTCGGTGGTCCCCCCGGGCGGATAAGCCACAACCCATTTCACCGGCTTGGTGGGATAATCCTGCGCGTGCGCCACAACACCGGCGAGGCCGAGCGCGGTGACGGCAAGTGCCAACAGACGGAACGGATTGGATAATCGCATGACGTTTCCTCTCGGATGAGGCTCGTTGCCGTTGTTGCCCGCAAGCCGGCGGCGCCGCATGGCGTAAAAGGTTAAGCCCGGTTTGGCTGCAAGCACAAGCCCGAGACGATGCAATCACGGAGGGGCCGCATCACACGCACTTCAAGCGCTGCATCTGCATCCTGGCCAGGAACGGGACCAGCGGATGCACCCCCATGGCCACCATCTTTTCGAGATCGAGATCGAGCAACGCCCTGCTCTGCTCGGGCGTCAGCGCGAAACCGTCCGCGTAGGCCTCAGGCGCGGCGATGAATCGCTCCCGCGCCGGCTGTTCGTGCGCGAGGCCGTGCAGCGCGCGCGTCAGTTCCACGAGCTCCGGCTTGATCGCCGGATAGTGCGCGTCATGGCCGGCGAGCTCGGCGTCGGTCCAGCCCAGCGAGGCATAGTTGTGGTGCCAGCTCGGGTCCATCGACACGATATCGGGCTTGCGCTCGCCGAGCGCGCCGGCCGCGCAGGCCCAGCAGCGCAGCTCGATGTTGCCGGTGTCGTCGAGCTCGGCCTCGTCGAAGCCGATCAGCGATTTGAGCTTCCCGGCAGCGAGCTGCGCCAGCAGCTTGTTGTCCCAGTCGAGCTCCGGGTTGGCGTAGCGGTTGGTGCCGGGGAAATGCGACATTCCGCCGCTCGCTAGGATCACGGTCTTGAGGCCGAGCGCAGTGACGCTGCGCGCGATCGCCTGGCCGAAGGCGTAGCAGCGCTCCGGCGTCGGCTGCGGCGGCAGGTAGGCGTTGACGAAGATCGGCAGGACCGGATCGGTGTGCGCCAGATGGGTGAGCGGAATGCCGATGGCGTAGTCGATCTTGGCGGTCGAAGTGAAGGCCGGATCGAAATTCTGCCGGTAAAGTTCGCGCACCAGCTCGAAGCCGATCTCGCTCGGCACCTTCCAGTGGAACTTGCGGCCGGCGAATTCGCCGCTCGCCTCGCCGCCGACATGAATGGTGAAGGGCGGCGCCACGTTGTGAAAGAACTGCTCGGCGTGGTCGTTGGAGAAGATGATCCACAGATCGGGCTTCATCGCCTTGAGCTTGTCGCCGATCTCGCGCGCCACCGCGCGCACCTTCTCGACGTTGGCGCGGTCCTCGGTGTCCGGCATGGTGAAGAACTGGGGCGCATGAGGCAACATGGCGCCGCCGATGACCGTGGAACGCATCGCATTCACCTTGTCGATTGGCTCGATGGAACGCATGTTTCTGCATTACGTCAGCGGGCACAATGGCAGCTATCTCAGCTCCTAGCGATCTCAGCTCGTAGATGGGGTAACGGGCACGGGCCACAGCGATCAAAACCTCTCCACCCACGGCCTCACCTCGATTTCCCAGCTCCACGCACTTCTTGGCTGCTGCAGCAGATGCAGATAGCTTGCCGCGATCGCGTCCGGATCAAGCATCGCGTCGGGGCGGTCGGCGGCCTCGGGGCGGTGGGCCGAACGGATGCCACCGTCGACCACCACATGAGCGACGTGGATGCCCTGGGGGCTCAGTTCGCGTGCCATGCTTTGCGCAAGGCCGCGCAGCGCGAACTTGCCCATGGCGAAGGGCGCCGATTGCGCATAGCCCTTCACGCTCGCCGACGCGCCGGTGAACAGAATCGCGCCGGTGCCTTTCGGCAGCATCCGGCGTGCCGCCTCCTGCGCCACCAGGAAGCCCCCGAAAGCCGTCACCGCGAGGGATTTCTCGACCTCGGCGGGATCGAGATCGACGAAGGGTCCACGGGTGCGATAGCTCGCGTTGTAGACGACCGCATAGGGATCACCGAGGGTATCCGCGAGATCGGAGTAGAGTTTCTTCACGGCATCCCGGTTGGTCGCATCCGCGGCGAACGTCCTGGCGCCGATTTCAGCCGCGAGCGGGCCGAGGTCGCCGACGCTACGTGCCGCAAGCGCGATTTTCATGCCTGCCGCGGCGAAGCTTCTCGCAATCGAGGCCGAGAGCCCCGATCCGGCGCCGACGATCAGGGCGAGTTTGTCGTTCAGGTCTGCCATGGTGCTGTGCCTTTCGAATGATGCCCGTAGGATGGGTTGAGCCCTTGCGAAACCCATCAGGGGAAGCGCCATACCGAAAGGCCGCTGATGGGTTTCGCAAGGGCTCAACCCATCCTACACAACCCGCTTCGCGCCTACCCGGTAATCTCGCCGCGCCGCTTCTTCACCACCGGCGCCACCATCACGATCACGATGATCACGGTGATAACTATGAACGCGAGACTGATGGGGCGAGTGACGAAAACCGTGGCGTCGCCCTTCGCCATCAGCATGGCGCGGCGCAGATGCTCTTCCATCATCGGCCCGAGCACGAAGCCGAGCAGCAGCGGCGGCGCCGGAAAACCGAGCTTCGTCCATATGAAACCGAGCACACCGAACAGCGCGGTGAGATAGATCTCGAACGATGAGTTGTTGACGCTGTAGATGCCGATCGCCGAGAACGCCATGATGGCGGGGAACAGGAGGCGGTACGGCACCGCCAGCAGCTTCACCCAGATCCCGATCAGCGGCAGGTTGAGCACCACCAGCATCAGGTTGCCGATCCACATGCTGGCGATGAGGCCCCAGAACAGCTCGGGACGCTGGGTCATCACCTCCGGCCCCGGTTGGATGCCCTGGATAGTGAGCGCACCGAGCATCAGGGCCATCACGCCCGACGCCGGCAGACCGAGCGTGAGCATGGGGATGAACTTGCATTGGGCATCGGCGTTGTTGGCGGATTCCGGCCCGGCGACGCCCTCTATGGCGCCGCGGCCGAAGCGCGAGGGGTCGGCGGCGAACTTTTTTTCCACGATGTAGGACGAGAACGACGCGATCGCCGGACCGGTGCCGGGAAGCACGCCGAAGAACGCGCCGATCGCGGTGCCGCGCAGGATCGGACCGATCGATTGCTTCATGTCGTCCCAGGTCGGAAACAGATGCGTGACCTTGGTGCCGAAAACGCTGCGCTGTTCCGGCTCGCCGAGATTGGCGATGATCTCCCCCATGGCGAACATGCCGACCGCGACCACGATGAACCCGATGCCGTCGCTCAGTTCGGTGATGCCAAAGCTGAATCGTTGCACGCCGGTGTTGACGTCGGTGCCGACGATGCCGAGCAGGAGCCCGAGCGCCACCATGGCGAAGGATTTC
>Ga0257161_1000222_pt1 | contig 15463 bp, 11 predicted proteins | sample NR01A_FD_185954 | JGI IMG/M metagenome (GOLD analysis project Ga0257161, IMG submission 185954) | Soil microbial communities from H.J. Andrews Experimental Forest, Oregon, United States - NR-01-A | ecosystem: Environmental > Terrestrial > Soil > Temperate forest > Bulk soil | place: USA: Oregon... | reverse complement strand
GCCGCGCTCGAGCTTCGACTTGTGATAGGCGATGTCGGACGCGAAATAGGTGTAGCTGCCGTCGGACTTCTTGAGCGGCCGATCGACGTCGTCGCCGAATTCGGTGGTGCGGAACAGGGTCTGCTCGCGGTCTTCCCAATCCTCGTCGACCGCTCCCAACGGGCGCCCTTTTGGCGGCGGCAGACGGCCCTCATAGACCTTGCCTTCGGCCCGCAGGCCCGCGATGGTGGCCGCCACCGCGTTGTTGTCGCCCTCGATCAGCGAGCGTTCGGAGAAAAAGACATCGTGCCGCACATTGAGAGCGGCAAGATCGCCCCGGATCTCCGCCATCATCATGTCGATCGCGTTGCGACGGACGATCGGCAGCCACCTTTCCTCGGACATCTGGTTGAGGGCGCTGCCGAACTCGGCCGCCAGGGCGGCGCCGACGGGCTTCAAATAGTCGCCCGGGTAAAGGCCCTCGGGGATTGGCCCGATGTCCTCGCCAAGCGCCTCCCGGTAGCGCAGATAAGCCGAACGGGCGAGCACATCGACCTGGGCGCCGGCGTCGTTGATGTAGTATTCGCGCGTCACCGCATAGCCCGTGAAGGTCAGGAGATTGGCGAGCGCATCGCCGAACACGGCGCCGCGGCAGTGCCCCACATGCATCGGCCCGGTCGGATTGGCCGAGACGTACTCGACATTGACGGGCTCGGATTTGCCGATATCGCTGCGGCCGAACTCCGGCCCGGCCAGGACCGCGGCGCGCAGCGCCTCCCGCCACACCGAGGGATCGAGCGTCATGTTGATGAAACCCGGTCCGGCGACTTCGACCTTCGCAATCAGCGGATCCGCGCGCAGCTTTTCGGCGATTGCCTCAGCGAGATTTCGCGGCTTGGCGCCGGCGTCCTTGGCGAGCACCATGGCGGCATTTGTCGACATATCGCCATGGGTCTGATCGCGCGGCGGCTCCACCACGACGCGCGACTGACTGATACCCGGCGGCAGCACGCCATCGGCGATCAATGCTCCGTTCGCCGCCGCCACGGAGCCATGAATCGTAACAAATACATTCTTGAATGGGTCGGACATTACGTATTCCCGCGCACGGCCTGAAGCGCGTTCCGATGAAATCGACGTATCGTAGGGAGGGCACGGCGCGCAAGAGCGCGCCTTTGCCCACCCTACTTATGATTCCAGCGCTAACGCAGTTCCGGGGTCGAGTCAAAAAGCCGGCTATGCTCGGACAGCGCATAGCGATCCGTCATCCCGGCGATGAAATCGGCAATCTGGCGAGCTCGCATCGGCCCGTCGGCCGGCTCATCCCGCCACGGCAGGTCGTGAGGGGTGCGCATATAGCGCGCGAACAGGTCCGTCACCACCGCCTGCGCGTCGCCCATGATGCGCACGATACGCGGATGGCGGTACACTCGCGGGAACAGAAACGCCTTGATGGCGCGGTCGGCCGCGGCCATGAGGGGCGAGAACGCCACCACCGGCGCACCGGCGCGACGGATATCCTCGACCGAGCCAGGCGCACGCTGCCCGATCACGCGCCCCGAGTGACCGATCACGTCCTCGATCATGCGGGTGATCAGCCGGCGCACCAGCTCGTGAGCACGCCGCACCGGCTCGATGCCGTGTGAGCACGATTCGATCTCCGCCAGGATGTCGCCGATCAACGGCAATGCGGCGAGCTCATCGATGGCGAACATCTGCGCCCGCAGGCCGTCGTCGATGTCATGGGCGTCATACGCGATGTCGTCCGCGATCGCGCCGACCTGGGCTTCGGCACTGGGGTAAAGGGCGAGTTCAAGGTCTTGCCGGGCGTTGTAATCCTGGATCGCGGGCGCGATCCCGTGGGCGGCATGGCGGCCGGCCGCACGGCCGGTGGCATCCGTCAGGGGGCCGTTGTGCTTCACCAAGCCTTCGAGCGTCTCGAAGGTGAGGTTGAGACCGTCGAAGCCCGCATAGCGGCGCTCCAGGCGAGTCACCACCGACAAAGTCTGGGCGTTATGGTCGAACCCGCCGTGGATTGCGAGGCAGTGGTCGAGCGCGCGTTCGCCCGAATGCCCGAACGGCGGATGACCGAGATCGTGGGCGAGCGCGCAGGCCTCCGCGAGGTCCTCGTCGAGGCCGAGCGCGCGGGCGAGCGACCGCGCAATCTGGGTGACCTCGAGCGTGTGGGTCAGACGGGTGCGATAGTGGTCACCCTCGTGGTAGATGAACACCTGGGTCTTGTACGCGAGCCGGCGAAACGCGGTGCAATGGATGATGCGGTCGCAATCGCGGCGAAAATCGTTACGTGTCGCGCTTGGTGGCTCATCGTGGAGACGGCCGCGGCTGGCAGCCGGGTCTGCGGCCCAAGGGGCACGTAAAGGGGCACGTATCAGGCCCGCATTCGCTGTTGTCGCCATGTCGCGCCCCCCAGTGGCCGTGGGCCGTTGACTGCGTCCCGGCGCGTACATAACTATCGGACACGCAAACAGGCAACGGAACACGATGGCAAGTTCGGTGGCATTGACGGAACGCGCGGCGCGACGAATTCATGAGATTCTTAAGGCCGAGCCGGCAGGATCAATGCTGCGCGTCAGCGTTGCTGGCGGCGGCTGCTCCGGGTTCCAATACAAGTTCGATTTCGTCACCGCCCAGGCGGACGACGACCTCGTGCTTGCCCGCGACGGCGCCACCGTGCTGGTCGATCCGGTTTCGGTGCAATACATGGCGGGCGCCGAGATCGATTTCGTCGACGACCTGATCGGTTCGGCTTTCCGAATCAATAATCCGGTGGCGACGGCGTCCTGCGGCTGCGGGACGAGCTTTTCGGTGTGACGAGCCGGGGCGCGCTGCAGTCCCAATGTTAGGCAATTGTGACCGGCGACACGGCCTTTCGTCAATTCAACATGCTTGACCCTTGTGATCGCTGCAGTGGAGCTCTTTGCGACGCAAGCAGCTATTCGAAAGGCACGCAGGCGCATCGGGACCCGTGCACTGCTTGACAATCGCGCAAAAGCAACTTAGCTAGGTATTAGCTAATCAATCAGGTTTTTCGCATGGCAATCGTGACTGTCCACCAAGCGAAAACACAATTATCGAAACTCATCGCCCGCGCCGAAGCGGGCGAGGAAATCGTTATTGCCCGCGGTCGTGAGCCCGCCGTCAAGCTCACGCCGGTTGGAAAGCCGGCACCCAAACGCCAATTTGGGTCGATGAGGGGCTTGTACGATATACCGGACGCATTTTTCTTCGATCCGCTTCCTGAAGATGAGCTAAAGCTCTATGAGGGCGCGGATGAAGAAGATCCTGCTCGATAGCCATACCCTGTTCTGGTTTATCGACGGCAATTCGCGTCTATCCGACGCGGCGCGTGGCGCCATTGAGGCGATCGACTGCACAGTTTGCGTGAGCGCCGTTACGGCCTGGGAAATCGCCAGTAAATTCCGTCTCGGCAAATGGCCGCGAGCACAGGCGCTGGCCAACGACCTCCCCGGGATCATGTCCACCCAAGGTTTCGAACCGCTGCCGCTCAGCCTCGAGCACGCGCGCCATGCCGGAGCGTTGCGTGGTCCTCACCGCGACCCATTCGACCGCATGCTCGCCGCACAGGCCGAAATCGAAGACATTCCACTGGTGACCGCCGATCCGGCCTTTCGTCAATTCAACGTGCGAACCTTGTGGTAACGGCAACGGGGCGGCTCGTTGCGACACAAGCGGCAACGGCGATCCAAAAGATACGGGGATGCGCGAAGGTCAGCGTTAAAGCTCAAACGGGCACCCAGCGTGGGCACCCGTTCGGGCGAAGCAACCCGTTCGCCCTATTTACTCCGCCGCGACGGCGTGCGGCCGGTGCTCGGGCTCGGGCTCATCCAGCAAGTCTTCCGGCGGCTCGAGGCGGCGCTTGAGCAGGCGGTCAACCTTGTCGAGGTAGATATAGACCACCGGCGTGATGTACAGCGTGAGCAACTGCGACACCAGGAGGCCGCCGACGACCGCGACGCCGAGCGGCTGGCGCAACTCGGCGCCGGCTCCGGCGCCGAGCGCGATCGGCAGCGCGCCGAAGATGGCCGCCAGGCTCGTCATCATGATCGGCCGGAACCGCAGCAGGCAGGCCTCGCGGATCGCCTCCTCGGCCGACAGCCCGACCGCCCGGCGCTGCAGCGCGAAGTCGATCATCATGATGGCGTTCTTCTTCACGATGCCGACCAGCATCACGATGCCGATCATGGCGATGACCGTGAGGTCCATCTTGAACATCATCAACACGATCAGCGCGCCGACGCCCGCCGACGGCAGGCCGGAGATGATGGTGATCGGATGGATGAAGCTCTCATACAGAATGCCGAGCACCACGAAGGAGGCGAACACCGCCGCCAGCACCAGCACACCCTGCCCTTTCAGAGATTCCTGGAAGACCTGCGCGGCGCCCTGGAAACCGGACACGATCGAGGCCGGCAAATTCGTGTCGTGCTCGATCTGCCGGATGGCGTCGACGGCAGCGCCGAGGGCATAACCCGGGGCCAGGTTGAACGAAATCGTCATCGACGGCTGCTGGCCCTGGTGATTGACCTGCAGTGCCCCGACCGTCGGCACCAGCTTGGTGACCGCAGACATCGGGATCACCGGCCCGGTCGGCGTGGTGGAGCCATTTACGCCAGAGCCCGTCGCCGGCGCGACGAGGCCGCCGCCGGTCGCCTGCCCGTTGAGATTGGTCTTCAGATAGATCTTGCTGAGCCCGGTCGGGTCGTCCTGGATTTTCTTGTCGCATTCCAGGATCACCTGATAGTCGTTCGACGCCGTGTAGATCGTCGCCACCTGCCTGGCGCCAAAGCAATTGTACAGTTCCTGACGCACCTGATCGATCGATACCCCGTAAACCGCCGCGCCTTCGCGGTCGATCTCCATTGTCATCTGCGGATTCTTGATATAGAGATCGCCGGTGACATCGCGCAGCCCCGGCAGCTTGCCGATTTTCTCCAGCATTTCCGGTCCGACGCGATAGAGCGTCTCCGTATCACTGGATTGCAGCGTGTATTGGAACTCGCTCTTCGAGATGCGGCCCGTGATGTTGATGTTCTGAATGTTCTGGAAATAGGTCGCCATACCGGTGACCGTGTTGGTCCTGGCCCGCAGGCGTTGAATCACGGCGGTCGAGTTTTCGCCGCGCTCATGGCGCGGCTTGAGAGCAATGAAGAAACGTCCATAATTGTTGGTCGGGTTGGGGCCGCCGGCGCCCACGGTGGAATTGATATAAGCCACCGCCGGATCCTGGCGCAGGATGTCGGCGATTTCCAACTGGCGATCATACATCGCCTTGAAGGATATATCCGACGGACCTTCGGTCGTGGCGTTGATGAAGCCGGTATCCTCGACCGGGAAAAAGCCCTTCGGAATGACGATATAGAGCCACACGGTTCCGATCAGCGTGCCGATCATCGCCAGGATAACGAAGGACTTGTATTTGAGGAACACGTCGAGGGTGACTTCATAGCCGCGCAGCCACGATTTGAACATGGCCTCGAACATACGCAAGATGAAGTTCTGGCTCTCGCCCTGATGCTCCTTCAGCACCCGCGCGCAGAGCATCGGCGTCAGGGTCAGGGACACGAAGCCCGACAGGATGATGGCGATCGCGATGGTCACGGCGAATTCGCGAAACACTCGCCCGACCATGCCGCCCATCAGAAGCACCGGGATGAACACCGCGATCAGCGCGAAGGTGATCGATATAATCGTGAAGCCGATTTCGCGCGAGCCCTTTAGCGCGGCCTCGAATGGCCGCATGCCGCCTTCGATGTGGCGGACGATGTTTTCCAGCATCACGATGGCGTCGTCGACCACGAACCCGACCGACAGGGTCAGCGCGAGCAACGTCATGTTGTTGATCGAGTACCCAAACAGGTACATGGCGGCGCAAGTTGCGATCAGCGAAATCGGCACCGCCAGCGCCGGAATCGCGGTCGCGGCCGCTGAACGCAAAAACAGGAAAATCACCAGCACGACAAGGCCGATCGCAATCGCAAGCGTCACCTTCACGTCTTCGACGGAATCGCGAATCGACACCGACCGGTCGGCCAGCAACTCCATCTTGACCGATGCCGGGATCTGGGCGCGGTAGGTCGGAAGCCGCTCATAGATGGAATCGACGATCTTGACCGTGTTGGCGTCTGGCTGCTTGAAGACTGCCAGCACGATCGACCGTTCGTTGTTGTACAGATTGGCGGTTTTGTCGTTCTCGACCCCGTCGGTGACGTCGGCGATTTCCTTGAGCTTGACCGGTTGGCCATTGCGGTAGGCCACAACCAGTTCACGATATTCGGCGGCGGTGCGCATGGCCGCGGTCGCCGTCAGGATGGTGTTCTGCTTCACGCCCGCGATGGTGCCGACCGGCGTATTGGAATTGGTCTTGCCAACAAAGGTTTTCACATCGTCGAGCGAAATGCCGCGGGAGGCCGCGGCGACCGGATCGACCTGCACGCGCACGGCGAACTTCTGCGAACCGAACACCTGGACCTGCGCGATGCCGGGCAATTGCGAAATCTGTTGTGCCAGCGTGATCTGGCCATAGTCGTCGACCGCCGACAACGGCAGCGTCGCCGACACCAGGCTGAACATGATGATCGGCGAATCGCCCGGATTGACCTTGCGGAAGGACGGCGGAACCGTCATTTCGATGGGCAGCTTTCGGGCCGCCACGGTCAACGCCGTCTGCACGTCGAGCGCGGCGCCGTCGATATTCCGGTTGAGGTCGAACTGGATGACGATCGAGGTGAGGCCGAGCGAAGAAACCGAGGTCAGCGAGGTGATGCCGGCGATGGTCGAAAGCTGTCGCTCGATCGGACCGGCAACCGAGGCGCCCATCGTCTCGGGGCTCGCGCCTGGCAACGTAGCGGTGATCTGGATGGTGGGGAAATCGACCGCCGGCAGCGCCGCCACCGACAGCAGCCGGTAGCCGAAGATACCAAATACGATCAATGACGCCGTGATCAGCGTCGTCATTACGGGACGACGAATGCAAGTTTCGGAAATATTCACGTCACGCTCCCGCTTTGCGCTCGCGCACCGTCACACGCACCCCGTTGGTCAGCAGCAGATGTCCGTCGGTCACCACCACGTCGCCGTCGTTGACACCCGATTCGATCACGGTCTCGTCGCCGAGCAACCGCGCCACCTTGACGGGCGTGACGGTGGCGACGCCGTCCTTCACCACGTACACGAAATTACCCTGCTGGCTGACCTGCACGGCCGCAGTCGGCACATTGACGGCATCCTCAGTCCGCAGCGTAACCCGCGCCGAGACCAGCGTGCCGGGCCACAACAGTTCGTCCGCGTTCGGAATGTTGGCACGCACCGTCGCCATGCCGGTGGTGGCGTCGACGGTGTTTTCGATCATCGCGACGGCGCCTTGGGCGCGACGCTTGTCGCCCGGAACCACCACTTCGACGGTCGCACCCGTCTCCACCATGGCGATACGCAGCTCCGGCAACAGGCGCTGCGGCACCGCGAACGTCACGTAGATCGGCGCCAACTGGTTGATGGTTGCGATCGGCGCCGTGTCGGCTTGGCGCACGAAATTACCGACCTTGACGGCGGCCTGGCTGATCCGCCCGCTGATCGGCGCCCTGATGCTGCAATAGCTGAGCTGAACCTTGAGATTTTCCAGCGCTGCCGTGTCGGCCTTAAGGGCGGCGTTAAGCGTGTCCACCTGCGTTTTGGAGTTTTCGGCACTGAGCTGCGTCCCAGCACCTCTGGCGAGCAGTTCCGAATTGCGGCGCAGATCGCGCTCCGCGCCCGCCAACTGCGCTTCATCGCGGGCTAGATTTCCCTCGCCCTGAGCGATTTGGGCCTCGATCGCGCGGCTGTCGAGGGTGACGAGCAAGTCCCCCCGTTTCACAAAGGCGCCGTCGGAAAAGTGGACGCCGACAATCTCGCTGTCGATCCGCGGTTTGACCGCAACGCTCGCCATCGTGGTGACGTTACCGAGCGCTTCCAGGATGGCCGGCGTCTTCTTCTTGACTGCCTTCGCCACCTCGACCGCGACCGCACGCTGGCCCGGCCCACCTTGCGGCGATTGCGCGACAGCCTTGTCGCCGGTCAACCATTTGAGGGGCGGAATCCACTTGGCCAGCTCTTCGGTGTTGCCGAACATTCCGGAAGCCGCTGCCCCACCCACTACCGCGAGCACCAACAGTCCGAATAAGGCTTTGCCCCTGTTCATCTACGTTTCCCGCCGCGGCGCATAACCGCCCACGGATTCCCTGGCTAGCGTTCACTCCCGCCGAAGATTCGGCATCTTGCGGCACGGCTCATGACTTGCCGTTCAACGCACAATTGTACTCTTGCCTTCTGTACTCTTGCCGTTCGATGCATAATCGGACCGCCGGCAATATTTTTTGTTACTTTTGGTAACACAATCTGTCCCTTTTTGCATCCCGCGAAATGATCTAGTCGCATAAAATTATGGATATACTGCCGTTCACTGTCTCCGGCCTGTTACCGTTCAGTACATATTGTCGGGGCGACCGGTGCGTGGGGGGCCGCGCCGACTGCGGCGCGCCCGACACGGGCGACAACTTCGAACCCCAGGAAGAGTGCAATGCGAATAGCGACCTGGAACGTCAATTCGATCAAGCAGCGCCTCGACAACGTCCTGACTTGGCTCAAGGAACGCGAGCCAGACGTAGTCTGTCTGCAGGAGACCAAATGCGTCGACGAGGCATTTCCCCGCGAAACCATTGAAGCCCTGGGATACAATGTTGCAGTGCACGGGCAGAAAGCATTCAACGGGGTCGCGGTGCTCTCCAAGTTGCGCTTCGACGAGGTGACTCCGCGGCTACCTGGTGACAACGAAGATGACCATGCGCGCTTTTTGGAAGTTGTAGTGTCGTCAGATTCCCGGGCGGTGCGAATCGCGTCGATCTACCTACCCAACGGCAATCCCCCCGAGACCGACAAATATCTCTATAAACTGAGGTGGATGGATCGGCTGCTGCGCTACGCGGATGATCGGCTGCGACTTGAAGAGCCGCTGGTGCTGGCGGGAGACTATAACGTGATCCCGGCAGCCGCGGATGTACACAACCCAGCTGCCTGGGCGAGCGACGCTCTGTTCTTGCCGCAGACCCGGGCGAAATTCGATGGCCTCCGGAATCTAGGCCTCACTGAGGCTGTGCGGGCAACCACCGATGCCGACGGGATCTACACGTTTTGGGACTACCAAGCCGGCGCCTGGCAGAAGAACGCGGGCATCCGGATCGACCATTTGTTGCTGTCGCCTCAGGCTGCCGACCGCTTGGCGGCAGTCGGCATCGACAAGCACGTGCGCGGCTGGGAAAAGCCATCCGACCACGTGCCGGTTTGGGTCGAACTTGAGCTTGGCGGCGCGTGATCCTGCCAATCACAACCGCGGAGTTGCAAACGTCAGGTCGCGCAACGCGCCCCCGGCCGATGCGCGCCTCCGGCTGGCTGCGTGTGCTTGAAGAACCGCACTGCAGCCGGCCGCCCGCCTGCTCAACGCAGGCAAGGGTGAAGGAGAGCCTCTCTGCCTTGTGAAGATTCGGGATTACTCCCGGCGGCTCTTGAGCCAGCGTTCCAAATAGACCAGCGCCACTCCACGTTCCTCTTCGGTCGCCTGCTTCAACGCGGCGGCATACAAATCCGTGATCCACGTCTCCTTCGGCGTAGCCGCGTCCCGCGCGAGCATCAGCCACATCAAACCTTTCGCACCGTCGCGAGTCACGGATTGGCCCTTGAACAGCATGGCGCCAAACACCGCTTGAGCCTGATATTGCCCCTTGCCGGCCGCCGTGAACAACCACCGCGCCGCCTGCTTCGAATCCTTGGAGGTGCCTTGGCCATCGAGATACATGCGACCGAGATGATACTGAGCGTCGGAATCGCCAAAATAGGACGCCGCATACGAAAACATTTCACGGCCGCGGACGGCATCCGGCCTGATATCCGAATTGGGAATGCCCGTGAGATAATATCCACCAAGCGCCACGAAGGCGCTGGCGACGAAGCGCGCTTCCGCGGTGCCCGGCACCTCGTCGGCATGGCTGTCGCAGATGGCGCGGAAATACTCGAAAGCGCGCAAATCGCTCTGCTTGACGCCATCGCCATCCGCATACATACGGCCCAGCTTCCAGGCCGCCATGACATCGCCATTACGGGCCGCATCTTCAAGCGATCTCTGTGCGGCTTCTAAGTCGCCGTCCCTCAGCGCCCGGGCCCACGCCTTCAAGTTACCAGCAGCCCCGCTGCCAAGGCCGGACGTCCCTTCGGGCGCGATTCCTACGCCCACCGGTGGAGCGATGTTGGCAGGGCTTTTGGTGCCGTCAAGCGCATGAGCCGTGGCCAACCCGAGGCCCAAGCCGAACAACGCTACCGACAAAATATGCTCAGATATCCGCATAACACGCCTTCTCGGCCGCCCCGCCAGGATGCGTGACAGCGCCGTGGCGCGCCGACCCGACCTGCTGGGCATATTTCCAAAGATACCCCGACCCAAACGCCGATCCAGGCGGTTGCCACGCCGCCCGGCGTTTCTCAAACTCAGCTTCACTCAGCTCAACTTCCAAGCTGCCGCGATCCGCATCGATGGCGATGATGTCGCCGTCGCGCACCAACGCGATCGGTCCGCCGACCGCGGCTTCCGGGCCCACGTGACCGACGCAGAAGCCTCGCGTGGCGCCGGAGAATCGGCCGTCGGTAATCAGAGCAACCTTGCCGCCGGTACCTTGACCGTAAAGCGCCGCCGTGGTGGCCAGCATTTCCCGCATCCCGGGGCCACCCTTGGGACCTTCGTAACGAATCACCAGCACGTCGCCTTCCCGGTATTTCCGGTTCTTCACCGCTTCAAAGCAGGCCTCTTCGTTGTCGAAGCAACGTGCCGGGCCCGAGAATTTCAGGTCGCCCATGCCGGCCACTTTGACGATCGCACCCTCGGGAGCGAGGTTGCCGCGCAGCCCCACGACGCCACCGGTCGCCGTCAGCGGACGGTCGGCCGGACGAACAACGTCCTGCTCGGAATTCCAGGTCACGCGCTTCAAGTTTTCGGCCATGGTACATCCGGTCACGGTCATGCAATCGCCATGCATGAAACCGTTGTCCAGCAAGGTTTTCATCAGCAGCGGAACGCCGCCAGCTTCAAATAAATCTTTGGCGACAAAACGGCCGGCCGGTTTCAAATCTGCGATGTAAGGTGTCCGTTTGAAGATTTCAGATACGTCGAATAAGTCGAATGCGATTCCACATTCGTGAGCGATGGCGGGAAGGTGCAGCGCAGCATTGGTGGAGCCGCCAGACGCTGCTACCACCGCCGCCGCGTTCTCCAGCGCTTTGCGGGTGACAATCGTACGCGGGCGCAGGTTCAGCTTGATGAGATCAAGGATCTGCTCGCCAGCCGCCATGCAAAACCGGTCGCGAAATTCATAAGGCGCCGGCGCGCCGGCTGAATAAGGCAGCGCGAGGCCCATCGCCTCGGATACAGTCGCCATCGTATTGGCAGTAAACTGGGCCCCGCAGGCGCCGGCCGACGGGCATGCGTTATGCTCGAGGGTGTCGAGGTCGCTGTCGGACATCTGGCCAACCGAGTGCCGACCGACCGCCTCGAATACATCTTGTACGGTGACCGGCTTGCCCTTGAAGGTTCCCGGAAGGATTGACCCTCCATAGATGAAGATCGACGGCACGTTGAGGCGGCACATGGCCATCATCATGCCGGGCAATGATTTGTCGCAGCCGGCGATCCCCACCAAGCCGTCGTAGGCGTGCCCCCGCATGGTCAGCTCGACGGAATCGGCGATCACCTCGCGGGACGGCAGTGACGACCGCATGCCGTCATGTCCCATGGCGATGCCGTCGGTAACCGTAATGGTGCAGAACTCGCGTGGCGTTCCGCCTGCCGCCGCAACGCCCTTCTTGACAGCCTGAGCCTGGCGCATCAGCGCGATGTTGCAAGGCGCCGCCTCGTTCCAGCAGCTTGCAACGCCAACGAAAGGCTGATGAATCTGCTCGTCTGTCAGCCCCATCGCATAGTAATAGGACCGGTGCGGCGCACGCGCCGGCCCCTCGGTCACATGCCGACTGGGCAGCCTGTTCTTGAGGTTGGTCTTGGCGTCCATGAACCTGCACCGGACCTAAATACGTATCCATCGGCATCGGAATGTGCACATGGGAACATTCGTGTATGGAAATCATGGACTCCTGTGGCAGAAAAGGGGCGGTGAACGCCTGGATTACAAATGTTGTAAACATGTGTCGTAAACGCAACATATGTTGCGTCACCGAAAAATCGTTACAGGGGCGACGGTTGACGCAACGTTTCTTCGCCCGCAGCGTCCATGAGGTGGCACCGGAGCTGATCGGCGCAACATTTTTTGTCGCGGGTATCGGAGGACCAATCGTCGAGGTCGAGGCATATCATCATACCGACCCTGCAGCGCACAGCTATGGCGGGCCGACCGCACGCAACGCCGTGATGTTCGGGCCTCCCGGGCATGTCTATGTCTACCGCTCCTACGGCATCCATTGGTGCGTCAACTTCGTCTGTGAAGCCGAGGGCAGCGCCAGCGCGGTGCTGATCCGCTCCCTGATGCCGGCGGTAGGCCTCGCCGCCATGCGGCGCCGCCGCGGCGTCAGCGACGAGCGGCTACTCTGTGCCGGCCCCGGGCGGCTGTGCCAGGCACTCGCCATCACGAATGCGCATAACGGCGCGGCGCTCGATAAGGCGCCATTTACGCTGTTTGCACGCACCGCGCCGGCAGAGATCATGGCCGGCCCGCGGATCGGCATTTCCAAGGCGATCGATTTGCCGTGGCGATATGGACTTGCGGGGTCGCGGTTTCTGAGCCGGCCGTTCACGGCGGAGAGCAAGTCCTGAGGCGCGGGTATTTTGCCTCGGTCCCCAATCGGGTTCGACCCCCGAGCCCAGAAGCTTTGACCGACGAAGTTTCGTTTCTTTTCCCCGGAGGCTTACGCGATACCGTTGGTCATTTGATCGTGGTAATCTTGCTCCACAGGGGCATGTGCCGATCGCGCCGATCGCGCAACAATGCGTTCCTAGGTAGCAATGAAGGGAGGATTGGCATGAAATACGCGTTGATGATTCCGGCTGCGCTGTTGATGGCCTTAGGCCAGGGGCAGCCGGCATTCGCCCAATCGGCTCCGCTTGACCTGGTCAAGCAGGGTATCGAGGCGCAGGGCGGCGCGGATGCGCTGCGAGCCATAAAGACCTTGGTCGGCAAGGGCGATGCCAAGCACTGGGAGCCCGGTCAATCCAACAGCGTCAACGGCGAGTCGCGCTTTCTAGGCGATTCGACGTTCACCGTGGCCGCGGACGCCGCGAATCGCACGTTCCGGGCCGATTGGGACCGCGACATGAAATATCCAGCCGCGGAGAAATTGAAATACAGCGAAATTGTGTACCCGACCTACGGTGCGGTCGTCGACGAAAAGGGCGAGGCTAAGCCAATGTCAGGCATCCGGCTCGCGTCACGTTTGCGCGAGCTTGTCCGTGCAACGCCGACGCTGTTGGTGCGGGCCTTGGAGTCCCCCCAAAACATTTCAGCCATTGAAGATCAAAAGCTCGGCGATCAGACCTTGCCGGCGGTTATGTATACCGACGGCCCCAGCAAATACATCATCATCTTCGATCGCGCCACCAAGCTACCGGCGGCGGTGCGTACCCGCGACGAAGATAACATTTGGGGCGATTCGAACTACGACATGGTGCTTGGCGACTGGAAGAGCGTCGGCGGCGCCAAAATCGCCCACTCGGAGTCGTACCGGCTTGGCAGCATGGAGGTGCAGCGGGTGACGCTCAAGGAGTTAGCGACGAATACTCCGATTGCACCGGCAACTTTCGCGGTTCCAGATGCCGTCAAAGCGGCGGCGAAGCCGCCGGCGACCGCCAACGTTCCCTACCAGTGGGTGCTGCGGCGCATCTTTCTCGGCCGCTTCACCGACAGTGATGCAATCTATTTCCCGCCAGGCGGCAGCTTCAAGCTTGTCGAACTTGCGCCCAATGTCCAAATGGTTCAGGGCGGCGGTGCCAACAACCTGATCGTCAATATGAAGGACGGCCTCGCGGTGTTCGACGCACCGACCGATGAAGGCCAGTCGAAGTGGGTGATCGACGCCGCCAAAGCCAAGTATCCGGGCAAGCCGATCAAGTATCTCGTTCTCACCCACCACCACATGGACCATACCGGCGGCATGCGCGCCTTCGCGGCCGAGGGTGCGACCGTCATCGTACCCTCCCCCGACAAGGCCTATTTCGAGCAGGTCGTGAAGGCCCCGCACACGTTGGAGCCGGATGCCCAGCAGAAGGCCATGAAGCCGGCGAATGTCCAGGAGGTGAAGGACACCTTGTCGCTCAAGGACGACATGGCCGAGATCAACCTCTACAATATCCCGAACCCGCACGTGGACGGCTATCTCCTCATCCATGTGGTCAAGGACAATATCCTGTGGGTCACGGACCTGATTTCGCCCCGCGGCCCGATCGGCCGCAACCCGGCTACGGTCGCCGTGGGCGAGGCTCTAAGGAAGCACAACATCACCGGGGCCACCATCGCCGGAGGTCACGGCGCGACCGCCAAGCAGGCGGACATCACGGCAGCCCTCGCGACGAATTAAGCGATCGGTAAGATCAGGACCGCGGCGTTCGGCGAACAGCCGGACGCCGCGCCTGAGCAGGTTTGCCCTTCCGTCGATCGGGTGGATGGAGGTCTACGCATGATGAGACGGCGAGAATTCATTGCGGGGCTCGGCAGCGCGGCGGCGTGTTCGCGCGCGGTACGAGCGCAGGAACGCATGCGACGGATTGGGGTTCTGCTGTTCTCGGCGGAGAACGATCCGGTAAGTCAGACCCGGCTGGCGGCGTTGCGGGACGGGCTTGAGGCCGCGGGGTGGACAGAAGGCCGCAACCTGCAGATCGATTATCGCTTTGGTGCCGCCGATCCAGCCCAGCTCCGTTCTTACGCCGATGAACTGGTAAGGATCGCTCCCGACGTAATCGTCACCGGTGCCGCGCCGGCAACAACTACGGTGCAAAAACTGACGCAGACAATTCCAATCGTTTTCGTAGAGGCCACCAACGAGGTCGGCTATGGGGTGACCGGCAACCTCGCGCACCCGGAGGGCAACGCCACCGGAATTACTAATTTATACCTGACAATCGGAACCCGATGGCTGGAGCTGCTCCGGGAGGCCGCGCCTCGTGTTGGCAGGATTGCCCTCCTCTTTAATCCCGAATTCGACAGTCGAAGTTATATCGCCGCGATAGAAGCATCCGCTGCGGCCTATGACGTAAAGGCTGTCAGGACGCCGGCTCATAACGCTGACGAGATCGAGCACGCAATCGGCACATTCGCGGCCGAGCCGAATGGAGGCTTGCTGGTCGTGCCGCCCAGTCCCAACTACACCAACGTCCAACTGATCTTCCGGTTGGTGACGCGGTATCGAATGCCCGCAATCTATCCAA
>Ga0257161_1000221_pt1 | contig 15478 bp, 11 predicted proteins | sample NR01A_FD_185954 | JGI IMG/M metagenome (GOLD analysis project Ga0257161, IMG submission 185954) | Soil microbial communities from H.J. Andrews Experimental Forest, Oregon, United States - NR-01-A | ecosystem: Environmental > Terrestrial > Soil > Temperate forest > Bulk soil | place: USA: Oregon... | reverse complement strand
AGATCGCGGCCTATGGCGGCCTCGTCAATCGTATGCCGCTTTATGCGGCAGCCTTCATGGTGTTTACGCTGGCCAACGTGGGGCTCCCCGGCACCACAGGCTTCATCGGCGAATTCCTCACCCTTATCGGGACATTCCGGGTCAACACGGCGGTCGCAACGCTTGCCACCATAGGGGTCATCCTGTCCGCCGCCTATGCGTTGTGGCTCTATCGCAAGGTCATTTTCGGCAAGCTCGAAAAACCCTCGCTCGCCGGCATCCTCGATCTGGACGGACGCGAGATCGCCGCGTTCGCGCCGCTCGTCGTTCTCACGATCCTGTTCGGCGTCTATCCCAAGCCGGTGATCGACATGTCGCAGGCCTCGGTCGCGGCATTGGTGGAGAATTATCATCAGGCGCTGGGCAACGCGAAAACAGCCGAGCTAGACCATGTTGTGCTCAGCGGAACCACAGATTCGGCGTCATGGCCGGACCTGCTCCTGCCATCCACGTCTCCCCCTCCCTACCCTCCCCCGCAAGCGGGGGAGGGTAGGGAGGGGGCCGCAAAGACGTGGATGCCCCCGACAATCCCCGGATCAAGTCCGGGGGACGGGCATGACGCCGAAGGGCGACTCAATCCGACCGAAATCCGCCAAATGAGACGTATTCTGCGATGAACGAAGCCCTCGAGCTTTATCCGGTGCTTCCCGAATTGATTCTTGCGGGCGGCGCCATGGTGCTGTTGATGATCGGAGCCTTTGCGGGCGACCGCGCCACCGCGCCCGTGTTGCGCTATGCCGTGGCGCTTCTCGTTCTCGCCGGCATCGCCATCGCAAACATGCCGGATGAGCGTGTGGCGATTTTCAACGGCAGCTTCGTGCTCGATGGATTCGCGAAGTTCTTGAAAATTCTAACGGTGGTCGGCTCGATCGGAACCCTGTGGATATCGGGTGACTTCCTCTCCGCTCCCGACCGGGGCAAATTCGAATATCCGGTTCTCATCCTGCTCGCCACCGCCGGCATGCTGCTGCTGATTTCGGCGGGCGACCTCATTGCCCTCTATCTCGGCTTCGAGCTGATGAGCCTCTCCCTCTACGTTGTGGCCGCATTCGATCGCGACAATCTGCGCTCGACCGAAGCGGGGCTGAAATATTTCGTACTCGGAGCGCTGTCGTCTGGAATGCTGCTTTACGGCGCGTCACTGATCTATGGATTTACCGGCACGGTGAAATTTGCCGGCATTGCCCAGGAGGCCGCCAATGGCGGCATCGGATTGATCATCGGGCTCGTGCTCCTGTTTGCCGGATTATGCTTCAAGGTGTCGGCGGTTCCGTTTCATATGTGGACGCCGGATGTTTATCAGGGCGCGCCGACGCCGATCACGGCCTTCTTTGCCTCCGCTCCGAAGGTGGCGGCGATTGCCGTGTTCATGAGGGTGTCAATCAGCGCTTTTCCGGCCATCACGGCGCAATGGCAGCAGATCATCGTATTCGTCGCGATCGCGTCGATGGCGCTCGGTGCATTCGCTGCGATCGGGCAGCGCAACATCAAGCGGCTGATGGCCTATTCCTCGATCGGCCACATGGGGTTCGCGCTCGTCGGGCTTGCGGCCGGCACGGCTGAGGGCGTCCAGGGCGTGCTCGTCTACATGGCGATTTATGTGGCGATGACGCTTGGCACCTTCGCATGCATCATTTCGATGCGGCGAAACCACAAGCCCTTCGAGGACATCGCCGATCTGTCAGGCCTCGCGCGCACCAATCCGGCGCAGGCCTTCGTTCTGGCGATGCTGCTGTTTTCGCTTGCCGGCGTGCCGCCGATGGCCGGGTTTTTTGCGAAATTCTACGTCTTCCTCGCTGCCGTCCAAGCCGGGATGTTCACGCTCGCCGTGCTTGGCGTGCTCGCCAGCGTGGTCGGCTGCTATTACTATTTGTTGATCGTGAAGATCATGTATTTCGACGACCCGGCGCCGGCATTCGATCCGATGGGAAATGCGCTGCGGACCATGGTGGCGGTGACCGGGCTTTTCGTGATCCTGTTCTTCGTCTATCCGGGGCCCCTCGTCGAAGCCGCGGGCGCTGCCGCAAAATCGCTGTTTTGATGCGTATTCCGATGAAGTTGGTCCAACCCCTTTGCCCGTCACCCGCGGGCTTGACCCGGCAATCCATCCCCCCCTCCCTACCCTCCCCCGCTTGCGGGGGAGGGTAGGGAGGGGGGGATGGATTGCCGGGTCAAGCCCCGGATCAAGTCCGGGGAGGCAATGACATAGCGATGAAATCCGATCTGTCGACAAGCGCGTCGGTGAAATTCCTCGACTTCGTGGACTCCACCAATGCGGAAGCGCTTCGCCTTGCCAAAGCAGGGGAGCGCGGGCCGCTTTGGATTGTCGCGAAGGAGCAGAGCCGGGGGCGCGGACGGCGCGGCAGGGCCTGGGTCTCGCCGGCCGGCAATCTTCATGCGACGCTGATGCTGACCGATCCGGCGCCGGCTGCAGTGGCGCCGCAATTGGGATTCGTGGCCGCCCTTGCGCTCCACGATGCCGCCGTTGCGGCCGCGCCAGCGCTCACGTCTCGATTAGCTCTCAAATGGCCCAACGACCTGTTGTGCGCAGGGCGAAAAATCGCCGGTATTCTGATCGAAGGCGAGGGCGACCCGGTTGTGGTCGCAGTCGGCATCGGCGTGAATTGCCGCCATCATCCGGACGCGACCGAATTACCCGCGACGGACTTTACCGCCGAGGGCGCCGAGGTAGGCGCTGCCATGTTGTTCCATCCTCTAGCAGCGGCGACCCAGGTACGACTCACGCAATGGAACCGCGGCTCAGGTTTTGCCGATATCCGGGCGGCTTGGCTTTCCCGCGCACTGGGGCTTGGGCAGCCGATCCGGGTGAAGCTTGCCGAGCGCGAGACAACCGGGCGTTTCGAAACGATCGACGATGCAGGCCGGCTGGTGCTGCGCACCCCAAGTGGCGAAGCTGTGGCGGTTGCGGCTGGCGACGTGTTTCCTTTTGGTCAGGCCGCGTAGGATGGGTTGAGCGGAGCGAAACCCATCGCGGATGTGCAGCCGGCGCGTCCCATGATGGGTTTCGCTGGCGCTCGACCTATCCTACAAGGTGACGGGACTTAATTACGCAGATGACATCTCCGGCCGAAGAACTGGTCTTTGCGCCGCTTGGCGGAGCGGGCGAAATCGGCATGAATTTGTCGGTTTATGGCCTCGGGTCGCCGCGCAAGAAGGCTTGGCTTGCGATCGACCTCGGCGTCGCCTTTGCGGGCGACGATCTGCCCGGCATCGAAGTCCTCATGCCGGACATCCGCTTTCTGGTTGAAGAGCGCCGCAATCTGGTGGGGCTGGTGCTGACCCACGCCCACGAAGATCACTACGGGGCGCTCATTGATCTGTGGCCGCGTCTCAAGGTGCCGCTCTATGCGACGCCCTTTACGGCGGCGCTCTTGGAGGCAAAACGCCTGTCGGAGCCCGGCGCGCCCGAAATTCCCGTCACCGTCGTGCCGCTCGGCGGCCGCATCAAATTGCCGCCGTTCGATATCGAATTCGTCTCCGTTGCGCATTCTATCCCTGAATCGAACGCCCTGATCATCCGCACGCCGCTCGGCACGGTGCTGCATACGGGCGACTGGAAGCTCGATCCGACCCCGGTGATCGGCCCACCGACGGACGAAGCGAAACTGCGCAACCTCGGCGACGCCGGCTGCCTTGCGGTCATCGGGGATTCGACCAATGCGGTACGGGAAGGGCGGTCGCCCTCGGAGCGCGACGTTGCCTCTTCGCTCAAGGAACTGATCGGCAGCGCGCGAAAGCGCGTTGCGGTGACGACATTTGCGTCCAACGTGTCGCGCATCCAGGCAGTGGCGGAAGCTGCGCGTGCCTGCGACCGCGAGGTCGTGCTGGTCGGGCGCGCCATGGAACGCATCGTCCAGGTCGCCCGCGAGACCGGCTACCTCGCGGGCATCCAGGATTTCCGCAGCACCGACACTTACGGCTATCTGCCGCCTGACAAGGTGGTGGCGCTGTGCACCGGCAGCCAGGGCGAGCCCCGGGCTGCGCTCGCCCGCATTGCGCTCGACGAGCACCCCGATGTCACGCTCGGCAAGGGCGACCGGGTGATCTTTTCCTCGCGCACCATTCCGGGCAACGAAAAGGCTGTCGGCCGCGTGATCAACGGTCTGATCCGCCAGGGCATCGAGGTGATCACCGATCGCACCCACTTGGTCCACGTGTCCGGCCATCCGCGCCGGGCCGAGCTTGCAGATCTTTATGGCTGGGTGAGGCCGCGCATCGTGGTGCCGGTCCATGGCGAGGCGTTGCATCTTGCCGAGCACGCCGGGCTCGCCCGCAAGATCGGCGTGCCAGAGACCTTGACGTGCAGCAACGGCGACGTGGTCAGGCTTGCGCCGGGGCCGGCAAGCATTGTGGACGAATTGCCGCAGGGTCGGCTTTACCGCGATGGCCGCCTGATCGTGAGCGCCGAGCAGCGCACCGTTGCGGATCGCCGCCGCCTGGGTTTTGTCGGTGTCGTGTCGATTGCGCTTGCGCTCGACAGCAAAGGGGCGCTCGCCGGCGAGCCGACGGTCGAATCGATCGGCATCCCTGAGCTGACGGCGGATGGCCGCCGGTTCGATGACGTCGTCCACGAAGCCGCGGTCGAGACGATGGAAAGCCTGCCGCGCGGGCGGCGGCGCGATCCCGATTCGGTCGCCGACGCGGTCAAGCACGGCGTACGCGCCGCGGTTGCGGCGCAATGGGGCAAGAAGCCCTTATGCGTCGTCCACGTTTTGACGATATGATGGAAAATAAACGTCGTCATGCCCGCGCTTGTCGCGGGCATCCACGTCTTTCTTGCGGCACGCCAGCAAGCAAGGCGTGGATGGCCGGGACAAGCCCGGCCATGACTCCGAGAGAAATAGCTTTTGCTCTCCAAAGGCTCAAGCATGATCGGCAGGCTCAATCACGTGGCGATCGCGGTGCGCGACATCACGGCCGCGGCCAGGGTCTATCGCGAGACCCTGGGCGCCACGGTGTCAGCTGCCGTCCCGCAGACCGAGCACGGGGTCACCACCGTGTTCATTACCTTGCCGAACACGAAAATTGAGTTGCTGGAACCGCTCGGCGCCTCCTCCCCGATCGCGAAATTCCTGGAACGCAACCCGGACGGTGGCATCCACCACGTCTGCTACGAAGTCGACGACATCATTTCGGCGCGCGACCGCCTTAAGGCCGAGGGCGCCCGTGTCTTGGGCGATGGCGAGCCCAAGATGGGCGCCCACGGCAAGCCGGTGCTGTTCCTACATCCCAAGGATTTTCTCGGCACCCTGGTCGAACTCGAACAGGCATGAGGTGAGCGGTGCCTTGGTACACCGTCCTCGCGATCTACTTCATTATCTGGTGGCTAGTTTTCTTCACCGTGCTGCCCTTCGGCATCCGCTCGCGGGAGGAGCACGCCGACATGATTCTTGGCACGGATCCGGGTGCCCCGAAAGTTCACGGGCTGAAAACCAAGCTGCTGTGGACGACTGCGGTGTCGACGATTGTGTTTGCGATCTTCTATTGGGCCTTTGTCACCAAGGTGGTGGCGTTCGAGGACCTGGTCACCCTTTGGGGGCTGCTGCCATAGGTGGGCGCCGGGCCGTAGGGGCGACCCTTGTGGTCGCCCTGCTTGCGTACTACGCGCCCACGACAGGATTGTTCATTACTTCGGCCGCGACTGGGGCGACCACAAGGGGTCGCCCCTACACCACAGGCCTTTTTCCTAAATGCTTGAATGTTCTGTTGAAAAACAGCCCATAAAAAAACGAAGCAGGGCCAACGCCCTGCTTTAGATTTTTCAAGTTTTATACCGGTCCCCTCCGATTGTTTCTTTTGTGGAGTGGCTGCGATTGGTCGCGCCGCCGGTTTTTTCCTCCCTCAGACCTGGACCACACCCGCCCGGTGGACAACAATGTCACGTTATCGTCACGTTGTTGGCCGCCTCAATTGCGAGTGGATAACTCGTACTTAATAAGTTTTAATTTGTCATCAGGCTTGTCGTGCACTGCACCATGGTCGGTCCGACCTACCGGACCTCGCTCGCGGGCGTGAGAAATCCGTTGAACTCTTTGGTTGCTCTTGTGTTTTGCACGACGATCCGGTTTCTGTGGGGCGCGAGCCCGATGCCAAGCGAGCGTGGAGCCGATGCGACTTTCTCGATATTTTTTGCCGATTCTGCGCGAGACGCCCAAAGAAGCCGAGATCGTGTCTCACCGGCTGATGCTGCGCGCCGGCATGGTCCGGCAGGAGGCGTCCGGTATTTATGCCTTCTTGCCGCTCGGATTGCGTGTACTCAACAACGTCTGCAGCATTGTGCGCGAAGAGCAGGATCGCGCAGGGGCCATCGAATTGCTAATGCCGACCATCCAATCGGCCGACCTGTGGCGGGAGAGCGGGCGTTATGACGATTACGGCAAGGAGATGTTGCGCATCAAGGATCGCCATGAGCGCGACATGCTGTTCGGGCCCACCAACGAGGAAATGATCACCGAAATATTCCGCGCCTATGTGCGTTCCTACAAGGACCTGCCGCTCAATCTCTATCACCTGCAGTGGAAGTTTCGCGACGAGGTGCGGCCGCGTTTCGGCACCATGCGGGCGCGCGAATTCCTCATGAAGGACGCCTATTCGTTCGATCTCGACTATGCCGGCGCGCGACATGCGTACAACAAGATGTTCGTCGCCTATCTGCGCACCTTCGCCCGCATGGGGCTGCGGGCGATCCCAATGGTGGCCGACACCGGCCCGATTGGCGGCAATCTCAGCCATGAATTCATCATTCTTGCCTCGACCGGGGAAAGCGAAGTGTTCTGCCACCGCGATTACCTTGGATTCCCGATTCCGGACGCGGACGTGAATTTCGACGACGTCGCGGCCGTTCAAGGAATTGTCGATACCTGGACGTCGCGTTATGCGGCGACCTCGGAAAAGCACGACCCCGCCGCTTTCGACGCGCTGCCGGCCGACGCCAAGCTGTCGGCGCGCGGCATCGAGGTTGGCCACATCTTCCATTTCGGCACGAAGTATTCCAAGCCGATGCGGGCGGTTGTTGCCGGTCCCGACGGCGCCGAGCACCCGGTCCACATGGGTTCGTACGGCATCGGGCCGTCGCGTCTCGTCGCCGCAATCATCGAGGCTTTCCATGATGACGCCGGCATCAAATGGCCGGAGGCAGTGGCGCCATTCCGGGTTGCGATCCTCAATCTCAAGCAGGGCGACAGCGCAACCGACGCGGCATCCGAGAGCCTCTACGGCGAGCTTGGTGCGAAGGGCGTCGAGGTTCTCTACAACGATCTCGAAGAGCGGCCGGGCGCGAAATTCGCCGGCACCGACCTGATCGGCATCCCGTGGCAAATACTGGTCGGCCCGAAGGGGCTTGCGGAGGGCAAGGTTGAGCTCAAATGTCGCGCCGACGGCAGCCGCGAGCTGTTGACCGCGGCCGACGCGCTTGCTCGCCTGGCGGGGCCAGGGATCAGGGATCAGTAATCAGGGATCAGTAATCAGGTTATGCTGGGCGTTGATGCTTCCACGTCTCCGTGGATCATTCTTGATCCCTGACTACTGATTACTGATCCCTGGCAAGCGGGAACTGCAAATCATGAACGAAGCCACCGGCACCCGACCCTTCTCGGCTTTCGAGTGGATGCTGTCGATGCGCTATTTGCGCTCGCGGCGGCGCGAGGGATTCATCTCCTTCATCGCGGCGGTCTCATTCCTCAGCCTCATGATCGGGGTTGCGGCCCTCATCATCGTGATGGCGGTGATGAACGGCTTCCGCAAGGAACTGCTCGACAAGATCCTCGGGCTCAATGGCCACATGCTGATTCAGCCGATCGATTCTGCGCTCACCGATTGGGATGCGGTGGCCGCGCGGGTGTCGCAGGTGCCCGGCGTGCGTCTGGCGGAGCCGGTGGTGCAAGGTCAGGCGCTGGCGTCGTCGCCATTCAATGCGGCTGGCGTCGTGGTGCGCGGCGTTCGCGTCGCCGACCTTGCCAAGCTCGGCTCGATTGCGAACAACATCAGGCAGGGTAGCCTCGACGGCTTCGATCGCAGCCAGGGTATCGTCATCGGCACCCGGCTTGCCAATCAGCTGTCGCTGCAGGTCGGCGAAAACCTGACTCTGGTCTCGCCGCGCGGTGCGGTGACGCCGATCGGCGTAACGCCACGCGTCAAGCCATATCGGGTGGCAGCGATTTTCGAAATCGGCATGTCGGAATATGACGCCTCCGTGGTGTTCATGCCGCTGACGGAGGCCCAGGCGTATTTCAACCGCGCCGGCGACGTGACTGCGATCGAAGTCTTTGTCGACAATCCCGATCGCATCGACAGCTACAAGAAGCCGATCGCCGATGCCGCACAGCGGCCGGTCTACTTGATCGATTGGCGCCGGCAGAACGCCACCTTCTTTGGCGCGCTTCAGGTCGAGCGCAACGTGATGTTCATTATCCTGAATTTGATCGTGCTGGTGGCGGCGCTGAGCATCCTCTCGGCCCTCACCATGCTGGTCAAGGACAAGACCCGGAACATCGCAATCCTGCGCACCATGGGCGTCTCCCAGGGTGCGGTGATGCGCATATTTCTCATGACCGGGACGGCGATCGGCGCCATCGGCACCCTGACGGGATTCGCAGTTGGCACCGTGTTCTGCGCCAATATCGAAAAACTGCGCCAGTTCCTGTCCTGGCTCACCAGCACGGAATTGTTTGACCCGAACCTGTATTTCCTCTCGCGCCTGCCCGCCGAAATGGATGTGGGCGAAACCACCGCCGTTGTGGTGCTGGCATTGACCCTGTCGTTTCTGGCGACGCTTTATCCTTCCTGGCGGGCGGCGCGCCTCGATCCGGTCGAAGCCCTGCGCGGCGAGTGATCGCATGTCCAACGACGCGCCGGTGATCTACCTCAACCGCATCGAACGCCATTACCGGCAGGGCGATGACCGGCTGGACATTCTCAAGGGAGCGGAACTCGCCGTGTGGCCCGGGCAATCGGTGGCGCTGATTGCGCCTTCCGGCGCCGGCAAGTCGACCCTCCTGCACATTGCCGGCCTGCTTGAACACCAGGACGCCGGGGAGGTCTTCATCAACGAAACGGCGACCTCAGGGCTCAGCGATGCAGCCCGCACCCGGTTGCGGCGGATCGAGATCGGCTTCGTGTACCAGTTCCACCACCTGCTGCCGGAATTTTCCGCGCTCGAAAACGTGATGCTGCCGCAACTGGTGCGTGGATTGAAAAAGAGCGCTGCCGAGCACCGCGGGCGCGAGCTTCTCGGCTATCTCGGGCTCAAGGAACGGGTCGGCCATCGCCCGGGCGAATTATCGGGCGGCGAGCAGCAACGCGTCGCGATCGCGCGCGCGGTGGCCAATGCGCCGCACATTCTCTTGGCCGACGAGCCCACCGGAAATCTTGATCCGCGCACGTCCGAGCGGGTTTTCTCGGCGCTCACCCAATTGGTCCGCGCATCGGGCCTTGCCGCCATCGTCGCGACCCACAACATGGACCTCGCAGCCCGCATGGACCGGCGGGTGACGCTGCGCGACGGCAGGGTGGTGGAGCTCGAGTAGGCACCAAGGGCGCGCCTCGGTCTCACTGAAGGCTTTTGCTGCGGCCTCATAATCATATATACTAGCCATCTACTAGTCATGGCATCCGAGGCGCACACGCCGCGGCCTCATTGAAGGCTCATTCATGGTAGGCGCTCTGCATAGCTGGTTCTCTGCGGTGGCATCTTGGCGGTTGTTCGGGCGGTCAAAATCAGAAGATGCGCCCAAGGTTGGAGCGTATCCTGTCGACTATTCGGAACCAACGCAGGAAGAGATCAACGCTGCCAACGACTCCTGCAAAGAATTGTTCGAGACCGGCGGTTGGGTTCCCGTCAACCGGAGGTCGTGATATGCCCCATGGATGGGGCACAGCTTTTACGATCTGGCATCACTTCCAAGGCAGTACGACATCGTCTGGTGTCTTTATCCGCGACGAGAGGACAAGCTGGCGCCTGGACCAGTGGCGAGGCCGGCACTGGTTCTTGACGTTCGTGTCAACGCGGAAGAAAAGAAAGCCGCACTCATCGTCGCCTACGGAACGGGCGTTTTTGACGAAGCGACTCAGGGAAAAATCGATCTTATCATTGACGATTGGGATGAAGTTCACGCCCTCGGATTGCATAAGCCAACGAGGTTTGCCTTGTCTCCGCAATCAAGAATGCAGCTGCCGTGGTGTGCAGAATATTTCGTGCCGCCAATGTATCTGGCAACAGCTGGCGTAATCGCAGGCTCACTCGATGACGGCCAAATTCGTCGATTGATCGAGTGCTTAGCCGCCCGTAATTTGAAGCCTTACGCCTAAACGCCAAGTTAGCCCCTTGCGGACCTCCTCGGCGCCGGTTGTGTCGTCGCCTTCACCTACTATTCTCGAGAGCATCTTCATGCGCAGGCCGGGCGCGAGCGGTTCATTCGGCAAGCCCCACCGCGACGCTTGCCGCGCGATGGTTTGCCGGCGGACCTCGCCGCGAAACTCAAAGGAGATCGGCGGCGAATAGTCCTCGCCCGCAGACGCCCGTCGTAAACGGCCCGCCACTCAGGTAAACCGCTCCCACCCGGATTGGCGCGAAATGCCGAGCGCCGCTCCGATCTGGGCCCAACTCACCTCGCGGGATCGAAGGAGATCTACAGAAGGCCTGCCTTCTTGAGCTTCTCGATTTCCGCAGCGACCGCTTCCAGTCCCTTGCTGGCGTAGATGATCTGCAGGCGTTCAGCGCTCAGATGCGCGAGCACCGGATTGCGGAATCCCGTGTTGAACGCTGCGGCGTCGTTCGGATCGTGACCGAATCGGCGAGCTAGGCTTTTCAGCACCACGCCGGCCTCCGTCGCGGCCGGACCGGTGAAGGTGAAATCAGCATCCGACAGATTGTGCAGCACGTATTCCACCAAGAGGCTGGGCTCGTTTGGCAGCATGCTCTGCATGGCGACGCTGCGCATCTCCCGCATCGTCGCAAGGCGTAGTTGCCCCGACCGATCCCGTTCAAGATAACCCTTCGCGACCGCATCTACCTCGGCCAATATCGCCGCCGCGCGAAGCCAATTGACGACCTTGTATTCGTTGCCGCCGGACGGCGCGCTGTGCGCGGAGGCCTGGGTTACGACCAGTTCCGGAGGAAGACCGCGTTTCATGGTCTCGGCGAGCCCGATAATGTGATGCGCGCCGGTCTTGCTGTCGCCCGGCGTACCATATTTGTCGGTCTTGCCATTTCCGCCGAAGCTGCGCTCTGCGAACTCCGAACCGTCGCCGTTCCATTGAAAAACGATAACCTTTCCCCAATCGTGCCAGATAGGCGCGAGGATCGCGAGGTCCTGGCTGATCGGCACATCGCTAACAGCGGGTCCAGGCGAAGGGACGCCCGGCTGCACGATCGTCGGCAACCCGGTCGCTCCAACACTCGATCCATAGACCCGCCGATAATTGTCGGCGAAGCTCAGAAAGCTCGACAGATTGAAGGCGACATGGATGGCGAGACCGCCCGGATGTGAGTGGTGCCCTTCGAATACGCCGCCCGGCGCCGACCAATAGGTCTGCGGCGCGCGAGGGCATTGACCGCCGTCGTCAATCAGGGGCGGGAAGATACCCAGCATAAGGCCGCCAGGGAATTTGTCGTCATCAGCGAGGTCGACCAGCGCCTCCGTTTTCAACTGGCCAAAGATCGCAACCTTGTTCGATTCGGTCACCCCAACCCGGTGCGCGACGCAAGTGCGGGCGTTGTCGATCGCATCGCGCGTGGCATCCCGTGCCCGGGCGTCCTGCACGCCGTCGAGCGTGTGCAGGATAAAACTGCGGGCGGACGAGACCAGCGCCGAACTCTCCGCCTGTTTGATGGCCAGAGCATTGCCGGGGCCGGGCCCTGCCCCGTTTTGTGCGCCTGCAGTCCCGACGGTTGTCAGAAGCGCAAAAGCAGCGCTCGTCAAATGTCTCATCATATTCGTCCTCCCACTGGACCAAACGACGGTAACTATCGTCTGTGACGGCGCAGTAACCATTGAGAAACCATGCCGACGCGGACGCCAAATTGAATTTGACCAAGAACATACCATGAACTATGTTCCCTCTATGTTCTATAGGAGGGCAAACATGATTCGTGCTGTCGTGGAAGAGGCCGCCGCCCTGGTGTCGATTGCTCTGTTCATCGGCATGATTGCACTTTGGGCCGAGGTGCTCTCGTCCGGATTGTGACAGCCGCAAATCGGGCGCCGCATCGATGCGCCGCACGAAGTTGTGCATGGCGCGGTCAGAGGCGCGTCTCATGTGGACAGACCGGCACCGGGCTCGCACCATCGCGGCGAGGCCGGCTTCGACCGCCGGAATCGACCGCGGCACGTTCTGGCGCCGAATCTCCGGTGCATCACCTCCGCAGGAAACACACCCATGGCGCTCGGCTTCGTCCATCTTCACCTGCATTCTGCCTATTCGCTGCTTGAAGGTGCTTTGCCGATCGCCCGGCTGGCGGAACTTGCCAAGGCTGACCGCCAGGCGGCGGTTGCGCTCACCGACACCAACAACATGTTCGGGGCGCTGGAATTCTCCGACAAGATGGCAGCGGCCGGCATTCAGCCGATCATCGGCTGTACGTTGTCGGTCGACTGCGGCGACCAGGACCGCCAGCCGCGCTCCTCTGGGCTCGGTGGCGCCGGGCAGCCGCTGCCGCGGCTTGTTCTGCTCGCGGCGACCAAGACCGGCTACCGTAATCTGCTTCTTCTCAATTCGCGCACGTACCTCGATCACCCCGGCACTGAGCTGCCCCACATCAAACTCGAATGGCTCGACGGGTATGCGGACGGTCTGATCGCGTTGACGGGAGGCCCGGACGGTGTGCTCGACCGTGCCTTGGTGTCCGGACAGCCGCATCTGGTCCAGACGCGCGCCGACGCGCTGATGCGCCTGTTCGGGGATCGGCTCTATGTGGAGCTCCAGCGCCACGGCACCGCCGAGGAGCGTATGGTTGAGCCGGCGCTGGTCGATCTCGCCTACGCCAAGGGGATTGCGCTGGTCGCCACGAACGAGGCCTTCTTCGCGACGGGCGAGGACTACGAAGCCCATGACGCACTGCTCTGTATTGCCGAGGGACGGCTGCTGGCCGAGGCCGAGCGCCGGCACCTGACGATCGAACACCGCTTCAAGACCCGCGCCGAGATGATGGCGCTGTTTCGCGACCTGCCGGAGGCGTTGGCCTCAACCGTCGAGATCGCCGAGCGTTCGTCGTTTCGACCGGTGGCGCGCAAGCCGATTCTGCCGCGTTTTTCCGTGACCGGGCAAGAAGCAGGCGCGGGAGGCGTCGATGAGGCCGTCGAACTGCGCCGGCGGGCCACGCAGGGTCTTAAGCGCCGCATCGACGCCCACGGCGTCGCGTCCGGCTTTACCGAGGAGCAGTATCGGGAGCGCCTCGACTTCGAACTCGGCGTTATCGAGCGGATGAAGTATCCGGGCTACTTCCTGATCGTCGCCGATTTCATTCAATGGGCGAAGTCCCGGCGGATTCCGGTCGGCCCCGGCCGCGGTTCAGGCGCCGGTTCGCTGGCCGCCTACGCGCTGACGATCACCGATCTTGACCCGATGCGCTTCGGGCTGCTGTTCGAGCGCTTCCTCAATCCAGAGCGCGTGTCGATGCCGGACTTCGATATCGATTTCTGCCAGAACCGGCGCGACGAGGTGATCCGCTACGTCCAGGGCCGTTACGGCCGCGACCAGGTCGCCCAGATCATCACCTTCGGCTCGCTGCAGGCGCGCGGCGTGCTGCGCGACGTCGGCCGTGTGCTCGAAATGCCCTATGGGCAGGTCGACAAGCTCTGCAAGCTTGTCCCGCAAAACCCGGCGGCGCCGGTGACCTTGTCGCGGGCCATCAATGACGAGCCGCGGCTGCAAGCGGAGCGCGACAGCCAGCCAATCGTGGCGCGTGCCTTCGCGATTGCGGAAAAGCTGGAGGGGCTTTACCGCCACGCATCGACCCATGCGGCGGGTATCGTAATCGGCGATCGCCCGCTCGCCGAGCTGGTGCCGCTCTATCGCGATCCCAAGTCCGACATGCCGGTGACCCAGTTCAACATGAAGTGGGTTGAACAGGCAGGGCTGGTGAAGTTCGACTTCCTCGGCCTGACCACGCTCACCGTGCTGGAAACCGCCGTGAATCTCCTGGCGGCGCGCGACATCCATATCGACCTGTCGCGCATTCCGCTCGATGACGCCAGAACCTACGAAATGCTGGCCCGGGGCGAGACGGTCGGCCTGTTCCAGGTGGAAAGTGCCGGCATGCGCCGCGCCCTCCTCGATATGCGGCCGGACCGCATCGAGGACCTCATCGCGCTGGGCGCTCTCTACCGCCCCGGTCCGATGGCCAACATCCCGACCTATTGCGCCCGCAAGCACGGCACCGAGCGGCCCGATTACATCCATCCGAAGCTCGAGCCGATCCTGCGCGAAACCTTCGGGGTCATCATCTACCAGGAGCAGGTGCTGCAGATCGCCCAGGTGCTGTCCGGCTATTCGCTCGGCCAGGCCGATCTTCTGCGTCGCGCCATGGGCAAGAAGATCAAGAAGGAGATGGAGGCGCAGCGCGCCGATTTCGTCTCCGGAGCGGTCGAGCGCGGAGTCGACCGTAGCCAGGCCGAAGCGATCTTCGAGCTGTTGGCGCGCTTTGCCGACTACGGCTTCAACAAAAGCCACGCCGCCGCCTATGCGCTCGTGACCTACCAGACCGCCTACCTGAAGGCGCGCTATCCGGTCGAGTTCCTCGCCGCCTCGATGACGCTCAGCATGGGCAACACCGACAAGCTCGCGGAATTCCGCACCGAGGCTGCCCGCCTCGGCATCACCGTCGAGCCGCCGTCGATCAACCGGTCTGGCGTCGATTTCGACGTGGCCGGCAACACCATCCGGTACGCACTGGCGGCAATCAAGGGCGTCGGCCGGACGGCGATCGAAACCATTGTGGCAGTACGCGACCGGCCGTTCGCGGACTTCGGCGATTTCGCCCGCCGGATCAACGCGCGCGCCGTCAACAAGAGGGTGCTTGAGAGCCTCGTCGCCGCCGGAGCGTTCGACGAGCTTGAGCGCGAGCGGGCGCGGGCGACGGCCGCGGTCGACATCGTGCTTGCGACCGCGCAGCGCGCGCAGACCGCCGCGGTGACCGGCCAAGCCGAATTGTTCGGCGATTCCGTCGCGCCCGAGCCGATCAAGATACCCGACGTAGCGGGCTGGCTGCCGGCGGAACGGCTGCAGCGGGAATACGACGCTGTCGGATTTTTCCTCACTGGCCACCCGCTCGACGACTATGCGGGCGTTCTCGACAGTCTGCAGGTGCAATCCTGGGCGGCCTTTTCCCGCGCCGTGAAAGCCGGCGTCACGGCCGGCAAGGTCGCTGCGACCGTGGTGTCGCGGGCGGAACGGCGCACCAAGACGGGCAACAAGATGGGTA
>Ga0257161_1000220_pt1 | contig 15484 bp, 11 predicted proteins | sample NR01A_FD_185954 | JGI IMG/M metagenome (GOLD analysis project Ga0257161, IMG submission 185954) | Soil microbial communities from H.J. Andrews Experimental Forest, Oregon, United States - NR-01-A | ecosystem: Environmental > Terrestrial > Soil > Temperate forest > Bulk soil | place: USA: Oregon... | reverse complement strand
CCATCCACATCGTGAAAACACAGGCAGCCCATTCCTGAGGTTCTATTGGTCTAGGCGAGCGGCCCTGCTTGGCAAGCACATCGACGGTGAAAGCATAGCTCCTGGCTACGTCGTCAATCTCCTCATCCGTGAAGAGCCGCGTCTCGGCAAAATGCCACGCCTCGTGCACAGCCATGCTTGTCGGCGACGTAGTCGAAGACAGAGACAGATAGATGACCCCAAGCTCGAACAAGCAAGCCGCGTCTGTCGTGCACCATCGCCCGGGAAAGGACGTTCGGATTGGAACGTAATCCAGACGGTCACGGGGGCTTGATGCAGCCTCAGGGCGTCCAGGAACCGCAAGCTTTGGCGCAATCACCAGGATTGCAACTATCTCAATGGCGTTTTGTAGCTCCGTTTCGGGCCATTCGAAGCGCCCCGGCATGACAATCAAACCGCCAGGGATTGGCTGACTTCCACCGTCTCGAATTTTATATTTTCGAACTTTACCGTTTGATTGGCGTATCCAGCATACGTTGATTGTTTGCTTGCTCTGGGCCGTCGTTGACGGTTGGCCCATCGACCGACCGGGTCGTGTCTCATTTAACATTTTCGACATCTTCATCGCCCCCTTTTTCTGTGCCAATTATGCGGCAAAGCGGCTGCCCCTTTTGACGACCCATCATCCTGATAGTCGGCCGCTTGTCAGGCTGTTGTCTGTGGTACACCTAGGTGGTATCATTCGCTCGGCAGACAAGCGCGGTAATGCCCATTTTATTGAGGTTTTCTGAAACCTCCCGCTCCGTCCGGTAGGGAGCACCAAAGGCGCAGATCGCGACCCTTCCCAGCCGAATGATGATAGACTGCATGTCATGAGTGACGTACCGACGAAGCATTTTGTTGAGCCCCGTTCATGCCAGATACTGCTAGGCGATCTCCAGAGAGGCAAAATCGGATCGCTGCCGATATCCATGCTCTACTTCCAGCTCGAAGCCTTTCTTCGGCATGCACGTAAAAATTACTCGCCAGAGATAGGAATGATCCCGCAACGGCTTCTTGCACACAACTCAAAGATCGGCCGGTCAAGGGCGACGTGTGAAATGTTGCCCATCGACGCCGACATTGTGTTTCGATACGACGCGCAGTCGAAGAAAACTGACGTTGTGTTCAAGGCATATTTCAAAAGCCTAGGCTACGAACGCCCGCCAGGACACCATCGTGTCGTTCTGCATGTGTTAGTCACGGAGCCGAATAACATTAAGCGCTCAGTCAGCGTGCCGCTGCAGCCACTTATGGTGGGTTGGGGGGATGTCGCCGAAGGTCACCAAGGATATTCCCATTCTATCGCCTTTTCCGACGAAGGAGGCACTTTCCTGGAGCAGTGGTTTTACGTTGGTGTTACCTCCCGAAATTGGCTCGAACGAATGGAGGAGCATGTTCAAGAGATACGCTCTGGCAGCAATAAACGCTTTCACGCCGCTTGGCGCACATATGCCGGCAATAGTCAGGTGATGCTCAGTTCGGAACTTGTCGTGCTCAACCACTCCTTCGAGGGCATCATGGCCTGGGAGGAGGAGCAGGTAGACGTTCACATGGCTCAAGGCTTGTCGCTTAACATGATCCCGGGAGGGTTTAAGGGGCTGCAATTCCTCCATCAGCATCGTCTAACGCCAAGCGTAAGCATTTCGCTGGAAGAACGCGAGAACGCCATCCTGGAATACGTGAAGCGAGAGGGCACCCGAGTGAGGGTCCCAAACCTGCTGCTCGCAAAGCTGTGGCGCGACGACGAGTTTTACCTAAAGGTTCTCGCCGGACGCGACGATGTATTGACCCCTGCTCAAGTGGTGGCCATCCGTCAAATGGCCAATGAAGGCAAGAATGAGCGGACGATCTTCGAAACAGTCGGTGCCAGAAACCTTGACCAAGTGCGGCGCGTCCTTGCAGGCAAGACCTACAAACGGATTTTGGAAGGTGACCCTCGGGCCTCTGATTGAAGCTGCAACTGAAGGGGAGCAGCTAGCCGAAGAAGCCGACGCAAGGCTGGATTGGCTGTGAGCGGACGATCCCGGTGAACGATCTTGCGAAAACGGAGCCCAATGGCGCAGCTTCGCGAATGGTGAAGAAGCGGATACTCTTTCCAGAACACGAGCCATACGCAAAGTGCCTAGGGGTGGCGTAGCGGGGTTGGTAGGAATTGAAAGTGGCGTAGTCTCCGGGTTGTCCAACCCAAACGATTCCGGCGTTGCCACGCCGGTGGAGACCACGCCATGGGAAGCAATAACACGAAGCCGATCGCGCTACATTCGGAAGCTGAGACGAGCGCCCAACTTTTTCACGACTGGTTCGACCCGATTGAAATGGGCGTCCGCGCTCAGGTGCGGGGCTTTATCGAGGGCATGATCGAGGCTGAGCTTGAGACGGTGCTGTCGCGGCCACGCTACGGTCGCCCGACAAAGACCAGGGACGTGGCCGACAACGTCCCGGCAGGCCTGAGCGGGCACCGGCACGGCCACCGGTCGCGATCGCTCATGGGAACATTCGGCCAGGTGCAGATCAGCGTTCCACGTGCCCGGTTGATGAGCGCCGACGGCAAGACCAGCGAATGGAAGAGCAAGACGCTGCCGGCCTATCAGCGGCGCACGCGGGCTGCGGACGCGCTGATCGCCGGCGCCTACCTGTCCGGCACCAACACACGCCGGGTGCGCCGTGCGCTCGCGGCGCTGTTTGGCGGCGCGGTGGGCAAGGACGTGGTGAGCCGGGTGTGGCGGAAGGTGCAGGGCGACTGGGAGGCCTGGAATAATCGCTCGCTCGCCAACGAGCCGATCGTACGCTTGATTCTCGACGGCACCGTGGTGCGCGTGCGGCTCGACAAGAAGGCCACGTCGATCTCGCTGCTGGTCGTGCTCGGGGTGCGCGAGGACGGCCAGAAAGTATTGCTGGCCGTGAAGAACATGGGTGGCGAGACAAAGGAGGCCTGGCGGGCGGTTCTCGATGACCTCGTCAAGCGCGGACTGCGCAAGCCCGAACTCCTGATCGTCGACGGCGGTGCGGGCCTGGAGGCGGCTCTGGCGGCGATCTGGGGCGATGTGGCGACGCAGCGTTGTACGGTTCACAAGCATCGCAACCTGCTCGCCAACGCGCCCGAGCGGCTGCATGACGAGATCACGGCCGACTACACCGACATGATCTACGCGGACACACCACAGGAAGTTCAGAAGCGACGCAAAGCCTTCTTGCGCAAGTGGCGGCTGCGCCACGGCGCGGTTGCCAACAGCCTGGAAGAGGCGGGGGATCGCCTCTTCACCTTCATCACGCTGCCGCCAAGCCAATGGAAAAGCGCACGAACCACCAACGCCATCGAACGGCTGCACGAAGAGTTCAAACGACGCATCAAAACTCAGACCGTGCTGCCATCCGCCGACACTGCAGCCATGCTGTTCTGGGCGCTGCTGGCGTCAGGACAGATCATCATGCGAAAGGTTGATGGTTGGCAGACCCTCTCACAAAAACCATCTGATCAGCTCGTTGACGTAGCCGCCTGATCAGATAACTTCATCGTACCGGAGATTGCGCCAAACAATTCCAACCACATTCGCGACGGCACCTCCATTTGGGCCTGGTGGCTCAATGCCGTGAGGGCGCTTCCGAGTTCGGTGTAGTCTTGAGATAGCCGACTTTGAATGCGCCTCCATGAATCATCGTCGTCCTGGATGCTACTGAGCGCCTGCTCGGCGCGGCGAGCGAGATTGAGGGCGGGTTCGATGGTCCACGGTGTGCGGAGGTCGGGGACATCGAGTTCCGGCAGGGCCACGGAGAGCAGGTCGGTAGCCGCAAAGCCTTGCAGCCGGGCGACGGCTTGCTGACGGCTGGCGCTACGCTCCTCCAGCGTCCCTTGTGTGCCCGAAACCCTCTGCTCTGCGCGAGCGCGCGTCTCTCCGGCAAGACGCATCGCCTCATCTTTGGTTTCCTCCAATTTCTCGCCAGCACTGACCGACTCGTGGGCTTCTTTGAGCCGCCGCTGCAATTCATCGACCTTAGCGCCGACCGATTCTCGGAGAGTTTGCAGGCGCACCGCCGCCTCGTCAGCTTGAACGCGGCGCTGCTTTGATTGCTTCGCGCTACTTTCGGCAGCGACCTGCGCTTCTTGTTCGCGTTCACGCTGGCGCTGGAGCTCAGTTTGCGCTTGGCGCATTTCTTGCGCGGTATGGACTAGCCCATGCATCGTTTCTCCCAGCTCTGTTAATGCCTGCTCAACGAGATTCAACGCATGATGCGTGTCGGGCAGACGCAAATCTTGCGCATCGCGCGCAAGGGCTTCGCGCGTCGTGTGCAAGATCTTAGCCGCCTCACTCAATTGTTGTTCGGCTTGCTGCAGTCGAGAAGAAGCGGTTTGGAATTCGCGCTCGCACGATGCAGCGTCCGCGTGCGCGGTGCGCAGAACATCATCGGTGGGGGCGCCCTGCCATTCGGATGCGGCCTGCTTTCGGTGCTGGGCGTGTTCGTCAAAGCGGCTCTGTAACTCTGTCAGCGCGTGTGCCAGTTCTGACAAACGGAGTGCAATGGCTTCGATCCGGCGCGCGCGGGCGGCTGCACGAGCCGCGTAGCCAATATAGGTAGCAACCGGCTTGTTCCACGCGCCCGCGAGCGCACCGATGCGAAACCGCCCATCGATTGAAAGCCAAGTTTCTTCCGTGCCGTAATCGACTGTCGTGCAGGCCATACCTTGAAGCAGGTTCACAACAGTGGCGGCATCGACGAGTGATCCCGAAGGCTGCAACCAGGCGGCCAGAGAGATGTCTCGATGTAAGCGCTCCACCACCTGTGTGTCCTGTAGCGGTGGAGCACCGTCGGCTGTATGCAGACGACCATCGGGTGTCACCCAGGCATCAAGTAGGCCCGATGCTTCGAGCGCAGCTTCGAGACCCGCGCGTTGCGCTTCGCCCACGTCATCGTGGAAGTCGACGACTTGCCATAGCGGCCCTCCGGCACGGTCGATGCGGGTGTAAGGCGCGCGGAAGGGCGGGATGGCCGGCGCCGCATCTTCCCCTTGCTCGAGACGATCGCGTTCTGCTTTCAAGGCAGCCTCTTCGGCCTGCAGTTCCTGCTGCTCATAGGAAAGTTCGGAGTAGCGGCGCGCCAAACGCTCGCTGGTCTGCTGCTGTGCGGCCTGCAAGGCAACACGGGCTGGATTCTCTCCTTGCAGAGTGGCTACCCACTGGGCCAGCAAGTGCAGTGGCGTCTGGACGTCACTCAAGCTCAATTGCTGCAAGCCATCAAAGTGGATTTGCCAAGCGTCGAGCAGCGCCCGGCCCTGTCGCTCGACCTTGCTGTCGGCATCTTGGCGTCGGGTAGCCGCGGCTTTGGTCTCGTCATCACGTTCATCCCGCGTTTGTATTTTGCGCGTGTGCTCCTGTTCGGCTTGGTCCATGTCGGCGCGGCGCTGCCGCAACAGCACGACCTGCTCGCGGCGCCGCGCGAGTGTCTGATGCAAGTCGTCCCTGGCGGACTCCAAGACTCGCGGATCGAGGGCAGTGAGTTCGGCAACCCCGGATGAGGATAGCGGGTTGAGGGTCCATGGATCGCCCACGCCGCTCGTTCGCGCAAAATCCAGAGCCTGTAGCCGGACCTTGGACAAAGCGCTCTCGATCTGCGCCGTACGAGCCACGCGATCGCTCGTGGCCTGGATTTCGCGGGCCAATCTGCTGTTGGACTGATTTTCAGTAAGCTCGGCCTGACTGGCGTCGCGTTGACGATCGTCAGCCTCCCTTGCTGCCAGGTCCAATCGGTTCGCGTCTGTATTGACGGGGTCGGATTGCAGAACTTGCAGCCGGGCGCGGCTCGCTCGTAGCGCGGTGTCCGCCACTTGGTGCTCGGTCACGGCCTGCGCTTCCGCCTTCTGCGCCGCTTCCAGTTCGGAGCGCGCCTCGTTGAGCGCACGGCTCGCATTATCGAAGCCAGTTTGAGCGCTACGTAGGCCGCGCGCCTGACGCCTGGTCTGAGTGCTTGCATAGACACGATAGCGGCGGTTGAATTGGCCGACCGCTTCCGCCAGCGCCTCATAGTCACGAAGCTGACGACGGTCTTCCTCCAACTGGTTGAGCGCATCGGCCACGTCACCGAGCAGATCGGTTGAGAGCGGGGGGAACGCCTCCGTGAGCGCATCGGACAGGCTCCCTTCGTCCGGCTTTTTGGATAACTGAGGTTGCCGGAGCTGGATCAGGGTATCCATCAACGCCGAATAGCGAGCAGTGCCGAGCTGAAAGAGACGCTCATCAACTGCCCGACGATAGGCCATAGCCGTTTCAAACACTTGGCCATGATCTCCTAACACGTCCTTCAGTCGCTCCTTAGTCAGCACCACACGCTGTGGGGTGGTGAGCCAGAGGTCGAGACCGATTCGCCGGCCTCCGAGCACGAAGAACCAACTGTCGACCTGAGATCGTGCTGCCACGGCCGATAGCCCGCAACCTAGCGAGAAATATTGAGGCTGTTCATCCTCTCCCAGTCGCCCGAATTCAATCCAAGCGTAGCCCATGCGCCGGTCGTACTTTCCGAGCAACAAGTTCCACGACATTTTCTTGCTGGCGTCGCCATCTGGTTCGATGCGCGATGATTTGAGCTGCGCATCAAACAGAAACGGCAATGTCAGGGAGAGCACCTTTGATTTGCCAGTGCCATTATTTCCGCGCAGCAGCAAGTGACCGTCACGGAACCAGAACTCTTCGCTATCGTAGTGAAATAAGTCGATCAGACCGAGACGCAGCGGTTGCCAACGCGCGCGATTGGGCGTTGGCAAAGGAGGCCTTGTTGCGCAGGAAAAAGCACTCGGCACATCAATGTTCATGGCGATTAGGCAGGAAAAATGGGTTTAGGTGTGGAACTCGTATCGATGATCTTTCCCACTGCAAAGCGGGCCAGTGCAGGCAAGGGTTGGATCTCCTGTCCAGAGAGTGCAATCAATCTTAGTTTCTCCAGTCGTTTCAGGGCATCGCGCGCCAGTTCGCGCTCGGCTCCGGGTTCCCGAGCGGATTTGCGCCAATAACTGCCGTAACGTTCTTTAATACTGCCGACGAATGTGGCTATGTCCGATTCGGTGGTTAGGATCGTTGACGTGCCTGCCTCGCGTCGAAGGCGGCCCGAAAGAAACTCTGCGACCAATAGGGTGACATGCGCATCGGTGCCCTCAGCTGGCATCGAAACGTCAGTGAGACTTCCAGTTTCATCGACAAGCGCCAAACCTTCTGCGCGTTGTTCGGCAATGAGGCGGGCGGCCTCGGCCAAGCGCACTGCCATCGGACCACGTTGGTTCAAAAAGTACGAGCGGGCGTTGGAATCGAGTGAATCGATGTAGATCACGGGATCGTCTAATAGACGGCGCGAGAGGTCACGACGTACCGCAGTTCGCCGACCCTCATCGCTGTCCGGAACGTGCTCGGCAACCAGTGCCTGCAATCGCTGTTCGATACTGATCGGCGCATCTTCCGCCGGCCACGTGGATGGCCCCCGTACCGCTGCCAACATGCCTGCCAAAACGCGTCGCTGCACGTCATAGAGGGCGTCATTTAAGTGTTCGGTACCCTCTGCGGAATGGCGCACGTACCCCTCTTCGTCGCCCGCTACCCGCAATAGGACACCGAAGTCAAGCAGGCTGCGACACACCGTGACGAGTTCGCGTCGCTCGTGAGGCGCCTGTAAGGTGAATGTAAAACCGCGCGCAGCAAGCGCCGGTTCTGCAGCGAGCGCCAACAGCCGATCGCCTAAAACGCGGAGGGTGATTTGCGGATCGGCTCGCTCAAGCACTGCGCAGGCCAAGCACAACAGCACGTAGCGGCGACGGTTGTAATCCGGCAGACCCCGGGTAGCGTCGAGAAGGTCGGCGGGACGTTTGTAGAGGCGTGCACAGTCACGTTCAATGTGTAAATTCCAGCCCGTTTCGCGCGCAAACCATTCTCTCAGAGCCTCGGCATGGCGGCGCACGGCGGCGAAATCGCTTTGTGATGAGGTCATGAGTGGCGTCATCAAGAGAGCGCGCAAGGCGCTACAGAACTCTTCACGATCGTGACGTTCTTGCTGCAATCCGATGTTGTGGCTGTCGGGGCGAGAAGACTTGGCCGCCGAGTCTCCGGCAGTGGCAACCCCGTCTCCTGGAAATAGGGCGTCAGTGCCGCGGAGCGGCCCGTCGGTAGTCACGTTGCCTCCGTCGATGTGACAGTAAGCACGTGATCGCGACCAGCGAATATGCCGGTGTCAGTCACAATCTCAGCATTCGTATCCGCGCCCAATGGTTCGAGTCGAACACGGAGCAGACCGTCGCCGGTTTGCCGCTCGACAGCTTCGTCGGGGTTGGCCTGTGCGGGAAGCGTCTCACCCAGCAGGTTTAAGAACAGCCGGAATCCGTGAGGATCAAGTCGGCCGAGGTCGGACAAGCGCTTGGCCTCTCCATTAGCCATTCTCGCACGAGCTTCCTCAACTTCCCGATCTTCTTCTGCGAGCTGTCCAGCCAACAGTTCACGTTCCCCACGGCGATCCCGCACGCGCGGCAAAGGCCCGCGAGGAGCGACCTCGCCATATTCACGCAGGCGCGGATGGATGCGGATCGGAGGCGCGTCGCCCCAGGGGGTGCTTGCAGGCAACTCCTGCGGATCAGCATCGACTAAGAAGTGCCGCGCCGGATTCAGGGCAAATGCGGCACGCGCTAGACGGTGCGCCTGTGCCTCGTCCTCGCAATCGGCGAACCAAACCGCGAGCGTGCGGAAGTCGGCGGAGCGGTCGCTGCGGCCACTGCGTCGCTCGTTCAATGCCGCTATGGCTCCCAGCAGGTGTGGAATGGCTGATCGAGCCTTGGATCGCAGAACTTCGCCCTGAGGTGGATCGTGCCCAGTACTGACAAACCAGCCTCGCAGCCCCTTCCATCGTTCGCGCCAAGCCTGCTGGGCCGTTGCCAAAGCATCGGTCTGTTCATTTCCCTCGCCAGGTGCCGCGTCGCGAGCCTGGCGCTGGGACGTTTGCCGGAGAAGTGGCTGAATGAGAGGGTCAAGAGCTAGAATGTGCCGTGCGATGCTACCGGAGCGGCTCACGAGATCGCCGATGAACCGATCAAGGTAGTCGATCAATCGCTTCTTGTAGGCAATGATAGCGTTGGCATCAGTTTGCTGGAATTCAATGCTGCGGCCGATGCTGGCCATGAACGCTTGGGCGTTGTCCGCCAATCCTTCGAACACGCGCACCAGATCGCGCAGTATTTCGTGCACCTTTGCTGGATCAGGAACCGGTTCCTGGGCCAACGTTCGCAAAACTTGCAGTTGGCTGGCAATGTCTTCGAGGGCGACGGTCTGTAATTCGGCCCGACGTTTAAGCGCCTGCACGAAGACGCTTAGGGCGGACTCTACAGCCTCCCCACCCTCAGATAACCGATAGAGGAAACGCGCCCGGTAGAAATCGCTAAGACTGGCGACGCGTGCAGTGTCAGGCTGTGATTCGAGGTTACCCCATTCCGTCAGCTGTGCCAGCGCCGACTGGACCTCCTCAATCTTGGGTAGGCACCCTGTCCACTCGGCTTCGGCGAATACTTCGTCAGGTCTCAAGTGAAGGCGAAACTGGCGCTTGGCCGCAGCGAATGCATCCATAATTCCGCGGTACAATGCAGACTTCTCGGCACTGACATGTCGAAAGAGCTCACGCGCGTCCACTCGCATGGAATCGACCCAACTATTGTGAGGGGCAATCCATTAGAACGTTAAGTGAACGAACGCAACGCCTAATCGTACGAGATCGGTGGATAAGCCCTTGATCTAGACCAGGACCTTTGTTCGTCAAGCGTGGGGACTTCTTCAGCCCGGGTCTGTTGGGAATACCCCTGCGCTGATTGTTTGGATGGAATCGCCCATGTCGAAATCGCATAGGCGGATCGCGACCGTCGGGCTATATCAGGGGCGAGTCAGCCCCGGCGGGCCTGCCGGGACGCTCACGGATGAATCGATGAACGACATTTTCATGCCCCACGAACCGGTCACCGCCGCCGCCCCGCAGTCGCAATCCGCGAAACGGCGCGCCATCGCGTTCCTCAACCTTGCCCACGCGATCGACCATTTCGTGCTGCTGATCTTCCCGACCGTGGTGATCGGGCTCGAGGTCGTGTTCAAGCGTCCCTATGCGGAGATGATCGCGCTGTCGACGGCTGCGTTCGTGGCGTTCGGGGTGTTCTCGATTCCGGCCGGCTGGCTCGCCGACCGCTGGAGCCGGCGCAACATGATGGCGCTGTTCTATTTCGGCTGCGCGGTGTCGCTCACGGCCGCCGGCCTCGCGCCGACGCCCATGATGCTCGCCCTCGCGATGTTCGGGCTCGGCACGTTTGCCGCCATCTATCATCCGGTGGGGATGGCGATGCTGATCGACATGTCAAAGGCGCGTCCGCGCACGCTTGCCTTCAACGGCGTGTGCGGCAATCTCGGTGTCACGTTGGCGGCCGGGATTTCCACCACGCTGGCGGCATGGATCGACTGGCATGCCGCGTTTCTGGTGCCGGCCGCGGTTTGCCTTGTAACCGGCATCGCGTATCTGGCCCTGGTGCCCGACGACCGGCACCACATCGGCACACGCAGCACCACCGCGAACGTGGTGCTGTCGTCGCGCGCGGCCGTCACCACGTTCGGCTGCTACGTCGCGATCTCGCTCGCGGGCGGCCTCACCTTCAACACTGCCCTGATCGCGCTGCCGAAGCTGGTCGACGAGCGGGTCGGGGAAGGGGTGCCGCTCATCGCGGTGGGATGGCTCGCGACCGGCATCTTCCTGTGCGGCGCCCTGGCGCAGCTCGCCGTGGGCCGGCTGATCGAGCGGGCGCCGCCCCATCTGCTGTTCGCCGCCGTCGCGACGGTGCAATTCATCGGCGTGGCGTGGGCCGGCTATGCGTCGGGCGCGGCGCTGATCGTGGCGCTGGCGGTGGCGATCGGCGGCATCTACGGCCAGACGACGGTCGGCGACATCGTGATCGCGCGCTACACCGCCGACGCCTGGCGCGGCCGGGTCTATGCGGTGCGCTATTTCCTCACTTTCATCACGTCGGGCATCGCAGTTCAGCTGATCGCGCAACTCTATGGCCGCGGCGGCTTCGACCTGGTGCTCGCCGCCATCGCGCTGACGGGTTTCGTCATGATGGCGGGCGTCTATGTGATGGCGGTTGCCGTCAACGGCGCGGAGGCGGCGCATCGGGCGGCGCAGGTGCCGGCGGAGTAACCCTATATCAACGGACAGCGCGGAAACCCGATGTCTTCTTGGCGCGGGTTCATTGCAACATCTTGTCCGTTCCTAGGGCTTCGCGCACGATTCGCAATATCGCCGGCGCTTCGTCTCCCCGATAAACCGGGAGGGCGGAAAGACGATTTGCGGCTCGCTGGCGAAGACCCTGATTAACCGAGCTCTCCGCCTCCAATAGTGCAACCACTGACACGCTTTGCTTGGCCTCGTATAGGGCGGCCATCTGCAAGAAGATAGCGTCATTCACACGTTGGGATGATTGCGCCAGAAAGACAGCAACCGGATCGCGATGGGGTGCACGAATCACAAGATCGGGCGTCACCTCTTGAAGTTGATCGCTGACTACTTTGTCTTCAACGATCATCGCGCGAATTCCGACAGCTTCCTTTATGCGCTTGGCTGCGTCTTCTTTGAAAGTGCTTTCAATGTGCTCCTGCGTCAACAGCAGGAAATCAGGGAGCCTCAGAAGAAGCGCCACAAATCGAATTGCGGCGCGCGGCAACTCATGCTCTGGCATGTCAGGAGTGTGGATGATCGCTTCATCTTCGTCGTACTCAGCGCCGTATTCGGCAAGAATTGTTGCAAATGCTTTGGCGCGCGTTTGCGTCTCGAAGTCGACACCCGCCGCTTCAAGATAAGGGCGCGTTTGGCCGTCATCTTCTAGGCGCGCTAGGCCAGCCCTCCGAGGGTGGCGGACCACGTAAAAGCCAATCGCATCGCCATCGCTGCGACGGAATGCCGTGCTGATCGCAAGGCCAGCAGGAACGCTCCTGACAGTGATCTCATTACAAAATGCTCTGCAAAGTTCCTCCTTCATATGAGAGGTCCTTTTGCAATTTTGTAACGATCAATGGCGAAGTGAACCGCTTTTGTTTCATCCCCTATGGAAAATTTTGGGTGCTTTCCGACTCTTAGTGTCTTTCTAGGTCCGGGGACGCGCTTCATCCAAGGGCCTCGCATAAAACCATGTGAGAGTGTCGAGACATCATCGTGCGTTGCGTGACAATGCCAGCCCGGCTCGGTCTCGTGATACTCGTACGAGCAGAGAATCCTTAGTGTTCCATCGTGACCCATGACGCCGAGCACCGCTTCATATTTCTGCTTAGGCTCATTGAGCACTACAAGCACGCGACATTCGGTATCTCGTACCTTAAATGTGATAACGCACCATTTGAAGGCACGTCCGAGGCCATACGCTTTCTTCGCTATAGGAAAATCGGCCTTCGGCACCTTTCCGAGCGACCATGGCCCGACCTTTATGTCGGTTTTGGCCGCGCGAATGATGTCCTTGATACGCACTGAATATGCCCCTCTCAACCACTGGGCGAATCATGCTTTTATTCCTCTGCATTATCAAGGTTGCAATCACCCGGCCAGGGCGCGAACAAAATGAGAACGGCTCGCGTGCGTCGGCTGATCGAGCGGGCCATCTGTTGTTCGCCGCCATCGCGACGGTGCAATTCATCAGTGTGGTGCGAACCGGCTACGCCCGCTCCCGCGCCTCTTGCGCAGGATCGTTCGCGTTGTTACTAATTTCAGCGCTCAAGATTGCAGGAACTTCTTTCGCCGGCAGGCAAATTTCGAACGTGATCGGGAATCCGCTCTGAGTTTCTTGCACGTCTTGGTTGCTGACGCCACGCGGGGCCTTCTGCATGTTCCCGAAACGGCATCGTGGCTCGCGCGCGGGCCGCGATGCCGGGGTTCGCTCGTCAACGGGCCAAAATCATAACAGCCAAGGAGGGGACGCCTATGTTTCGCTCAGGGTTATTCGCGACGATGATTGCTGCGGGCATTGGCCTCACGGGTCCGGCGTTCGCACAATCGACAGTTTACATTCCCGCCATTCTCGAACTGTCCGGGGCCGGCGCGGTGTCCGGCACCAACTTCCGCGACGGCATGTTGTTGGCCATCGACGAAATCAATGCGAAGGGCGGCATTCTTGGCCGCAAAATCGAGACCCCGTTGCTTGATACGCAAAGCGATGCCAGCATCTCGCGCGCGCAAGTCCAGAAAGTCCTCGACAACAAGCCGTACGTCATCCTCGGCCCCGTGTTCTCCGGCTCGGTGATGGTCGACGTCCTGCTGACGCAGCAGGCGGAAATTCCCGAAATCGTCGGCGGCGAAGCCGCGGCAATTACTCAAAAGAACAATCCATATGTCTTCCGCACCTCGTTCGGCCAGCAATTCAGTATGCCGAAAATTGCCAATTATATGCGTGACGGCATCAAAGCGAAGTCCGTCGCTGTGTTGTGGGTGAACAATGACTTCGGCAAGGGCGGACGCGACAATTTTGTCAAGGAGATGAATGCGCGCAACATCAAAGTGGTGGCGGACGTCTCCACTGAGTCCGGCCAGGCTGATTTCTCGGCGGACGTGGTCAGGCTCAAGGCCGCCAATGCCGACGCCATCTTCGTCTATACCAACGAAGAAGAGAGCGCCCGCTTCCTTCGTGAAGCCAAAAAACAAGGCATCAGGGCCCCGCTCATCGGCGAGACAACTTTGCTCGGCCAAAAGGTCATCGAATTAGCCGAGGGGGCCGCCAATGGCGTGCGCGGCCATGTCGGCCTTACCGTCGACGCTCCAATACCGGCAGTGAAGGAGTTCGCTGAACGGTTCAAGAAGCGGTTCAACTATGTTTGCGACCACAACGGTATCAAAGGCTACACTGCCGTCTACTTCATCAAGCATGTAACCGAGAAGATGGGCAAGTTCGACAGCAAAGGCTTTGCCGAAACCGCCCACGGCCTGACCATCTCGCCGAAACAGGAACCCGGCATCTTGATGGAAGCGAGCTGGGACAAAAACGGCGACATCGACCGTGAAAGCTTTCTTGGAGAGGTCGTGGACGGCAACCAGAAGATCGTCGGTGTGTTGCCCAAGCTCGGCAAATAAATAACATCAAGACCTCCGCCCGGCACGACCGCCGGGCGGAGCCCAGCTGCGGGCCGCCGATGGCTTCCTTCATCCAGCTTTTGGTGTCCGGCCTTGCGACAGGGGCGATCTACGCTCTCATCGCCGTCGGATTTTCATTGCTATGGCAGACGTCGCAGACGATCAACTTCGCCCAGGGCGAATTCGTCATGCTGCCGGCATTCTTCATCTTGGCATCGATGAATCTGGGTGCGCCGTTTTGGCTGGCAGCGCTGATCGGCATCGCGACGTCGGTCCTTGTTCTCGGACTGTTGTTCAAGGTGATCATCGTCGACCCGATGCTTAAGCACGGCGTGCTGCCCCTGATCATTTCGACGATTGCGCTGTCGCTGTTTTTGAAGGAGAGCGCCAAAGACTTCTACAGTTCGCAGGCGCAACCGTTTCCCAGCTTGGTACCGCCGACCGACATTCATGTCTTTGGCGCGGTGGTTTCGACGCAAAGCCTTGCGGTGCTGGCGGTTGCGATCGTCACTGTGGGGGCGCTGCACTTATTGCTCAACAAGACGCGACTCGGCCGCTCGATGCAGGCCACCGCGCAGAATCCCACGCTGGCGCGCATCCTCGGCATTCCGACGCGGCGGATGGTGCTCTACGCGTTCCTGATCAACAGCGCGCTCGTTGCCATTGCGTCGATCCTGATCAGCCCGATTTACCTGGCGAAATTCACCAATGGCGAGATATTGGGCATGGCGGCATTCCTGGCCGCAATTATCGGCGGGTTCAATCAAGTGCGCGGGGCGATCCTTGGTGGCATTTTGCTCGGTGTCCTCGATAACCTCTCGGCGGCATATATCTCTTCGCAGTATCGCGGTGCTTTTCCGCTGCTGATCCTGATTGCGGTGATCCTGCTGCGGCCGCAAGGCCTGCTCGGTCGCATTGAGGAGCGGACGGTATGACCCGGCTGGGCGCTACTGCGGTTGGCGCCGCCGCGATTTTTTCCGTCGCGGTACCGTTCTTCCTCATGCCGTTCGGAATCTATCTCATTTCGATGTGGGCGGTTTTGACAGTGGCTGCGATCGGACTCAACCTCACCCTCGGTTATGCCGGGCAGGTGTCGCTGGCGCAGGGGGCGTTTGTCGGGATCGGCGCCTACACCGCCGCATTGCTGACGCAGGCCGGATGGCCCTATCTGGTGGCATTCGCTTGCGCCGGGTTGCTGTGTTTCGCCATCGGGTGGATTCTCGGTTATCCGGCGTTGCGCGTTCAGCATCACTACCTCGCCTTCGTCACGCTCGCGTTCACGACCCTCGTGTTCCTTGTCCTGCGTAACGAGGAATGGCTGACCAACGGCATCTATGGCCTCAGCAGCATTGCCCGGCCG
>Ga0257161_1000219_pt1 | contig 15489 bp, 20 predicted proteins | sample NR01A_FD_185954 | JGI IMG/M metagenome (GOLD analysis project Ga0257161, IMG submission 185954) | Soil microbial communities from H.J. Andrews Experimental Forest, Oregon, United States - NR-01-A | ecosystem: Environmental > Terrestrial > Soil > Temperate forest > Bulk soil | place: USA: Oregon... | reverse complement strand
TGTCGCGTATTTCGGTCCGGGCGCCGAGCGTCATGCGGCTTGATGCAAAAATGGTTTCACAGCTTGCGCAGTGCCACCTGCTGAACCATGTGGCTTTTTTGCTTCTTGAGAATGAGATCGGCGCGCTGGCGCGTCGGTAGGATATTTTCGTGCAGATTGACGAGGTTTATCCGTGTCCAAATCGAAGTTGCCGTGGCGCTGGCCTCCGCATCGCTGAGCTGTGAGTAGCGGTGGAAATAGGATTTCGGGTCGCGGAACGCGGTTCCCCGCAGGGCAAGAAAACGCTCCACGTACCATTGCATCAATACATCTTCATCGGCGTCGAGATAAATCGAAAAGTCGAAGAAATCCGACACGAACGGAATTGCCTTGCCGTCCCGGGGAAGACGGCCGGTCTGCAGCACGTTCAAGCCTTCGACGACGAGAATGTCAGGCCGATCGATTTCAAGCCAGTGGTTGGACATCACGTCATAAACCAGATGCGAATAGACCGGGGCCCGCACCGGCCGGCGCCCCGCCTTGATGTCGTAAAGGAAACGCAACAGCGTAGGCAGATCGTAGCTTTCCGGAAAGCCCTTGCGCTCCATCAAGCGGTCGCGCTCCAGCACCGCATTGGGATAAAGGAAACCATCGGTGGTGACGAGGTCAACTTTGGGAACGTTGGGCCAACGCGCCAACAGCGCCTGCAGCACGCGGGCGGTGGTCGACTTGCCGACCGCGACCGAGCCGGCAACGCCGATGATATACGGCATCTTGGCATCCTCGGTGGAGAGAAAACGCTGTTGGGCGCGAAACAGCCTTTGGGTTGCGGCGACATAGAGAGACAACAGGCGCGACAGCGGCAGATAAATCTCTTCGATCTCCGCAATGTCGAGACGATCATGCATCGAGCGTAGCCGCATCACTTCATCGGGTGTGAGCGTCATCGGCGTGTCTTCGCGTAGCGCCGCCCATTCGGCGCGCGAGAAGACGTGATACGGCGAAAGCTGGTCCTCGGTGCGTTGCTCCATCATCAGAGATCAGCCACCCTTGCGCGAGGCCTTTTCTGCAAGGCCGGACTGGCTGACACGGCCGCCAAGCACCGCCTCGACCTCGGCCAGCTTGATATCACGGGCCTTGAGTACCACCAGCAGATGGTAGACCAGATCGGCGGCCTCCTCGATCATCCGTTCGCGGCTTTCGCCAACCGATGCGAGTGCAAGCTCGATTGCCTCCTCGCCCAGCTTCTTGGCACATTGCGCCACGCCCCGGTCGAGCAATTTGCGCGTATAGGACGCCTCGGCACTCGCGGTGGCGCGCTCATCGATGCGGCGCTCCAGATCGTAGACGGAGAATTGACCCATAACCTGCCCAATACCATCTCCAGCCGCAGGCCGATAGAGAGTCATATCCTTAGGCGCATCGCCAGTCCGGCCGCTGCCATGTACTGCTTTGCGTCAGAAATGGTGTATTCGCCAAAGTGAAAGATGGATGCAGCCAAAACCGCCGCGGCATGGCCATCGCGTACGCCGGCGATCAAATGTTCGAGATTGCCGACGCCGCCTGACGCTATCACCGGCACCACCACGGCATCCGCGACCGCGCGGGTCAGCCCGATATCGAAGCCCTGGCGGGTGCCGTCGCGGTCCATCGAGGTGAGCAGGATTTCCCCAGCGCCCAGCGCAACGACTTCCCGGGCATAGTCGACCGCATCGAGCCCGGTGGGCTTGCGGCCGCCATGGGTGAAAATTTCCCAACGATCCGGCTCGCCGGGCTTTGACACCTTCCTGGCATCAATCGCCACCACGATGCATTGGTCACCGAATTTTTCCGCCGCTTCCCTGACGAATCCGCGCCGGTTGACAGCTGCCGTGTTGATGGAGACCTTGTCGGCCCCCGACTGCAGCAGCGCCCGAATGTCAGCTACGGTGCGGACGCCGCCGCCCACCGTCAAGGGCATGAAGCACGCCTCAGCGGTCCGTCGCACCACATCGAGGATAATGCCGCGGTCTTCGTGGCTTGCGGTGATGTCGAGAAAACACAGCTCGTCGGCGCCGGCCGCATCGTATGCGATGGCGGCTTCGACCGGATCGCCGGCATCGCGCAAATTGACAAAATTGACACCCTTGACCACGCGACCGTCCTTGACGTCGAGGCAGGGTATGACGCGAACTTTGAGCACCCGCCCCTCACTGCGCCCGAGCGCTGCGGATCAGTCGCAACGCTTCGGTGGCGTTGAGCCGCCCGTCATAGAGTGCACGGCCCGCGATAGCGCCGGCCAGCTTTTTCGCCCGCGGCTGCAGCAACCGGCGGATGTCCTCCATGGAGGCAAGGCCGCCCGACGCTATTACCGGAATGGCAACCGCATCGGCCAGCGCAACGGTGGCGTCGAGGTTGAGCCCCTTGAGGAGACCGTCGCGTGAAATATCCGTATGGATGATCGCAGCCACGCCGGCATCCTCGAATCGTAGCGCAATTTCAAGCGCCGATAGATCGGAAGTCTCGGCCCAACCTTGGACAGCCACGCGGCCGTCGCGCGCGTCCAGTCCCACGGCGATGCGGTTCGGCCAGTCCCGTGCCGCCTGCTTCACCAGGTTAGGGTCTCGCACTGCTGCGGTCCCGATGATGACACGATCGACGCCCTTTTCGAGCCACGCCACGATCGTCGCCATGTCGCGAATGCCGCCTCCGAGTTGCACCGGCAGCGGTACGCTTTCGAGAATCCTCTCGATCGCACAGGCGTTGACTGGGTGACCGGCGAATGCACCGTCGAGATCGACCACGTGCAGATATTCGAATCCTTCTGCCTCGAAGCCTAAGGCCTGGGCGGCCGCGTCACGGTTGAAGATGGTTGCGCGCCTCATGTCGCCCTGTTCCAGGCGTACGCATACGCCGTCCTTGAGATCAATCGCGGGAAACAGGATCAAGGCTGTCGTCTTTCGTCACTCATTCGGAGGCGCAATCGGATACATCAAGGCTTCCACTTGAGGAAATTTACGATCAAGGCAAGTCCCAGCTTCTGGCTCTTTTCCGGATGGAACTGCGTACCGGCATAGTTGTCTCGTGCCACCAAGGCCGTGACCGACCCACCATAGTCTGAATCCGCCACCAGGTCGGCCGGATCCTCAACGTGCAGATGATAACTATGGACGAAATAGGCATGCAGGCCCGTAGGCCCCAAGGGAATGCCTTCAAGCAGGGAATGCGGCCGGTGCGCTTCGAGCGTATTCCAGCCCATATGCGGGATTTTGAGCGCCGGATCATTGGGGATGATGCGGCAAACTTCTCCCGGGATCCAACCCATGCCGTCGGTTACCGTATATTCGCGACCGCGGTCGGCCATGAGCTGCATGCCAACGCATATACCAAGAAAGGGCCTGCCGTTCCGGCAAACCGCCTCATCCAAGGCTTCCATCATACCGACCACCCCATCAAGCCCGCGCCGGCAATCCGCAAAAGCGCCGACTCCTGGCAGCACGACCCGATCGGCATTGCGCACCGTCGCGGGATCGCTGGTCACTGCAATGGATTGCGACGCGCCACTTTCACGCGCTGCGCGTTCAAACGCCTTGGCGGCGGAATGCAGATTCCCGGACCCGTAGTCGATGATAGCAACACTCACCGCCCGCCTCCGGGCTCCGGAAACAGTCCGATGATGTCGGGACTGGGGGGATCAACCTGAGCAGCCGACAGCTGCGCGGGCGTCGACATAGGCATCGGGCCCGTGGCTGGATGGAGTGCCATACGCCTTTCGAAAAAGCGCCGCTCAGCCATCTCTAAATCATCGGCGATTACGACACCGCAATCACGCCATCCGTGCCTGAGGCGGGTCCAACGCAGCAGGGTCGTGGCCTCAAGGCCGATCAGCAACTGGATGAGCCCGAAAACGAAGGCCAACATGGGCCAGCTGATGCCCAGGACTTGCAGGCCATATTCGATGAATCCGACAACGACCAGATAGATGATCAGCACGATCCACAGGCGCTGCCAGATCATCCATAGAGGACCGAACAGAAAAGCTCCCGGGCTGAACCTTTCGCGCAAGAAGATGAATCGGTCGGCGTGTTCGCTGGCGCTGCGATGGCGCTCTGGTGGCTCCAATACCGCAAAAACTGGCATGATTTTGTTCCGCACTCATGATGGCTAGTCACCCGGGAAGCAACCGCTCCGACCTGGGCCCTCAGTTCGCCTTGCCAATTGGCATCGCACCAGCTGATGAGCAGTCAACTGCCCAACGAGCCTTTGGTCGACGGCACTTCGTCCTTGGCCCGCTGGTCAATTGCGACCGCCGCCCGCAAAGCCCGCGCAAGCCCCTTAAAGCATGACTCCGATATATGATGATCATTGACTCCGTAAAGGGTCTCGACGTGAAGCGTGATTCCGGCGTTCATGGCGAAGGCCTGAAACCATTCATTGACCAGCTGGGTATCAAAGGTCCCAATCTTGTCGCGGCTGAATGCCGCCCGAAACACCAGGAAGGGTCGCCCCGATACGTCGATGGCGACACGAGTCAACGCTTCATCCATCGGCACATGCACATCCGCATAGCGGGTGATGCCTTTCATATCGCCAAGAGCCTGTTTCACCGCTTGCCCGAGGGCGATCCCGATATCCTCGGTGGTATGGTGATGGTCGATATGCAGGTCGCCGGCAGCCTTGATGGTGATATCGATCCGGGAATGCCGGGCAAACAGATCGAGCATATGGTCAAGGAAGCCGATCCCGGTCGAGACAGAGGCAACTCCGCCCCCATCAAGATCGATCGCGACCGCGACGTCGGTTTCCTTGGTGGTGCGCTTTACCGCTGCCTTGCGCATGTGCGGCGTCTCCCGGCCAAATTCTTGCGCGTTGTAACAGGGGTTGGCGAATCCCGCCACTACCGCCAGCGCGGTCGCAACCGACCGTCCACCAAGCTGTCCGGCACCTCCATTTCGCCCGCCTGAAAGCAAGAAATGCGGTCATCCAGGCCAAATCCTGATTTGCGTCCGCGCGCATGAATGCATAGATCAGGGCTCCAGCAATCGAGTCATGCCTATGCAGTCCCAACATTCCGACGTCTGGCACGGCACCACAATTCTCACGGTCCGTAAGGCTGGCACCGTGGCAATCGGCGGCGACGGTCAGGTCTCCATCGGCCAGACCATCGTCAAAGCCAACGCCAGGAAGGTGCGGCGGCTCGCAAAAGGCGACGTGATCGGGGGATTCGCGGGTGCAACCGCCGATGCCTTCACGCTGTTCGAACGCTTGGAAGGCAAACTGGAGCAGTATCCGGGTCAACTCATGCGCGCCGCCGTGGAGCTTGCCAAGGACTGGCGGACGGACCGGTATTTGCGCCGCCTTGAAGCCATGATGCTGGTCGCAGACTCGCAAATATCCCTGGTGCTGACCGGCACAGGCGATGTGCTCGAACCCGAGAATGGCGTCATGGGAATCGGCTCCGGCGGCAATTATGCCCTTGCGGCGGCGCGGGCGCTCATCGACACCGAAATGGATGCCGAATCGATCGTCAGGAAGGCAATGACGATTGCGGCCGACATTTGCGTCTACACTAACCGCAGCGTCACCGTCGAAATGCTGAAGACGGTTTGAACCGCGCCAACGCAACCGTAGATGATGGCAAAATATCCATGACCGATTTCTCCCCGCGCGAGATCGTTTCCGAGCTCGACCGCTACATCGTCGGTCAGGGCGATGCCAAGCGCGCCGTCGCGATCGCATTGCGTAACCGCTGGCGCCGGCTGCAGCTCGACGAAAAGCTGCGCGAAGAGGTGATGCCGAAGAATATCCTCATGATCGGCCCGACCGGCGTCGGCAAGACCGAGATTTCTCGGCGATTGGCTAAACTCGCCGGAGCACCTTTCCTGAAGGTCGAGGCAACCAAGTTCACCGAAGTCGGCTATGTGGGTCGCGACGTCGAGCAGATCGTTCGCGACCTCGTGGAGATCGGAATCGGCCTCAGCCGAGACAGGAAACGCCGGGACGTGCAGGCTCGGGCTCACCTCGCCGCCGAAGATCGTGTGGTGGATGCGTTGGTCGGCGCCACCGCGAGCGCCTCCACCAAGGAGACCTTCCGCAAGAAGCTGCGCGCCGGCGAGCTCGACGAGAAGGAGATCGAGATTGAGATGCAAGCGGGGGGAACCGGGATGCCGCTATTTGAGATACCCGGCATGCCGGGCGCCCAAATGGGCGCGATCTCGATCGGCGATATCTTCGGCAAGCTAGGCGGCAGCCGCACCAAAACGCGTCGGATGTCCGTGAAGGAGTCCTATGAAATCCTGATCAACGAGGAGTCCGACAAGCTGCTCGATCAGGATCGGCTGGTGCAGGAAGCGATAAAGACTGTGGAGAATAACGGCATCGTGTTCCTCGACGAGATCGACAAGATTTGCGCGCGGGACGGCCGCGTTGGCGGCGACGTGTCGCGCGAGGGTGTGCAACGCGATCTGCTGCCTTTGATTGAAGGCACCACGGTGTCAACCAAGCACGGCAGCGTAAAGACCGACCACATTTTGTTCATCGCATCGGGCGCCTTCCATCTTTCCAAGCCGTCCGACTTGTTGCCGGAGCTGCAAGGTCGTTTGCCGATCCGAGTCGAGTTGAAGCCCCTGACACGCGACGACTTGAAGCGCATTCTCACCGAGCCCGAGGCCTCGTTGATCAAGCAATATGTGGCGCTCATCGGAACCGAGGGCGTCACCCTCGAATTCACCGATGACTCCATCGATGCCATTGCGGACGTGGCCGTCTCGGTCAATTCGACCGTCGAGAACATCGGGGCGCGACGGCTGCAGACCGTGATGGAGCGCGTACTTGACGACGTCTCGTTCGGCGCCCCCGATAGATCGGGCGACGTTGTGAAAATCGACGGCGACTATGTCAGGAGTCGGGTCGCCGACCTCGCCAAGAATGCGGACCTGAGCCGGTTTATTTTGTGACGCCGACTTGGCCGAATTCACGCTCTCCCACGAAACCGCCGGTGAACATCACCTGTCGGCCCAGGGTCGCGGTTTGGCGCAACCGGCGCTGTTGCGCCCGATACCGGCTTCACATCTTCTTGGCGAACGGATTTTGACCGGGCGCTGATTGAAGTTGGCCGACCGGGGAGGACGATGTCGCCGAACCGCCCTTCTTTTTCTTGTTCCATTCAGCCTTCGGTTTTTTCTTTTCCTTGTTGCTTTTCATCTGACCTTTCGCCATGTCGAGCTCCCTTGTTCTGCCTGCGAAGACCTTTATTATAGCCAGCTTAATTTCGATTGAAATCGGGTTTCCGGATCTATGGCTATCTTCTGGCCTTGCGGAGACGGACGTAGAGTGCGCCTTCGCCGCCATGACCCGTATGGGCGGCATCGAAGCCGAGCACGTAACGTCGGAACTCCGGCAACGCCAGCCATAACGGCACCTGCTGACGTAGAATGCCGCGGTCGCCGCGCGGAGCATTCGGCGCGCCTTTCCCGGTGATCACCAGCACGAATTTTGCGTCGCTCGCCCATGAGCGATGCAAGAATCTACGTAGAGCGCCATGTGCTTCGGCCTGCGTCATGCCATGCAGATCGATGCGCGCCTCGATCGCTAAACGGCCACGAGCAAGTTGCTGTTTTTCCCTTCGCATGATGGGAGTCAGTGCCGGCGCCGATGCCGTGCGTTGACGCGATACTGTAACCTCAGCGTCAACCACCGCTGTTTTCTTTGCGGGCCGGGCCGCGCCACGGATACCCGTTTTGTGCCGTGCTGCGATCGCTGGCTTTTTGCTTTGCCGTAGTGGCCTGACGGTACGCGCAACGAGCGACCACAAATGCTCCTCATCGGTCGTCAACCGGCGGTGACCGAATAGAGGTATCGAGTCCGTGGTTGGCTTCCCGCCGTTCATCGGTTCAACCGGTGCGGCGCGTGCCCGCGATCGAACCGGGCGGGAATCGTCTTTGATTCCGATTTCGGTTCCAGCCCGTCATGACTCGCGATCCTCGCCGGGGGAGGGCGTCGCAGAGCCGGCTTGGTGGGCGGCAGCGGCATGTGAGCACCGGCCACAACCGGGTCGAGATCGCGCGGCAGCAGCAGGGCAAACCGGCCCGCCTGACGGACGCGTCCGGCCACCTGACCCGCCTCTTCACCGGCGCCAAAATAGAGATCAGCTCGGGCCGGCCCCACAATAGCCGAACCGGTGTCTTGCGCAATCATGGTGCGGCGGAATGGGGTGCTTGCGCGCGCGCTGGCAAGCGGAAGATCCGCCTCGATGAAAAACGGCGTGCCATAGACGTGCAGCGCCTTGTCTACCGCGATCGAACGGCCGGCCGACAGTGGAATTCCTTGGGCGCCCAGCGCCTCGCCGTCTTCGTTCAACCCGACGATACGAAAAAACACCACGGAGCGGTTCTGCCGGCGCACGTCCTTGGCATCATCCGGATTGGCCTGCATCCATTCGCGGATCCGCTGCATCGACATTTCTTCCCGCGGAATGATGTTGTGATCAATCAGCACTCGTCCGACCGGCACGTACGGATAGCCATTGTGGGCCTCGTAGTTGAGGCGCAGCATGGTGCCGTCTTCAAGCCTGACCCGTGCCGAACCCTGTATCTGGATGAACAGCGCCTCCGTGGCGCTGCGCAACCAGCAGATTTCCAGATGCCGACCGTCGAGCACGCCATCTTCGATTTCGCCACGATCGTAATAGGGCACGAGTTCGCCGCTTAAGGTCCGCCGAAACGCACGTCCATTGTTGGGAAACGGGCCGCCTGGCTGGGTCGCCCCGGCTGCCAGCAGGTCAGGTGGACGGCGGTAAAGAGGAACTGTGAATTCCCGGGTGGGGAACCGTGATCCATCAACAATCGGCTCGTAGTAACCGGTTAGGAAACCGGCGGCATCGCCAAGCTTGCGGATGCGAATCGGCAGAAAGTTGGTCTCGAAGAATTGCCGCGCTGCCTCTCGCTTAAGAGGTCCAGTTTTGACTGCGCGAGCGCACACCGTCTGCAATGCGGCGCGGACCGGTCGCGCGTCATTTGAGGACTTAGACCGCACGATCGGGCGACAGCTTGCCTGGAAAGTCGCAAAAGCGCTGGCATGATCATCGCCGCTCCAGCCGTCAAGCTCATCCCAACCTGCCGGCTCAAGCGCCGCATCTGCAATCTTCAAAGGTTCAGATGGCGAAAGACGCGCTACATGATTACCGGCGCTAACGACCGATTCCCTCGTGTAATGCATGCCAGACTTAGCATGCGGGTTGTCCATTGGTTTTATCCTTGATTTTCCTGGAGAAACCTCGGCAGACCTCTGCGAAACACCGCGAACCGCATCGGCGGTATCCGTTGTTGCGGCCACCACCGACACTATTGCTGCGAACGAAAAGACAAATTGAATCAATAGCGTGCGCATGGCTCTCGCCTGCCGATCAGCTGCCGGCTTCGGTGGCGACCAGATTCCAGTTTGGATCGCGCGACATGACCTCCCTGGCGAAAGTCCAGACGTCGGTGACGCTGGTGACCGTGTCTGCGCTGCCATCGATCACATTGCCGTTACGATCGCGAGTCGCTGACACCAACTGCGAGACAAAGCGCAGCGTGAGCTGCGCCACTTTGCCACGCAGCTCTGCATTTGTGATCTCAGTTGTATCGATCGACACGAAACGGGTCTCAACGGTTTCGCCTCGCGCTTCGCGCTCGCGAATCACTGATTCGAACCCGTCATAGACTTCGCGCGCCAATAGGTTCCTCAGTGCCCGCCGGTCGCCCACCGCATAGGCCGTCACGATCATCTCGTAGGCCGCCCTTGCGCCGGCGACGAATTGCTTAACATCAAAATTCTTGTCCGCTGCCGCGATGGCATCGAGCCCTTTGGCCACTGCCGAGTCGGGTGTAGCGAAACCGGCGTGGCGGTCGGGAGATCTATTCGATTCCGCCTGCTTGGCGGGCTCGCTGGTGCGTTGCGGCAGCGGTATGACTTTGTCGCTGGGTGAATTGCGCACCGGATCGGGCGCCGAATAGGGATCGTAAGGCGGCGGCTCGCGCCCCGTCCTTTGGCCGAGCACACTGCGCAACCGTAAGAATATGAATACGGCAAGCGCAAGAAAAATGATGGTGTATATGTCAAACACGTCTTGCATGCTTTCGCGGGCCACTGCGCGGCACGGCGCCGGCGCTCATTGAATGGGGGTTTTTTCCTATTGCTCTTCCCTATCGGCGATACGGTTACATTTAGGGAATCAACGGTGTGATTCCAGGGCCTGCACTCTGTCAGCCCAACCGGGCTTTTGTATGCAGTATGAGCTTAGACCATCATGAGGGGCGCGCCAACACAATGTCCCCGCATTGCCAAGCAACAAAAAAGGCAACAAAAAAGCCCTGGAGGTCAGCTCCCATGAAGTTTTTCGAGGCGTGATCAAAGGAATTCGGACCGATGCGTCTCTTTAAGATCATCGCCATAGGGTTGCTGGCGTGGCCCATGGCCGAAATTGCTGCATTCATCTTCGTTGCGACATTCGTGGGCGTGCCGGCTGCACTCTTGCTGATGATCCTCGTATCCGTCGCCGGATTGCTGATTCTGCGGCATTTTGGTGGCGGTGTCACACGATTGCGAGCTTCCACCGGACGCGCCAGGATCGCTGCTGTAAACTTGGACGGGACCGGAATGGCGCCCGGATTGGGTGGAATTCTGCTTGTAATTCCTGGATTTATTACCGGTCTGCTGGGCGTCTTGATGTTGTTCCCGGTATCCCGCCGTTGGTTGTTGGCCGGTTGTCGGCGTCTATTTGCGGCCAACCGTCAGGCGGCCGGCCCGGAAATCATCGATCTCGCGCCGAACGAATGGCGGCCTCTGCCCGGTCCGAAACTGCCTCCCGGCCAGGGGCCCAACCCAACGATTGAACCGACAGCCACTGCCGTAACGGGTGCCCGGCGCCGGTCCAGGACCAAGGAAAGATACGCCAGGTCCGATCCATTCTGATTTGTCGGAGTCGAGACTGCAGCATCCTTGTTCGGGTTTACCGCTTGTGTTAGCCACACGCCGAACGTTTTAGTAGGGGTCGCAGCAGTTGGCGGAGGAACACCATGACAACAACGAATGGCGGCGGCGATGCAGCCCCGGCAACATCCGAGAACACGGCGCCTAGTTTCAGCGTCATTGTGCAGTACTCCAAGGATTTTTCGTTTGAAAATCCGAATGCCCCGCAGTCGCTTATGCAGCAGCAGCAGCAGCCTCAATTCGGGATCCAGATCAGCGTCAACCCCCGTCAGATGTCGGCTACCGACTACGAGGTGGAGCTGAAACTCGAAGGAAAGGCCGAGCTCAGCGGCACTGTGTTGTTCGCGTTCGATCTCAACTATGCGGGCGTGTTTCGGCTGACGAACATTCCGCAAGAAAATGTCAATCCTCTGTTGAGGATCGAGTGCCCGCGACTATTGTTCCCATTTGCGCGCGAGATCATATCATCCGCCATTTCCAATGGCGGATTTCCGCCATTGATGTTGCATCCGATCGATTTCATCGGACTCTACCAGCGGCAACTGGCGGAAATGCAGGCAGCGCAACCGGCAACTCAAACCGGTTGACGCGGATCCGGCGATTGTTGCAGCAATTCCTGTTCGGAAACACATTTCCGCACTTTGGTTCGGCGTGGACGCTTCTCGAATTGTGGCACGAACCACGTTCGTCAACCGCAAGCGAGGGAAAGACGTACCACTCCCTAAAATCGCACGTCTGCAAAATCCCACCTCCTACCAACGAGGAATCATCTCATGTCGTTCTCGATGTCGCAGGCATCTATTCCGGTTTTCGAGATTGGTTTTGGTGCTCTGTCGGCCCTTCTCGACAAAGCTGCCGCGCATGCGGCGGCCAGGAAGATCGAACCTTCGGTATTGCTTCAGTCGCGGTTGTCTCCCGACATGCTCCCATTGGCCCGACAGCTGCAGATTGCATCTGATCAGGCCAAAAACGGTACCTCGCGCTTAGCCGGCGTCGAAGCCCCCCGCCATGAAGACAATGAAACGACAATCGATCAACTAAAGGAGCGCCTAACAAAAACGCTGGCTTATCTGAAATCCATCGATCCAAAAAGGATCGATGGATCGGCTGGCCACGACATTACGTTTCCACTCGGCCCCACAAATAAAGGCCACATGAAGGGTGCCGACTACCTCAACCATTTCGTGTTGCCAAACTTCTATTTCCATATCACGATCGCCTACGCAATCCTGCGTCACTGTGGGGTGGATATCGGCAAGCGAGATTTCCTTGGTGCAATCCCGATGAAGATGACCTGAAAGCCGCAAGCTACCCATTCGACGGGTGGTAATCGTTCCAGATCGCCTTCACGCCGAGTTCCGCAACGAGTGCACGGTGCGCAGCGCGCTCGATATCTGTTACGCGCAGAGGCAGAGGAATCGGGCGGGTCTTGAGCGGAATGTTGAAATTGCTTACCGTAATCGGAGCCGCCGTTACGGCAACGAGCCCAAGCTGCGCCTGCCGAGCACCAATGAGTTCGACATAGACCTCAGCCAATAACTCGGCATCGAGCAGTGCACCGTGCTTGGTGCGACGACTGTTGTCGATTCCGAAGCGGGCGCACAGATCATCCAAACGGTTCGAGCTGCCTGGATATTTGCGCCGCGCTAACTGCAAGGTGTCGATCAAACGATCGCGCGGAATGGCCGCCTGTTTTATCCGTTCAAATTCAGCGTTGAGAAAGCCCAAATCGAAAGACGCATTATGGGCGATCAACGGCGCGTCGCCCACAAAGACCAGGAGATCGACCGCAATATCTGCGAACACCGGCTGGGACCTGAGGAAATCGTACGACAGGCCGTGGATCGCAAAAGCCTCTGCCGGTACGTCCCGCTCGGGATTGAGATGGCGGTGGAAGGTCTGACCGGTGGGAAATCGGTTGACCAGCTCGATGCACCCGATCTCGATCAGCCGGTGGCCTTGATAAGGGTCGAGACCAGTGGTCTCAGTATCGAACACGATTTCACGCATGGCATTTTTGCTTCGTCTACGACCGTCATGGCGGGTTGCGCCGAATCGGCAGCGTGGATGCGGCCCGCACAATGGCATGGACTTGCCGACGAGCGGAATCAAAACCTTCAGAGGTATCCACCACAAAATCCGCACGGCGCCGTTTGTCCGCATCGGGCAGCTGTTTGGCGAGCAAGGCCTGAAATTTTTCCTCTGTCATACCGGGCCGTTCGAAAGCCCGAGCACGTTGCATCTCCGCCGGCGCACTTGCCACCACGACCGCATCGACGTAACGCTCAGCACCGATTTCAAACAGCAGCGGAATGTCGAGAACCGCGACGGACGCGCCCGCCCGTTCGGCCTCGTCAAGAAACCGCAATTCTTCCCGTCGAACCAGTGGGTGAATGATCGCCTCCAGGCGCCGTAACGCCTCGGGCTCATCGATTACGCGTTTCGCAAGCTTGTTGCGATCAACCCCTGCGGCATTGGTAACCCCAGGGAATTCCGTCTCGATCATTGGAGCTGCCGTGCCGGCGTAAAGGCGATGCACGGTCAGATCGGCGTCGTGAACCGGTACACCGGCCTCCGTAAAAAACCGCGCTGTTGTGGATTTGCCCATCCCGATGGAGCCCGTGAGCCCGATGACCACCATGTTGTCGTCTTTTCTCAGCGCCATTACGCGGCCAAACTGCCGATCCGCCTGAGAAAGTCCAAGAGCTTGAGCAGCGGCAGTCCCAGAATGGTAAAATGATCTCCGTCGATCCGGTCGAAAAGATGGATGCCGAGCGTTTCAAGTTGATAGGCTCCGACGCACCCCAGCACAGCGTCGCCGGCGGCATCCAAATAGCGATCAAGAAACGATCCAGACAGCTTTCGCAGAGTGAGGTTCGCGGTATCGATCCCGTCGAAAAGAACTTGGCCATCCCGCGCCAGCGCGACGGCGGAGTACAAGTGATGGGTCTTGCCGGCTAGCGTCGTGAGTTGTTCGTGGGCGGCGATGCGATCGCGAGGTTTGTCGAAACGCCGTCCCTTGAGTGCAAGAGTCTGGTCAGCGGCCACTACGATGCGGTGCGGCATGAGCGCGGCAGCTGCTTTTGCTTTTTCACGGGCCAGCAGCGTTGCGACCTCTGCCGGACTGATGCTCCCGGCAGCTGCTTCTACGCCACGTTCGTCCAGATCCGGGACAAAGATTTCGATCGGAATACCTGCGGCTTCCAGCATGGCGCGGCGGGACACGCTGCGGGATGCGAGCACAAGCGGCTGATCGTCGCGCCACAATGACATTATCCCTCCGCCGGCAACCGGCGTCGCTCAACAAGCAGCGTCATTATGGCGGCCGCTGTTTCCTCGATTGAGCGTCTTGTGACGTCGATCAGCGGCCAGCTGTGCTTGGCACAAAGGCGGCGGGAAAACGCAATCTCCTCAGCAACGGCCTGTCGATCAATGTACTGATCGTCATCGCGATATACTCGGAGACCCAATAGGCGATTTTCCCGGATTTGCACAATGCGTTCGGGGCTGGCGAAGAGGCCGACAACGAGCGGATGGCGAATAGACTCGAGCTGCGGTGGGGTCGGTACACCGAGGACCAACGGGACATTGGCGGTTTTTACGCCACGATTAGCCAGATAGATTGACGTTGGGGTTTTAGACGTCCGCGACACACCGAGGAGCACCACGTCGGCATTTTCAAGGTCGTCGGCAAGCTGACCGTCGTCGTGCATCATGGTGTAGTTGAGCGCATCGATCCGCTTGAAATATTCCGCATTCAGGATGTGCTGAGCACCCACCTTATGGGTCGACTCAGCGCCCAGGTAGGCCTGGAACAGACGCAGCACCGGCCCCAGGATCGACAAGCACGGCAGTCCGAGGTCACGGCACGTTTCCTCGAGCCGGCCGATCAAGATCTGATCGAGCAAAGTGTAGAGAACGACACCCGGCGATTCTTCGATCTCCGTCAACACACGATCAAGTTGTTTGTTGGTACGCACCGCTGGATAGATGTGTTCTACCGGTGACGCATTGTTATACTGAGCGGACACAGCACGCGCGACCGTAATCAACGTTTCACCCGTAGAATCGGAGATAAGGTGAAGATGAAAGAAGCTCGAATCGCGCTGCGACATCAACTTGGTTCGTTGAACTTCTGTGGACGACGTAGGAGAAAGCCACGTCTCGGAGGCAAGAGCAAGAGACGGGCGAGCGAGCGTTGCTCTCCTGTCCACATAACCACAGCTACGCACGTATGGACACGCCTCGGTTCGCTCACTGTTGAAATTTACGTACCCACACATCAATGAGCTCCGGCGGCCCGCCAGCAACCTATTATAATTTCAAGAGAAAATTCTACACATCTGATCGATGGCAGGTGGCGTAGGGAGCAAGGGCGATGTGGACAAGCTGCGTATGGGAGCACGAAGACCGATTCATGAGTCAAATCCACTGCCAAACAAAAAAATCTAAAGAGTCTTGAACTCTTCCTTTATAAGGAACGTGACCGATGGCTTTCCCGCATACCAATCCTGGAATCTTAGATGTCCTCGCCAATAAAGTGGCCGCGCAAACACCAGT
>Ga0257161_1000218_pt1 | contig 15509 bp, 13 predicted proteins | sample NR01A_FD_185954 | JGI IMG/M metagenome (GOLD analysis project Ga0257161, IMG submission 185954) | Soil microbial communities from H.J. Andrews Experimental Forest, Oregon, United States - NR-01-A | ecosystem: Environmental > Terrestrial > Soil > Temperate forest > Bulk soil | place: USA: Oregon... | reverse complement strand
GCCGCGGTCGGCGGCAGCCATTTCCATTGTCCTGTAGACGTCGTCGCGAACCTTGAATCCCTCCGACACCGCGCCGCCGAGCGTGTCCTTGGCGTACATGCTCTCGATCAGCTTGGCCTGGCGATCGTCGACGCCCGGTTTGCCGACCGAGCCGATGCCGATATTGGGGATCGCGTGGCCGCCGCGGAACACCAGCGGCAATTGCTCGGTGTAGGCGATCGGCTTGGTGCGCGTGAGCACCGTCGCAAGCCGCGCCATGAAACCGGAATTGTAGTTGCGGGTGCCGTGCACCGGCTGGCCGAGCTCGATGGTATCCTGGGTCTCGAAGTGGCTGCGGGTGAGGTCGTCGGCGGTGCCGGCGAACGGTACGAAGGCCAGCTGCTTCTTCTCCCACAGCGGCAGCAGTGATTCTTTGAGTGCCGGGTGGAGGGCCCAGTCGGGCGTCAGCGGCACGGCGGCGTCGGCAGAACCCGAACCCGGGCGTGGCACCGCGATGGTCGGCCGCGACTCGTAGTAGAAGCCGCTCGATACCGGGATCACAACATTTGCGGCGTCGTAGGCGCCGCGCAGGAACACCACGAGCATGCGCATGTCCGCCTTGGGGGCGGCCCAGACGCGCCCCGCAACCATCATCGGCATTGCGGCAGCGGCGCCGGTGAGAAAATCGCGGCGATCCATGTTCGGTCTCCTCAACGCATGAATTCCGGCGAGGACAGGAACAGCGTATTCCATTCCTGGGGCGAGCCGGCCTGTTCGAGCGCCGAGCGCGTCGCCGCGCTCAGCGTATGCTGCACCACATTGAAGTAGAATGCGCTGGCGATCTGCGGGAACGCCGGGTGCTCGGATGCATCGGGCGGTGGAGCTTTGAACATGCCGGCCGCGTTCGAGCCGATCTGGCGCGCGATCTCGAAGCGCGTCGCCATCTGGCCCGGCCCGCTCCAGGCCGCCGCCGTCATCGGGTAGCCGTCGGGCGTCGGATGGTTGTAGAGCCCCTGGGCGAGCCGGTTGAGCCAGCCCACGATCGGTCCCGCATTGAGGATGACTTTGGTGTCGTAGGCGAGCCGCACGGCGGAAAGCACGAACTGCATCGGGTCCTTGTACTTGGTCTTTGCGCTCAGCGAGCCGATGAATTCAGGCGATTTGAACATGACCAGCAGCACGCTGACGATGTCGCCGTCGGTGGTGCGGAACGACTGCGCCATGCGCTGCACCAGTGCGTCGGGGGGCGCATCCGACATGAAGTAGGTCGCGATCTTGCGCGACACGTAGGTGGCGGTCGCCGGCTGGCGGGCCAGGATATCGAGCGCCTGCTCCACTTCCGAGAAGCCGCGCCCCTCGATGGTGTGGCCGAGGAAGTGCTTGATGCCGTAGTCGTGGCGGGCGGGGTTGAACTCGAACAGCCCGGCCCGGATATGGTCGGGCTGCGCGACGGTGTTGGGCTTCGGGGTGTTGGGGTCCGGCGGCTGGAAATTGACGCCGACGCCGGTGAGGATGCGGGCGAGTTCCTGGACGTCCTCCTGGGTGTAGCCGGAGCCGACCCCCATGGTGTGCAGCTCCATGATTTCGCGCGCATAGTTCTCGTTGATATGGCCCTTCGCGTTTTCCGAATTGTCGAGGTAGCGCAGCATCGCCGGATGGGTCGCGGTCGCCCGCAGCAGGTCGCGGAAGCGCCCGAGCGCGTTGTGGCGCAGATGTTCCTCGTAGTCGCCGATGGTCTCGCGGATGTCGGACTTGTACAGATGCACGTTGAAATGGTTGAACCAGAACCACGTCATCTTCTCGCGCAGCTGGTCTGCCGAATAGAGATCGCGCAGCAGGCTGCGGGTCGCGGCCTGTCGGCCAAGCTCGTTCAGGGACTGCTGAAAGGCCTGTTGCAGGGTCTTCTTCTGCTCCGCATCCGGGATCTGGTTGGCGTTGCGCTGCTGCGCCGTGAGCGGCCAGGCAATCTCGGTCAGCGGACGGGTTGCGATCGGCAGGGCATTGATGATGGCTTGGGCGGCCGCCGGCAGTCGATCCTTCGGACCAGGATGGAGTTGCCGCTCGAGCCAGCGGTCGCGGCCGAGCGCCAGGAACTCGACAGCGGTCGATTCGTTCGCTCCCCAGGTCACCCGGTCGATGAAAGCGAGGTCGGCGGGGCCCAGCATGTTGACGGGTGTCGGTTTCGCGGCGGCGGGGGCCGGTGGCGCAGGGGTGGGTGCTGGCGGCGCGTTAGCGGGGAGCTGTGGCGCAGCGGCCGGGGCTGGCGCCGCAGCGGCTGGAGCCGGCTGCGCGTTGGCGGGGGCCGATGGCGCAGGGTTGGGTGCTGGCGGCGCATGAGCTTGGGCCGGTTGCGCAGCAGCAGGGGCCGGTGCTGCGGCGGCGGGAGCGGGTGGGGCCTGCTCCGCCGAGCCGATATGTGCGCTGAGGATCAGTGCGCCGAAAGCACCGCCAAGCAACAGGACAAGTTGGGCGAACCGAATCATGGGGCACCGTTATCGCGTTGATCGTCGTCGAACGCGACTTGACGTTGCGGGCATTATGCCCAGCTCCATGTGAACGACCAATAAATCGGCCGTTCATGCCCCGAGCTGGGTGAATTCTTACCGACATTACGGCTTCAATTGGGCCAATGCAGTGATAGAAATCACAGCCGTCCGGATTCCCGTGCGGCACCCGATCGGACCTTCCTCATGCCCGCGCTTGCAACCGAGCGTGCGCAAATGACCGGCGTGCTAGCGCATTTCGCGATTAGGTTGACCCTCCCAGTGTCATTGCCCGGCTTGACCGGGCAATCGAGTAGCCACGGTCGGTGTTTACTGGATCGCCAATCGAAATCGGATACTTCCGATTTCGATCCTTCGTTAAGTGCCGAAGTCGGGCAGGCCCGACTTCGGTCAAGCCGGGCGATGACAGCGGAGTGGGTGTCAACCTAATCGAAAAATGCACTAGCGCCGCAAATTACGGAACGTCTTCTTCCACGCGATGGTGTCGATCAGCGATTTTTCCGCTTCGCTGGTGCGTAGGACGCTGCCGTCTTCCGCGAGGGTGAAGCGCACGGCGGTCTTTTCCTCGTCGGTATGATCAAGGAACAACGTCTTGTAGTCGACGATCTCGACGATCGGATTGAGCTTCTCGATCTTCACCGAGACCGGGACCGGCGTCGAGGCGATGTGGTGGTAGAGGTGGATATTGACGGTGTATTCGCCCGCCATGACACCGCGAATGCTGACCAGTTCCTCACGGATCGGGAGCGGGATTCTTTTCGACTCGACAAAGGCAAAATCATTGGTGTCGCCGCGATCGTCGCGCTCGAGCACCATCAGGCCGACATCGCGCTGGTTGTACCAGACGAGCTTGCCGGCGGGGTCCTGCACGTAGAGATCGACGTCGTCGGGGTGCTGGTCCGGCCAGGTCATGGTGATGATGAACTCGGCCCGCTTGATGACCTTGCCGGGGTCGGCTGCCGGCTTCATCATCAGAAGGGCAATGAAGAACAGAAAGGCAAGCACCTGCAGCGCCTTGAACAAAACCACTGTGAAGGGGTCGAAACGGTCCTCCCGGTAGTACAGCGAGCCTTCCATGCCGACTTTCCAAAATGACGCTACCGCCGACCGACCGCAAATGTCGGTGCGCGCCTCATCTTTAACGTTCTGCACCCTGCCGGATTCCCCCGGCAGCCAAGCCCCGGCTCTATCTGAGGGCAGATGTTTATCGGACGCAAGGCTTTTGCCGGCCGCGCAGCGAACCGTTTCGCTGCCGTCAAGTGGTCATGCGACCACGTTATGGTAGAAATCGCCGGCAGGCGCTATAATTGTTAAAATTCGAGGAGGCGATTTTCGGAATGACGCGGACCTACACCTTCGTTTTTAATCCAGAGCCGGAAGGCGGATACACGGTCACTTGTCCGGCGCTTCCCGGTCTCGTTACGTACGGCGAGACTTTGGATGAAGCGCGCGACATGGCACGGGACGCGATGGAAGGATTGATTGAAATCATGCTTGAAAAGGGCGAAGCGCTGCCCGAGGGGGATACGCCAGAAGCAATTTCCCGGTTCAATCAATTGGCCCATACCCTGCTGGCCCATACCCTGCAAAACGAGGATGATGCGGAGCCGATCTTCGAGCAGTTGGGTGCGAAGATCATCGAGAGGGCATGAGCCGTATTCCGAGCCTAAAACCACGCCAAGTTGTGGCGGCGCTCCATAGGTGCGGATTCATCGTCGTAAGGATCGTCGGGAGTCATTATCAGCTCTTCAATGAACGCACCCGCCGACATACAACAGTGCCGCAGCATAATCGCGATCTTCCACGTGGCACGGTTTCCGCAATTATTCAGCAGGCGGGATTAACGCGACAAGAATTTCTAGACGCGCTTTGAAAGCAAGTATTCCTCCATCATGCATCAATTGATCTTCACCCCGGCGGTCTGCGCGACCTTCGCCCATTTCTCGATCTCGGCAGTGATGAAGGCGCCAAATTCCAGGGCCGTCATCGACAGCGGCGTGACACCCTGCTTCGCCCATGACTCCTTGATCTCGGTCGAGTTGAGGATTTTTCCGATTTCGGCGTTGAGGCGTTCGACGATCGGTTTTGGCGTCGCGGCGGGAGCCATGATGCCGACCCAACCGGACGCCCGGAAGCCCGGCACGCCGGCTTCCGAAATCGTCGGCACGTCGGGAAGGATGGGGGAACGCTCTTCCCCGGTGGTGCCGAGCGCGCGCACCAGCCCGGCCTCGACGCTGGGACCCATGGTGGCGATGGTGTCGAACATCATCTCCACCTGGCCGCCGAGGATATCGTTGCGGGCGCCAGTGCTGCCCTTGTAGGGCACGTGCACGATATCGGTCCCGCTCATGGTCTTGAACAGCTCGCCGGCGAGGTGATACTGCGAGCCGGTGCCCGACGAGGCATAATTCATGGTGCCGGGCTTGGCTTTCGCGAGCGCGATGAAATCCTTCAGGGTCTTCACCGGCACCGACTTGTGCACCACCATCACGAGATCGCCCGTATAGATCGGTGAGACCGGCGTGAAATCGCGCATCAGCTGGAACGGCTTGTTGGCGACCAGCGATTCATTGGTGGCGTGGGTCTGGGAAATGATCAGCAGCGTGTAGCCGTCCGGCGCCGCTTTCGCCACCGCATCAGTGCCGATCATGGTGCTGGCACCCGGTCGGTTCTCGACCACGAACCCCTGTTTGAGGGTGTCGGACAATTTCTGCGCCAGGATGCGAGAAAAAACGTCGGACGGTCCGCCTGGCCCATAGGGCGCGATGATGTGGACGATCCGCGTCGGATAATCCTGCGCTGACGCTTGCGGCGCAGGCGCAACAAGTGAAGCCGCGAGCAAGGCCAGCAGTGCGAAACGCATGGTGACGATCATTGGCCTGTCGTCCTCAAAACCTGTCGCGGGCGGCGCGGCGTACAAATCGACTTGGTCGGCGCCGCACCCTGCGGGTTGCTGGCTTTCTTATAACATGCGAGGCGGCAGCGCGCCGCCTCGTTCCGCCCGTGCCATCAGGAGAAGCCGTAAAGCTTGGCCGGATTGTCGACCAGGATACGGGTGCGCACCGCTTCGTCCGGTGCCCACTGCGCCAGGAGATCGAACAGTATGGCGTCGTCGGGCAAGGGCGGCTTGCTGTGCTCGCTGGGATGCGGCCAGTCGCTGCCCCACACCAGCCGCTCGGGCGCGGCCTTCACATAGGCCTGTGCGACCGCGGTCGAGTCCGCATAGGTCGGCGGGCCGACCTTGGTGTCCGCATAGGCGCCCGACAGCTTGACCCACGCCTTACCCTTCTGCAGCAAGTCGACCACCACCGCAAATGCCGGATGGCTGATGCCGGCGGGCTGCGGCATGTGGGCGAGGTGATCGAACACGATCTGGCACGGCAGCCGGTTCAGCACGTCCTTGGCGGCAAGCGTCGTGTCGGCCGACATGTTGAACTGCACATGCCATCCCATCGGGGCGATGCGCTTCGCCACCGGCTCCAGCATCTCCATCGTGGTGGCGCCGCCCGGGGTCGCCAGATTGAAGCGGACGCCGCGAACGCGCGCCGCATCAAGCCGCTTGAGCTCATCGTCGGTGACGCTCGCATTGATGACGGCGACGCCGCGCGCGGTGGGGCCGCATTCGCCCAGCGCTTCGACCAGGCCGTCGTTGTAAACGCCGTAAGTCGAAGGCTGCACGATGACGTTGCGCGAGGTGCCGATCCGCTTCTGCAGCAGCCGATAGTCGCCGACCGAGGCATCGCCCGGGCGCAGGCTCGAGTTGGGATCGACTTTGAAGCGCGAGCTGTAGATGTGATGGTGGCAGTCCGTCGCGTTCGGTGGCGCCTTGATCTTTGCGGATGCCGTTCCGGTCGACCACGGCACCTGCTGGGCATGCGCCTCCGACACTGCGGCGCTGGCCGCCGATGCGCCCATCATCGCCAAAACGGTCCGCCGATTCCAATCGCTCGTCGACATCGTTTCCTCCCGGGTGATCTGGATTCTCGTTGTGATCAGCTTTGCGGACGAACCGGTTCAGGTCAATGCCCGTCGCAAGCAAAAAATCAACCTGACTGCACTGCCTCCACGACGCAGCGAAGGGGATGCTGGTGTTCGCGCGCGAAGTCTCGCAGCTCCTTCGCCTTGGCGTCCGCGACAGCGAATGGATAGATCCCGCACTCGCCGGTCCCGTGATTGTGGACGTGGAGCATGATCTGCGTCGCGGTCTCGCGATCCTTGTCGAACATTTGCTCCAGCACATACACAACGAACTCCATCGGGGTGAAATCATCGTTGAGAAGCGACACCCTGAACATCGGCGACCGTCCGGCAACTTCTAGTGTCTCTTTGCTTGCGGCTTCCAAATTGCTTGCGGCTTCCAAAGGCCCACCACCAGGCTGCGAGGATTCCGCCGCCTTGCCGAGGCTGTGGATGATGTGCATGATCGCGTCGTACCGCGTCATGCCCTGTTCCTCCAGGAAATGGGCGGTAGGCTCCGCGAAAATCTCTACCAGGACGTCGGCGCCGGTGACGACGTCGCGTGCGACCGACGTTACGTGCGCTACGGCGCGTTGGAGGAGAGCTTCGACGTCGGCGCATAGTTCTGGCCCGCCATCACCACCGGCGACTACCCCATCCTTGGGATCCGGAAGAAACCACGTAATGGCGTCGTGCAGCTTGCCGAGATCGACGCCGCATGCGCGCATAACCTCTGCTGCGTCCGGATCAGCTGTCAGCGCCAGAAGAAGATGCTCAAGTGTCGCGCTGTCCTCGCGCCGCTCCCCGGCGCTTGCACGGGCGTGGCGGAGCGTATGCTGAAGATTTTGGGAGAAGGTGGGCATATCGGTTACTGCGTTTGTTTCCGAATGGCGGTGTTCTCGGGCTTACCAAGACGCAACCGCTCATATGGGCGCGGACCCAAACGTTTTCAAACCTGGAAGGGGCAAATGCCGCCACTTCAATTCGGCTCGCTGCCTTCTCCGAGCACCTTGAAGGACTCCTCAAGCTGCGGGCTCATCGGGATGTTGAAGCGTTCGCCATTCGGCAGCCGGGATTCGAACCATTTCGCATAAGTCGGACCGATGTCGCGCGCGACCACGAGATTGCGGACCGCGCGCTCGACGCTCGCGTGCAGTTCGGGCTCGTTGCGGCGGAACGCAATGCCGTAGGGGTCGTAGGAGAGGAACTCGCCCACCACCTTGAACTGGCTCTGGGAGCGATGCTGCGCGATCAGGCCATACAGCAGGACGTCATCGGTCGCGAAGGCGTCGGCTTGGCGGTCTGCCAACATGCGGTAGGACTCCTCATGATCGGGGCTCTCGACCAGTGTGATCCCGAGCTTGAATTTCTGATCAAGCGCTTTCAGCGCCTGCTCGTTGGTCGTGCCCCGCGTCACCACCACCTTGCGGCCCTTGAGATCGCGAAAGTCACGCCAGGCGGTCGCGACCGGAACCATCAGTTTGGTGCCGCTGACGAAGATCATGGGCGAGAAATCGACCAGCTTGCGGCGCTCCAGATTGTTGGTGGTCGAGCCGCATTCGAGATCGATCGCGCCATCGACGATCGCCTGCAGTCGGGTTTCCGACGTCACCTTGACGAAGTCAACCTTGAGGTCCTCGCGGTCGAGCGTGCGCCCGATCTCTTCTACGATGGCGTTGCAAATGTCGATCGAGTAGCCGATCGGCCTCCCGGATCGATCGAGGTACGAGAATGGGATCGACGCCTCGCGGTAGCCGAGCCGCACCGTCCCGGTCTTCTTGATGCGGGCGAGGGCGCCGGACACGACGCCCGGGTCGTTCGTCTCGACTTGGGCTTGGCTGGACGGACAGACGAACGATGCGGCGGCGATGATGAGGCCGATGCGAAACGCGGTTAGCCGCAGCATGACCTCTCCCCGCTTGCGGGGAAAGAGCCTCCCCCCGACTTGATCGGGGGTCGACGCGCGGAGCGCGGAGGGTGAGGGGGCCTTTCCGCGAGTCTGGGCTTGTGGCAAGAGCCCCTCACCCCGCCCCTCTCCCCGCAATCGAAATCGGCTATTGCCGATTTCGACATGTTTGGTGCCGAAGTCGGGTAAACCCGACTTCGGGTGCGGGGCGAGGGAGAAGAGTAGCGATGTCGCAGGCGCTGCGCGGTGGATCATGGCCGCCCCCTATTCGGCGGGCGCCGGGGCCGGGATCGGATGTTCGAGCGTCGCGCCCTCGTCGACGCCGGGCTGCTCCGGACGCAGGTTGCCTTCCCACTTGGAGATCACGGCGGCCGCGATTGAATTGCCTACCACATTGGTGGCGCTTCGACCCATGTCCAGGAACTGGTCGATGCCCATGATGAGCAACAGTCCGGCCTCCGGAATGTTGAAAGTCGAGAGCGTTGCCGAGATCACCACCAGTGAGGCACGTGGGACGCCGGCCATGCCCTTCGAGGTCAGCATGAGCAGCAGCAACATGGTGATCTGCTCGCCTGCGCCTAACGTAATGCCGTAGGCCTGAGCGATGAACAGCGTCGCAAAGGTGCAATACATCATCGAGCCGTCGAGATTGAATGAATATCCGAGTGGCAGCACGAAGCTTGCGATCCGGTTGGGTACGCCGAACTGTTCCAGGCGCTCCAGCGTCTTCGGATAGGCGGCCTCTGAGCTGGCGGTCGAGAAGGCGAGCAGGATCGGCTCGCGCACCAGATGGGCGAGGCGAAACGCGCGCGGGCCGACGACAAGGAATCCGGCTCCGAAGATGACCAGCCAAAGGATGACCAGCGACGCGTAGAATCCGCCCATGAACTTGCCGAAGGTGACGAGGATGCCAAGGCCGTTGGTGGTGACGGTGGCCGCGATGGCGGCGAACACGGCGAGCGGCGCCGCCTTCATGACATAACCGGTGATCTCCAGCATCATGTGGGACACCTGCTCGATCAATTTCTCGAGCGGCTTTGCGCGTTCGCCGAGCGATGCGATCGCAACGCCGGAGAATATCGCAAACACCACGATCTGCAGAATCTCGTTGTTGGCCATCGCTTCGATGATCGACTTCGGCACCAGGTGAGTGACGAATTCCTTAAGGGTCAGGCCGGAGGTCTTGAGGTTGGGCGAGGAGCTGGCATCGGGAATCGGAAGGCCGAGGTCTACACCGGGTTGGAGAAGGTTGACCATCAACAAGCCGAGCAGGAGCGAGACCAGCGACGCGGTGATGAACCACCCCATCGTCTTGAGCCCGATGCGGCCGAGCGAGGAGCCGGAGCCCATATGGGTGATGCCGACGATGAGCGTCGAGAGGACGAGCGGCGCGATGATCATCTTGATCAGGCGGAGGAACAGGTCGGTGACGAGCGAGATGTAGCCCGCGATGCCGGCCGCCGTCTTCGCGTCAGGAAACGCCTCGTGGCAAGCATAGCCGACCACAATCCCCAATAACATACCGATAAGAATCAAGGTCGTGAAATGCCGTGGCATTGCCCCTCTCCTTGTGATTGGTCCGAACTCTCGCAAGGCCGTTTGGAAAACCGCGCCAAGGCCGTCGATACCGTGGGCATCAGCTTGATCGCTTTGGTATTCCGGGGCAAGGCCGCCCAATCGGATCCGCTTGGTATCGAGATCGGCCGGCACCTTGGACAGGCGCTCGTCGCCGGCGCGCTTGACGTTCTTCTGCATGAACCGGGTCAGGCCCGCTTTCTGCATGAATCGGTCAGGCCCGCCACGATACGCCGGCGGGCCCGCTGCCTTCCCCTGAGGACTTCAGCGATCCGGAACGGAAGGCATCGCGGCCGTTGATGGATGGTGCCGGATCGGCCTCCTTGAATTCTGCCGGCAGGGAAGTTGGCAGGGACGTTTTTCGGAATCGGCGCGGATTCGATCGTTCCGGACGCGGTTGATGACGTGTTGTCAAAAGCTTCCGGCAAATTCCCTGCCGAGCGGGCAGGGAATTTATCTCGCGGGGGCAGAGATTTTTTCGTGATCCGGCAGGGATTTGTGGATCGACTATCCGGATTTCAGCCCGAGCCCCCGCGGAGAACCGTACGTGAATATGTTACTGCAACGGGTCCTGTGGAACCTCAGCATCTATAAGGGCCCCCGTGTTGTCCCTGCTTGCGGGATCGAAACCTCGTCCCTCCGCAAAGGCGAGGTCTTCGACCCTCCGTCCGTGGAGCAAACCGGGAAGGCCCTGATTGCCTTCAATGCAGCGCGGCTCGGTGTAGAGTCTATTCTCTTCGTCGCTCTGCCTGCTGAACTCCTGCTTGACGGTCCAGGGCCTGGTCCACACGGTCGGATCTTCGATCGTCACCTCGTACGCGAGGGTCCTTGGTCCGGTGGGCGTCCAGCGCTCAACCAGGTGCAGGTTCTCGCGCGACCCCTGGAAATCGGTCTTCGGGCTGAAGTTGGTCACGTCGACCACAAGTGTGTCGCCCTCCCAATGGCCGCGCGAGTCGCCGAACCACTGGCGGATGGTGGCCGGCAAGTGGGGGCTGCCGTTCATGACGATATTCCGTTGCCACCCTTGCCCCTGACCCACGTCGTAGAAGATCGCGACGCCGCCCGGCGTCTGCACGATCCGCCGGAAACTGCCGGTGGCGCCGCCAAACTCAGGCAGTCCGCCGGTCAGGCAGCGCTCCGGCAACGAACTGTCCTCCGGACCATCGTTGCGATTCATGCGCGCGGTGTTGTAGCGAAGAGGAGCTTCGCCGCGGCGCGGCGAGGTCGTCGGTTCGTATTTTCCGCCCGCGCAACCCGGCAACATTTTCTTGCACGTATCGGTCGATTGCAACAGCGCGAGACGAAATTCCCGTTCAGCGGCCGCCGTCTTCTGAGCCTCCGGCGTCAGAGGCGGCATCCGGCCATTGGGCGGATCGACAATCTTGGACGTGCGCGCGCCGGTACGCTTCGTGGAAAAGAACGTCGCAGCATTGTAGGCGCCGTTGATGTCGCGCTCGGTCGCGAAGCGGCCGAGCACCTCCGATCGCACTTTGTCCAATTCGGCGCGTTGCGCCTCGGTGAAGAATTCCTGGTCCGCATACTTGGCGGGACGCTGCAGGGGTATGTCAAATTCGTCAGTCCAAATGCCCTGCAAATCTGGTTCGCCCCAGGACGTTTTCAGCGCCGGCACCGGCGTCGTCACCGAAGCTGCGGGGACCTGGGCCGATGTCCCCGTGATGGACACCGAAATGACGGCGCCGACAGCGATCGCCGCAATGGCGACCGTTATCGTCGAGCCTGAGAAGCGGTCGAGCATGATGGTCTCCTTTCGCTATGCATTATGTTACTATACCGGATCCGGTGTTCAGCGCCTACATTGCCCTCGCTCTCGCAAGTTTGCTCTCGTCAAACCATGCCACCATTGGCGCGGAGCACCTGGCCGTTGATCCAGCCGCCATCCGGGCCGACGAGGAAGGAGACAACGGCCGCGATATCTTCGGGTGTGCCAAGGCGTTCGAACGGGTTCGTCTTGGCGAGCCGTTTGATGAGCTCGTCGGACTTGCCGTTGAGGAACATGGCGGTGGCGGTCGGGCCCGGCGCTACCGCGTTGACGGTGATCGACCGGCCGCGCATTTCCTTTGAAAGGATGGCAGTCATCGTTTCAACGGCGGCCTTGGTAGCGGCGTAGACGCCGTAGGTCTCGAGCTTCGTTCCGGCGTCAAGGCTTCGGTTTGACATTGCTTCGGCTGATGGTGCCTGAGGACGGCGTCGTAGACTGCCTTCGGCGATTCCGGTCGACCCGCTTCTTGTATACGTCCGGCACCCCTTTTGCGACTTTGTGGCCGCTGCCGCCCGAGACTGCGATCGAGGCAGCCACCGCTCCCGCCTCCGCAAGCACATCCATCTTCTCTGAAACTAGCAGGCGCGCCTCAGATTCACTTGGCGCGCAGCCGAGGGCCAAGCGCATCATCCGCAGCGCGACAACCGTCTGCGCCTCCCATGCGAGCCGAGCTGTTTGAAGTCCTACAAACCACGGGTTTATCATTTGCGTCTCCGGGCTGAGTGATCGGATCGAGTCTTCGCTATGACCCCACAGCTTCATCTGAGAGGTGGCCCGAGCCGCCGTATCGGTCGCCGGTACCAGGAACCAATCTAGAAGATGCTATAGCGTTCCGGGCGGTTGGGACAGAAAGCCAGCAAGCGCGATGCTTTTATGTGATTCGCGCGCAATGCGCGTGCCTGAATTTTAGTTTGACCGATGCCCTTCACAGCAATTGAGGTCAGTGTCCATGTTGGCTGTCAGCCGTCCGGAGCACCCTCTCGCAGAGCCGCTCGGGGTCGCGCTCGCCGCGCCGCACAAGCTCGATGATCTCACTGCAATGGCTTCCCTAGCCTGGCGAGCGTCGTCGTCTAGCTTGAGGGCTCGGCAAACGTCCTCGAACGCCACGGACATGGCGTGCGTTTCTTCTGGCTCGAACACGAGTTGGTCCGTCAGGAATGACAGAATGGTGGGTATGACCCGCTCCTTTGTCTTAAGGCGGTAGCCGAACCGGGCTCTTCGAGCCGACCCACGCCTGAAGGGTCGACGTTATATTTGCTCCATAGCTTCACCAATATCATAATTGCTGTCAAATAATTACTTCAGTGAGAAGCTTTTTTACTTCACGGTGACTCGCATCGCTTACACTGGACGTACCCGGCCCGTCCTTCGTGTCACGCACACGACGATCCCACCACCCTGAAAACGTTTAGCTGCTTTCCGGCTTGTACGCCTATTGCGGGGTCGGATGAGCAAGGCGCGCGGCTCTCGTTTTAGTCTCCCGCCGCTCGCACTTTTCGGATAGGGTAATCAACGGCGTCCCCAGCCGGATGAGGACAGGCGAATCTCATGAATAGGAGATGAGCATAACGCCGTCATAGGAGAGCGGGCATGAAATGCGCAGGCGCTATCGTTGGTTTGGCTTTTGCTCTGGCGACCCACGCCGAGGCAGCGGAAATAAAGGTCATCTCCACCGGCGGAGCGCGGGCGGTGATGACGACCCTCGTCCCTGAATTCGAACGCAAGTCGGGGCACAAGGTTGGCATCGACTTCGGGACGCCGGGAAACATGCGGGACAGGCTGGTTCAGGGCGAAGCCGCCGATGTTGCGGTCGCAATCGCAGCAATTCTGCCTGATCTTGAAAAGGCGGGCAAAATCACGCCTGGCACGCGCATGGAGTTTGCCGCCAGCTACGTTGGCGTTGTAGTGCGCGCAGGCGCGCCGAAGCTCGACGTGAGTACGGCTGAAGGCCTCAAGCGAGCGATGCTCATGGTCAAGACGGTCGCGCTGTCCGATCCAAAGGCCGGCACCCAGCTCGGAGCCACATTTATCGGCGCCGCAGATCGCCTTGGCTTCGGCGCCGATCTTCGGTCGCGCACGAAACTCATCCTTGGCCCTGGATCGGACGTGGCGGAAGCGGTGGCGAGAGGCGAGGCGGAACTCGGCGTCACCCTGATAAGTGAAATATTGCCGGTGACCGGCGTTGCGCTCGGCGGTGAACTGCCGTCGAACATCATGCCGCCGACTGTCATCCATGCTTTTTTGGTATCGGGCGCAAAGGATCCCGAGACCGCGAAGGTTTTCCTCGATTTTCTCCGCTCTCCCGACGCCAGAAGAACAATCGAAGCTAAGGGAATGAAGCCAGCCCCGCAATAGCGGGCATCGGAGCGCTGAGGATGCGCATCGTGGCGCGAGGATGTGCCTAGGCGTTGGGGACAAAGGTCGCGGAGCGAGAAGCAGGGCTGCATGGCTGCCAGAGACTTCCTGCGAAACAATTGGCCCACAATCACGATCGCCGTGACGGCCGTCGCGATCGCATGGGCAGCGATTGTAATGCTGCGCGGCATGCCGCCGCGTGTGATCGTCATAGCGACCGGGGCCGAGGGCGGCGCTTACTACGAATTCGGCAAGCGCTACCGCGCGGAGCTTGCGGGTGCCAGTGTGGAAGTGCGGGTGGTCCCGACGGCGGGATCGGTGGAAAACCTTGCGTTGCTACTCGACCCGCATTCGGGAGTAAGTGCCGCTTTGATTCAGGGCGGCACCGTTACGGCGGAAGATTCGTCAGAACTCGAATCACTTGGAACGGTGTTCTACGAGCCCTTATGGCAATTCCGCAGACGGGAGATCGCAGGTGAGGGACTCGACGGTCTGCGAGGCCGGAAGATATCGGTTGGACCGGAAGGCAGCGGGACGCGGGCGTTAACGCTCGAACTGCTCAAGCGTAGCGGGATCGAGGGGCAAGCCACCGAATTGCTGGCGCTGGCGACGCGAGAAGCCGGTGAAAAGCTCTTGACCGGGGAAATCGACGCGGCGTTTATGGTGGCTTCCTGGGATGCCCCGCAGGTGCAGCAGCTTCTTGCCGACGAGCGCATCGCGTTTCCTGGATACCCGTACGCAGATGCCTATGTCGCGCTTTATCCGTTTCTGAGCAAGGTGGTGGTGCCCAGGGGCGTTAGAGACTTAGCGAAGGATCAACCGCCAGCCGACGTGGTTTTGATCGCCGCGAAGGCCAGTCTGGTGGTGCGCAAGGATCTACATCCCGCGATTCAGTTGCTGCTGTTAAACACCGCCGTACAAATCCACTCCGGACCGGGCATTTTTCAGCGCGCCAACGAGTTTCCTGCCGCCGAAGCCATTAGCCTTCCGCTGAGCGACGACGCGTTGAGGTTCTACAAATCAGGCCCCCCATTCCTGCACAATTATCTTCCGTTCTGGATGGCTGAGTTGATTGGTAAGCTGATCATCCTGCTCATTCCGATCTTGGGTGTGCTTTACCCAATGGTGCGATTTCTGCCCGCCGTTTACGACTGGACGATGCGGCGTAAGATTTCGCGCCTATACGGTGAGTTGAGATTTCTGGAAGACAAGTTGGCAGCCCTCGGCGCCGAAAAGGGCGCTGACAAGATGGCCGCGGAGCTTGAGCGACTTGAACAACAGGCAAATCATCTCAGACTGCCGAGGGCCTATGCGAGTATGCTATACATGTTGAGATATCATATCGACCTCGTGCGCCAGGGTTTGAAGAAATAATCCGGCAAGGTGGCTTTCGAAGGCGGCGCGCCGGCAGTGCGGTTCCAACGGAAAAAGCTGCATGCCGCGACCCCACCAG